>Ga0114946_10003012_pt1 | contig 11498 bp, 11 predicted proteins | sample WalLakDeSediment_FD_88676 | JGI IMG/M metagenome (GOLD analysis project Ga0114946, IMG submission 88676) | Lake sediment microbial communities from Walker lake, Nevada to study Microbial Dark Matter (Phase II) - Walker Lake 11/02/13 Deep Sediment | ecosystem: Environmental > Aquatic >...
CGCCCTCTGGGAGAGGGCCGGGGTGAGGGAAACGGCCATGGCGAGCAGCGCCTTTCATGGTCTTGGGTGGCGCTGGTCGCCATGGCCGTTAGCGTGGTGAGCACCAGCTCCCCCTCGCTGCCGTCGGGCAGGGGCGTGCCGGTCTGCGGGTCGATGATCTCCGGATAGAAGTGGTCCTTGAAGATGTGCAGGCCGTCCTGCGCCGGGCACTCGCTCGCCACCCCGGGGCCGATGATCTCGGAGAGGCCGTCGATGTCGAAGCAGCGGATGCCCGTGTCGGCCTCGATGCGCGCCCGCATGGCATCCGACCAGGGCTCGGCGCCGAACACGCCGACCCGCACCGGCAGCGCGTGGAGATCGACACCAAGCTCCCCGGCGCGCTCCACTTAACGTATCAGTGAGCCGTCCCTAAGCGACCGAAAACGAGGGAGCCGAGAACGGCGCTCTTCCGGCTCCGTGCGGATGCTAGGCCAGGATGGCCAATCATCAGCGTTGCTGCCCAGGTGCGGCGCGGACGGTATGCCATGCCGCCCCTCGCTTATACTGCCGCGGATCAACGTGCGTGTCGCGCACAGCGCGATCCGCGCCCCCCTCGCCCTCTGGCTGGGGGCCGGGGCGGGGAAGCGCCCATGGTGGGCAGTGCCTTTCGGGGTTCGGGGCGGCGCTGGTCGCCGGGGCCGTTCAGCACATCAAGGCCCAGGTTGGCACAACGGCGTGAAACGATGGCTCAAACGCATCGCCCCCAAACGGGCCCAGCTTGACGGGCACCGTCACCTGCGCGTCTTCGGCCGACTCCTCAACGACCCCAACCTCTGGCACCTGAACCGACGCTCGGTGGCGGGCGCGGTCGCCGTCGGGCTCTTTGTCATGTACCTGCCGCCGGTGGGCCAGATGCTCATCGCCGCCGCCTTCGCCATCTACCTGCGCGTCAACCTGCCGATCTCGGTGGTGCTGGTGTGGCTCTCCAACCCGCTCACCATCCCGCCGATGTACTACCTCGCCTACCGCCTCGGGTCCTGGATCCTCGGGCACGAGCCTCGCGGATTCGATATCGACTTCTGGATTCACTGGCGAAACTGGCTCGAGATCATCGCCCCGCTGTCCCTGGGCAGCCTGATCTGCGGCCTGACCTGCTCGGCCCTCGGCTACCTCAGCGTCCAAGCCCTCTGGCGATGGAACCTGATGCGCCAGATCCGTCTGCGCAAGGCCCGCCTGCGCATGGGCCTAGCGCGCATCTCTGGCGCTGGGATGTCGCCCAACCGCGACCGTACCCCCTGAAAGCCACCGGGACGAGCCCCCGGTGTCCTGCGGAAGTGCGGGGAGCGAGACCCCGCTCCAGACCCACCGGCATGCACAACTCACCCCTACCCAGCGGTTCCCGCGCGCACCGAATGCCCCAGGGTCGATCGCGCGCGATTCGCTCCAGGATGCCCTCGATGGCACCGTAGGCGTGGTGCAAGGCGACGGCCGCCTGGGCGCAGCTTGCCGCGCTCGCATCCGCACCAAGCGCGAGCGTCTCCGGCTCCACAAGCCGTTTGTCGAACGCCGCACGGTCGTATTTGATCTCCGCGCGCAGCCGCTGGAGCTGGGCGTTCACAGGGGCTCACCTTCGGCCTGGATGCGCTCGTGCAGACTCGGCGGGGCCTCCTCCAGCCGGACCAGATCGACCGGACCGCCAGAGATCCCCATCAGGTCCGCCAGGGCCTTGAAGGAACGATCTGCACTTACCGGCGACCGCAAGGTCCACGTCGCTGTCTGCCCGACAGGCGTCATTGGCAAGGGAACCGAACAGAATGACCGTATCCGCTCCATGCCGCTCACGCAGACAACGCACGGCGACCGGCAGCCGCCCCCGCAGTTGCCGCGCGCGTTCGGCGCCTTGTGCCGCGGTCGAGATCGCCCGGCGGCGCAGGTGACGGGCGGTGTCGGCGGGCGTGACGGTCCTGGACATCGATCTCGGAAAGCGGATGCCCAGTCCGCAGGGGGTGAGCTGGGGGCCTCCCCCCAGCCCTGGTGTTGCCGGCGCCTGCCCTCAGAGGCCGCGCGGGATGAAGATCTCCACCACGCCGTCGCCGCGCTGCATCTGCATGGCCGCGACGTTGGCGTCGGCAGGCAGGGCGATGGACTGGCTCGCCGAGCCGGCCTGCTGCATCCGCGTCCCACCGCCGACACCGACGCTGCCGCCGGTGCGGCTGCTGATGGTCAGGAAGCCGCCCTGGACGCTGATGTCGACCATCGGCGGCCCCGACTGGCCGGTGTGGACGCGGATCTGGTAGCCGGCAGGGATCTGGTTCTGCTCGACGAAGAGTCCGGACATCGGTACGGTCGCTGACCACATGGTGGTTTTCCCGCCAGGCAGGGTGTGGTACTGCCAGAAGTGGGGCCCGCCCTGGTTGGCGAGGGAGAGCAGGTATCCCTGGAGCCAGAGCTGGTCGGGCCAGAGCCCCGGAATGCCCGGGTAGCCCGGGAATGCCTGGTAGAGCCACATCCCAGGGGGGATCCCGTAGGGGCTGTTGTAGGAATACCACTGCCACCAGGCGGTGGCGGGGCCGGTCTGGAGGGCTAACCCCAGACCCAGTCCGACAAGGATTGTGCGCGATCTGTTCACGTTGGTTTCACCTCGGGTGGATTGGCACGCGAATCGCGCTCTCGACCAGCGCCACTCAGAATCCATACAACGCACTGATCGCCATGACCGTTTCCCCCACCCCGGCCATCTCCCAAAGGGCGAGGGCGACGCGGTGCGCGCGACTTTCACAATAACCATACACCATTTCCGCGTGGGGACGACGGCGGCGGCATTTTGTCCCGAAAAGGCATTGAAGCCCTATTGCCAGGAGGCGGCGTCTGCGCTGGGGCGTTCTTCTCGGCGCAGACCGACGTCGTCGGACTTCGGGGGACCTCGAAAAACGCCTTCCCTGGCGTTCTGCGAGACGCAAAGCGAAAAGCGCGGTTTCCGGTTCGCTTCATTTTCCGGTGCTTACCGTGACAATGCGCCGAAGGCGCTCCTTGGCCCAATGCTCGGCGACGCTTCGGGTATCGCCGCGGCCGCGGCTCGCGACTACTCCCAGCCTCAGGGCATGTGTCCTTGCGGCGGTAGCGGGGTCTTGGCGCCGGCGGCGTCGATGCAGACGAACCACACGTGGGTCGCGAAGATCGGCTCTTCGGCGCCGGTGTCGAGGTGGTCGGCGTAGACCCGGACGGAATACTTCACGGACGTCGTGCCACGCTGGTCCTCCTCGGCGACGAAGCGCAGGACGGTTCCCTCGCGGACGCCGCGGCGGAACTCGACGCGATCCATGGCGACGGTGACGAAGCGGCAGCCGGGGTAGTCGCGGCTGGTGGCGATCCAGGAGATCTCGTCCACCCACTTGAGCAGGAACCCCCAAACAGGTAACCGAAGTGGTTGAGATGCTCCGGGCGGACGACCTTAAAGCGAACCGTGAGAACCTCACCCCCCGCAACCTACGGATCAACAACGGCGCGCCCTTCCCCTCGCCCTCCGACGACGGTGAGGTCGACGCGCTCGGCCTGCGCGCCGACGCCCGCCTGACACCAAGCTGGGCCGCCCGCGCCGAGGGGGCCTACGAGTGGGGTCGGCGCCGCGGGCGTGACCTCTCCGCCTTCGGCCTCAACACTCGACTGAACTGGAGCCGCGGCGACGCCCTCGCCAACCGCCTGCACCTGGGCTACGAATACCTCTCCGGGGACGACCCGGACACCCGCGACGACGAGGCCTTCGATCCCCTCTGGGGCCGCTGGCCGCAGTGGAGCGAGCTGATGATCTACCAGTGGCCGCTTGGACAGCCGGATGGGCGAGGCGACCAACCTCCACCGCTTGAACCTCGGCTGGGGCGCCAAACCTCACCCCACCACCGAGGTCACCCTGGACGACCATGCCCTGTGGGCGGCCGAAGCGAGCGTCCGCGTCCCCGGGCAGCTCGCCAACATCAGCCGCGACGGGCGCTTCCGCGGCCACCTGTTCACCCGCTGGGTAAAGGCCAAGCTCAACCGCCAGGTCTCCGGGCATCTGGTCGCGGAGTACCTCAGCCCCGGCGACTCCTACGCGGACAACCGTCAGGATGCCTCCTACTTCGTCCGCGCCGAGCTCAATCCGACCTGGTAGCGAGACCCCATGGACCTAGGCCCCAGCGCGTCCCCCCAACCCGGCGCCGACTCCAGCCAATCGGGCGCGAGCCCATCCCCTCGGCCGGAGCGGCAGCTCCTGAGCGGCGACGACGCCGTGGCGCGCGGCGCCCTGCACGCCGGGGTGCGGCTCGGCACCGGCTACCCCGGCACCCCCTCGACCGAGATCCTGGAGACCTTGACGCAGCTCGGCGGACCGGCGCAGTTTAAGCAAGTCCATCAGGTGCTGCCTTTGGCACCGCTCTCGTTGTCGTAATCGTAATCGTAATCGAGGTTATCCTAGCGAAGCGGTGCCGCGCGTGACGATCGATGCCTCGCAAACGCTTGGCCGTTTTCTACCGCCAAGCCACCGACTGGATCGAAACCCGGTGGACATCGAGCGGGTAACGCCCAAGAGGCATCGCTTCGCCGATTACGACTGCGACTACGACTACGACTGCGATTACGACTACGATTACGACAACGACAACGACAACGACAAGGATAACGACAAGGATAACGACAAGGATCGTGTGCGTTGTTCGACTTGTTTTTGACTCGTCCCTTACGATGAAAGTCGCGCGCAGCGCGCTCCATTTCCCCCTGGTCCGCTGGGAGAGGGCCGGGGTGAGGGCAACCCGGCGCGGCAGCCGTGTCCGCTTCCTCCGGGGCGACACGGGTCTCATGCCGGGCTAGCGTTTCCTTGGGCCTGAGGGAGACGAAGTTGACCGTTGCAATCGCCGCACCGGGGCGGCAGCCAGAAGAGGGGGGCAAGCGGGCAGGGCCGGTTGCCCACGCCCTCGGCTTCGGGGGCGGGGTTGGGCTGCTCTACCTGCAGCCGGTCTTGCCGCCGCTCTGGCCGGTGCTGCTGGCCCTGGCGGTGCTGGCCGGGCTGGCCTGGCGGCGGCCGCTCCTATGGCCGCTGGCGCTCGCGGCAGCGGGCTTTGCCTGGGCGCAGATCCACGCCTGCCAGCTCTTGTGTCAGCCCTTCCCCGAGGAGTTGGTCCGCCAGACCCTGGAGGTGACCGGGCGGGTGGCCTCACTCCCGGCATCGACAGACGGCGGGGTGCGCTTCCTGTTCCAGGCGGAATCGGCGGGGCAAGACGGAGCCGACACCGGGTTTCGCGGACGGATCCGCCTGTCTTGGTACCAGGAGGCGCCTGCGCTCTGGGTCGGCGAGCGCTGGCGGCTCACCGTCCGGCTCAAGCCCCCGCACGGCTTCGCCAATCCGGGCGGGTTCGACTACGAGCGCTGGCTGTTCCAAGAAGGGATCCGCGCGACCGGTCACGTCCTGGCTCGCCACCCGCAGGTGCGCATCGATCCGGGGCCGGGCACCCATCGCATCGACCGCTGGCGTCAGCACCTGCGGGACCACATCGACCGCGTGCTCGATGGCAGCGCCGGAGCGGCCCTGATCCAGGCCCTGGTGCTCGGGGAACGTTCCGGTATCGCGCCGGCGCAGTGGGACACGCTCACCCGGACCGGCACCAACCACCTGATCGCGATCTCCGGCCTGCACGTGGGCCTGGTGGCCGGCTTCGTGTTCCTGCTGGTGCGGCGGGTCTGGTCGCTCAGCGCGCGCCTGGCGCTCGTGCTCGCCGCGCCGCGCGCCGCGGCGGCCGCGGCGTTTGTCGCCGCGCTCGGCTACAGCGCCTTGGCGGGCTTTGCGGTCTCGACTCAGCGTGCGCTCATCATGCTCGCTGTCGTGCTCCTCGCCCTGGGTTGGGCGCGCACGCTGAGGCCAGCCGCCGGGATCTCGGTGGCCCTGGTGGGGGTGCTCCTGCTCGACCCGCAGGCGGTGCTCGCCGTGGGGTTTTGGCTCTCCTTCGGCGCGGTGGCGGTGCTGCTCTACTCCCTCGGACAGCGGCCGGCGCGCGGCGGCTGGTGGACGCGCTGGGGCAAGGCGCAGTGGGCGGTGGGCCTGGGCCTGCTGCCGCTGCTGTTCCTGACTTTCGGGCGGGCATCCCTGATCGCGCCGGCGGTGAACCTGATCGCCGTCCCTGTGTTCAGTCTGGTGCTGCTGCCGGCGGTGCTGATCGCCGCCTTGCTGAGTCTGCTGCCCGGTCTCGGGCTGCCGCTGGTGCTGATGAGCCAGCTCCTCGCATGGGCGATGCAGGCGCTCGATGCCGTGGCCGCCTGGTCCTGGTCGGCGGCCTCGCTCTCCGGGCGCCCAGGCTGGGTGTGGGTGGCGGCCTTCGCCGGGACCGTTCTGCTCCTCGCGCCGCGCGGTCTGCCGGGGCGCTGGGCGGGGCTCGCCCTGTGGCTGCCGCTGGTCCTGGTTCGTCCGCCCGCGCCGGTGGCGGGGGCGGCGGAGCTCACGCTGCTCGACGTCGGGCAGGGACTCGCCGCGGTGGTTCGCACCGAGCACCACGTCCTGGTCTATGACACCGGACCGGCCTTCCCGAGCGGCTTCAACACGGGTGCGGCCGTCGTCCTGCCGTTCCTGCAGGAGATCGGGGCACGGCGGATCGACACCCTGGTGCTGAGTCACGGGGACCGCGACCACGTCGGCGGACTCCAGGGCCTGGCGGGGCGCATCCCGATCCTCGACACCCTGAGCGGTGAGCCGGAACGCGTCCCAGAGGCCGGTGCGCGCCCCTGTCGGGCCGGGCAGGGCTGGACCTGGGATGGGGTGCGCTTCGAGGTGCTTTACCCAGACCGGCCGGGGCAGAGCGGTAACAACAGCTCCTGCGTCCTGCGCGTCACCACGGGTGGGGCGAGCCTGCTCTTCACCGGCGACGTCGATGCCAGGGTCGAGCGCCGGCTCGCGGCCGAGCCCGAGCGCGTGCGCAGTACCCTATTGGTCGCCGGACACCACGGCAGCGCGAGCTCGACGAGCGACGCCTTTCTCGCCGCGGTTGCGCCGGCGTGGGTGCTTTATTCGGCGGGGTTCGCCAATCAGTTCGGATTCCCCGCCGCGGCGGTGCGCGAGCGCGTGCGGGCGGCGCGCGCCTCGGAGCTGGATACCGCCTCGCTCGGTGCCATCGGCTTCACCCTGGGGCCCGACGGGGTCTCGCGGCCGACCGCCGCGCGCTTGGCGCAGCGCCGCTTGTGGACCCATCGTCCGGCGGGCGTCGGGGTACCCTGAGGCATCCCATCTCCGGGGTCTTGCCGTTCAATCCGCCTTGCCGCTTCGAGTATGATCGCGGGCGCGAGTGGCGCCCGAGCCACCGCGCCGGGCGCTCCTGCCCCGGGTCACGACCCTCTCCCGACCGCGAGGTAGCTCCCAAGGTGCTGGAAGTCCTGCAAGCTGGCGGCTGGCTGATGCTGCCGATCCTGGCCTGCTCGGTGGCGGCGATGGCCATCGTGCTGGAGCGCCTGTGGACGCTGCGCCGCCGCCGCATCATGCCGGACAAGCTGGTGACTCAGGTCTGGCAGCTCCACGTCAAGCAACAGTTGAGCGCCGAGCGCATCGCACAGATCCGCGACAGCTCGCCCCTCGGGCGCATGCTTACCGCTGGGCTGGTCAACCGCAACCACTCGCGCGAGGTGATGAAGGAGGCGATCAACGACACCGGCCGCCAGGTGGTCGCCGAGATGGAGCGCTATCTCAACACCTTGGGCACCATCGCGTCGGTCACCCCGCTGCTCGGTCTGCTCGGGACGGTGATCGGGATGATCGACGTCTTCGGGGTGATCATGGATGCCGGTGTCGGCAACCCGGGCGTGCTCGCCGGCGGGATCTCCAAGGCCCTGATCACCACGGCGGCCGGCCTTTCGGTCGCCATCCCGGCGCTGATGTTCCACCGCTATCTCGACAGCCGCGTGACCAAGCTCGCGATCGCCATGGAGGAGCAGGCCCTGCGTCTGGTGGAGGTGATCAAGGGCCAACGCGAGGGCACGGTGTGAACCTGCGCCCGCACCGGCGCGCGGCGCCAGACATCAACCTGACACCACTGATCGACGTGGTGTTCCTGCTGCTGATCTTCTTCATGGTGTCGACCACCTTCAAGGAGGACGCCCGCATCAAGATCGAGCTGCCCCAGGCCCAGGGCGAGGCGGTCCCAGCCGAGGAGCCGCAGGTCCTGACCCTCACCATCGACCGCGCGGGGGTGTTCTACGTCAACGACCGGATGGTGGTCGACCGCAAGGCCGAGACCTTGAAGAAGGCGATCGTCGGGGCGGTCGGGGCCGAGCGCGATCTGCCGGTGGTGATCAAGGCCGACGCCCATACCCCCCACCAGGCGGTGATGACGGCCATGGACGTCGCGAGCCAGCTCGGGCTCACGCGCTTCGCCTTCGCCGCTACCGCGCCCGAACCCGAGCCGTGACCGTCGCCGGCAACCTCGCGCCGGGCGAGGCGCGCGCCATCTACACGCGGCTGCTGCGCTATGCCAAGCCGTATTGGCCGGCCTTCTCCGTCGCGCTCGTCGGGATGCTGATCTTCGCCGCCACCGAGCCCGTCTTCGCGGCGATGATCAAGCCGTTGCTCGACGGCAGCTTCGTCGACCGCGATCCCGAGATCGTGCGGATCATGCCGCTGCTCTTGATCCTGCTCTTTCTGGTGCGGGGGGTGGCGAGCTTCATTGACACCTTCTTCCTCAAATACGTCGGCCGGCGGGTGGTGGCGGACCTGCGCCAGGAGATGTTCGAGCACCTGCTGCGCCTGCCCACGGTGTACTACGACCGCCATAGCTCAGGCCAGACCCTCTCGAAGTTCACCTACAACGTCGAGAATGTCGCCAGCGCCACCACCAGCGCCCTGACCACCGTGGTGCGCGACGGCTTTACCGTCATCGGGCTGATGGCCTACATGCTCTATATCGACGTGGTGCTCTCGGCCATCTTTCTGCTGGTCGGCCCGGCGATGGCGGTGGCGATCCGTTATGCGTCCAAGCGCTTTCGGCGGGTGAGCAAGCGCATCCAGGACCGGGTGGGGGAGCTCACCCACACCGCCCAGGAGGCGATCGAGGCCCATCGCGTGGTCAAGGCCTTCGGCGGACAGCCACGGGAGACCGAGCGCTTCCGGCGCGTGAACGAGAAGACCCGCACCCTGCAGATGAAGATGATCGCGACCGAGGCGGCCAGCGTGCCCCTGGTCCAGTTGATCGCGGCCATCGCCATCGCGGTGATCGTCTACCTCTCGACCCTGCAGGGGCTGCGGGCGGACATCACCGTCGGCACCTTCATGTCCTTCGTGGTCGCCATGGGCCTGCTGCTGGGGCCGATCAAGCGGCTCACCGCGGTCAACGCCCAGATCCAGCGCGGTCTGATCGCCGCCGAGAGCCTGTTCGAGCTGCTCGACAGCCCCACCGAGCGCGACACCGGCACGCGCACCCTCGGCAGGGCCGAGGGCCGGGTGGAGTACCGGGGCGTGAGTCACGTCTACGACCAGGAGAAGGGCGCGGTGCTGCGCGGGGTGGATCTGGTGATCGAGCCCGGGGAGTCGGTCGCCTTCGTCGGCCGCTCCGGGAGCGGGAAGTCGACTTTGGTCAGCCTGCTGCCGCGCTTCTACGACGCCAGCGAGGGGAAGATCCTGGTCGACGGCGTCGACGTGCGCGAGCTCACCTTGGCGAGCCTGCGTGCCCAGATCTCGGTCGTCACCCAGGATGTGGTGCTGTTCAACGACACGGTGGCAAGCAACATCGCCTATGGGGTGGCGGGCGATGCGTCGCGGGCCGACATCGAGCGCGCCGCCGCGGGCGCACACGCGCTGGAGTTCATCCACGCCCTGCCGCAGGGCTTCGATACCCAGATCGGCGACCGCGGGGTGCTCCTCTCCGGCGGGCAGCGCCAGCGCCTGGCGATTGCCCGCGCGATGCTCAAGGACGCCCCCATCCTCATCCTCGACGAGGCGACCTCGGCGCTCGACACCGAGGCGGAGCGTCACATCCAGGCCGCCTTGGAGCGGCTCATGGAGCACCGCACCACGCTGGTCATCGCCCATCGACTCTCCACTGTGGAGAAGGCCGACCGCATCCTGGTCCTGGATCAGGGCGAGATCGTCGAGCAGGGCTGCCATCACGAGCTGTTGACTCAGGGCGGCTACTACGCCCGCCTGCATCGGCTGCAGTTTCGCGACAGCGCGGACGCGAGATGACCCCCGAGGCCGTCTGGTACCGGCGCGCCCACCCCGTCTCGCTGCTCCTGCTGCCCCTCGCTTGGCTCTTTTGCCTGGTGGCGCAGGGGCGGCGTCGGGCCTATCGCCTCGGCTGGCTCAAGACCCACCGGCTGCCGGTGCCCGTGATCGTGGTCGGCAACCTCTCCGTCGGCGGGACCGGCAAGACCCCCGCGGTGCTCTGGCTTGCGGGGCTCTTGCGCCGGCGCGGCTGGCGGCCGGGGATCCTGCTGCGCGGCTATGGCGGCGCCAGCCGGAGCTGGCCGCAGCGGGTGACCCCGGAGTGCGACCCCCTTCAGGTGGGCGATGAGGCCGTGCTGCTCGCCCGCCGCAGCGGTGCTCCGGTGGCGGCTGGCCCGGACCGGGTCGCGGCCGCACGCCTCTTGGGCGAGGCGGGATGCGATATCATCCTGAGCGATGACGGGCTGCAGCACTACCGGCTGCTCCGGGACCTGGAGATCCTGGTGGTGGATGCCGCGCGCGGCTTCGGCAACCGGCGCTGCCTGCCGGCCGGGCCGCTCCGCGAGCCGGCCGGCCGTGCCCGGGACGTCGACTTCGTGCTCTGCAACGGCGGCATCTGCGCCGGGGGTACGCGGATGGAGCTGATCGCCGCGGCGGCCGTCAACCTGCGCGATCCGCAGCTCACCCGGCCCTTGGATGCCTGGCGCGGGCAGCGGGTGACCGCCGTCGCCGGGATCGGCAACCCCGCGCGTTTTTTCGCCATGCTGCGCGAGGCCGGGCTCGCACTCGACGAGAGGCCCTATCCGGACCACCATCCCTTCGCCGCGCGGGATGCCGAGGATTGGCCCGCGGGTTCGGTCCTGATGACCGAGAAGGACGCGGTCAAGTGCGCGTCCTTCGCCGGGGCCGATCACTGGTACGTCCCGGTCGAGGCGCGGGTCGATGCGGGGCTGGAGCGGCGGATCCTGGCGCGGGTTGCGGGACTTAGGGACGGTTCACTAATGGGTTAAACAAGTCCATCAGGAGCTACCTTTGGCACCATTCTCGTTGTCGTAATCGAGGTTATCCGAGCGAAGCCGTGCCGCGCGTGAAGATCGATGCCTCGCAAGCGCTTGGCGGTTTTCTACCGCCAAGCCACTGACCGGATCGAAACCCCGGTGGACATCGAGCGGCTAACGCCCAAGAGGCATCGCTTCTTCGATTACGATTACGACAACGAAAAGGATTGTGTGCCTTGTTCAACTTGTTCTTGACTCGTTCCTTATTTGCGTTCATTTGCGGACTGATGCTCTTGTCCGATTGATCACAATCCAAGCGACGTTTCGATGCCCAAGCCCGCAGGCCCCAAGCAGAC
>Ga0114946_10003013_pt1 | contig 11493 bp, 13 predicted proteins | sample WalLakDeSediment_FD_88676 | JGI IMG/M metagenome (GOLD analysis project Ga0114946, IMG submission 88676) | Lake sediment microbial communities from Walker lake, Nevada to study Microbial Dark Matter (Phase II) - Walker Lake 11/02/13 Deep Sediment | ecosystem: Environmental > Aquatic >...
AGTAGCTGATCTCGGTGCAGCCGTCCTCTCGGGGGGAGGCCGGAGACTGTCCGCAGGCGGCCGTTCCCTGGACGGTTCGAGCGAATCGTGTCGCCCCTAACACAATCGTGTAGGTGGGGATGGGGACGGTCTGCTCCCACCGCCAGGTGCGGCGGGGGCCGGGGGCGCCCATGGCGTCGGCGGGGGAGGGAACGGGGGGCTCCGCCAGATACCCGTTGGCCACCACATCCCAGGCGGCGGGGGCGTGGATGGTGAAGGAGACTGTCGCCTTGTCCGATGGGTGGTCAACGGAGGGGAACCAGAATCGGGCCCGGTTGGGCCAGTTGTCGGCGAAGGCCGCCGGCTCGCCGTGCACCGTTCGCTGGATGTCCAGGCCGTCATCGGGGGTTCCTCGGTAGGAGACGGCCACCTCCACCGTGTCTCCAGGGGCGGTGCCTTCCGGCAAGGCCACCCTGATGTGCCCCGGGTCCTGGGTGTACCGGGCCGGGGATCCGTCAAGCGCCACGCCCAGGACGGTGAGACCCGTGAAATCCAGGGAAAGGATTCCGCCGGGCGGCTCCTCTACCACGGCCCGGATGCGGGCCCGGCCCTCGATCCAGGATGCCGTGTCGGAGACGCCAAGCTCCAGGTCGTAGTGGAGGACGTCCACTCCGGGGGCGTAGGGGCCCGGGGGCGGCGCCAGCCCGGCTCGGATGGGGGCTGGGTCCCGAAGAGACGGAGAGGGGGAAACCGCTCCCGGGGCGGGGGGGGGCGGCAGGGTTCCGCCCGGAGGCGCTCCGCAGGCGGAGGCGAGGAGGAGGAGGGTGGTGAAGCATGCGGTGCTCTTCATGGTGGAAACTCCGTTATTGCCTCCCGCGACCGCAGGGTCACAAGCGTCATCTCTGCGGTGGTACCCAGACGCATGGGAGGACCCCAGAACCCGGTTCCGGAGCTGACGTAGACCTGCGTGCCGTCGAGGCGCTTCAGTCCGCGAACATAGGGCTGCTGAAGGTACACCAGGTAGCTGAAGGGCCAGATCTGGCCCCCGTGGGTGTGGCCGCTGAGGACCAGTCCCACGCCCTGCCGGGCCGCCTCCACCGCGATCCGTGGCTGGTGGGCCAGGAGGACCACCGCCTTGCCCGGATCCCTGCCGTCCATGGCTTTGGCCAGGTCGGCGCCGTGACCGGGGGCGATGCGCGCGCCGTCGTGGTCGTCAACGCCCGCCAGGTCAAAGGACGCTCCGTTCCGCTCGATGGACACCCGCTCATTCCTCAGGACCTTCACGCCGAAGTCGTTCAGCAACCTGAGCCATCCAGCCAGATCGTGGAAGTACTCGTGGTTGCCCGTGACGAAGAACACCCCGAGAGGGGCCCTGAGCCTCCGAAGGGGCTCCACGTCACGGCCGTACTTGGCCACCGAGCCTTCCGCCAGGTCGCCGGTGACGGCCACCAGGTCCGGGGCCAGGGAATTCGCCCTGTCCACCACGGCCTCCAGCCAGCGGCGGCCCTGCACCAGGTCCAGGTGGAGGTCCGAGAGCTGAAGGATGGTGAATCCGTCCATGGCCGCCGGCAACTGAGGCAGCGTGATCTCCAGGCGTTTCACCACGGGCCGCCGGAGCGCCCACACGATGCCGACCACAGTGAGAGCGAGGCTTGCGGCGGCTGCGGCGCCGGCTGCCACCCTCCACACCTCCAGGCTCCGGGTGGGATCATCGAACAGGAGGGCGGCGCTCAACAGGGGCTTCGCCCCCAGGGCTCCGGCCACCCGGACCACGACCCAGGCAATGCCGCGGACGACGTCCAGGGCCAGCACCAGGTAGAAGGCCTGGAAGACCAGGCCGAGCCACACGTAGACCGGGACCACGATGAAACGGACCAGACATTTGTCCAAGGCCCGGCTCAGGACGAAGGAAAGGGGGATGCCCGCCAGGGCCACCACGAACAGCCAGCCGAGAGCGGTGCTCCAGGGGGACGGGATGGCCGTCTCCAGGATGAGCCGCCAGTAGAGGTACCCGTGGACCCCTCCCATGATGAGGAGGACCAGAGTCAGGAAGACCAGGAACATCCGCCAGTTCAGCATCAGGGTTCGGGGACCCTGGAAGACCCCCCCTCCATGGACCCGATCCGGTCCGATTCAATAATGCGAGATCCGGGCACGTTCTCTTCCGCTGCCCGGACCAGTGCCGCTGCCACGGCCCTTGCGGCAACGGGCTTGTACCTGGCCGGGGCGAGGAAGGAAAGGCGCTTTCCGATCTCTTCCCCTACCCGGAAATCGTCCCGCTCCCCCAGGAGAAGGGAGGGTCGCACGATGGTGGTGCAGGGGTACGAGAGAGCCAGGACAGCCTCCTCCAACTCTCCCTTTACCCGGTTGTAAAAGACCCGGGACCGAGCGTTCGCGCCGATTGCGCTCACCAACAGGAAGTGGGTTGCGCCCACCTCGATCCCCAGGCGCGCCACGGCCAGTGGGTAGTGGAAATCCACCTGGCGGAAGCGGTCCTTCGATCCGGCCTGCTTCATGGTGGTTCCCAGAGCGCAGAGGATCTGGTCCACCCGGAACAGGGCGGCGAGGGCAAGGACCTCATCGAAGTCGATGACGTGCTCCTCGATCTTCTCCGGGTTCACGTCCCTCAAGACTTCTGCGGGCAGGGGCCGTCGGGTGAGGACGACGATCCGCCCGAAGGTCGGGGAATGGGAGAGCAGGGGCAGGCAATGGCGACCCACCAGTCCCGTGGCACCGCACAGGAGAATGGACTTGGTATCGTGCAACGCCGGACCTCTCCTTCTCTTGGCGCTTCTGTCTCGTGAGCCACTGGACTCGTTCCAGGAGGCTTTCGAGGATGCGTTCCGCCCTCATCGGGCGATCCTCGGCGATGAACTCGAAGATCTCGCGTACTTGAGCCTTGGCCCTCTCGGACCAGACGATCTTCATGGTTTCCGAGACCTCTTCCTCACGATCTCGCGCAGTTCCCTGACCACCTGTTCATGCGGGACACCCCTCCCCTCGGCCAGTTCTCGTTCTGAGGCCTGAACGTCCCGGAGGATTTCGAGCTCCTCAACCAACGCCTCGTAATCTGAGGTGCTGAGGAGAACCGCCGCACTCCTTCCATGCTGCGTCAGATAGAGGAGGCGTTTGGTCTCGCGAACCTGTTCGGAGCCTCCGGAGTCGAGACCATCTGGGTCATCCACAACCTCCAGCATGGGCCTCGGACGCCGGTGCATTCGCAGCTCGAAGATGTCAGGCCGAGCGTAGTGGCCACCGGCATCGAGTTGCCAGCGAGGCCCGATCAATTGATCAGGTTCGACGTCGGCGTAGAGGATGCCTTCCTCGCCCTCCAGGGGACCTGCCACGATCCTTCCGTCCGGATCGACAATCAGACTCAGACCAGGGTTGATCCACCCGTCCACGTCAGCAAGGTAAGCTGTCTTCAGGTCGAGGGAGTCGGGGATATCCTCCTTGTGAAACGCCTGACACGCTCCGATGACGAAGCAACGACCCTCCTTCGCCACATGCCGCATGGTAGAGATCCACGGCTCACCACGATCCCAGGTCGGCGCGACATGGATCTGCGCCCCACGCGCAATGAGGGTGTAGCGGGCCAGGGGCATGTAGTTCTCCCAACACAGCAGCCCGCCCACGCGCCCGAACGGCAGGTCGAACACCTCCAGATCACCCTCCGTCGCCTGCCCCCAGACCAGTCGCTCGCCGCCCGTCGGGATCAGCTTGCGGTGCTTCCCCACCACTGAGCCATCCGGGCCGATGTAGAGGAGCGTGTTGAAGAGGGTCGAGTCACTCGCTTCGGAGTTCTTCTCGTTGACGCCCACCGCCACGGTGATCCCACAGTCCGCTGCGACTTCACCGATGCGACTGACTTCCGGCCCGGGAATCGAGATCGAGTTCCGGTGCAGCTCTGCATAGAGCGCCCGAAGGGGATGGGTATGACCCGGCGGGATGAACCACACCCACAGTGGATAGCCGGGAATGAATGCTTCAGGAAAGACCGCGAGGCTCGCCCCGCCCTTCGCTGCCTCTTCGATGAGCCCGCATGCCTTCTCGACCGTTGCCCTCAGGTCCAGGAATACTGAAGACGCCTGCACCGCAGCGATTTTGAACGACTCTTGTTTCAAGAGTGCCTGCTTTTTTTGGAGGGCGGCCGCCTATTGCGTTGGCCTTCACCTGCGGCCCCGCGAGGCGGGGCTGTCAGGTGCAACGTTTCGTTATGTGGCTGTGCGGTGCCAGCGCTCGATGCGGAGGCTATCAAAATGCTCAAAGTCTTGGACATTGTCGGTCACGAGGATGAGATCGTGGACCACAGCCACGGCCGCGATCTGGCCGTCGGCGAACGGGGGCGTGAGGCCGGCGTTCGAGAGCCGCGCACGCTCTCCCCCATGCCACTCCGCGGCGACCGCGTCATAGGGCAGGATGGGGATGGCAACCGCGATCACCTCGGCCAGGTACCGTTCGATGGCCGTGCGCTTTCGAGAGCGCGGAAGCAAACCGACGCCGAGAATCATCTCGTGCCAGACGATGGAGGCGGTGGCCAGTTCGCCTCCGTGCTCCCGCAGCTTGTTGACCACCGCGTCATTCGGATCTTTGCGGACCGGCTCAGACAGAACGCTGGTGTCGACCAAATAGCGAGCCGTCACCAGCGAGGCCCTCGCCCGGCCTCGCGGTCTCGCAGGTTCTCAAACTCACCCTCTTCGAGCCCGATCCTAGCGATCTCGACGCCCTCAAGGTAGTCGTCGAGGGCGGCCCCGAACGAAGGGCGCCCGTGCGCCAGCAGCTGATACCGCGTCGCCGAGACCAGAACGGCCACCGGTGTCCCCCACCGCGTGATCCGCACCGCCGCTCCCTCTTCAGCCTCCTTCACCAAGCCGGAGAGCTTCGCCCTCGCTTCCGCGATGGAAACGCTACGTTCAGCCATGTTGCAGGCTCCGTGTACATAGTTATGTACATACCATCGCCTTACCAGCGCTCCTGTGCAAGTCTCTTATCGGGAGACAAGACTGGCGACGGCCTCGGGACTCGCACCCAGACGGAGTAAGGCGCGGACAAGGAGGTCCATGCTTACGGAGGGATCGCCGGCCTCCATCTTGGCGACTCGGGACTGGCTGGAGCCGATGGCCTCCGCCACTTCGGTCTGCGTCAGGTGCATCGCCCCTTGGTCAAGCACTGACAACCCTCAATCCTCGAACATCTCCCTCAGGATGGATAGGATCTTCTGGAGCGTGGACCCATGGACCTTTCCCAACCGGCGAACCATGAGATGCCGGTCGACAGTGCGGAGTTGGTCCAGAACGACGAACCCATCCTTGCGCTGGAATCTGCAGGGGATCCGGAACGGATACGGGTGCCCTCCGGTTGTCATCGGAGCAACGATGAAGGTAGAAAGATGCGTGTTGAGTTCATCCGGGGACACAATGACACAGGGGCGGGTCTTCTTGATCTCCCGCCCCTTCGTCGGATCGAGCGACACGAAGTAAACGTCCCCGCGGCGCGGCGCGCTCACTCCCATGCCCATTCGGTCACATCGAAGGCGGTCTCCACGGGTTCGTCCAGGAGGCCATCCTCCCCTCGGCCATGGAGGGCACTCGCCGCCTCAGCCCAATTCGCCCTCGGTTTCTCGGCCGGCTCGATGACGATGCTGTCGTCGATGACGCGGAGAACAACCTGATCCACCAAGCCAGCCTGCTCCAGGAGTGGCTTGGGGATCCGCACGCCCCGTGAGTTTCCGATTCGGATGATCTTGGTCTTCATCGCGGTCTCCGTTCTGGATATACAAAGTAATTACGACTTCCGGAGACTGCAATTTTGCCGATGATGCCTTCCGCCATAAAACTAGTCATCCAAGGACCCGTGTAGCCGGGGTGTTGTGGCCACGGCTTCCGTGTAATACGCACCGGAAGACATCGAGAAATCAAGAGGAAGGTGAGCTGGGCGGTGGGGGATGAGGGCGTGTTCCTTCGGCGGGACCGGGCCAGAGAAGGCATTGGTGGGCCAGGGGAATCGGCGAGATGGAGGGAGGATCACATGGAGGATCACGCAGTGGGTTCGCTGGTGCGCATTGTCCAAACGGCCGTTGTGCCCTAGCATGCGGGAAAACTTCACCCTGCCCTCGCGAGGATGCCCATGGACGGCCGAACCCTGATCGCCCTGATGGAGAACAGCGTCGAGCGCTTGGGCGACGAGATCTACCTCTTGGAGAAGAGGGGCGATCGGTACGAAGGGACCACCTACCGGGACACCCGGGAGCAGATCGTCCGGTTTGCGGCGGGGCTCATAGCCCTGGGCCTCAAGAAGGGCGACCGGGTGGCTCTCGTGAGCGAGGCCCGAAACCTCTGGGTCATCGCGGAGATGGGCATCCTCTACGCCGGGGGGATCAACGTCCCCATCTCCGTGAAGATCAACGAGGCCCACGAGCTGAAGTTTCGCCTGGCCCACTCCGGCTGTCGGATGGTGGTGGTGTCCCGGAACCATGCGGCCAAGGTACTGGCCATCGAGACGGACCTCCCGGACCTGGAGACGGTCATCCTTCTCGACGGTGGGGAGAAGGGCCCCGACGAGATCGGGGCGGACCGCCTCCTTCGCCTGGGGGAGGAGTGGCTCGCCGCCAACCCGGAGGCCTTCGAGGCCCGGTGGCGCTCGGTCAAGGAGGGCGATCCGGCCAACATCTGCTACACATCCGGGACCACGGCGGACCCAAAGGGGGTGGTCCTGACCCACAAGAACTACGTGATCAACGTTGGCCAGGGTGCCCGGATGATCGAGATCCACCCCCAGTGGCGCTCCCTCATCGTCCTTCCCTGGGACCACTCCTTCGGCCACACCGTGGGCATCTACATCATGATGCTCTGCGGCGCGAAGCTGGCCTCGGTCCAGGCCGGGAACTCGGTCATGGACACCCTGCGAAACATCCCCGACAACATCCGGGAGGTCCGGCCTCACCTCATGCTCAGCGTGCCGGCCCTGGCCACGAACTTCCGGAGGAACATCGAGAAGGGGGTGCGCCAGAAGGGCCCCAAGGCCGAAAAGCTCTTCCGGATGGCCTTGGAGAACGCCTACGCCTACATCGGAGACGGCTGGGACAAGGGCCGGGGGTGGAGGGCCATGCGGGCGCCCCTCCATGCCTTCTACGATCGCATCCTCTTCTCGAAGATCCGGGAAGGGATGGGAGGGGAGCTTCTGTTCTTCGTGAGCGGCGGGGCGCTCCTGGACCTGGACACCCAGCGGTTCTTCTACGCCATCGGGATCCCCATGTATCAGGGGTACGGCCTCACGGAAGCCTCTCCGGTCATCTCCACCAACACCCCGGATGCGCACAAGCTGGGGTCCTCCGGCCGGCTCCTCCCGGACCTGGAGGTGAAGGTCTGCGACGGCGAAGGGCGTTCCCTGCCCCCGGGGGAGAGAGGAGAGATCGCCGTCCGGGGCGAGAACGTCATGGCGGGCTACTGGAAGAACGAAAGCGCCACCGCCGCCGCCATCCGGGACGGATGGCTGTTCACAGGAGACGTAGGATACCTGGACGCCGACGGATACATCTATGTGCTGGGCCGGGAGAAGAGCCTCCTCATCTCCAGCAACGGGGAGAAGTACAGCCCCGAGGGGATCGAAGAGGCCCTCATCGCCAGCTCCCCCTTCATCGACCAGGTCATGCTGCGGAACGAACAGGCCCCCTATACCGTGGCCCTCATCGTGCCCGATCGGGAGAACCTCCGGCAGTGGTTCCGGGACAAGGGGCTGTCCTGCATCACGGAGGAGGGGCAGGAGGCTGCCCTGGACCTGTTCCGGGAGGCCATCGATGCCTTCCGGGAAGGGGGAGAGAGGGCCGGGCTGTTCGATGCCACGTGGCTGCCCGCGTCGTTCGCGGTCCTGGGAGACGGGTTCACGGAGGAGAACCAGATGCTGAACAGCACCATGAAAATGGTGCGGCGGCGAATCGCGGAGTTCTACCAGGACCGGTTGGAGTACCTGTACACGTCAGAGGGCCGGGATCCCTACAACCGGCGCAACCGGGCCATCATCGCCCGGCTGGAGGTGTGACGCCGGGAGCGTTGGCTCGTCTTATGGTAGATGAGGGGTCTCCACTTGTGAGCGGGACCCCTTGCGGGCGTGCCCCGGTCTTCGGGGACTTCGAGATGGGTGGAGCACAATGAACGACCGGATCCATCGCTACCTGGACGGGGAGCTTTCCCGGGAGGGCCTCACGCCCCAGGACCTCCTGGAGCTCGAGGCGTACCAGGAGGTCCTACGGGAGACGGCAACGGCCCATCGGTCCATGGAAGCTCCGGACCTGACGGGTGCGGTCATGGCACGCCTGCCTCTGGAGGCGCCGGAGCGGGGTTGGGATCGCGAGGCGCTGACCGAGGTGCCGGCTCATGAGTCTCCCCCAACCCTTCGTCGAGCCCTCGAGTGGCTCTGGACGCCCCGCCCCCTGCGGCTCCGTCCTGCGTGGGGGATGGTGGCGGCTGCGGCCCTGGCGCTCCTTGTGGCTCTTCCCTCCGGCGAGCCGGTGCCGTCGGCGACGACGTCCGAGGTCCATGCCTCGGCCCGCCTGGTCTTCGTTCAGTTCCGGCTAGAGGCCCCCGAAGCCTCCACCGTGCGCCTTGCCGGGACCTTCACCGGCTGGGAGCCGGACTACGCCCTTCACCAGACCGGCCAGGGCGTGTGGGCGATCCTGGTTCCCCTGGAGCCCGGGGTGCATGACTACGCTTTCGTCGTGGATGGGAGCGAGTGGGTGGCCGACCCGGCGGCGCCCTGGGTGGAGGATGGGTTCGGTGGGGTGAACAGCCGCCTTTCGGTGCTTCTGCCCAACGGACTATCGGAGTCGTGAGCCCTCCGGGCGTGGGTAGGCCGTCCCTCCTCGTTCTTTTCGTTGCGCTGCCCCTGATTCCCGGCGGTGTGGCGGCCCAGGCCTGGAGCGTAGACGCCTATGCCGGCCAGGCCAGCTACGCCATCGCCCCCTCCACCGTGGATTCCCGCAACGGCGTCCTGGGCCTCCGCTTCAACCAGGATCGCCGCTTTTTCCAGATCTCCGGGGGAGTCCCCCTTTCCGACACCGATGTGGCCTGGGGCGTCCTGGGGCTGGGAGACCGCCTCGCCTTCCGGCGTGGAGGGCTGGAGGCCGGCGTGGACGCGTCTCTGGCGGCCCACGGCCAGCGGGATCCGGTGGCAGATGTGACGGGGCAGGGGCTCCTGGCGGAGGTTCTGCCCGTGGTCTCCCGAAACGTGGGTCCGGCGGTCCTGGAGGTACGAAGCGGCCTGCGATGGTACGGGGCTCGGCTCGGGGAGGCGGACTGGACCCGGGCCTTCTGGACTTCGGAGCTTCGGGGCACGGTGGACCCGGCCTCGAACCTTCGGCTGGAGACGGGCCTGCGTCACCACCGGGGCGGGGAGGGGGAGGCCTACACGCGGGCCGTCCTTTCTGCGACGACCATCCTGGGTCCCGCCATCGTCCAGGGCTCCCTGGGGCATTGGGTGGAGGGGCCCCATGGCGTCGATCCGGAGTGGGGCGTGGTGGCGGGTGTTCCCCTGGGAGGCCGCGGGCAGCTGTTCGCCAGCGTCCGTCACGAGAGCTTCGATCCCCACTACCTGATGCCTCCCCGGACCAGCTGGGGGGTGGGTGTGAGCCTGAGGGTCGGGAGGCTCCCGGCGCCGGTTCCTGCCGCCGGTCCCGAACTGCGGCCCCAGGGAGGGGTGATCCTCCGGATGCCTCTCCGGGACAGCCATTCTCCGCCCCTGGTGGCGGGGGACTTCACCGGCTGGGAGCCTCGCCCTATGGAGCGCCACGGCACGGAGTGGCGGTTCCGGATCCGGCTTCCCCCTGGGGCTTACCGGTACGCTTTCGTCAGCGCCCAAGGGGAATGGTTCGTGCCGGAGTCGGTTCCAAATCGAATGGACGACGGGATGGGCGGATGGGTAGCCGTGGTGGTGGTCCCATGAAGGGTGAGATGGGGGTGTCCCCGGAGGAGGCGAGCCTGCTGTCCACGGATGAGCCGAGGGGATCCCTTGACGGGGCAGGGCGGGCCCGGAGCCCGGGAGGGGAGCGTGACGGGGGGGTGCCGGACAGGATCCTGGTGGCCCGCGTCATGGGCGGCGAGAGGGAGGCTTTCGAGCCCCTGGTCCGGCGGCATCAGGGGCACCTCTTCCGGCACGCCCGGGGGATGGGCCTGGACGCCGACACCGCCGCCGACATGGTGCAGGATGCCCTGGTGAGGGCCTACGAGAGACTCGGGACCTGCCGGGACCCCCACCGTTTTGGGGTGTGGGTGGGGCGCATCCTCAGAAACCGATGCCTCGATCACCTGAAGAGCGCGGCACGCCGGGACCTTCCCCTCCACCCCTTCCTACCGGACTCCGGAGTGGGCCCGGAGGGGGAGGAGGAACGCCGCACCCTGCGCCGGTGGCTGAACGAAGCGCTGGCCATGCTGCCGGCGGAGCAGCGGGAGGCCTTTCTCATGAAGCACGGGGAGGGGCGCTCCTACGAAGAGATGGCGGAGCTTGCGCATGCCTCAGTAAGCGCCATGAAGATGAGGGTGCACCGGGCCCGGGAGGCCCTGCAGGTACACCTCGGAGCCCTGGGGGTGGATGGTGGGGTGTGACGCCGGGAGGGGCTTTTTCGTCTTCATGGGTGAAGCCCGCCGGCATGAGATCACGCCGACAGCCGGCGCGACGAACCTGGAGAAAGACGGACCATGAAGAAGCACTGGATCGCGGCCCTCGCCGCGTTGGCTCTCCTCCCCCTGGCCGTAACGGCCCAGAGCCCGGAGGAACGGATTCACCAGGCTATGACCCGGGCGCAGGAGGTGGGGATCCCCGTGTCGCTCCTGGAGAGCAAGATGGCGGAGGGGCATGCGAAGGGCGTGCCCTTGGACCGGATCGCCATGGCCATCGAGAGCCGGCTCCAGGCCCTTGAGCGGGCCCGTGACGTCATGGGGCGGGGTGCGGAGGACCTGGACGCGGCACAGATCTCCGTGGGGGCTGATGCCCTGGGAGCCGGCGTGAGCGAGGAGGTGCTTCAGGAGATGGCCGCCTCCAGCGGGGGTGAGCGCCGGGCGGTGGCTGTGGCAGCCCTGACCCAGCTCGTTCTTCAAGGGGTCCTTCCCCAGGAGGCGCTCCACCGCGTCCAGGCTGCCCTGGCCCGCGGTCCCGCGGCCCTGGCCAACCTCCCTGCCCAGGCCGGTGCGGGCGGGGCCTTCATTCCCAAGGGTGCGGGGCCTCCGGCCGGCACCCCGGGAGCGGCCCAGGGCGGGCCTCCCGGGTCGGTGCCGGCACCGGGCCGGGGCATTCCGCCCACCATTCCGCCTCGTGGCAAGCCGCCGGGTAAGCCTCCGGGAGGTCCGCCAGGGGGCGGTGGCCTGTAGGCTGCGGGCTTGAAGCTGCCATAAGGCACTCCCAGCTCCGCTTCTAGGCGGCGGTTCACCTCCAGGTCTTGTCGGGGGCCCTTCCACCGCATGGAAGCCAGCCTGCGATGCTCAAGAGCAGCGCCCGTCACGACGGGCGCTTTAGCCCGGTCATTCA
>Ga0114946_10003014_pt1 | contig 11492 bp, 9 predicted proteins | sample WalLakDeSediment_FD_88676 | JGI IMG/M metagenome (GOLD analysis project Ga0114946, IMG submission 88676) | Lake sediment microbial communities from Walker lake, Nevada to study Microbial Dark Matter (Phase II) - Walker Lake 11/02/13 Deep Sediment | ecosystem: Environmental > Aquatic > Freshwater...
AGGTTGGGGACGCGGCGGACGCCGCCTGGGTGGGCCGGCGCGTGGTGGGGACGATTAACCTGGGCTGCGGCCGCTGCCCCGAATGCCTGGCGCACGGCCCGGAACAGTGTCCGCGGCGCAGCGCGCTGGGTATTCACGGCAAGGATGGCGCCTTTGCCGACTACGTGACGCTGCCCGCGGCCAATTTGCTGGCCGTGCCGGAGGAGGTAACGGACGAAGCGGCCGTCTTCACCGAACCCCTCGCTGCGGCCCTGCGTGTGCGTGAGCAGCTCCATCTGCGGCCGTCGCGGCGGACGGCCGTAATCGGTCCCGGCCGCCTGGGGCTGCTGGTCGGCCAGGTGTTGGCCCTCGACGGAACCGGCGTGAGCATGCTCGGCCGGCGTTCCGCGTCGCTGGAATTGCCTGCCCGCCTGGGACTTCCCACCGGGCTGGTCGATGACTATCCCCCCGACAGTTTTGACTGCGTCGTCGAAGCCACCGGCAATGCGGATGGGCTGGCCGCCGCCCTGCGCCTGGTGCGCCCGCGCGGCGTGCTCGTCCTCAAAAGCACCTTTGCCGGGCAGGTCAGCCTGGACCTCACCAAACTGGTCGTCTCCGAAATCACCGTCGTGGGCTCGCGTTGCGGTCCCTTTGCGCCCGCGCTGCGCCTGCTCGCGCGCCGGGCCGTTACCGTTGAACCCCTGATTGACGCCGTCTACCCGCTGCGCGACGCCCCGGCCGCCTTTGACCATGCCGCCCGGCCGGGCGTGCGCAAGGTGTTGTTACGGCCGTATGCTTAAGCACTGTAAGCGTTCAGCCCTCCCTGCTCTGGCCAGTATAAATCAATTCATCCGTGTTCCCTCCCATCCATGATTCTCTCCCAGCAAACATCTTGACAGAATCGCGCCGATCGGCGAAAATTAGAACATATGAGCGAGCAATGGATTCGCGCGAGCGAAATCGCCGATTACGTCTACTGTCGCCGCTCCTGGTGGCTCAAGCGCGTGCGCCGCGTGCGGGTGCGCCCCACCCCGGCCATGCAGGCCGGGACGCAGGCCCATCGTGACCACGGCGGGTTGGTCGTACGCGCCACGCTGGCGCGTAAAGCCGTCTACCTGCTGCTCTTTTTCGCCATCGCCGTGACGGTTTTTACCTTATTGAGGTAGCGCCTATGTGGCTGAATGGTTTGCCGCTGCTGTTTGGTTTCCTGCTGCTAATCCTGGCCGCGGCGCTGGCGCTGCGCGCCCGGCGCTGGCAGGCGCAAACCGGGCTGCCGCCGGGCGACGTGATCTACACCGACAGCGGCGCCTGGCTCACCAACCGCGAGACGCTCGCCGCGCGCGATCTGCGCCTGGCCGGCCGGCCCGACTACCTGGTGGAGCAGGCGGATGGAACCATCATTCCCGTGGAGCTCAAAAACGGCCGTGCGCCCGCCGCCCCGCGCGAGGGTCACGTCCTGCAACTGGCCGCCTACTGCCTGCTGGTCGAAGAAAACTACGGCGTGCGCCCCACGCACGGCATCCTGCAGTACGCCGACGCCGCCTTCGCCATCGACTATACCCCCGACCTGGAAGCCGATTTGCTGCTGCTGCTCGACGAAATGCGCGCCGCGGCCCTTGAGCCCGACCTCGACCGGGACCACAACGACTGGCGCCGCTGCGCCCGCTGCAGCCTTAATGGGGAATGTGTGCAGCGGTTGGCGTAACGATTCGTTTCCTTCTCAATTCGCTGTAGCCCTTTCGTTGTTGCTGCGCGCACGGCCGTTCCCCGCTATAATACCCCTCTATCTGATCACAATGATTAAACAGCAACGCGGAGGCTAATCTTGACCAACATCCAACGCGTCACCGGCATGCAGGACGTCCTGCCCGACGACCGCCGCTACTGGGATGCCGTCCTTGACCAGGCGCGCGCGACCGCCTGGCGCTACGGCTTTCAGCGCATCGACGTGCCTGTGATTGAGTACACCGACCTTTTTGCGCGCGGCATGGGTACCGCCTCGGACGTTTTCGTGCAAAAGGAAATGTACACCATCGCCGAGTCCGACGGCAGTTCCATCACGCTGCGCCCCGAATTCACGGCCGGATTTGTGCGCGCCTACATCGAAAACGGCTTGCAGAACTGGCCCCAGCCCGCCAAGCTCTACGCCATCGGCCCCCTCTTCCGCCGTGAACGGCCGCAGGCCGGCCGCTACCGCCAGCACACCCAGCTCAACGTCGAAATCATGGGCGAAACCGACCCGGCCGCCGACGCCGAGGTGATGGTGCTGGGGGCCACGCTGCTGCGCGAATTGGGCTACACAGGCGTGAACTTCCAGCTTAACAGCACCGGCTGTCCCCGGTGCAAGCCCACCTACATCGCCGCCCTCCAGGCCTACCTGGGCGACTACGCCGCGGGGCTGGCGCCCGTGGACCAGGAGCGGCTGCGCCGCAACCCGCTGCGCGTGCTGGACAGCAAAGAGGCCGGCATGGAGGCGCTGCTGGCCCAGGCGCCGCACATCGGCGACTATTTGTGCGCCGACTGCGCCGACCACTTTGCGGGGCTGCGGGACCTGCTCGACTCGCTGGGGCAAACCTACACGCTCAATTTCCGCCTGGTGCGCGGCATCGACTATTACACCAAAACCGTCTTTGAGGTCTGGGCGGAGGGCATTGGGGCGCAGGCGGCCGTATTTGGCGGCGGCCGTTACGACGGGCTGGCCGAAGCCATCGGCGGGCCGCCCACGCCCGGCGTCGGCTTTGGCGCGGGCGTTGAGCGCATCATTCTGGGCATGCAGCAGCAGGGCATAGATGCGCCGCAAGCGCAGCCGCTGCCTGTCTTCATCGCCCACTTTGGCGGCGCGACAAAGGCGGCCGCCGTGCAGCTTGCCGAACGGCTGCGCGCCGCCGGCATCGGCGCGCGCCTGGCCTTTGCGCGCGAGCGGCGCAGCATGAAGAGCCAGATGCGCGAGGCCGACAAGCACGCGGCCCGCTTTGTGCTCATCCTGGGTGAGTCCGAGTTGGCAAACAGCGCGGTGGCCGTCAAGCCGCTGGGGCCTGGCGAACAGGTGACCGTCCCGCAGGCCGATCTGGTTGGCTGGTTGTCAGAGCGCCTGGCGGCGGGTGATTGGTAGCGGGCAATTACGCTTTTATGTTTATCGGCATTTTACACCAACCGCGCATTGCGGAATCGGAGGCGCTGTCGCAGGAAATCAGCGCCTGGCTGATGGGCCAGGGCGCGCGCACCTGGGTGGGGTCTACCTGGGATGAGACAGACGTCAACGGCCGTATGTCCGACTTCGATCTGCTGGTGGTGCTAGGCGGCGACGGCTCTACCTTGCGCGCGGCGCGCCTGGCCGTGCCCCACAGCGTGCCCCTTTTTGGCGTTAACCTGGGGCGCGTGGGTTTTCTGAGCGAGTCCCAGCCGCACGAGTGGCGCGAGAAGCTGGGGAAAGTGCTCAGCGGCGACTACTGGATTGAGCGGCGGCTGATGCTGCAAGCCGATTTGGAGCGCAACGGCCGTCTCGTCCAAACCTTCATCGCCCTCAACGACGTCGTCATCGGTCGTGGGCAGCAGGCGCGCGTCATCCGCCTCCATCTGCACGTCGACGGCGACCTGGTCACGACCTACACGGCCGACGCCCTCATTGTCGCCACGCCCACCGGCTCAACCGCCTACGCGATGGCGGCCGGCGGCCCGCTGCTGCCGCCGCAGCTACAAAACTTCGTCATTGTGCCCGTCGCCGCCCATCTCAGCCTCGACCGCGCCCTGGTGCTGCACGAAGAGGCCGAAATCGGCATTCGCGTGGAGATGGACCACGATGCCCAGCTTACGGCCGACGGCCAGCAGGGCGTGCCCGTCAAAAACGGCGACCAGATTTTAATCCAAAAACATGCCCAGCCCTGCTACTTTGCGCGCGTCGACGCCTCCGGCTATTTCTATCGCCGTTTGATGCAGCGCCTGGGCTTTAGTTGGCCGCACTTGTAACGATTGCGGTCAGCAGGGCGCCCGGCGCCACTCAGTGAACCTTAATCCGCTGCTTGTATCAAATTAACGCGCGTGTGGTTTACTTAAGACTTAAGCTATACTGGCTGCGGCCGGTCTCTGACCGCGCCGCCTCTGGTGAAAATGCCATATTATCCCCGTTGCCGGTATACATATGCGTGGTCTTGCACAGCGCGGACCACTTTGGTACAAAACGGACAAAGCGTTATGGAAATTAGTGAACCCAGATTACGATCTTTACTGCGGCAGGCGGACCGCGTCGCCGCGGCCGGCAAGCTGGCCGCGGCCGAGAGCCTTTACCGCCAGATTATCGAGGAAGCCCCCCAGGCCGAGGCGGCCTGGATTGGGCTGGCGCAGGTCGTGCAGGACCCGGTGGAGAAGGAATCCGCCTATGCGCGCGCGCTGGATCTGGCGCCCGCCAACGCGGCGGCGCAGGCAGGCCTGGCGGCGCTGCGCGGCGGCTCCCCCAGCACGGACCCCGCGCCCGACGACGGCGATCCCTTCAGCGCGTCGCGCAGCTGGCTGGAAGAGGCTACCCGGCGCCAGGACGGGGCCGCCCGTGAGCAAGCGCCTCCGCCTGCGCCGGGCAGCGGCGCAGGCGGCAAGGATGATTACGTGGCTGGGAAAACGGCCGTTTCAAACCCGGCCTCCCCGCCAACTCCCGCAACCCAGACAGACAGCCATGAACTGGTCTGTTACCGTCATCCCGACCGCGCCACCGCGCTGCGCTGCTACAAGTGCGCCAACCCCATTTGCGGCCACTGCGCCATCAAAACCCCGGTCGGCTACCTCTGCCCCACCTGCAACCGCGAGGCGGAAGACGCCTTCTTCAACGCGCGCCCCCTCGATTACCTCATCGCGCCGCTCGTGGCCCTGCCGCTGAGCCTGGCGGCCGGCTTCCTCGTCACGCGCATCGGGACCGGCTTTTTCTTTATCCTGCTGATGATCTTCATCGGCGGCGCCGTGGGCGGGCTGATTGGCCGCCTGAGCAAGCGCGCCGTGGGCGGGCGGCGCGGCCGTTACCTGCCGCGCGTCGTGGCCGCGATGGTCGTCCTGGGCGTGGTGATTCCGGCCCTGCCGATTGTGCTCTTTGTGCTCTTTGGCAACAGCGGCGCCTTCTTCGCGCTTCTGGGGCCGGGCATTTTCCTCTTCACCGCCGCCAGCGCCGCCTACTATCAGATGAAATAAGCCCACTCGACCCGACTAACCTATGTCCACACTCCTCGCCCACCCGCCTCTCGCCCACCTGCAAACCTGCACCCCTGCAAACCTGCAAACCTGCATACTTGCAAACCTGCAAACCTGCAAACCTGCAAACTTGCACACCTGCAAACCTGCATACTCGCCCCGCCAAGCCCATGCTAACTGAACTCACCATCACGAACTTCGCCATCATCGACGACCTGCGCCTGCGCTTTGCGCCGGGCTTTAACGTGTTGACGGGCGAGACGGGCGCCGGCAAGTCCATCATTTTGGACGCCGTTTCGCTGGTGCTGGGCGGCCGCGCCGACACGACAATGGTGCGCGCCGGCTGCGAGGCGGCGAACCTGGAGGCGACCTTCCGCCTGGAGCCTGAACTCCAGGCCGCGCTGGCGCCGCTGATCGAGGCCGAGGGGCTGGAAGGGGAGGCGCCGGACCTGCTGCTGCTGGGGCGCGAAGTGCGCGCCAACGGCCGTTCCATCTGTCGTGTCAACGGCCGTACCGTCAACCTCAGCCTCCTGCGCGACCTGGCGGAACCGCTGATCGACATTCATGGCCAGGGCGAGCACCTCTCCCTGCTGCGCCCGCGCGCCCACCTGCCGCTGCTCGACGCTTACGCGGGCCTCGCGCCGGAGCGGAAGGAGCTTGCGCGCGAGGTCAGCCGGCTGCACGGCGTGCAGCGCGAGCTGCACGCGCTGCAGCGCGACGCGCGCCTGCTGGCCCAGCGCATGGACATGCTCCAATTCCAGATCCAGGAGATCAGCGCCGCCAACCTGGCCGTCGATGAAGAGGCCGAGCTGCTGGCCGAGCGCACGCGCCTGGCCAACGCCGAGCAGTTGGCGCAGCATGCCGCCATCGCCGCGGGCCTGATCACGGGCATCGACGAGGAGACGCCCGCCATCTCGGACCTGCTGGGGCAGGTGGAGCACAGCCTGATGCAGTTGGCGCGCCTGGACCCCACCAGGGCGCCGCTGCTGGAAATGCTGCGCGGGCTCAACTTCCAGCTTAGCGAAGTCGCCGGCGAGCTGCAAGATTACCAGGAGGCGCTGGAATTCAACCCGCGCCGCCTGGACTTCGTCGAGGAGCGGCTGGACCTGATTCGCCTGCTGCAGCGCAAATATGGGGACGCCATCGCCGACGTGCTCGCCGCGCGCGATCGGGCGGTGCAGGAGCTGGAGCAGATTACCCACAGCGAAACGCGCGTCGAAGAGCTGCTGGCGGAACAGGAGCGGCTGCTGCGGCGCATCGGCGCGCTGGGCGAGGCGCTCTCGCGCAAGCGCCAGGCCGCGGCGGAGCGGCTGGCGGCGGCGGCCGTAGCCCAACTGGCCGATCTCAACATGGCCGGCGCCCGTTTTGCGGTGGCGTTCACGCGCAAGCCCGACCCGCAGGGCGCCTACGTCGACGACGCGCGCGTGGCCTTTGACCAGACGGGCATCGACCAGGCCGAATTTGTGATTTCGGCCAACCCGGGTGAGCCGCTCAAGCCGATGGTCAAGGTGGCCAGCGGAGGCGAGACGGCGCGCCTGATGCTGGCGCTCAAGACGGCCCTGGCCGAGGTGGACGCCACGCCGACGCTGATTTTTGACGAAATCGACCAGGGCATTGGCGGCCGCGTGGGCGGCGTGGTGGGGCGCAAGCTGTGGGGGCTGACGGCCGTCGCCGACCACCAGGTGATCGTCGTTACCCATCTGCCGCAGCTTGCCGGCTACGGCGACGCCCACTTTCACGTCAGCAAGCACGTTGTGCACGATCGCACCTTAACGGCTGTGGCCCATCTCGACCTGCGTGGCCGGGTGCAGGAACTGGCCGCGATGCTGGGCACGCAGAGCGACGTCGCCGTGGAGGGCGCCGAGTCGATCTTGCGCCAGGTAGCTGAGGTCAAAAAGCAGAAGCAGGGGCAGAAACGGCCGTCCTCTGCGTAATTAGCGCTGCTTCTCAATCCGTCATCGAAAATTCGCAATCCTATGCCTCGTATTCCCCGTTTACTCATCCTTTTCATTGTCGTGGGCGTGCTGCTGGCGCTGGTCTGGTCCAGGCTGCGCATCGTCATTTTTGTACCCCTTTCGTTGGGGCAGGCAATCATGCTTTTTCTTGTGGCGGCGCTGGCGCTATATTTAGTGGTTGACCATTTGATCAATCGCAGGCGAGATTGAGGGAGATTGCCAGCCTGCCTGGTGTTAAACTGCGAAACCCATGGATTATCTTTGGCCGATAACCACACAAACGGATGCGCGCGGCGCGCTGTGGATTGGCGGCTGCGAACTTGCGGCGCTGGCGGATGAATTCGGTACGCCGCTGTACGTTTTTGACGAGGCCACGCTGCGCGCCGGCGCGCGCGCCTACAAGGCGGCGCTGGCCGCCCATTATCCTGGCCCTGCGCAGCCCGCGTATGCCTCAAAGGCTTTCCTCTGCACGGCCGTGGTCCAACTCTTCGCCGCAGAAGGGTTCGATCTGGACGTGGTTTCGGGCGGCGAGCTGCACGTCGCCCTGCAGGCCGGTTTTCCCCCGCAGCGCATCCATTTCCACGGCAACAACAAGTCGCAGGCCGAGCTGCAGGAGGCGATTGCTGCGGGCGTCGGCCGTATCGTCGTCGACAATTTTCACGAGCTGGCGCTGCTGACGACGCTCAGCGCCGCGCGGGACGCCGCGGCGCCGCTTCCTATCTGGCTGCGCCTGGCGCCCGGCGTCAGCGCCCACACCCACCACCACATCCAGACCGGGCAGGAAGACACCAAGTTCGGCTTTTCCCTGGCGGCCGGCGCCGCCGCGCGCGCCGTGGCCCTGGCTCTGGCCGCGCCCGGCCTGGCGCTGCGGGGGCTGCACGCCCACGTCGGCTCCCAGATTTATGACCCCGCGGCCCTGGCCGCTGCCGCCGCGCGCCTGGTGGCGTTTGCGGCCGAGATGCGCGCGCAGCACGGTTTTGCGCTGCAAGAACTCAGCCCCGGCGGCGGCTGGGGCGTGCCGATGACCGCGGAAGATCCGCCCGCGCCGCTGGAGCCTTACGTGGCGGCGCTTTCCCAGGCCATCGTAGCGGCTTGCCGCCGCCACGCCCTCCCGCTGCCCCACCTGGTGCTCGAACCGGGCCGCTCGCTGATGGCGCGCGCCGGGGTCGCGCTCTACCGCGTGGGCGCGCGCAAGGAGATCCCCGGCGTGCGCACTTACGTAGCCGTTGACGGCGGCATGGCGGACAACATCCGTCCGGCGCTGTACGGGGCGCGCTACGCGGCGCGGCTGGTGCGCGCTGGCGGGCAGGCGTATCTTCTCAATAACTTGGGGTGGCTCGGGCCGGTCTCCGACCGTGCCCGCCGGTGGCTCGGTCAGGAGACCGGCCACAGCCCCGAGCTGGTGCGCGCTGGCGGGCAGGCGACCGAAATTGTGACCATTGCCGGCAAGTATTGCGAGTCGGGCGACGTGCTGATCCGGGATATCGCCCTGCCGCGGCCGGCGGCGGGGGATTTACTGGCGATTCCCATGGCCGGCGCCTATACGCTGGCGATGGCCAGCAATTACAACCAGGCGCTCCGGCCGGCGGTGGCGCTGGTGCGGGATGGCCGCGCGCGGCTGATCCAGCGCCGCGAAACGTACGCAGACCTGACGCGCCGCGATCTGCCGCTGGCGGGCGCCCCGGAACCCAGGGGCGACGGCCGTCCCTTCTTCAAATACCACGCTCTCGGCAACGATTACCTTGTGCTGGACCCGGCCGCGTGGCCGGAGCCGCCCGGCGCCGGCCTGGCGCGCGCCATCTGTGACCGTCGCCGCGGCGTCGGCGCGGACGGCGTGCTGTGGGGGCCGATTCTTAAGGCGGGCGCGTTGGCGCGTTCCGCCGTTCCCACGTTTGCGCTGCGCCTCTTCAACCCGGACGGCAGCGAATTTGAGAAGAGCGGCAACGGCCTGCGCATCTTCGCCCGCTACCTGTGGGACCGCGGCCTGGCGCGCACCCCTGACTTTGCGCTTGACACGCCCGGCGGCCTGGTGGCCGCGCGCGTGCTGGACGCGGCCGGAACGCAGATCGCGCTGGAGATGGGGCGCGTTTCGTTCCACAGCGACGCCATCGGCCTGGCCGGCCCGCCGCGCGAGGCGCTGGACGAGGCGGTCGCGGCGGCGGGGCTGCCTCTGCGCGTCATCGCCGCGACCATCGGCAACCCGCACTGCGTGCTTTTTCTGGATGCCCAAACGCCGGGGACGCGGGCGGCGCTGGGCGACCTGGGCGAAGCGCTGGCGCGCCGGCTAGGACCGGAACTGGAGCGCTGCCCGCTTTTTCCCCGGCGGACCAACGTGCAGTTCGCCGAGGTCGTGGATCGCCACACGCTGCGCATTGAAATCTGGGAGCGGGGCGCGGCCTACACGCTGGCGTCGGGCACCTCAAGCTGCGCCGCCGCCGCCGCGGCCGTCCGCACGGGGCGCTGCGCGAGCCCGGTAACGGTGCAGATGCCCGGCGGCGCTATGCTGGTGGAAGTCGCGGAAGATGGGTCCGTGCGGCTGACCGGGCCCGTCGCTTTTGTTTGTTCCGGCCAGGTGGATGAGGATGAACTTCTCCGGCAGTCGCGGGCTGCTGGCGGCGATGCGCCGGATTAATATGTGGCGAGATTCAAGAAGCGCGTGAGGCTGTAGACCTGGCGGCGGATGGCGGCGGCTTCCCACGTCTCGGCCAGGCGCGGCTGGCCGCCGAACTGGATGATGGCCGGCTCGAGCGCAATCTCGCGCACGCCGTTGCGGTCGAGCCAGATGTGGTAGACGGCCGTTTCCGGCGGCCCGTCAATCTCAAAAGCAAAATTCCCCGTTCCGTAGACAATCACCCCCTCCCCGTAAAACTCGATTCCCTGCAGGATGTGGGCGTGGTGGCCGATGACCAGGTGGGCCCCGGCTTCCACGGCGGCGCGCGCGGCGGCCATCTGCGCTGCGCTGGGCGCGGCCACGTACTCGTGGCCGCTGTGCAGGAGCACGATCACCAGGTCGACCTGCGGGGCCACGGCCGTTACGTCCGCGCGGATCTGCGCCGGATCGCCCCAGGCCAGGCCCGGCGTCGTGGGGCCGGCTGTCCAACTGGCCGTGTCAAAGCCTGAATACTCCACCGGCACGTGCACGTAGCCCAGGAAAGCCAGCCGCAGGCCGTTGACCTCGAAGATGTGGGGCGCATAGGCCGCCGCGGCGTTCGCCCCCGCGCCGACGGTCGCCACGCCCTGCGCCTCCAGCAGCGCCAGGGCTTGCAGCAGCGCCTCCGGCCCATAATCCATGCCGTGGTTGTTGGCCAGCGAGACCAGGTCAAAGCCGGCCAGCGCCAGCGCCGCGGCCGCTTCCGGCGGGGCGCGGAAGGGGTAGCGCTTCGGCTGCGGCGCGCCCACGTCGCCCAGGGCCGACTCCAGGTTGCCCACCGTCAAATCGGCGGCGCGCAGCGCTGCGGCGACGCCCACAAAGGGATAGGCCAGGTCGCCGCGCTGCAGCGCCGCCCCCAGCGAGCGGTCCAGCATGATGTCGCCCACGGCCGCCAGGTGAACGAGCGGTTCCGGCGGCAGCGCGGCTTGCAGGCGCGGCAGGAGTTCGGCCACGGCCGTTTCCAGCCCCGCGTCGGCCTGCAGCCGCCAGCTTTGCTGCAGCGGGTAGGCGGGATCGGCGGGGCCGCGTCCGTCGATGCGCAGCGCCTTGTGCGTGCGCGGCATCTCCGCCCAGGGCACGATGCGGACCAGCGCATGGCCGTCGCGCAGGATGGTCTGCGCCTCTTCCGCGCTGACCTCTTCCCACTCCGTAACGAAGGGGACCGCCAGCGCCAGCGGCGCCTGCCGTACCAGGTTAGGCGGCTGGGCGTCCAGGCTGCTGACCAGGCGAATGGTCGCCGGGCCGGGGTTTTCGCTCTCCGGCGGAGCGGGTTCGTCCTGCAGGGCCAGGTACCACTCCCAGCCGGTCGCCGCCTGGTTGAGCTGCGCAAGCGCTTCCGCGGCGGCGGCGGCCAGGTTGGCGGGAACCTGCAGCTCAAGCGGCGGGCGTGGCGTGGCGGTGGGGGTGGGGGTAGCGGTGGGAGGAACGGCCGTGGGCGCGGCGTCGGGAGACAGAGGTGCGCCCGGGTCGCCCGCGGCCGGCGTCGCTGTGAGAGGGGCGGGAACGGCCGTCTCCGCGCTGGCGGGGGCGGTTGCCGGCGACAAAGCCTGGCTGGCGGGCGCGGCGTCCCGGCAAGCGCTCAGCGCCAGCAGCAGCAAAATCGCCATGCCGGCCCACAGCCACGCGAACCAGGGCCGTAAGGGTTTCAAGGGCGGTTTGCCGCAATTGGTATGCATATGAGGACAGGCGCGTCAGGGCAGGCAGGGCAGCGGCGTTTGGGCGAGCTGGTACTCAAT
>Ga0114946_10003015_pt1 | contig 11490 bp, 3 predicted proteins | sample WalLakDeSediment_FD_88676 | JGI IMG/M metagenome (GOLD analysis project Ga0114946, IMG submission 88676) | Lake sediment microbial communities from Walker lake, Nevada to study Microbial Dark Matter (Phase II) - Walker Lake 11/02/13 Deep Sediment | ecosystem: Environmental > Aquatic > Freshwater...
CGCACCCGGTATGTGGCTCGTCTCGTACTCCCCGGGAGTCCGGACGTCGATCACGCGCACGCCTTCTGCCGCGAGCTCGGCGGCACGGTCAGGCGAGACGTTTCCACCCGCAGCACCATCCGCCGGACGCATGAGCAGGAAGAGTCCCGCCGCGGCAACGAGGGCGACTCCGCCCCAGATCAGCAACTTCTTGGTATCCATGCACGCCTTCCGATCGTAAGGTGCCAGCCTCGGACACTATACCCTGCGGGGTATTACTGCGGCAACTCACCCGCGTGTGGCGCCGCGCCCTTCGTGTTCGCGTAGCAGCAAGGAACTGACCAACCGGGACCTTCTCTCGTCTAGACTACATATGTACTTCGCGAAGAGAGGCGCACCCGTGACCGAAGCAAGGACCCGGATACCCGCAGTCGCCGATACCGCCGGCCTTGAGGCCCCCCTCAGGGGCGAGCTCTTGAGCGCCGAGCGCATCGGCGATGCCGCGCGGCGAATCGCGAGTGCCCAGACGTGGACGACTGCGGACCCTCCTGCCACCACCCCGCTCATCGCGCTGACCGAGCGCGCCGCGACCTCCCTGCAGGCGGAAAATGCGGTTCTCACGCGGGCGGTGCGCGATCTTCATCCCGTCTCGCCGGCCACCGAGTGGCTGCTCGACAACTACTACCTCATCGACGAACAGGTCCGCGCGGTACGGCATGACCTGCCCGCGCGGTACGGCATCGAGCTGCCGCGCCTGACCGCGGACCCGCTCAAGGGCTTCCCCCGCGTCTACGAGGCTGCGGTTTCGCTCGTGAGCTACACCGATGCGCAGCTCGACGGCGAGTTCCTCGCCCGATTCACCGAGGGATTCCAGGACGTCGCCCCCCTCACCATCGGCGAGGTCTGGGCGATCCCGATCATGCTGCGCATCGCACTGGTCGAGAACCTCCGCCGCCTTTCCTCCCGGGTCGTACACGCCTACCGCGCGACGAGGGCCGCCGATGAATGGGCCGAGCGCCTGCTGCTCACCGCTCAGGACCGCCCCGACGAGCTGCGCGCGCTCCTCGACGAGCTCGGCGGGGTGGCAGCCGATGCCACGCCCGCCTTTTTCGTACGCCTGTCGCAACGTCTTCAGGGCGAAGATGCCGGTGCGGAGGCCACGAACGCCTTCCTTGCCCGCAGATACATCTCGGCCGGCTACGACCTCGACACGCTCGCTCACTCCCTGCAGCAGGAGCAGGCGGCCGACCAGGTATCCATCGCCAACAGCATCACCTCCGTCCGCTTCCTCGAGGCCTTCGACTGGAAGGGGTTCTTCGAGGAGACGAGCTTCGTGGAGCTGGTGCTGCGCGAGGATCCGTCCGACGTCTACGCCCGGATGGACTTCCGGAGCCGCGACCGGTACCGGCACCGGCTCGAGATGCTCGCGCGCCGCTGTCCGCTCGGCGAGATCGAGGTCGCCGAGGCGGCGGTAGGCTGGGCGCTCGAAGGGGCATCGCGGGCCGACGACGACCCGGCCGTGGGGCACGTCGGCCACTACCTCGTGGGAAACGGACGCGCCACGTTCGAGGCGAGCCTCGACTACACGCCGAGCGCCCGCGACCGATTCGAACACGCACTTCAGCGCCACCGAGGGCTCTTCTACTGGGGCTCCATCGCCACGGTCACAGGTGTGCTCATGGCGCTGCTCGCCTACTACATGCTCCTCGTGGGAGCACCGGCGGCTACCTTGCTCCCCATCCTGCTACTCGCCCTCTTCCCGCTCTCCGACGTCGCCATCGTCGTCACCAACCGCCTTTCCGCGTGGGCATTCCCACCGCGCATCCTGCCCAAGCTCGACTACCTCGAGCCGATCGGTGAGCCTCACCGCACCCTCGTCGTGGTTCCGGCGCTGCTGACCTCGGTCAGCTCGGTGCGCTCCGTCCTCGACAACCTCGAGGTCACCTACCTCGCGAACCGCGACGAGCAGCTCGGCTTCGGGCTCCTCGGGGACCTGAAGGGCGCGGACGCCGAGCACCGTGAGGGCGATGTGGAGATCATCGAGGCGGCGCTCATCGGCGTCGAGGAGCTCAACCAGCGCTATGCCGCCGAGCACGGTCGACGGCCGTTCTTCCTGTTCCTCCGCGGGCGCACCTACAACGAGGTCGAGGGCGTGTGGATGGGCTGGGAGCGCAAGCGCGGCTCGCTCGTCGAGCTCAACCACTCGCTGCGTCACTCGCGCGAGACGTCCTTCACCCACCGCATCGGCGACGAGGCGTTCCTTGGCGGCGTCACCTTCGTGCTCACGCTCGACGCCGACACCCAGCTACCGCGCGACGGCGCGCGGAAGCTCGTCTCGACCATCTCCCATCCGCTCAACCGCGCGCGGTGGGTCCCCGGCGAGCCGATCGTCCGCCGCGGGTACGGACTCATCCAGCCGAGGGTCGGCATGTCGCTCCCGGCATCGACACGCTCCTTCTACGCGTGGCTGCACTCCGGGGTGACCGGCCTCGACCCGTACGCCGGCGCGGTCTCCGACACCTACCAGGACATCTTTGCCGAGGGAAGCTTCACCGGCAAAGGCATCTACGAGGTGAACGTCTTCGAGGGTGTGCTGGACGGAGCCATCCCGGAGAACACGCTGCTCTCGCACGATCTGCTCGAGGGCTGCTTCGTGCGGGTCGGTCTCGCCTCAGATATCGAGGTGCTCGACGACTACCCGGCCACCTACCGGGCGCAGGCGGCCCGTCTGCATCGCTGGGTGCGCGGGGACTGGCAGACGCTCCCCTGGCTCGGCGCTCGCATCCCGAGGGAGGGCGGCTTCGTCCGCAGCCCGCTTAGCGCCCTGCACCGCTGGAAGATGGCCGACAACCTGCGGCGCAGCCTCTCGGGACCCGCGATGCTGCTCCTTCTCACGCTCGGCTGGGCGCTCCTGCCGGGACCGGCCTGGGCGTGGCCGCTCCTGATGATGCTCGCGGTGCTGTTCCCGGTGTATTTCAGCGCCGCCGACGGACTGATATTCCATCCGACCGACGTGGCGTTCAGCCGGACACTCTCACACGTCTGGACGAACTTCGGCCGGGATTCCGCACGCACGCTGCTCGCGCTCGCGCTCCTGCCCCACCACGCGTACCTCATGATCGACGCAGCCACTCGCGCGCTCTGGCGCATGTGGATCTCTCGCCGCAACCTGCTCGAATGGGAGACAGCCGCGGACGTCGAGCGCTCCGTCGGCCAGGGCGTCTCCGGCTACCTGCGCCGGCTCGGGCCTGCCGCAGCGATCGCAATCCTCCTGCTCATGCCGGGCACGCTCGCCACCGGGTTGCGCACCGTGGTGGCGGCTCCGCTCATAGCGCTCTTCGCTGCGGGCCCCTTCCTCGCGTGGCGCGTCTCGAGGACCCGCCCGACCGAGCGCCCGCCGCTCGACGCCGCGCTCGTGCCCTCGTTCCGCCAGACCGCGCGCGCGACGTGGCGGTTCTTCGAGACCTTCGTCGGCCCCGAGGGCAACCACCTCGCTCCCGACAACTTCCAGGAGGATCCGAAGGGCGTGGTCGCCTACCGGACCTCGCCCACGAACATCGGCCTGCAGCTCATCACGGGCCTCACCGCATACGATCTCGGCTACCAGACGCTCGGACGGCTCGTGGAGCGAACCGCCGATACGCTCGGTTCGATGGCAGGCATGCAGCGGTTTCGCGGTCACTTCTACAACTGGTACGACACGCGCACGCTCGAGCCGTTGCCCCCGCGCTACATATCGACGGTGGACAGCGGAAACCTCGCCGGCCACCTTCTCGTGCTGCGGATGGGGCTGCTCGAGGCGTCCGAGGCTTCCCTGCTCGGCCCGCAGTTGCGGGAGGGCGTACAGGACACCGTCGCGCTCGCCCTGCTCGATCTCGCAGAGGAGCGGGGGCGCATCGGTCCCGACGAGACGGTCGCCTCGCTTCGCAAGTGCCTTGAGGAGCTCCGTCGCGACACGGCCCTCGCCGAGGTGCCCGGCGATGCCGCAGCATGGCTCGCGCTGCTCACAAGGTGGCGCGGGCTCGCGGAAAGCGCCTCGGAGGCCGCCGCGGGTCTCGAAAGCCTCGCGGTACCGGCTTCAACCTCGGCCGCCGATCCGCTGCACATCACCGATCCTGCCGAGCGCATGCGCCGCTCGGTAAGTGCGATCATCGACCTCGCGGACGATGCGCTGGGCCTGCTGGAGAGGCTCGCTCCCTGGGCGAACATGGCCGGCGAGGTGCCTCACGCGGTCCGCACCGACGTGCGCGACGCCGCGCTCGTGCCGCTGCTCACCCACATGCCGAGCCTCGTGGGTCTTGCCGAGGGCCTCGAACTCGCACTGGACGCGCTCGACTCGCTCGCAGCGGAGCCGCCCGGCGCGGACGATGCCGAGCGCGAGGCCGCCGGGTCGTGGGCGGCAGCCGTGGCAGACAGCGTGCGGGCGGCACGACCGGACTGCGAGGAGTTCCTCGGCAGATTGCGGCTCGACGCCGACATCGCCCGCGAGATGTGGGAGCACACCGACTTCTCGATGCTCTTCGACAAACGCCGGCTGCTCTTCTCCATCGGCTACAACACCGCCGAGGGGCACCTCGACGACTCCTACTACGACATGCTCGCCTCCGAGTGCCGCCTGGCCTCGTTCCTCGCGATCGCCAAGGGAGACGTGCCGCAGGAACACTGGTTCCGGCTCGGGAGGCAGATCACGCGCGCGAACGGTGGGCAGGCGCTGCTGTCGTGGAGCGCATCGATGTTCGAGTACCTGATGCCGCTGCTTGTGATGCGCTCGTGGCCCGTGACGCTGCTCGACGAGACGTACGACGCGGTGGTCAGCCGGCAGATCGAGTACGGACGCGAGCTCAGCGTGCCGTGGGGGGTCTCGGAGTCCGCCTTCAACGTGCTCGACGCAGACCTCACCTACCAGTACCAGGCGTTCGGCGTGCCGGGCCTCGGGTTGAAGCGCGGGCTTTCCGAGGACATCGTCGTGGCACCGTACGCTACCGTGCTCGCGCTGCCGGTCGCGCCGGCCGAGGCGCACGCGAACCTCGAGCGACTGGCCAAGATCGGCGCGCGCGGCCCCTACGGCTACTACGAGGCGGTCGACTTCACGCCCGGCCGCGTGCCGGCCGGCGAGCGCCGCGCGGTGGTGCGCTCGTACTTCGCGCATCACCAGGGAATGGCGCTCGTCGCGCTCGGAAACGCGCTCACGGGCGACCGGATGCGCGACCGGTTCCACGCGGACCCGATGGTGGCCTCGGCCGAACTCCTGCTCCAGGAGCGCGCCCCGCGCGCGGTCGCCTACGCGACTCCGCACGTGGCCGAGGTCGAGGAGGTGCGGTCGGTCGAGGAGTTGCCCGTCCCCGCCGCGCGCACCTACCGGCTCCCCGACACGCCCGCACCCGCAACCCACTTCCTCTCCAACGGGCGCTACTCGGTCATGGTCACCAACGGCGGCGGCGGGTACAGCCGGTGGAAGGGCCTCTCGGTCACCCGGTACCGCGAGGACATCACCCGGGACTGCTGGGGCCACTTCTTCTACCTCCGCGATACCGAAAGCGGCGACGTCTGGTCCTCGGCGCACAACCCCTCGCCCCGGCGTCCCGACGCCTACCACGTCACCTTCTCGGCGGACAAAGCCGAGTTCTACCGGCGCGACGGCGACATCGAGACCCGCACCGAGGTCGCGGTCTCGCCCGAGGACGACGTCGAGGTGCGCAGGCTCACCGTCTCGAACCGGGGGCTCGCGCCGCGCCGGATCGAGGTCACGAGCTACTTCGAGGTAGCGCTCACCGATCAGGCCGGCGACCAGGCGCACAAGGCGTTCTCGAACCTCTTCGTCGAGACCGAGGCGGTCGAGGCGCAGCGCACGCTGCTCTTCTCGCGCCGCCCGCGCTCGTCAGCCGAGGAGCGAGTCTGGGGCTTCCACGTGCTCGGGTGCGAGGACGGCCGCTGTGAATGGAGCTACGAGACCGACCGGGCGCGCTTCCTCGGCAGGCTGCACGGGGCCGACGAGCCCGCCGCGGTCCGGCACGGCGGTCCCCTCTCCGGAACCGCGGGTGCGGTGCTCGACCCCTCGTGCGCCATCCGGCACCCGCTCGACCTCGGCCCGGGGGAAAGTGCCCGGATCGCATACGTGACCGGAGTGGCTTCCAGCCGCGAGGACGCCCTTACGATCGCCGAGCGCTACCAGGACATCCGCACCGCCCAGCGCGCGATCGACCTCTCGTGGACCGCCGCGCAGATCGAGCTTCGCGATCTGGGCATCGGCGCCGAGGAGGGCGTGGTGCTCCAGCGGCTCGCCTCGCGCCTCCTGCTCACCGACCCGCACTCGCCGCTCAAGGTGAAGACCGCGGTCGAGAACGGCTTGCCCCTCTCGGGCCTGTGGTCGCTCGGGATCTCGGGCGACAACCCTATCCTTCTCGTGCGCATCGACGAGCCCGAGCACGCCCCGCTCGTGCGCCAGGCGCTCCTCGCGCATCAGTACTGGCGGCACAAGGGGCTCGTGTCCGACCTCGTCGTGCTCAACACGCGTCCGACGGCGTACTCAGACGAGCTCGACGACCGCTTGCGACTGCTCGTCCGCACCGGCCATGCGCTGCAGCTTGTCGACAAGCCCGGAGGCGTGTTCCTGCGCCGCTCCGACCAGATGCACCCCGACGTGCTGAACCTGCTCGAGAGCGTGGCGCGTGCCGTGCTCGAGGGCGACGGCGGATCGATCGAGCTACAGCTCAACCGCCGCGGCGAACGCCCGACGGACCCGCCCGCGCTCGAACCGGCGGCCGAGCCGCGCGAGTGGGCTGTGCCGCCCTTCGAGCAGCCCGAGCTCGACTACGACAACGGCATCGGCGGCTTCGACCCCGCGACCGGCGAGTACGTCGTCGTCCTGGAGGACGGGGTCACCACCCCGGCTCCGTGGATCAACGTCATGGCCACGCCGGAGTTCGGCTGCCTCGTCTCGGAGGCCGGCATCGGCTGCACGTGGGCGCTGAACAGCCACGAGAACCGGATCACCACCTGGAACAACGACCCGGTCTCCGACGGCTCGGGCGAGGTCATCTACGTGCGCGACGAGGAGACCGGCGAGTACTGGAGCCCGACCCCGCTCCCGTGCCGGGCCGAGGAGCCCTTCGTCATCCGCCACGGATTCGGGTACACGCGCTTCGAGCACACGTCGCACGGCATCGCCCACGAGATCGACTGGTTCGTGCCTGCCGACGACCCGGTGCGCGTGGTGCGGCTCCGCCTCACGAACGTCTCGGACGTGCCGAGGCGCCTCACCGCCACGCAGTTCGTCGAGTGGGTGCTCGGCTCGTCGCGTAGCAAGGCGCAGCACCAGGTCGTCACGTGGTTCGACGCCGAGCACGAAACGCTCACCGCGCACAACCACTACAACCCGGACTTCCCGGGCCGTGCGACCTTCCTCGCATGCGACCGGCCGCTCCACTCGTGGACCGCGAGCCGAAGCGAGTTCGTGGGCCGCAACCGCCGCCCGGCCTCACCCGCGGCGATGGGACGCGAGCGGCTCGACGGGCGCGGCGGGCGCTTCCACGACAACTGTGGTGCGCTCATGACCGAGATCTCGCTCGTGCCGGGTGAGAGCACCGAGGTCACGTTCCTGCTCGGCCAGACCGCGCGGCTCGAGGAAGCCCGCGAGCTCGTGGCCCGCTACCGCGCTCCCGGCGCAGTCGACGGCGCGCTCGAGGGAGTGCGCTCGATGTGGGACGAGGTGCTCGGCACCGTGACGGTGCGCACACCCGAGCCCGCGCTCGACCTGCTCGTGAACGGCAGGCTGCTCTACCAGGCGCTCGCGTGCCGCCTCTGGGGACGCACCGCGACCTACCAGTCCTCCGGCGCGTTCGGCTTCCGCGACCAGCTGCAGGACACGCTCTCACTCATCTACGCGCGCCCTGAACTCGTGCGCGAGCAGATCATCGAGGCCTCGCGCCACCAGTTCGAGCACGGCGACGTGCTCCACTGGTGGCAACCGTACTCCGGGCGCGGGGTGCGCACTCGCATCACCGACGACCGCCACTGGCTCGCCTTCGTCACAGCCGAGTACGTCGCGGCAACCGGCGACACGAGCGTGCTCGACGTCTCCACCCCCTACATCGAGGCGCCCGAGCTCGAGCCCGGTGCCGAGGACGCCTACGTGCAGCCGTCGATCACCGAGAAGGCCGCGAGCGTCTACGAGCACTGCGTGGCTGCGCTCGAGCTCGCCTTCGAGACCGGCGCGCACGGGCTGCCGCTCATCGGCGGGGGCGACTGGAACGACGGCATGAACCGCGTCGGCCACGAGGGCCGGGGCGAGAGCGTGTGGCTCGCATGGTTCCTCGACGTCACCCTGCGCGCGTTCGCGCCGATCTGCGAGCTGAGGGGCGATCCGGACCGCGCCGACCGCTACCGGGAGCACGCCGCGCGCCTCGTGGCCGCCGCAGAGGAGGCCGGCTGGGACGGCGGCTGGTACCGCCGCGCGTACTTCGACGACGGCACGCCGCTCGGCACAAGGGACGCCGAGGAGTGCCGCATCGACGCGATCGCACAGGCGTGGGCTGTCATCTCCGGCCAGGGCGACCCCGTGCGCGCCGCCCGCGCGCTCGAGGCCGTCGAGGAGAAGCTCGTGCGGATGGAGGACGGCCTGGTCGCCCTGCTCGCGCCGCCATTCGACCGCATGGAGCACGACCCCGGCTACATCAAGGGGTACGTCCCCGGCGTACGCGAGAACGGCGGACAGTACACGCACGCCGCCATCTGGGTCGCGCTTGCGCACCTGCTACGCGGCGACGGCGACGAGGCGATGTCGCTCATCGACCTCATCAACCCCGTGAACCACGCGCTCGACGCCGAGGGGCTCGCGCGCTACAAGGTCGAGCCGTACGTGGTGGCCGCAGACGTCTACGCGGTCGCCCCACACACCGGCCGTGGCGGCTGGACGTGGTACACCGGCTCTGCGTCATGGTTCTACCGCGTGACGGTGCAGCACCTGCTCGGCCTGCGCCTCGTGGCCGCGGACGGCAGTAGGCACTTCACCGTCGACCCGTGCATCCCGAAGACCTGGCCCGGCTTCGAGATAGTCTACCGTGACGGCGAGACGACCTACCACATCACCGTCGAGAACCCGCGCGGCGTGAACCGGGGCGTAGCGTGGATCGAGCTCGACGGCGCAGTGCTCGACGAGGCGCTCGTACGGCTGGCGGCAGACGGCGCGGAGCACCGCGTGAAGGTCATGCTGCTCGGAGGGTAGGGTGCGGACGCTATCCGGGCGCTATCCAGCCAGCTTGCGAACCGATCGGGCTGCGTCGGGAGAGACACGCTCGAGCGCCGGAAGCGATCTTGCGACCCGCTTCACCCACGCGCCACCCCGGGCGGCAAGCGCTTCCCACGCCAGTGTCAGGTCGCCCGGCCGATCCTCACCGAGAACCTCGAGCAGTTGAGCTGCCTGCACGAGATCCTTCTCGCGCTTCGCAGCCATGGCGGCCGGGCGCTCTCCTGCGACGATCAGCTTGTGGAGGGCGAACCGCGCCGGGTCGGGCACGTTCACCGCTGCCGCACCGCCATCGACCACAGCGGCCCTGACCGGTGACTCGATCACGTAGTCCAGGAATCGCAAGGGCTGAGCAGCCGCGGCGAACCTGGGCACAATCATCGGCTGGGAGCGCGCCCGTGTCGCCGGTGTGAGGAGGTCCACGCGCAGCGCCCGCCCACGAACCTTGAACGATGTCGTGGGGCTCTTCGGATCGAGTCCCGGCACCGGCAGGAATCCCATCTGGAGGCTGTCAAGTGCCGACGGAAGGTCCACGCTGGCACCGGGGGCCGCGATAGCGAGGCCCGGATCCGCTGCGATGTCGACATCTTGAGTCCGCAGAGAGCTTTCCCAGCGGACCCCGAGTAGGTTCCCTAGCACGATGAACGCATGCGTTCCGACCAAGACCGCGCCAGCGTGAAAGATGCCCGCATCCGCAAGCCCACGGAGCACGCGCGCCGACGGCCCATCGGTGAGCATCGCGCCGCCTGCCCGGAGCAAGGCGGCTAGTCGCTCGATCGACTCCTGTTCGCTCGCAAGACTGAGCCGGCCCTCAGCGAACCGCTCCGCGAGCGCGTCGAGCGCGGAGTCCCTGCGGCCCAGGTACGTCTGGTGTTTCGCGCCACCGGGTCCCATGTGCTGGAAGTAGTAGTACTCCTGACCCTTGATCGTCTTGGTCACGAACGAGCCGGGTGTGTGACCGATAGCACGCGCGGCCTCGTACGCGGCGAGCTGCTCGAGGAGCTCGGCGTAGATGGTCTGAATTTCGAGCGCTTGCGGCTTCATCCGCACCTCCTCACAAGTTATACGCACTATACGCCGACTCTGCGTATAACACAAGCGGTTGATAGGCCTGGCCGACTCACGGTCCAGGACCCGCCTACTCGTAGAAGCGCTCAGGTTCCTCGAGGACCGGTACGGTCGCGCCGCAAACAGCCCACCCACCAGAGTCGGTCGGCCTGATGAACAACGTGACTTCGCGTTTCGGCGCGGGCGAAGGCAGATGCACGAAGGTCCCGACGAGGATGTCGTCGGGCACGTCGTCGAGGAAGTCGAAGATCTCGACATCCACGATATCGACACTGTCCTCGCTACCAAGGAGCCTCACGCGCTCGGACCGCAATCCGCTCTCGGTCCATCGGCCATGCGCCACCTGCTGAACCTCGGCTGGGTCCTGAGCCGCCACACCATTCAGGAACCTGACGGCGGCCTCTTCTGGTGTAGAGGCGCCCTCGGGCTGCTGGGAGCAACCCGCCACAGCAGCCACAGCGATGAGCGCCGCTACTGCGGCGCAAACCAGAGCGATCTGTGATGGAGTGCGGTCGAGCATGCGTCTTCCCTCGGTTGGCACTAGCGGAGATCGGTTTAAGTATTGCTGGCACCGCCGGCGCCAACGCCTCTTCACGGTGGACGGGTACCTACCTCAACAGGACCCTACTCCGGAGGCCCCCGTGGACGACCACACCGCGCACGACCAGCACGACACCGCCTCGCATGAGGACCACTCGGCGCACTCCGGCGGCCACGACCACTCGGACATGGTCGCCGACTTCCGGCGCCGCTTCTTCGTCTCGCTCGTGCTCACCGTCCCCATCATCGCGCTCTCCGAGATGGTGTGGATGCTCTTCGGTCTCATGCCGCCCATCGCGTTTGCCGGCGACGACCTCGTGGTGCTCGCGCTCTCGACGATTGTCTGGGCCTGGGGCGGCTGGCCGTTCCTGAGCGGCTTCGTCTCAGAGCTACGCTCGCGCAAGCCAGGGATGATGACGCTGGTGGCCATCGCCATCTCGGTCGCGTACTTCTACAGCGTCGCGGTGGTCCTCGGCCTTCCCGGCGACGACTTCTTCTGGGAGATGGCCACACTCGTCGTGATCATGCTTCTCGGCCACTGGCTCGAGATGCGCTCGGTCATGGGCGCCTCACGCGCACTCGAGTCGCTCGTGCGCCTCATGCCCGCCGAAGCGCACCTGCTCGCCGAAGACGGCTCGACCACCGACGTGCCAGTCTCC
>Ga0114946_10003016_pt1 | contig 11484 bp, 10 predicted proteins | sample WalLakDeSediment_FD_88676 | JGI IMG/M metagenome (GOLD analysis project Ga0114946, IMG submission 88676) | Lake sediment microbial communities from Walker lake, Nevada to study Microbial Dark Matter (Phase II) - Walker Lake 11/02/13 Deep Sediment | ecosystem: Environmental > Aquatic >...
GTGGCAATTGGGATTTATTTATAAAGTTGTTGCGTAAGTACACTGACTATACAAGGGTATGCTATTACCCTAACAATAACTTTGTGCATTGTGACTACGCTTCGGATAAAAGGCTTTTTTACACAGCGGGTTCACCTGCGGGTTCTTGGGGTTTAGTTGGGGATTTGGGAGATTTCAAAACTGTTGGGTAATGTTTACACTAAAAGGAAACGTAGTAATACCAGAGCCGCCTCTATTATTAATAGAGCCGTTTAAGTCTATATGGGAGGTGGATGACAAGGACAAGGCTTTAAAAGAATTGGCTTACATTTACTTTATGGTTTGCCCTAAGCGGGAAAATGTTTTTTCGGGGTACGCTGAGGATGTAAAGAGGGAGAAGGTAGATAAACATTTATTTGGCAAGAAGTACAATCCCCCTAAGCGAGTAAAGGAGGCTATGGAGTTTTACGAGGGGTATTTAAGTGAGGGTAGTGTGGCTATTAGGCTTTATAAAGCTAATGTTAAAAATATAGAGTCTATGATAAACTACTTGAATGACATAGACTACAACGAGCGAACTCAAGGAGGTGCGTTGGTGCACAATATAGACAGAAACAAGAAGGTCAGTCAAGATTCGGCTGAACTATTACAGGGATTGAAAAAATTAGAAGAGCAGATATACAAAGACGACTATCAGGTAGAGAAAGTCGGAGCAGGTAAGAGTATTTCGGAATTTGAGTTATAACAAAAAACATATGGCAAAATTGGCAAACATTAGTCAGGAGAAGTTAGTAGAAATGTACTTAGAAGTAGAGCAGGAAGCTTCTATTTTGAGCGAAAAGTACGAAGATTTAGAAAGTAGGCGAAGTCGGGCAAATGAGATACTTGAGGATTTATTGCCATTAATTGGTAGTATATTTACGGCTATTATAAACATAAGAGCTATTATTAGGCTCATACGAGACATTCTGAGGGCAATTAGATAGAAGTGAGCGCACTACGGAACAAAGAGGGTATCTGGGTTAATTCAGATGAGTTCCGAAGAGAGGCGATTCACTTTGACAAGCACGGTGTTTATTGTACGGCTCCTTATGGAACTCAGGATTACGTTGATTATTGGCGGACTCAACACGAACGTTGTATAGACGGGTATAGTGTTGGGGGGGCGAAGATAACAGGGCATCATTATTTTTATCTTAACTTTTCGAGGATTAAGATAGAGACTATGGTTGGGAATAGGTCTAAAAAAGAAGTTGGCTTTCCGTTATTTTGGAATGGGGATTACAATTGGTTTTGGGCTGTTGAGATTGCACGTTATGGTATGAGTGAGGTTGAGTACAATTCTTTGCTACTTGATGTTCGGATAGCGGACTTAGGAGGAGGTTTAGATTTAATTACAGGTAAGTCAAGGCGTAAGGGTTTCTCATTTAAGAATAGTGCTATGTTGGCTAATAATTTTGTCAATATGAGGGGGACTGATAATCTTGTAGCTGCGTCAAGTTCAACTTACTTATATCCAAAGGGTACAATGTCGATGATGAAAGACCATTTGCACTTTTTGGATGAGCATACCGAGTTCAGGCGGAACAAGTTAATTGACCGTAGGGATCACGTTATGTGCGGGGTTAAGCGTAAGATTAACGGAGTTGAGATAGAGTCAGGGCGTAAAAATCACGTTCGGGCTATGTCGTTTAAGGATGACCCTGATAAGGGTAGAGGTTCGGATTCATATTTGATAGTAATGGAGGAGGGTGGAACCTTTCCTAACCTTATTGACTCTTACGAGGCCTTAAAGCCAGCCACTGGTACGGGGTTACACAGAACGGGGCAGATACTTATTCACGGTACTGCATCTAAGGATTTAGAGGGAAATACCGCTGATTTTATACAAATGTTTTATAATCCTGAGAGGTTTGGATTATTACCATTTTACAATATATGGGATGAGGATTCTGAACGGTCAACTTGTAGCTTCTTTTTTCCTGACCAATGGGGAAAGCCTGGCTTTTTTGATGAGCAAGGCAATGATGATGTTAAGGGAGCTTTAAAGTTTGAAATAGATAAGCGAAATAAGATTAAGGCAAACTCGGACAGTTCTGCTTTGTTGGGTTATGTGATTGAGAGGCCATTTAATCCTGGGGAGGCGTTTTTAATTTCGGTGGATAATGATTTCCCCACAATAGAGTTGCGTAAAAGGCTGCAAGAGATAAGTCAGAAGGATGATAAAGGGGTAGAGGCATTTAGGAAAGTAGGGGATGCTGTAATATTAAAGCAGGACGGTGATAAAGTAGTTGCTGAGATTGATTTAGTGGGGAATTTAAGTCCAATATGGCGCAGGGATCAAGATGTTAAATTCAGAGAGGGTGCTGTTGTTATATATGAGCATCCAAGGAATGACACACCGTTTGGTTATTACAAAATTGGTTATGACCCTTACAGGCACGATCAGGCGCAAGACCCTTCATTTGCGTCTATTTTGGTTTATAAGGGCATTGATGATTTAAGCGGTGGTGGAGATAAGATAGTTGCCGAGTATTATGGTCGCCCTGAGACTTATGATAAGGTTGATGAGATTTGTGTTAAGTTAGCTATATATTACAATGCGGAGGTAATGTATGAAAATGAGGTTACTCACACTAAGGATTATTTCAAGAATAAAAACCTTTTAAAGTATTTAAGTCGTCAACCCCAAGCGGCTATTGACTCAGTAATTAAGGATTCAAAGGTTAGGCGTGTATTTGGAGTTCACATGAGTGATAAACTTAAAGATACAGCGGCTAAATTTGTTAAGAAGTGGTTATTAGAGGTCAGGGATATAGATGAGGACGGGAAGGAGATTAAGAATTTGGATATGATATGGAGTCCAGGTTTATTAGAGGAATTAATAAGGTACACAAGGAAGGGCAACTTTGATAGGGTGAGTGCATTATTCTGTCTTATGTTTGCCATTGAGGAATCGCCAGCGGCTTTACGGAAAGCGGAGCAGGATAAGGAGAAACTATTAAGTAAACTAACAGAGCGATACAATAATCTTACACATGAGATCACCAGAAATTTTAGTCGATTCTAAAGACATTAAGTATTTTAAGTCTTGGGTTGATAGATTAGATAAGAGGACATTTTTAACTTCGGGATTTAATGAAGAGGTTAATTTTGACCAATCAGAGTTCAGGAGAAAGCGAGCTAACTATGACTTATACAACGGTATAGTCAACTTAGACGACTTTCTTCATGTGTTTTCGGGCACAGGCTTAACTCACGATAATATACCAGCCCGTTTAACTAATCGGGATATAGTTTCGACTAAGATTAAGGCTGTAATGGGTCTTGATTTAGAGCGACCTTTTGAGTACAGAGTAGCTGCTGTTAATAAAGAGGCTACAACTAAGGCAGAGCAGGTTCAATTTGATATGCTTAAAGACTTTGTGTATCAAGAGACCATGGCAGAGATTGAGCAGGAGGTAATGGGGAATGCGGAGCAGACTGAGGAGGGCATGGCTCAGGCTCAGCAGCAGATAGAGCAGATGACTCCTGATAAGATACATCGGTACATGGCGAGGAAGTATCAAGACCCTGCTGAGGTTCATGCTCAACAGTTGATAGAGTATTTATCAGAGAGGGAGCGAGTTGAGGATAAATTCAGGAAAGGCTTAAAACACGCTTGCTTGTCTGCTTATGAGGTTTACTATTTATATGAGAAAAATGGGCATCCCACAGTTGACGTAGTTAACCCTATATTTTTCAGGTTTGATATGAGTCCTGATTTGGACTACATTGAGGATGCTGAGTGGGCAATGGCTGAGTATAGGTTTACACCGTCTGAGATTATTCGTAGATGGGGCAAGGAGTTAACTAAAGAGCAGCAGAAGAAAATATACGACTATTATGGGCATGGTGGTGCATATGCTGGGGATCCTAACTATTGGTGGCAGTATGAGGATGAGAGAGAGGGTTTAAGGGCTGTTCATTGTGTTTGGCGTGGTGTTAGGAAGATAGGATACTTAACTTATAAAGATGAGTTTGGTGAGGAGCAGGAGATGTTAGTCCCGCAGGGGTATAAATTAAATAAAAAGCGAGGTGATATTAGAGTTAAGTGGGATTACATTCCAGAGGTACATGAGGGATGGAAGATACTTGATGATATTTATGTAGGTTTAAGGGTTATGCCTAATCAACATAAAGATCCTGATAATTTATACGATGTAAAGCTACCTTATTTTGGGGCGGTGTATGATTTTGAGAACTCAGTTCCCACGTCATTGATGGATAGGATGCGTGAGTATCAGTATCTCAATAACATAGTTTCACATAGTATTGAGATGTTGATGGCTGCGGATAAGGGCAAAAAAGCCTTTTTGAATTTGAATGCTGTTCCGAGGAGTAAGGAAATGTCTTTAGAGCAGTTTGAATACTACTTAGAGGTTAATCAATTAGGTTACTTAGATTTAAACCAAGAGGGTAATAAGTTTTTAGGTAATATTGGTGAGGTAGTAAAGGAAGTTGACCTTTCAGGCGGAGGTAACATTGAGAAGTATATGAACTTGTCTGAATATTTGGACAGGAAGGCAGGTGAGGTAATTGGGGTTCCGAAGGAATTAGAAGGGCAGATTCACCAAAGAGCAGCGGTAAAGAATGTTCAGCAGACAATGTACACGGCTTCGGCTATATTGGAGGATTTCTTCAAGAAGCGTAGTCAGGTTAAGCGGAATGTTCTTCAAGGGTTATTGGAATTAGCGAAGGTAACATACAGAGAGAATGAAATAGATGCCTTAACGTATGTTACAGATGATATGACTAAAAAGATGCTTACTTTGGATATAGGGTTATTAGACTCTATGACTTTGGGTATATTTATCTCAGACAGTAGGGAAGCACAAGAGACGAAGGAGGTATTAAAGGAGTTGAGTCATGCAGCGATGCAGACAGGTCAGATAAGTATGAGTGCTGTAGTTAAAGTTTACAGGGCTAAGGGATTACAAGAGGGAGAGGAGGAGTTAGAGATGGCTGAGAATAAGATGCGTCAGATACAGCAGCAGGAGGCGGAGCGTCAGAGGCAGCATGAGCAGATGATGGAGGAGATGAAAATGCAGGAGATGCAGATGCAACATGAGTTTAAGATGAAGGAGATAGAGCTTAAAGAAAGATGGGCTCACGATACAGCGATCAAGCGTCAGGCATTATTGTCGATGGGGTTTGCTGACGATAAGGACATGGACAATAATAACGTACCTGATGTTGTACAGGTAATGAAATTACTATTAGAAGAGAAGCCTCTAAGCAAGGCGACTGAGGTTGATGCTGAGGGAGGTGCAATAGAAGATGGCATGGATGAGCAGCCATTTTCTTAGTAAAATAAAAAAGTTATAAAAAAATCATAACTTAGGGAACTTTTTAACCAAAAAATGTGTTTTATATAATATGGAGCGAGGTAAAAACATTGAGGATTGGACATGGGACGATCCTATTGAGGCCATGACTGCGCCTAAAGACAAAGTAGAGAGTGAATTTAGTGGGGACAATTTCTTAGAAACTTTAAGTGAGGAAGATCTTGAAAAGTTTGAAAACCCTGATTCGGGACATGAGGACATTGAAGCAGAACCTGATCCTATCGAGGCAAGCGATACAGCATCAGATGAGGGAGGTGAAGAACCTGCTGTCGAATATGCTGAGGAATCTGAAGAAGATGACGAGGCTGGGATTCCAGAAGTAGATGAGGTTAAGTTATTCAAGACTATATCCGAGGACTTAAAGACAAAGGGTTACGATTTAGGGTTTGGTGATGACGATGAGCCTACTGAGGAAGTATTTTTCGAGAGATTTGCGGAATTTGCGGATAATGCTGTTAAGGGCAGTATAGACGCATGGAAAGAGTCTTTACCTGGTGAGGCTAAGGATTACATAAGATTTGTATCTAACGGTGGCTCTCCTGATGAGTATTACAAGGCTGTAGGTGCGGGTAGTTGGAGGTCTTACGACATTAATAGTGACTCAGGTTCGGAGCAAATGGTCAGGTATTACTTAAAGGAGGTTGAGGGTTTGCCTGATGATGAGGTAGATGAGGAGGTCGAGGCACTAAAAGATATAGACAGGGTAGATAAGAAAGCAGAATTTTTTAAAGCCAGATTAGAGAAGGCATCAGATGCTCAAGTAAAAGCGAGGGCTGATGAACTTGAAAGATTAAATAAGCAGCGAGAACAAGCTGAGAGGGGTCGTATAGAAAGTTTAAAGAGTACGGCAAAAGAATTAAAGGAATATAAAGGTTATCCAATTGACACTAAGAAGGCATATGATGCCCTAACACGAAACACAGTCAAGGTTGGAGATACATATGTTCCGTCTTTTGCGGCTAAATTCCAAAAGATTTGGGTAGAGGAGCCTGATAAGTTATTGCTATTAGCACAATTAGTTGAGTCAGATTTTGATTTTTCATCAATTGAGCGTAAAGTAGAAACTAAGGTAACAAGAAAAACCAAAGATTTAATTAAGAAGGGGAAGGAGCAGCAGAAGAGTAGGGTATCACAGGTAAAGAATAAGCCTGTGTGGGAGGTTGGAAATTTCTAACTCCTTTTTTTAATTACGAAACACAATACACAAAACACAAATTATGAAGGTTAATTTTAGAAATGTCATCCGTAAGATGCCTTGGCATGCGAATATGACAGAGATGAACCACTTGGGGAGGGCTCTATTGGCCAAGCCCGCTGAGCTGGAGGGCACATTTAGGAAGATATTTGCTGCCTACGATTATAGTAATGCTCCTATGTTTCATATGCTATCCTCTGAGGGGAGAGAAATGAAAATAAATGGAACTGAATGGACATGGAAGCTTAGTGGTTCACACGAGCGTCCACTCGTTAGTTTGGGTAACATTAACACAGGGGAAAAATTTGGTATCCGAAATACATCATTTAAGATCAAATTAGATGAGAATTGGAGGCTACCTGGTGATGTTTTAACTCCTGGTGATGCTGGAAAAAAGTTTTCAGTTAGGGTGGTTAACAATCCAATAGAGCAAGGTAATGGCTGGGTTTATACTGTTGTTATGGCAGATGGCGACCCAGATAATCATTTACCTGCCAAATATTTGGCTGCTGGTACTGAGTGGACTAAAATGTTCTCTTCTTATGGAGAAGGTGCGACTGACAGTGGTTCTACTACTTATGCGCTTCCTTTCGAGTTGAGATCAAGATTAGGGCGATTTAGAAAGCAGTACAAAGTTACAGGTGATGCAGCTCAGGAAGTATTAGCAGTTCCAGTGCCTGATAAGGATGGTAATCTACACAAGATGTGGATTAAGTATGCTGAGGCAGTATATTGGAAGCAGTGGTATCAAGAGTTGGAAGCAGCTTTATGGTACAACAGGGACAATGGTTACAGAGTAAAGGACAGCACAGGCCGTCCAGTGATGCAGGGGCCAGGTTTGCAGCAACTGTTGGAAGATGGAAATCAAGAGACTTACAATGTACTTTCGGGTAAATTGATTCAAGAGTTCTTGACAGATATTTTCTTTGGTCGAGTAAGGCCTGACAGTGGTTATAGACGAATGGTTGCATATACTGGTGAGCAGGGAATGCTGGATTTCCACAATGCGGTACAAAGAGATTTATCCAAGAGTGGATTTATCCAAGTGGTAGATAACAAATTCGTAAAGGATGCGTCATCTCCATACAATAGCAATGCTTTACAGTACGGGTATCAGTTCACTAAGTACATAATGGCTAATGGTGTTGAGTTAGAGATGCGTCATTGTCCAATTTACGACATGGCTCAGTATAACAGAGATATTGATCCATTGACTGGTAGGCCAAAAGAGTCTAAGAGAATTACGTTCATGGATTTGAATACTGCTGACGGTACATCTAACTTACAGTTAGTTAAAAGAGAGAATGCGTTTAAGCACGTTTACGTTGCAGGTACGCAGACTCCATATGGTGTAGCTAACAATGCACTTGGTTCTCACTCAGGGGATTTCTATGAGGTTCACATTCAAGATGACTGTGGAGTTCATTTGCATGATGCCTCTGGGACGGGAGAGCTTATTTATAAATAATTAAAACGGGGCGGATATATGACTGGTATAGTTGAAATTAGACCAAAGACTGCAAGCTTGCAGCCTTGGCAGGGTGAGTCGGTTGAGAATAGTGTTATGCAGCCATTAAGGTTGAGGGCACAGTTAGGACCTGATTTACGCTACCGAGTAGCTTTAAGTGCAGATAGGTTGAAAGAGCTCTCTGAGCGAACAGGATATGATCTAAGCTTGAGTGGGGATCCCGATGATCCCCACCCATTTTGGGATGAGTCTAAGGTTGCGAGAGTGATATTAAAGAACAAGACCAATATTTTTGATTTAAGTAATCCAGCACACGAGATTCAGTTTGCGATAGCTAAATCACATGATTTTGTTGCGTTAGATTTGGAGGATGCAACTAACAGGCCTGAAACTAAGTTTGTAATCTACTCGCAAGAGGAGGCGGCAACTAAGAAGGCTGGTAAGGTTAAGTTGACTCAGGATGCTATGATAATGGTGAGTAAGCTGAATAAGCCTACTAAGATAAAACTGTTAATGATTTTAACAGGCACTTATCATAACAATTCTTCTAACGATGTTATAGATGTTGCTACACATGAACAGGCTGTGAGTAATCCTAAAGAGTTTTTGCGTTGGGCGGAGGCTACAAAGGAGGAGATAGCTATTCGGGTATTGCTGCTTAATTCAATTGAAGAGGGTTTTATTAGTAAATCTGGGGGTAGAATAATGTTTGGAGATGTTGAATTAGGGTTAACACTTGATGATGCTGTGGCAACATTAATGAAGCCTGATTCCATTGACATACAGGTAAGGTTAAAAGAAAAACTTGAAGCAGTAGGTAAGGTATGAATATAAAAGCGATGCACTATCAGGTTAAGGCGGGTTTAAATAAATTAGACTCGAATCAGAACAGGAATTTACAAATTCCAGAGATAGACGTTGCTTTAAATCAAGCTGAAGATATTTTCAAGTTGAGGCATACGCCTTATTACGATCCTTCGAGGGGTGTGGAATTTAATCAGCGATCTATTGAAAATTTGAGGACAATAGTTGTCAATCAAGACATTGGTCAGAACGTTGTGAATAATGTAGCACAATTACCAAGTGATTATGATTATTATTTATCATCATATGTTACGGTAGTAAAGGGAGATTGTGATAGGGTTATACCTGCGAGGGTATATCGTCACCAAGACGAGTTTAAGAATTTTGATAGTCCGTCCTTCGAGTGGGGGGAGTGCCCGATACGGTTTTTTGAAGGTGGTGTACACATTTACACAGATGGTTTTAACGCAATACGCATTAGACTCAACTACCTTCGGAAAACCGCATGGATGCACAACGCAGAAGATTGGGATCCGTCAGGTTATACATACAATGGTCAAGTGTACGAGGGTACGCAAGATTGTGAACTTCCCGAACGATGTCATCAAGAGATCGTAGATTTGGCGGTTTTGGTTATAACAGGTAATCTCACTCCCCCTTCTTTTGAGTCGAAGGCGGCTACAATTAGTTTAAATGATTAAAATTTTTTAAGATGAGCATAATGGTGAATCCAATAACATCAGTTCTATTTCCTAAAGGAGATCTTCTTGCAAAGGGAGACACTATTGAGGATTTAGGTGTAGGGGATGTTGGTATTTTTAATGCAGATACTAATCTGGCAATTGATGGTACTGACACAGGTGTTAGGAGTTTTTACATTGCTGTTGGTGTTGACACAACAGGAGATGGTTCAGTAGATTACATTGCGAAGAGTGCAGGAGAATCTATTGTCACTAGTGAAGTAATAAGTTATGAGGCACAATGCCACAAAGAATGCGAGCCGTATGTCGCTGAGATTACGGGAGTAGACGTAATATGTGATAGGGATTATGCAATTAAGTTAAGTATATCTGACCCTACAGGTTTTTCTAATTATGGGTATCAGCCTATATTAAAGACATTTGTAGTCAGGTCTGAGGACTGTGATGTATGCGTTGATTGTGCAGAAGGTGACTGTAAGGAGGTAATGATTCAATTGAAGAATAGAATTAATGAGGACCCTGAAGGTTTATTTAATGCTCAGTTGTATGCTGCTACTGATATTGCAAGGGCTACCCCTTTGGATGATGAGGCAGTGAAGGATCTTCCAGCTTGTCCAGTTTTCCAAATCACGGGTAACTGTGGTTCTATAAAAGACTTTTGTAATATACCTGAAAACTACACATTCCCAAGAGGAACTAAGGTAGATATTTCTTTCCCATTATGGGATAGACCAATTCCTACTGTTGAAGTAACACAGGAGTTGTCTTACGAGGAAGTGGCTGCTTTTGATGCTAAGTTTAATGAGTATCACGCACATGGGTACAATGGTTCTTACTACAGACAGACTGAATCAGGGGTTCAATTTGGACCTTCGTATCAAGCTGATTTGAGTAAGAAGTACATTACGGTTAATATTGGTAATGCGTTCAGAAGTAATTCCAATCCTTCTGTTTTGAGAAATGGTGGCACGACTACTCTTTATTGGGACTGTGAGGAACCTTTTCTTTCTGGTGATTTTCTTGAGGTATTAGATACAGTTTTATCTAACTTCCCAGCATTGGAGGCAAAAGTTCGTGCTTGTGATTGTCTACCGAGCGTAGGGTAATTAATTTTTTATAATAAAACAGGAAGGGAGGGGGAGTAGTATCTCCCTCCCTATTTTTTAGATATGAAATATATTTTTTTAGTTTTATTTTTTGTAAGCTGCGGTTATTCTGGGGATGTTAGTGATATTCCATTAGAGCCATTACAGGATTCTATAATCATTGACTCTTTAATTATTAGGGATTCGATATGACTTATTTAAGGGCAGTTTTTGATGAGGCCATAGAACCTATAACGTTGTTGGGGTTCTTCTCATTGGGGGTTTGGAAGTATGCTGATGAGTTTGCAAAATGGCTGGATTACTTTGATAGTCACCAAGTAGCATTAACGGGGTTTGTGTTATTTGTATTCTCAGTTATAAAGAAATACTATCAGTTAAGGTCTGAGAGGGCAAAGTATTTAAAATCTAAACGTGAGGCTGAAGGTAAAGAATAACGAGTTTCTTAGGAGGGATGGTGAGCTTTTAGTTCTCACCTCTTTTACGTTATTAGTAAAGACTGATAATTCAGGAACGAGTTTATCTAATCAGTTCACAATACCAACTACTGGGACAGGGTATAACTATGAGGTTAGGACGAGCGAGCAGCGGTTATCTGGTCAGACAGGTAATGTTACATTAGAGTGGGCAAATCCAGGCATTTATGAGGTTAATATAAAAGGGGAGTTTCCAAGGATTTATTTCAATGATGAGGGGGATAGGTTAAAGTTGCTTGAGGTTCAGAGTTGGGGTAATATTAAGTGGGGTTCGTTTTCTAATGCTTTTTATGGGTGTAGTAATTTCAATATCACTGCCCCAGATGTTCCTAATCTTACAGGAGTTTCCCTCATGCTACAGGCCTTCGCTA
>Ga0114946_10003017_pt1 | contig 11483 bp, 7 predicted proteins | sample WalLakDeSediment_FD_88676 | JGI IMG/M metagenome (GOLD analysis project Ga0114946, IMG submission 88676) | Lake sediment microbial communities from Walker lake, Nevada to study Microbial Dark Matter (Phase II) - Walker Lake 11/02/13 Deep Sediment | ecosystem: Environmental > Aquatic > Freshwater...
AGCCCCGCGGCCGCCGCCAGGTCGGCACCGGACGTGAGACCGCAGATCTTAACTCGGGTTCGGCGCATCGACGAAGGACCCGCTCAGGGCAGGGCTGGCGTAAGGCGGCGGCCGCTGGGGCAATGGATAGCCACCAGGATAGTCCGCACGGACGAAGGTCAGCCCATGGGGCGGGGCGGTAACCCCGCCTTGGGTGCGGTCGCGCAGGGCGAGCAGCTCGCGCACCCAGCCGACCTCGGCCTCGCCACGACCGATGGTGATCAGCACCCCGGCGATGTTGCGCACCATGTGGTGGAGAAAGCCATTGGCCCCGATGCGCAGCTCCACGAGGTCTCCCTCGCGCGCCAGATCCGCATAGTGCACCCGGCGCACGGGGCTCTTGGCCTGGCAGGCGAGCGCCCGAAAGCTCGAGAAATCGTGCTCGCCGACCAGGTCGGCGGCGGCCCGGCGCATGCGCCCCAGATCCAGGTCCTGGCGTACCCAGACCGCGCGGTCGCGCAACAGGGCGGAGCGGGTGCCCCGACACAGGATGAGGTAGCGGTAATGCCGCGCCTGCGCGCGGTAGCGGGCGTGAAAGTCCGCTCCGACCGGCCGTGCCCAGAGCACCGCGACGTCGGCAGGGAGATGGACGTTGGTGCCGAGCACCCAGGCCCGCTCGCTGCGCCGCGCGGGGCTGTCGAAGTGGATCACCTGCTCCAGGGCGTGCACGCCGGCATCGGTGCGTCCGGCGCAGTGGACCTGGACGGGGTGGTCGGCGACGGCGCCGATCGCGGCCTCGAGGCTCGCCTGGACGGTACGCACCCCGCCCTGGATCTGCCAGCCGTGAAAGCCGCTGCCGTCATACTCGATCCCCATGGCGACGCGCTGCCCGGCCGCGCCGTCCCTGGGCCGGGACATGAGGCTCAACCGAGCCGGGCGAGCATGTCCCTGGCCTCGGCCTGCTGGCTCGCGCTGCCCTCCGAAACCACCTCTTGAAGGATGACCCGCGCGGCCTCGGGGTCCTCCATCTCGATGTAGGCGCGCGCCAGGTCGATCTTGGTGGTCACCTCGTCCCAGAGCCCCGAGTCGGCCTGCCACTCCGACGAGGTGGGCTGGCTGAGACCCGTCTCTTTGCTCAGCGGCATCAGCAGATCGAAGGAATCGCTCAGGGGGGAGGTGCTGGCCGGCTGCTGGGTCGCGACCGGGGACGGCCGCAGCGGCGCCGGCTCGACCATCTCGCTGTCACCGAAAGCGATCTCGCTGAATCGATCCAACTCCTGACGCTGCAGGTCCAGGTCGGTGGTCGTCGCCGGGGCCTCGCCTTTGGCGGCTGGCCCAGCGCCGAAGAGATCGAGCCCGTCCAGGTCGAGATCCAGATCGGCCGCCCTCGACGGCCCCGGGGCGGCCGGTGCCACTGAGGCGGCGGCCGCGCCAACGGCCCCGAGCGCGAGCCTGGACTCCTCGCGGGGAGCAGCGGGCGTCGGGGGGGCGGCCACAGGCCCCCTCGGCGCGGGGGCCGGCGGGGTGGGCTCGGCGGCCTGCAGACCGCCGAGCGCCTTCTCCAACCGGTCCCACTGGCTGGGGTGCAGGCGATGCACCCCAGAGCGCTCCAGATCGCCCATGAGCTCCTTGAGTGCAGCGAGATTCTTCGACCCGGCGTAGGCCTCCGCCAGCTTGAGCTTGAGATCGACACGGTTTGGGGCCCGTCGCAGCTCGGTTTCCAGCAGCGACTGGGCCTCGCGATAGCGACCGTAGGCGATATAGACGTCCGCCTCCGAAACGACGTCCGCCTCCTCCGCCTCGCCCTCCGGGGCCGCAAGCGTGCTGTCGCCCGCGACGTAGCGCGAGTCAGCCCAGGACGGCTTCGCCGCGGCGGCCCCAGTGAGCAGCCCCCCCTCCGGCGGCATCGCGCTCGCGCCGCGACCCCCCTCTCCGGCCACCAGGGCCTCCTGCGGGAGCATCTCACCGAGGTGCCGGCGCCGACGGACCACGATCAGGGTGAGCAGGGCCGCGAGCACGGCCAGGCTGCCCCCGACTGCCATCGGCGAGGCCACCAGCGCCTCGACCCAGCCGGCGCCCAACCAAGTCTCAGGCGCGGCCGGCTCCCGCCGGGCTTCGGTTGGGGGTCGCTCGCCAGGAACCGCGGCGACCGGCTCGGCAACAGGGGGGGGCGCCGGCTCGACCGCAGCAATCCGCGGCGCCTCCGGCGCCGGGGGCGGGGCCTCGTCGACCGCGGCCACCTCCGGCTCGGGGGCGGGGGCCTCGTCCGGAGTGGGAAGATCGACGGCGGGTGGGACTGGCGTCTCGGCGACCGTCTCGGGCCCCGGCTCGGCGACCACCGGCTCGACCTCGGGGGCGTCGGCGGGCAGCTCCGCGACGTCCGGGGGGGCGGCAGACTCCACCGCCGGCTCGGCTTCATCGACGAGCGGCGCAATCTCGGTCGCCTCGGCAACGGGCGCAAGGGGTGCCTCACGCTGGGTCGCCTGGACCATTGCGAGCTGCTCGTTGCGCAACTGCAGCAGGCGCTGGATGTCGAGGAGCTGGCCCTCCAGCTCGCGGATGCGCGCGCGCAGCTCCGCGGTCTCCTGCCGCGTGCTCTCCCCGGCCTCCTGGACCAGCAGGAGCTCCTGCTGCAAGGCCCCCAGCTCCGGCGCGGGGGCAGCGGCAGGTGGGGCGACGGTCGGAGGGACCGGGGCGGCGGGTGTATCGGGCACCGTCGCGATGCGCAGGTGGTCCTCGGCCGGGGCCGCATCGGCGACCTGGACCAAGGGGCTGGTGGTCACCCGACCCCCGCGCAGCGCGGCGCGGAACTCGCGCTCCGCATCGGCTGCGCTGAGCGCGAAGAGCTCGGCGGCGGAGGGGATCTCGAGCACCTGCCCGACCCGCAGCTTGTTGATGTCGCCGCGGATGAAGGCACGCTGGTTGCTCCGATAGAGGGCCATTGCGGTCTGCGCAACCGTGGCGCCGGGCGGGGCGAGATTGCGCGCGACGCGCCAGAGTCCCGCCCCGCTCTCGACCGGACCGTAACGCAGCGGGAAGGCACCGCTGCTGACCCCAGCCGGGACCGCCGCGACGCCGCCAGTGGATGGCCGGTCCGCAGCGGCTCGCGTCGGGGCAGTGACGCTAGCGACGGCCGCCCGCTCCACACGCGGGGCGCGTCGATCCAGGGTCACCGGCGGGTCGAGCAGGACCGTGTAGCCCTTGACCATCCGCCCCTGCGGCCAGTTGAGCTCGACGAGGAAATCGAGGAAGGGCTCGCGCACCGGATCGGAGCTGGTCACCAGGATGACGGGGCGCCCCTGCGGCGAGACCTGGGGCTGGAATCGCAGCCGCGTGAGGAAGTGCGGGCGCGGGGAGCCCGCCCGCTCGAACTCCTCGGGGGGTGCGAGCAGGACCTTGATCGCGTCGAGCTCGTCGGGCTTGGCGTCGACCAGATCGATCTCGGCGAAGAAGGGCTCGTTGAGCGCGGACTGGGCCCGAATCCCGCCGAGCCCAAGGGCCGTGGCGACGCCTGGCAATAGCGCGAGTGAAACCGCCGACGCTAGGACGAGTTTTCGAGTCATCCCACTCCCCCGTACTCCAAAGTGACTTCGGGCGTGGACCTCAGGTCGCGTCACCGCCCCTCCCCGGCATCAAACCAAGACGTGGGTCGCACAGGAATGCTCGCAAATCGAAGCAGGCAGGTGCGCTGCGGCTTGATCCCCCGCCTGCCATCCCCGGACCAGCGCTCCCGGTGGGCAGACCCGCTCTCGTCCTGTCGACGCCGCCGGCGACATTCGCCCCTCACCCCAGACCCTCGGCGATGAACCCCGCGGCGGACGTGCCCAGAACTGACCTATCTGTCGAAAACGCCTTATGATTCAGAAGGTTCTGAAAAACCCTCTGGTATCGATCTCCGCTTGGGATGGTCGACCAACCAGCGTCTCTTTAGGAAACGCTGGAACTATATCCCAAACCCTATGGCGCACCAAGGGTTTCGACCGCCCGCGCCGAGGACGACGGCCGGTCCGCGGCGCGCGCCCCTCAGCGCCCGAGCAGCAGCCCCAGCATCCGCCGCAGCGGCTCGGCGGCGCCCCAGAGGAGCTGGTCGCCGACGGTGAAGGCGTTGAGGTACTCCGCGCCCAGGTTCATCTTGCGCAGACGCCCGACGGGGATGTCCAGGGTCCCGGTGACCGCCGCCGGGGAGAGCCCGCGCACGGTCGCCTCGCGCTCGTTGGGGATCACCCGGACCCAGTCGTTGGCCGAGGCGATGATGGCCTCGACCTCGTCGAGCGGGACGTCGCGCCTGAGCTTGATGGTCAGGCCCTGGCTGTGGCAGCGCATGGCGCCGATGCGCACGCAGGTCCCGTCAATCGGGATCGGCCGGTCCTCGCGCCCGAGGATCTTGTTGGTCTCGGCCATGCCCTTCCACTCCTCGCGGCTCTGCCCGTTGGGGAGCTGGGTGTCGATCCAGGGGATCAGGCTCCCGGCGAGCGGGACGCCGAACTGGGCGGCCGGGAAGTCGGCGCCGCGCATGGTCTCGATCGCCCTGCGGTCGATCTCCAGGATCGCCGATGCCGGGTCCGCCAGGAGCCCCGCCGTCCCCTGATGCAAGGCCCCCATCTGGGTCAGGAGCTCGCGCATGTTCTTCGCCCCCGCACCGGAGGCGGCCTGATAGGTCATGGCCGTCACCCACTCCACCAGGTCCTCGCGAAAGAGCCCGCCGACGGCCATGAGCATCAGGCTCACGGTGCAGTTGCCGCCGATGAAGTCGCGCCGTCCGGCGGCGAGCGCCGACTCGATCACCCCCAGGTTGACCGGGTCGAGGATGACGACGGCGTCGCGCTCCATGCGCAGCGCCGAGGCCGCATCGACCCAGTAGCCGGTCCAGCCGCGCGCGCGCAGCTTGGGGTAGACCTGCTTGGTGTAGTCACCGCCCTGGCAGGTCAGGATGACGTCCATCGCGGCCAGTGCATCGAGGTCGTGGGCGTCCTTGAGCGCCGTCGCACCCCGCCCGACGTCAGGCCCCGCCTCACCGACCTGGGAGGTGGTGAAGAACACCGGCTCCTCGATCTTGGCGAAATCGCCCTCCTCGCGCATCCGGCCCATGAGGACCGAGCCCACCATCCCACGCCAACCGACGAAACCGACCCGATTCATGGCACCACTCCGCAGAAGAGAATTAAGCCGCAAATGAACGCAAATGGACGCAAATGTAAAGAGGCGGGACCGTTCGGCCTCATCCGAGGGCGGCGACCACCGCGTCGCCCATCTCGGCGGTACCGATCTGGCGCATGCCCGGGGACAGGATATCCGCCGTGCGCAGGCCCGCGTCGAGCACCGCGCTCACCGCGCGCTCGATGCGCTCGGCCGCCTCCGGGGCGCCTAGCGAGTACCGCAGCATCATCGCCACCGAGAGGATGGTCGCCAGAGGATTGGCGATGCCCTTGCCGGCGATGTCCGGGGCCGAGCCGTGGATCGGCTCGTACATCCCCTTGGCATGCTCGTCGAGCGAGGCCGAGGGCAGCATACCGATCGAGCCGGTGAGCATGGCGGCGGCGTCCGAGAGGATGTCGCCGAACATGTTGTCGGTCACGATGACGTCGAACTGCTTGGGCCGGCGCACGAGCTGCATGGCCGCGTTGTCGACGTACATGTGGCTGAGCTCGACGTCGGGGTATTCGGCCCCGACCTCGATCGCCACCGCGCGCCAGAGCTCGGTGCATTCGAGGACATTGGCCTTGTCCACCGAGCACACCCGCCGCCCGCGCTGGCGCGCGACCTCGAAGGCGACCCGGCAGATGCGGCGGATCTCCGACTCGCTGTAGATCAGGGTGTTGACCCCCACCCGCTCGCCGTCCTCGCGCCGGTGCACGCCGCGCGGCTGGCCGAAATAGATCCCGCCGGTCAGCTCGCGGACGATCAGGATGTCGAGCCCGGCGACCACCTCGGGCTTGAGGGTCGAGGCTTCGGCGAGCTGGGGGTAGAGGAGCGCCGGGCGCAGGTTGGCGAAGAGTCCGAGCCCCGAGCGCAGGCCCAGCAGCCCCTTCTCCGGGCGCCGCTCAATCGGCAGCGACTCCCACTTGGGACCGCCCACGGCCCCGAGCAGGACGGCGTCGGCCTCGCGCGCCAGGTCCAGGGTGGCCTCGGGCAGCGGCACGCCGGTGGCGTCGATCGCCTCGCCCCCGACCAGCGCCTCGTCCATCGCGATGTCGAGGCCGAAGCCGTCGCGCAGCCGGGCGAGGACCTTGACCGCCTCGTTGACGATCTCCGGGCCGATGCCGTCGCCCGCCAGGATCAGGATGTTCTTGCTCAAGCTTTCGGTGCTCCGCCGAGTGGCCTCGGGATCAGGAAAAGAGCCAGGGCGCCTCGACGCGCCGACGCACCTCGTAGGCGCGGATGGCGTCGAGGTGCTGGAGGGTAAGGCCGATGTCGTCCAGCCCCTCGATCAGACAATGCTTGCGGAAGGGGTCGACCTCGAAGCGGATCGGCTCGCCGACGGATGGAGCGAGGGTCTGGTTGGGCAGGTCGACCGCGATCCGCAGGGCCTCCAGGCCGTCGGCGGCGGCGAAGAGCCGATCGACGACATCGGGCGGCAAGACGATCGGCAGCAGCCCGTTCTTGAAGCAGTTGTTGAAGAAGATGTCCGCGAAGCTCGGGGCGATCAGGACGCGGAATCCGTCGTCCGCGAGCGCCCAGGGGGCGTGCTCGCGCGAGGAGCCGCAGCCGAAGTTCTCGCGGGTGAGCAGGATGCTCGCCCCGGCGTAGCGCGGGTCGTTGAGCACGAAGTCGGGGTTCAGCGGCCGGCCGCTGTTGTCCCGGCCCGGCTCGCCGCGGTCGAGATAGCGCCACTCGTCGAACAGGTTTGGCCCGAAGCCGGTGCGCTGGATGCTCTTCAGGAACTGCTTGGGGATGATCGCGTCGGTGTCGACGTTGGCCCGGTCGAGCGGACAGACCACCCCGGTGAAGTTGGCGAACTTGTCCATCGCTAGAGGCCCCTCACGTCGACGAAGTGACCCGTCACCGCGGCCGCCGCGGCCATCGCCGGGCTGACCAGGTGCGTGCGCCCGCCCTGGCCCTGGCGCCCCTCGAAGTTGCGGTTGGAGGTCGAGGCGCAGCGCTCCCCGGGCTCCAGGCGGTCGGCGTTCATGGCCAGACACATGGAGCAGCCCGGCTCGCGCCATTCGAAGCCGGCCTCCAGGAATACCCGGTCCAGGCCCTCGGCCTCGGCCTGCTCCTTCACCAACCCCGAGCCCGGCACGACCATGGCGAGCTGGATGCCCTCGGCCAACCGCCGGCCCTTGACGACCTCGGCGGCGGCGCGCAGGTCCTCGATCCGCGCATTGGTGCAGGAGCCGATGAAGACCTTGTCGGGGCGGATCTCGGTGATCGGCGTCCCCGGCTCGAGCCCCATGTACGCAAGCGCCCGGCGCATACCCGCCGCCTTGACCGGATCGGACTCGGCCGCGGGGTCGGGGACTCGCGCACCCACGGGCACCACCATCTCCGGGGAGGTCCCCCAGGTCACCTGCGGCTGGATCTCCGCCGCCGCGATGCGCACCACCCGATCGAAGCTGGCCCCCTCGTCGCTCTTCAGGGTGCGCCAGTGCGCGGCGGCCTGCTCGAAGAGCGCGCCCTTGGGGGCGAAGGGCCGCCCGCGCAGGTAGTCGATCGTCTTCTCGTCGACCGCGATCAACCCGGCTCGGGCACCGGCCTCGATGGTCATGTTGCAGACCGTCATCCGCCCTTCCATCGAGAGGGCGCGGATCGCGTCCCCGCCGAGCTCGATGACATAGCCGGTCCCGCCGGCGGTGCCTATGGCCCCGATGATGGCGAGGACCAGATCCTTGGCGGTCACCCCGCGCCCCAGCTCGCCGTCGACGCTCACCAGCATGACGCGCGACTTGCGCTGGATCAGGCACTGGGTGGCCAGCACGTGCTCGACCTCGGAGGTCCCGACCCCGAAGGCCAGCGCGCCGAAGGCCCCGTGGGTCGAGGTGTGGGAGTCGCCACAAACGAGCGTCATGCCCGGCTGGGTAAAGCCCTCCTCGGGCCCCACGATGTGGACGATCCCCTGGCGCGGGTCGTCCATGCCGAAGAGGGTGATGCCAAACTCCGCGCAGTTGGCCCCTAACGTCTCGACCTGGATGCGCGAGACCGGGTCGGCGATGCCCAGGCGGCGGTTCAGGGTCGGGACGTTGTGGTCGGGGACGGCGAGATTGGACTCCGGCCGCCAGGGGCGCCGGCCGTGCAGGCGCAGGCCCTCGAAGGCCTGGGGCGAGGTCACCTCGTGGACGAGCTGGCGGTCGATGTAGAGGAGCGCGGTGCCGTTCTCGTCTTCACGGACCAGGTGCTCGTCCCAGAGCTTGTCGTAGAGGGTTCGGGCGGCCATCGCAGAGCCTCGGCGCGAAACAAAGCGTGCAAGGATAGACGGGGGTCAGTGGCGGCGCAATTGCCCCGCGGGCCGTCGACACGACCGCGCGGCTGTCACCAGCAACGGAGTAAGGAAGGCCGGCCTTTTTCACCACAGGGCGCACAGAGCGCACAGAGTTGAGGGGAATAGGGGGGCCGTTCCTGCGGTGGAACAACAAGCGACATGTCTCTGTGCCCCCTCAGGTGAATCAAAGCCTTGCGCGACCCGATGACGGCGCCCGGCGACGCTCGATTCGCCGTGCACGCCGATCAGCGGCGGAAGCGCTCCGCCGCCGCCCGCAGCCCACGCGCCTTGACCGCGATCTCCTCCGCCTCGGCCGCGCACTCGGAGTCCGCGACCAGGCCGCCCCCGGCCCAGAGGCCGAGCTCCCCGCGCGCATGGACCAGGGTGCGGATGGCGATGTTGGTGTCGCAGCGGCCGTCCCAGCCGATGTAGCCGATGCTGCCGCAGTAGATGCCGCGGCGCTCGCCCTCCAGCTCTTCGATGATCTGCATCGCCCGGATCTTGGGCGCCCCGGTGATCGAACCGCCGGGGAAGCTGGCGCGAAGCAGATCGAGGCTGGTGGCGCCGGCGGCCAGCCGGCCGGTCACGGTGCTCACCAGGTGGTGCACCCCGGCGTAGGACTCCAGCGCGAAGAGCCTCGGCACGCGCACGGTCCCGACCGCACAGGCCCGCCCCAGGTCGTTGCGCAGGAGGTCGACGATCATCAGGTTCTCCGCCCGGTCCTTTGGGCTCGCGAGGAGCTCCGCGGCCAGCCGCCGGTCCTCCTCGGGCGTCTCGCCGCGCGGGCGGGTCCCCTTGATCGGGTGGGTCTCGACCGATCCCTCGCGCACCCGCAGGAAGCGCTCGGGCGAGGCGCAGAGGACGCGCGCCTCGGGGGTGTTGAGCCAGGCCGAAAAGGGCGCCGGGCTCAAGGCGCGCAGGGCGAGATAGAGCGCCCAGGGATGGCCGCGGGCGGCGACGGAGAAGCGCCGGGCGAGGTTGACCTGGTAGCAGTCGCCCTCGTGGATGTAGCGCTGGACGCGGGCGAAGCGCTCCGCGTAGCCCGCCTCGTCCATGTTCGAGCGCCAGGGCCCGCAGATCGAATAGGCGGGATCGGCTGCCGGCAGCTCGCCGCGGACGGCGCGCAGCAGCAGGTCGCGGGCACGCGGCGAGCGTCGGGGGTCGCCGATCAGCCGGCAGGACCCCTCGGCATGGTCGACCAGCAGCACCCAGTCGTAGATGCCGACGGCCATCTCGGGGAGGTGCAGCCGCTCCCGTGCGGTCGCCGGGAGACGCTCGATCCGCCGCCCCAGGTCGTAGGCGAGGTAGCCGATGGCGCCACCGCCGAACGGCAGGGCTGACGGGACCTCGGGCCCGTCCGCGAGCTGGCGCGCGAGGAGCGCCAAGGGGTCCTCGGGGGATGCCGTCACGCCCGCGAGCGTGCGGATCTCGGTCAGCGGTCCGCGCGTCAGGAGGGTAACGCGCGGGCCGCAGGCGATCAGGTCGATGCGCCCGCCGCCCGGTCCCTGCGGGCAACTGTCGAGGAAGACCGCCCAGGGGCGAGCGGCGAGCGGCGCGAACAGCGCAGCGCTGTCCGGCCGATAGGGCAGCGCCTCGACCCGCGTCCCCACCCCCGGGGCTCAGGCGCGCAGCCGCTGATAGACGTCGAGGTAGCGCTCGGCCGGTCGCGCCCAGGAGTAGTCCGCGCGCATCCCGTTCAGGCGTAGCTCGCGGAAGTACTCCGGGTGCTGGAACCAGAGCCCGATGGCGCGGGACAGGGCCGACTCCAGGCCCTCCGGGGTCAGAGGGTCGAAGACGTAGCCGTTGCGCTCGGTGAACGGCTGGTCCGAGAAGTTGGCGTCGAAGACCGTGTCCGCCAGTCCACCGACGCGCCGTACCACGGGGACGACGCCATACTTCATCGCGATCATCTGCGTCAGCCCGCAGGGCTCGTAGACGCTGGGGACGAGGATGATGTCGGCGCCCGCATAGATCTGGTGCGCAAGCTCCTCGTCGTAGGCCAACTCCAGGTGGCAGTCGGGGTTGCCCTCGGTCTCCTGCTTCAACCGGCGGAAGGGCGCGTCGATCGCAGGGTCCTGGGCGCTTCCCAACAGCACCGCCTGACAGCCCTGCGCCAAGGCATAGACCAGGCCGTGGCGCAGCAGATCGACCCCTTTTTGGACGTCGAGTCGGCTCACCACCGCCACCACTGGCTTGGCCGCCTCCCGCAACCCCAAGCGCCGGCGCAGCTCGGCCTTGTTGCGCGCCTTGCCGGGGAGGCTCTCCGGACCGTAGTGCTGCGCGATATGGGTATCCAGCAGCGGGTTCCAGGTCGCGTAGTCGATGCCGTTGAGCACCCCGGTGAACTTCCCGGAATGCAGGCGCAGGACCGGCTGCAGCCCCATGCCCTGCTCGCTGTCCTGGATCTCCCAGGCGTAGCGCGGCGAGACGGTGGTGACGAAGTTGGCGTAGACGATGCCGCCCTTCATCAGATTGACCGCGCGCGGATTGGCCGGGTCGCTCAGGCGGTCCGCCGTCATCAGGCGCCGCGGGTCGAGCCCCACCTGGTGGAGCACCCCGGTGTCCGTCACCCCCTGGTAGCCGAGGTTGTGCAGCGTGTAGCACAGCCGCGGGTGGGTGAGCCCCAGCCCCTGGTACATCTCCCAGAGCAGCACGGGCACCAACCCGGTCTGCCAGTCGTGACAGTGGATCACGTCCGGCTGACGCCCGGCCTTGAGCAAAAACTCCAGCACCGCTCGGCAGAAGAAGGCGAAGCGCACGGAGTCGTCCGGCTCACCGTAGATCGCCCCGCGGGCGAAGAGGCTCTGGGGGGAGTGCGGATCGATGAACCAGCAGCGAATCCCGTCGACCTCCCCGCACTCGACGTCGCAGTGCAACCACTCGGCGTGGAACGGGACCCACAGGTCGCGCACCGCCTTGTGCAGCCCCTCGATCTGTCCGTACCGCAGGACGTCGTACTTGGGGAGGATCACCTCCACCTCGTGGCCGCGCGCGGAGAGCTCCCGCGCCAGACCGTGGACGAAATCACCCAGCCCGCCGGCCTTGGCCACCGGCGCGCACTCAGCACTTACCATCGTGATGTACATCG
>Ga0114946_10003020_pt1 | contig 11477 bp, 18 predicted proteins | sample WalLakDeSediment_FD_88676 | JGI IMG/M metagenome (GOLD analysis project Ga0114946, IMG submission 88676) | Lake sediment microbial communities from Walker lake, Nevada to study Microbial Dark Matter (Phase II) - Walker Lake 11/02/13 Deep Sediment | ecosystem: Environmental > Aquatic >...
GTTTCTTCGGATAATTGTTCACTTTGAGCAAGCTTTTCTCTCTTAACAGCTTCTTTATAAGCACTGTCTACGGATTTTATCTTTTCGGTCTTTAAGTCCTCAAATAAATCAGGAGCTACCTTCTTTACTTTTTCTGCTTTCTGGAGTGTACTTTCGCCAACCCTAACCTCTTTTGATGCTTTAGTTCTTGCTCTATTTTCCTGATATTCTTGCGTCTTATCTTCACTGCTCCGTTCGGGTACATTTGTCCGAACGGTATTATTAGTTTCTTGGTATTGTTTTAGTCCAGATAATTGGTTTTTCTTACTTTCCTCAGCATAATACTCTTTAACTGCCACCCCTATAACTGCTTTCTGGGCTGTTGTAAAGTGTCTGCGACACACATTCTCTTGGAGCATGTACTTAACAGGATCAACTGGATCAAACTCTTCAATAGCTACCTTTTTTCCTGTATCGAAAGAAGCACATAATCTGTTTCGACCGTCTATGAGCATTTGGTCTTTGGTTACTTTAATAGGGTTTAAAAACCCATCTTCTTTTACACTTTTAACCAACTCATCATATTCTTCGTTGCTCATCCATGGTGGTATGTTGGCAACAGGGTGGACTCCATTTAAATTGTTTAACTCTAAAGCTTTTTCAAGTGTTTCTTGATTATTTGGCACTGTACTATCCCCCTTTAACACTACCATTAATTAAATATTTCAGGCTTTACCTGCTTAATTTTACTAACTACCAGAGAATTTAGAGTTTTATAATTAATAGTTGGGTATTTAAGAGCCTTTACAAAATTCCAACTTTCTTCCTTGATTAACTCACTAAATACCCTACCCAATAATTCAGGTATATACTTACTCTGCCAGCCACCACGATCAGCTACAATTTTAGCATATTCTTTTTCAATAAAAGCTTCGGTACAGTAGTTGTCAACTATTTCTTCCTCAGACATTTTCTTAGCCTTAAGTTCAGCAATCCCCATAGCTTTAGCATTTTTTTCCTTGAACTCGTTAGTGACTATTTTTGCCCAAGTAATCCTTCCATATTTATTTTTATAATCATAATTCTTGATCACTATTCCTTCCCCAACACCCATATCATCTTTAACTAAAAAGGTATTTTTTTCAATTGCTTTAAGGAATGCATCGTAACTACCGTTTGTCATCTTACAAATTGGCACAACATAATCAATGCCATACTTTTCCATTTGAGGTTGGTAATTGTCGTAAGGAATATACTCAAATCCTTGTTCCTCATCATTATACTCCATAACAATATCAAACACATAAAACTTGTGCCAAGCATCGTCCCGATAGTTTTGAAAAGAATGTGAAACCAACCACTCGCCGTACAGTCGATGCCGAGGATGCTGTTCTAGATACTTTCTAATTCCATCATGCTCAATAATATAAGCATAAAACCCCTGATTATCATCATCAAGAGTTAGATGCCTGTTCCTGCTTCCTGCCTGGACTATCCCCTCGTCAGATAACCACACAGAACCATTTGTTCCGTCTATCTTTGGGAAGACAAGAAGTTTACCTAATTCAATATCTTGAACTTCTTCAGTTCCCAATCTTTCTATGTGTTGGTATTTCCGAAACTCCATATGACAAAACCCCTTTATAAAACTAATTTTCTTAATACTTTATAACTCTTTTGTCATATCTTTCCAGTACTTTCTAACAATATTGTTAGAAAGTTTTGATCCTCACTTCTCTTTAAACTGTGGGCACTGAATACAACAGCTTAAGGTTTCTTTACTACAAGGATTGACAAGCTGTAAACTACAGCTACCACGATACAAACACTTAGTACATAAACAAGCAAATTTTCCGTCATAATCAATATCAAAGCAATCTTGGTACACCCTATCTCCTCCTTACTTAGTAGCAAACCAAGCTAACACAAAAGCAATCAAAAATAAGAAAAACACCAAACCAACGCCAATCCACAAAGGAGAAATTACCCACCACCATGACCAATCAATAACCCCTATTAACTTAAGCACAATAAAAACAATTGTTAGTAACCCCGAAAACCCAATACCACCACTTCCACCAACATATTTTGTATTATCCATGACTACCTCCTGTCTGTTTTTTAACAATAAGTGAGCCTAAAAAATACTCGTCTGCAAGCCAAGACTTCCTTGTTTTTCCAGGTAAGAAAGGTTCTCCTGTTTTTTCATTAAATGTTGGATAACATTTTGAACAAACTTCTTTAGACCTACCTCCCCACTTACCTTCTTTTCTTACAGGTTTTGTCAAACTGGTAAACCTACATATGTCACACACATTATCCATACCACAATTACTACAAGCCAAGATGTTGTAATTAGTCAATTCAATATCTTCATCGTCTGGAACGTAACCACAAACACTGCACTTTAAATCATCAATAGTTGTCATTACTTATTACCCTCCCAAGTTAGACTTTTTTTGTGAGTAGAAATCAACCAGCTATTTATTGTTGCATAGTCAGGTGTGTTTGGCAACTTCGAATTAACATAAGCTTGATCGAGCAAATTTTGTAACCTTTGTGCTTCTCGTTCAATATGACTTAATGAATATTCACCCCTCCTTATCTTTAACAACTCTTGATTGTCATGTCTTAAAACATGGATCTCACCTTCTGTTAGAATCTCAATACCCATTTTGAGTAGCCTAATAAGGTGTAGGGCATTCTTTGAATCGTAGCCAAATTTTTGAATACTTTTCAACCTATTACCAGTAGCATTCTTATCTACAGAGGTCATTCGCTTTAATTGACTAAAGGCATATCCCCCATAGGTTTTATAAACCCTTTTACTTAAAAACTTATAACGCAGGTCTCTTAATTCATGACCAAATTCATTACAGAAAACGATATGGTTCTTTGCAACAAACAATACATCAAGAATGTTTGGGTTGTTCTGTAAAGCCAGCCGAACAAACTTTTCTAAAGAAAAAATAACTAGATCAGGATTGTTCTGCTCTTTTTGTTCGAAGGTATCTAACCCCAGAAGATAAGATTCTGGAGGAATACAGGTACCCCTGAAATCCTCATCACTGTCTTTTGTGTTTGTGCCATAGGAGTGGCTCCCCGCATAGGTTTTTAGTATTAGCCGTGTATCCCAAAACTTCTCCATTAAACCACTCCTCCTATAGATTTACTACATCTACATCAAGCACCTGCTTGAACTTATCTGTAATCTTAAAAATTAAAAAGAACACAAAGTCATTAGCTTCTGTTCTAAATTCTGGTTCTACTAATTTTTCATCTATTAACCATCTTGCTACCCCTTCGTTTTCCGAGTAATCTTTAATAATAATCTCATTTTCCATAATTTGAATTTCTGGAACGTTAACTGTAATCTTTAAAAGAGGTTCTCCTGTAATATGATCTATAAAAACAATACCAAGTCGCCCATTACTATATCTGCCTGTCTGGAAAATCCCTTCGCTGTTACAGTAATTTGTCTTACAAAAAAACAGAGTATTTTTCATCAAAATCTCCCCCTTAAATAATTTTATGATTAATCCCACCACGATTTAGAATATTTTTCCAACAACCTGCCTAACATTGATAAATCCTGTTTTTCTAAATAATAACAGTGTAGATTATATTTCTGGAAGGATTTTTGCTCTTCAGGGGTCATTGTTCTTAATTGCCAGTTACCATTTTCTAATTGAATAGCACCTTCAAAAATATCTCTGTCTAAATTATAAGGACGAAATTCTGAACGAGCTAGGTCGAGATAGAAATCTGTACTAATTCTTTCTAATAAATGCAAACAAATTCGGAGATTCTTTAAATTTTTTTTGGAGTGTATACAGTGTACTTGGTCAGAATTTAAATACCTATCCATGCTTCTAACTTTATGTTCCATTAGTTTATAGAGATGGTAAACATCCCAATCACGGTCTTTCCATATAAATGGAAACCAATAAAAAATATTACGTATACCGTTTACAAACCTGTAGTAGGGGTAAACAAAAACCCTGTTCAAAAAATGTAAAAAATTTTCTGCTAACTCACCCAAAACCAATTTCAAAATGTTTACCTCCTTTAAACTTCCCTTACTACATCAGTCTGAGCAATTCCAAAAAAATCACTAGAAGAAAAAACTGCAGAAGCAGGATCATTCTTAAGTCTTGTTAAAAACTTATTGAAACCCTCTTCTCCTTTATAAAAAGATTTGGGAGCAAACTCGGTTAATACAAAAGTATTACAATTTTCATTTGAGCACTTAAAAAGCAAACAACAAGTTAGTTTGTTGCCATCCAAATACCAACCTTCCTTATGTTTTTTTTGGAGTGACAAAAGATTGCAAACAGGACATTCTTTTTTTCTACCCACGGTTTTTTGATCAAACCCAACTAATGTTTCTGGCATATTAGAACCTCCTTTAAATTTATGGTGGGGGTAATCGGACTTGAACCGATACGAATCTTAAATTCGAGGGATTTTAAGTCCCTTGTGTCTGCCAATTCCACCATACCCCCCCCTGATAATCTTTTAGTTGTTACTGTACCAAGTAGTTACTATTTTTTTAACTTCATACAACAACTCTTAAACCTTTTTCCACTATTACACGGACACTGACTATTTTGGGTTATCCACCCCTTGCCATTCTTTTTCACTAGTTCTTGACATTCTTTTGTAAGATCTTCCATAGCAATAGGCTTAATAATAGTTTGTCCTACTTTAACTATATTTTCCTCTTTTTTTTTAATATCTTCTGATTTTTCTTCTATGGGCACGGAATTAGTTTCTTCTTCTGGAATATCCTTGAAGTTTTTATCGTTATACTGCTTTACACCAACTACTTCCATTGTTACTTCTGCTTGTGATTTATCTGACGCATTCATTTACCAGTTTCCCCTTTCTTTATAGTATTTTTTAATAAGTTTTGACTGTTTTTTGTTTAACCCAGAAAGATTTAGTTCTTCGACAACTTGGTCAAGTCTTTCCAGCATTTCCTGATAATTTTTGGCATCCCTCTCTTCTGGAATTGAAGTATTTTCAGCTTCTGAAAAAAATGATGTTTCTGGCATAATCTATATCACTCCCCTTAGTATAAAATACCATGTAACCAAATAACTATAAAAACATAAAAATAGAAATAGAGATAGAGAAAAAGAAATGCTAGAGCACTCAAAATCAAGTAACCTAGTAAAGTTTTCATATTTTCAACCTCCTGAAACTATTATACCACAGAACAAATAAAAGTCAACATATTTCAAAAAAAATCCCTGTACTTCTAGAAATTCTAGAATTTCTAACATTTTATTTTCAATTTCTGTAGTAATTTTTTTTTTAATTTTTGTACCTCTGTACCTAGAAAACTGTTTTTAGGGTAAAATTACACATGGCAAAATGAAAATTTGTTTCTAACCTCCCAATAACTGGATAACTTCATAAACTTCCCCTTCTATCAGTCTGAAATATTCATCATCAATTTCATTGTTAATTACTTTTCCCTTAAATTCTTCCCCTTCTTTTCTATTCCAAAAGCCAACACTAACCGCATCAGAAATCAAAAGTTCTACTCTTTGCTCAAAAGTTAGGACTATGTTTTGAACTGTCTGTTTGATGTTTTGCAAATGTATCACTCCTCATAAAAAGTTTAAGCTTCGTAGCAACTCTTTTCTTTGCATTACAGTAATTAGTTCCAGCCTTAGAATATCCTGCGGTTTTAGCTATTAATACTCCCTCACTTTCACTTTCACAGGGTTCTTTGTGCGTCACAGGTGGATAACATTCCGTAATTCCAGATGCATCCAACAAAGCTGTGAGAATTTTATTTTCGCTTTCTTTACCATTAGCTTGGAGAAACTCAGACACACAGAGTATTTCCACAACTAGGGGTAATTTATTCTCGCTCTCGTTAGCCAGTAAACTATTACTTCCTTGATAATATTCGTCTATCATTTGTGGTGTGAGTGTCTTGTCTGTTATCTTTTGTTCTTTCCTCTCTCTCTTCTGAAAGTCTGTTATGTAGTTTTGGCAGACTTTTATGCAATAAGCTCTGTTAAATTTGGCAGGGTTCTTGTTGTAAACATCACAAATTTTTAACCATAGTTCCTGTTTTAGTTCCTCAACATCTAACTTTGGCTGCCAATATAAGGAAGACTGTTTACACAGATTATCAATAATTGTAGCTAAATCATAATAATTATCTTCTATCCACTTCACCTGTGGGATCTCCTTCCTAAGGGTTTTTTTTACTATAACATACATTTCAGAAAGTGTCAATTATAAATTGTACATAAAAAAACAGTGTAGACCGTTTTAAAGATCTACACTGTTTAGTCTATAAAATATTTTATAGATTAAATTTATTTAATAACTCTTCCTTTAACTTGTTAAATTCTTCCTTTAGTTCAGAATAATTAGTAAAAAGTTCTTGATAAAGTTCTACGGGAATAGTTGTATCTTGTCTTTTCCTTATAAAACCCACAAGATCACTCACATAATTACTTCCGCCCATTACAAATAAAGCTGATACTGCTTCACCTACATAAGGAAAAATAAAGTTTATCCCAAACATCCTAAAGAAATCTAGTTGTGCTCCATAAGCAAATAGTAAACCAAACAAGAACGCCATAATTAATTTAATATTAAGATTCTTAATATTAAAAGTATCTAACCAAGGTATTGCTCTAACTATAACTTCAATTAGTCTTTCTACTGCAATTGATATAACTATCCAACTTGCTATTGGATCCATAATTTCACCTACTTATAATGTCCTGATAATCTCGCTTCAATTACTTTAGGATTATCTTCTAACTCTTTCCACTCTTGCACCCACTTATCATACGCATCTTGACAGAGGGCTTTAATTTCTTCAGGTGACAATTTAATTCCTTTTGATTCTAATATTTTCGATAACTCTTCTACCGCTTTTTCTAATTTTTCAGGTCCACTTAATGTTTGATATGTTACTGCTATTAATTTAACAACAATCATCGCTAATTCTTGATGTGCTAGTACAGCGTTATAAATACCATACTTTTCTGATATTTTCCAAACTACTACCAAAGCTACAGGAACTAAAATTGACAATACTATTACTTGTAATAACTGGTAAATTTCCATAATTTACTTCCTCCTTTGTTTTAAAACTTAAATTTATTAGCAATCCCTATAAAAAATTGCCCAACGGTTTTGAAAGTATCGTATTGGGAATTAGCTATTCTACTAATAAGTAAAGAAGTTACTATATAAGCAATTATAGGATATCTAGGTTGAAATCCTAAATAATCAAATACAGTATGAGGTAAGAATAGCCAAGCAACTCCTAATCCAATAATTGGAGGTCCTAATAAATCCTTCCAAGTAACTTTCATCTTTCTTCGTTTTAGTCGGTCTTCTCTAGGCGTGTACTCTGGAGGGAACATGGGGTGTGGAGTATGCTTATTATCAAAATAATTATAACGATGACCTACTACTGTTTCACTTTCCTCTAACTCTGAGTTATCTGGTAATATAAGTTCTGGGTTATCATCTTCTCCGCCATCTACTGATTCATTTGTCATACCCATATCACTTCGTATTACATCAATTTCATCATAATCAGGAGACTCTTCACCCATCTTATAATAGAACCAATCTCTAACAGAGTCGATTACAGGATCAAATATTCTAAAAAGAGATTGAACAATCATTCCGAGGAAAAATATATATACCCCTAATTCATAATAATCTGGCTCCATATTATTAATCCCACCTCCTGACTATAGCGGTTAGAAAATTTAATATATATAATATTGATACTACTACGATAATAATTTGTATAATAGGTAATATATATGTTATAAAAATGTTAAGAATTTTATATGATACCTCTTACCTTTTTGTAATCTGGTTTAAACATCTGTGATCTTCTTCGAGTAACATAATTAAATTTAGTAGTATCAGTGTCTTTATTTAATTGTGGTGGAGTAAATTCAACCGCCCATGCTTCAATAAATTTAGAGTATCCTATATTTGGTACCTTAAAATTAAAGTAATCGTACGGTAGGTAAAATTTACCATCATCTCCCCATCTAATTCCCCAGCTATTACTACATATAAAATATCCTATGTGATCATGTATATTACTTCTAAGATTATTATCATACCCATTACCTCTAGTAGCATGACCTCCAGCAAATTCTCCACTAGGTCCACTAATCCACCCTTTATTTCTATAGCTCCAATTATCTCTAGTAATAAATGTTGCCAACAATATATAAAATCCACTAGTTAAAGCTATTTTCATTTCATACGGAGTTGAAAGTTTATAATATGACTGAACTTTATAATCTAAAGCTACTTTGAAAGCTTCTGCATTAATTTTAGGGTGATTTACTAAACTAAAAGGTTGTAAGTCTTCGGGAGCACATCCGTATTTATTCATTACTTTTAAGATAGTTCTAAGATATGTCCCTTGAACATTAGGCATACCGTCATACTGCTTTGCCAACCAGTAGATAAAAGTCATTGAAAATCCATTTTTAGGCATTTTACCTAAACTATTGTAATAAGCGTTTGCAATACCAGCACCACTAGCACCTCCACAAAACGGAGACTGCCCTTGATCTAATATTATTGGAGAATCGGGTAAGCTTACCTGTTCAGGTAAAACTGGAGCTGAGACTAAATCTACGGTATAATCTCTTTCGTCTGGAGGGCTTGGTAATATTGCCATACCCCGTAGTCTTACTAGTTGATCCATTTGGTTGTGCCATCGGCTTATTTTTTGTTCAAAACTCAAATTTAAAACCTCCTATCGAACTAAAACCGTTGAATTTTTATAACCTATATCTCGTAATCCCTCAGAGACGATAGTAGCTACTTGTTCGGTTGCGTAATTATTTGCAATAATCCTATACCTATTGTTATAAGGTAGAATTTGTCCTTCAAGCTCTCTATCTAATATGTCTTGTAGAGCCTCCAAAGCTGTATGTTCATTTGGATAATCTCCAACTACTACTGTATAAATAGGATCATGTAATCCAGAACTTAAAGGTATACCTAACCTAAAGTTTTTCGGATCTCCCCAAATAGGAGAACCTATAATAGACCCATCATTTATTCTTAATTCATAATGTAAATGAACACCAGTAGAATCGCCTGTTGTTCCACATAATCCAATTATATCTCCAACATTTAACCTCTCTCCATTTTTATTTCTAAAGGAGTGAAGATGTTGGAATAACTGTAAAACTTTTGTACCTGTTATTAAACTAACTTGTGTATTGCCCCTGCTAGCAATAAATCTATTTTGTGTTACCCTACAGGGAAATGGTGTAGGTATAGGTGCATTTATAACTCCACCTCTAGGTACACCAAAATCTATACCATTATGAAAAGTTCTTTTTCCACTAATCGGATGAGTTCTCCAACCAAAGTCACTAGTTATTCTCCAGTTTTTCTCTAGTAAATACTCTACTACATTATGGTTTACTACTATATGGCTATCGTCAAAATCTTTAACATAATCACCATGTATCCACCCTACTTCATTAGTAGATGTTTTTACTTCCAACCATTCATTTCTCGTATTTATAACTTCAACTACAGTACCTCTATGCAAACCTCTAATAATATTATTAGCTAATGTAGTAGGACTTTGCCTAAAATGTAAAGTACTAACAGTCACTATAACTTTTCTAGCTTCAATATATCTTTCAGTATAGTACCCGTGTACCCAGCCAGTAATGCCTTGTAAAGTTCTTACATTTAGCCATTCTTCAAATTCACCTATTACATCTAAAATAGTATCTCTAGGCAACACAGTAAGAATACTATGACTTGTATCTGGTCCAGTTCTTAAGTTCAACCCTCTGGCAATTGTTATTACTTTTCTACTAATTGCTGACTTCTTCTTTAAATTTAAAGCTTTAACAATGCCCAAAGCAGTTTGCCGACCCAATCTTAATAATATGTCATCATTTTTTAACAATGAAGCTTCCCTTGGATTACTTAAAAACACGTACTCAATTAAAACACAAGAACATCTAGGCTCTCTTAGCATCCAAAAATTAGCAGTAGCAGGTCCGCCTCTACGCTCTCGTACTCCTAATTCATTCATCAGAGGTAATAACATATTGTGTATATCATTATGATACTTTTTAGTAGTTTCTAACAAACTACCAGAATATCTGAATGACTCCCATCCATTAGCACTAGGATCTCCAAACCAGTTATTATGCAAACTAATATATAGATCTTTTCCAGTAGCCATAGCTATACGATCTTCGTTGCTAACTGTTATATCTTGATCCCTTGTCATAAAAGTAATACACTCGTAATTTGATAATTCATTTCTTAAATAATTACCTATAATTAAATTAATATGTTTCTCAAGTAGTCCGTTAGCAGAAGAACCTGGATCAGCTCCTCCATGACCTGGATCAATTAGTATCTTCTTCATAAAGTCATTACCTCCTTTCTATTATTATTTTGGAGCAAATTTCCATATTTCAAATATCCAACTCACGAGAGCTAATGAGACAGTTACTATTGCAACGACTGCTCCTATCCACCCTAGAGTCTTCCTAAGTCTGAAAGTTTCTTCATCACGTCCTGACTTTACCCACTGTTCTTTTAAATTTGCTGCAGTTTCTAACACTAGCTTTTCTTTCTCTTCCTCGGATAAGTGGTCAATAACACTATCTTGAACTTCTTTTATTAAAGGTAACACTGGACAAGACTCAATCCTGTCGTTGCAGACTTTTTGAAAGTCCTGTCGTAGTTGTTTTATTTCTTCTTTGTACCCATTTTGCTCTTCGATTCGATCATCTAGATGCAAGAGAAATTTGCCCATAATGTTGTTGTTTTTACTTAATATTTTTAGTGCATTGTAAATATGAGTTTGTGTAACTTTTTTAACCAATTCACCCCCTTCTTCTACATACCCTGTATCAGGGCAGTCCAGTAGTAATACGCCTTCTAACTCTTCACGAGCTTTTTTGTTAATCTTTTTGATTACGTTGGCAGTATTTTCTGTCATATGAGTGCCTCCCTTACTTTGCTATAATGCTTTCTAACTTAGTTATTCTATTGTATAGTTCTTCCAATAGTATAGTATTTTTTTGTTCTAACTTTTCAACTCTTTCAAGTAGTTCTTTAACTTTTACAGAAACTTCTCTATCTCTTTTAATCTTCTTGTTTCTTAATATAGCTTCATCTAATACTAAACTTTCTTCAATTGTAGGAGTAAATACTATACCTCCACCTTTAGGATCATACTCTTCGTTTGGCATTATATTTAATCCCCCTTAAACTCCTGCTACATCAAATGTGAAGAAGTCTTCAAACTCATCATTGGCTTGATCGGTAGCTTTAACTCTAAAACTGTATGTTCCTTCTGTTAGAGCTGTGCTTCCTACCTTCACTTTAAATTTTTGAGTTCCTGTTCCTATATCAAAACTGGCATTATCATCGTCACCAGTACCTGCGACTAGTTCGTAGGTTGGAGCACCATAACCGCCAGATATTGATAA
>Ga0114946_10003021_pt1 | contig 11474 bp, 10 predicted proteins | sample WalLakDeSediment_FD_88676 | JGI IMG/M metagenome (GOLD analysis project Ga0114946, IMG submission 88676) | Lake sediment microbial communities from Walker lake, Nevada to study Microbial Dark Matter (Phase II) - Walker Lake 11/02/13 Deep Sediment | ecosystem: Environmental > Aquatic >...
GCCTCCCGGACCGACCTTCGGATCGAATCGATGGAGCGGACGAAGGGATTCGAACCCTCGACCCCCACCTTGGCAAGGTGGTGTTCTACCACTGAACTACGTCCGCGCGCAAAGGGTAGTCTACCAACCGAGTTGCAGAGAGGCAAGGAAGAATCCCCGCTGCTTCCCGCTGCCGTTGCACCGGCCCTGCGAGGGCGCACGAGGGCAATTGGGGGGTGGCGCAGGCGCCGGGAGTTGGTACAATGTGCGTCGCTGCTGAGTTGCGCAGCCACATGGGCGCTTAGCTCAGGGGGAGAGCACTTCCTTGACGCGGAAGGGGTCAGAGGTTCAAATCCTCTAGCGCCCACCATGGATGAATGAAGGCCCCGGCGATATCGCCGGGGCCTTTCGACTTCCCGCCTTTGCGCGGCGGCATACTGAGCGGTACTCATCCTCGCCGCCGTGATCGTCCTGATGGTGCAGGATCTCGCGACGCCCGGTCAGTGACCTTAAGGGGCGCTCCTGCTACTCGGCCATGCGTGCCGAATCGACGAACGCGGCGAGTCTCTCCACTGCGGCCTTTCCCGGTATCGCAGATCCGGGAGTGGCCACGTATGGACGTCCCCGCATCTCGTCGGCCATGTGCGCTCCCTGTTCCCGGAGCCACTCCTCATCGCGATCGAGCAGCCTCATCGAGTCGAGGTTGCCAAAGACCACGACGTGGTCCGGGAGCGCTTCGCGGGTCGTGGAGAGAGGCGTGTCGGCGGTGATGGAGATTCCGCTCACTCCGAGCTGGACCGCGGCTGCGAGGGTGTGCGATGCCGTGCCGCTGACGTGGATCACCGGATCTGCGCCGGCCGCCCTGCTGGCAGCGAGAAGTCGACGCATGGGTGGCAGCCAGACGTCGCTGAGCGTCACAGGGTCAGCCAGGGCTGCGAGCGGCTCGGCGATCCAGAGCACGAGCGGTCGTGCCCTTAGTGCCTCCTCGGCACCGGCCATCGTCGCGGTCAGGCCCTCAGAGGTGAGGGCGTGGGCCTGTGCGGACGACATGGCCAGTGACTCGAGATAGGGTTCGAGACCTGCTTGCGTTGCGGCCATTGTCATCGGGCCCCAGACCTGGGCAACCAATGGCAGGGGCCCCGAGCCGAGCTGCGTCATCGTGTCCGCGTAGCGCGAGAGGAAGCTGCCGCCCGCCCTCGAGTCCGGATGTGCCGCGGCTTCGAGAGGCAGCATGGCGCCCAGAACAAAGGGGGATCCCCAGGAGTCCGCATGGTGAAGCGCGTAGGCCGGATTCATCCAACTCTCGGGTCCGGGACCCGAGAACGGGATCCTCGGAGGGCCCCCGGTGACGAAGACGGGCAGCACCGATGATCCGAGCACGATGTCGAGAAGCCTGGCGTGCGGCGCCGGGCCGCGACTCGGCGGATGCTCCCGAGAGTATGAACCGATTGGATGCTCGTCCATGGCTGAAGTGTACAGTGGCGGGCACCGCGAGTGCGGACGCGCCCGCCGTCATGGGTAGAAACGTGTTGAGGTCTTCGGCCGGCTATACTACTGATCCCTGCGGGAAAGGATGTCGGATGTCTCGTACACAGTATTGGCGCGCCGTGATCGTCGGTGCGGTGCTGGTATCGCTGCTGCTCTTCGGGATCGCCGGATGCGGCTCGGACGAACCGGATTCCATCGCTCCGGAGACTCCCGACGTGACGGAGCCCGCCACCCCGGACTCAGATGAGGGTGCCGAGGAGCCTGCCGGTGATTCCGAGCGCACACTTGTCGAATCGAAATGCTCCGGCTGCCACAACCTGGACCGCGTGTGGGCTGCAAGCTATGACGCCGCGGGGTGGGAGAGTACCGTTCGTCGCATGGAGGCCAACGGCTTGCAGTTGAGCGACGACGAGAGGGCGACCATCGTTACCTACCTGGCCGCTCAGTAGTCGTCTGGCACGATCACGCGAGTCGCGCCGGGCATGACCCGCACCGCAAGCGGTGTCGTCGCCGGCAGCACCTCTCCGTCGTACTGGAGCGCGAGAGGTGGCTCGGCCTCGATGAGGATGTCGCGGCCGGAGTGAACCTCGAGGCCGGCGGCGTGTGCGGGCTTCTGCACGAACCGGTCGAGGAACGCTCCCCAGACGGTCGGGATCAGTCCCGGCACGTTGCGCGTGCGAACGATGACGACCTCGAAGAGCCCGTCGGTGGGGTCGCTCGTGTGCGTGAGTGCAATGTCGAACTGGATTCGTGCAACGTTCATGACGAGTGCGGCGATGCCTTCCGACTCGATGCTCTCACCGTCGATCGTGAGCTTGAAGCGCGCGACTTTCGGCGTGAGGTTCTGCAACGCACCGACGAGGTAAGCGGCTGTGCCGAGCGTTGGCTTCAGGCGGTCGGCGGACTCCATGATGTTGGCGTCGAATCCGGCGCCGGCGGCGACCATGAAACCCCGGCGGTCGCCGGCGCCGTAGGTGATCTCGCCGAGATCGACCTCGCGTGCGTTCCCCTCCACGGTGAGGCGGGCGAGTTCGTGCGGGTCGGCGGGTATGCGTATGTTGAGTGCGAACAGGTTCGCGGTGCCAGCCGGATAAGGGAGCACCGGCACGCCAGAACCGGCCACCGCGTAGCAGACTCCGGAGACCGTGCCGTCGCCCCCCGCGGCAACGATGCGGTCGAACCCGACTGCATCGCGCAGCGCGTGTGAGAGGTCGCCACCCGGGCCGAGGAAGCGCATGGTGAGTTCGCTGCCGGTCCTCCCGAGTTCGCGTACGTACTCGTAGAGCCCGGCGTCGCCCTGCCCTGACCGCATGTTCACAACGATGAGGATGCGCATCGGTCCTCCGGTCGCCTGTGCCAGACATGGAGAGGCCGTGTCGGCCCCGGTGTCCTCCCTATACGGTATTGTGTGAGCGGCGGATTTGCCAGCCTCGATGAAAGGCCGTCTGTGTACGTCAGTGACCAGAACGCTCTGCAGGAGCTCATAGCCCTCTTGAGAGGGGCCGAGTTCGTCACCCTTGACACCGAGTTCATGCGCGAACGCACCTACTTCGCCAGGTTGTGTCTCGTTCAGCTTGCCACGGATGACGTCGAGGCGATCGTGGATCCGCTCGTGCTCGACGACCTTTCGCCGCTCGTGGAGCTTCTCGCCGACATCCACATGACTAAGGTCCTTCACGCCGGCCAGCAAGATCTCGAGATCTTCTACCGCCTCTCAGGCACGGTGCCCGCGCCTGTGTTCGACACCCAGGTTGCGGCAACGCTCGCGGGCTTCCCGACACAGGTGGGCTACGGCGCGCTCGTGAGCGAGATAGCGGGAGTGAGGCTCGACAAGTCAGACACGTTCACCGACTGGTCTCGGCGCCCTCTCTCTGCCAATCAGGTCGAGTACGCGCTCAACGACGTGCGGTATCTGCCGACCGTCTACCGGGATCTGCGGAGCCGGCTCGAGTCTGAAGGACGCCTTTCCTGGCTTGAGCCCGAGTTCGACCGGATGGCCGATCCCGCGACCTACGAGGTCGTCCCCGAGGAGCAGTTCCGCCGGGTCAAGCGCGTGTCTTCCCTCAAGCCCCGTCAACTCGGCGTGCTCATGAAGCTCACCGCTTGGCGCGAACTGGAGGCCCGGCGACGCGACATGCCCCGAAAGTGGGTCCTCGGCGACGAGAGCCTTCTCGAGATCGCGCGCCGGGCCCCGGAGGACCGTGAGTCCCTGGCGGCGATCAGGGGTGTGGCCGACAAGCTCGGCAAGGGCCTCTACCCGGCGGTGCTGCAAGCGGTAGCAGATGGGCTGGCGATTCCCCAGGACGAGCTGCCCAGGCTCGAGCGGAAGCGCCGCAGGCCGCTCGACGTGGATGGGGCAGTGGACCTCATGGCGGCACTCGTACGCCTGCGTGCGAAGGAGCATGGGGTCGCGACCCCGTTGCTCGCGTCACGTGCCGAGCTCGAGCACCTTGCCGGAGGCGAGCGTGATGACACGCCGCTCCTGCAGGGATGGAGGAGGTCGATCGTCGGCGAGGAGCTGCTACGGCTACTCGATGGCGAACTCGCGCTACGTCTGGACGAAGGCAGGCTCGTGGTGGACGAGAGTCCCCCCGGCCCTGGGGAGGACTCACCCGGGCCGACCGACGACTGAGGGCCTGGCAAGTCGTTTGCATTCGCAGGGTACGGGCCGTGTGCAGGCCCCCGCAATCGATCGTGACCCATGGAGGAAGAGATGCTCGATTCATACCTGCCGATACTTCTGATCGCAGTCGTCCTCGGCTTCATAACCCAGGGCTACGTCAACTCGTCGTATCGCCGCTACTCAAAGGTGGCGCTTGCCACGGGACAGAGCGGTGCAGAGGTTGCCCGGCAGATGCTCAATGCCGAGGGCCTGAGCCACGTGGGCATCGAGATGGTTCCCGGTCGCCTCACCGACCACTACGATCCCCGTGCCGACGTCCTCCGTCTGTCGGAGGACGTGTACAACAGCCGCACGGTTGCCGCGGCAGGGGTTGCCGCGCATGAGGCGGGGCACGCCGTCCAGCACGCCCGGGGCTTCGCATTCGCCCGCCTGCGTCAGGCGCTCGTCCCGACGGCGAACATCGGCTCCTCGCTCGCGTTCCCGCTGATCCTCGCCGGCGTCTTCATCAACATCACCCAGCTCATCACCCTCGGCGTTATCATGTTCGGGGCGGGGGTGCTGTTCCAGTTCGTAACGCTGCCGGTCGAGTTCGACGCGTCGCGCAGGGCTCTGGCGGCACTCAACACGGGCAACATACTCCCGGTCGACCAGGTCAAGGGTGCGCGCACGGTTCTCACCGCCGCGGCACTCACCTACGTTGCCGCCACGCTTATCGCCGTCATGCAGCTCCTCTACTTCCTCGGTCTGTCGCGGCGCTAGACCGCGCAGGTGTCGGGCCGGTCAGGTAGCATCTGATCGGGAGCGTCGGCGGAGAGGGGGGAGTGCGTGGCCGAGGAACGTGCCGTCAGCGTCAGCGAGGCCATGACCCTGGCCCGCCAGACGCTGGAGGGCATCCGGTTACGGGTCGTCGGGGAGGTCTCCGAGTTCGCCGACAAGCCCGGCTACCGTGCCGCCTACTTCACGGTTTCGGACGGCGATGCGTCCATGCAGTGCCTCATGTGGCGCGAGCAGTACGTCGCCTCGGGTGTCGCACTGCGCTGCGGGACGCTCGTCGAGATGGCCGGCTACTTCTCGGCGTACGCCGCCAAGGGGCGGATGCAGTTCGTCGTGCGATCCCTGACGCTTGCCGGCGAGGGTCGCTTGCGTCTCCAGGTAGCCGAGCTGGCCCGGCGACTCGAAGCCGAGGGGCTGATGCGCCCCGAGCGCAAGCGTTCTCTCCCGGCGTATCCGGAGCGGATCGGCGTGGTGACTTCGCCGCGAGGTAAGGCCGTGCATGACGTTCTCAGAACGCTGCGGCGCCGCTACCCGTTGGCCGAGATACTCCTCGCCGGTGTGCCCGTCGAAGGCGCCGACGCGCCGGACGCCATCGTGGAGGGGCTTTCGGTGGTCGCCGCGGCCTCTCCTGACGTGGTGCTACTCGTGCGTGGTGGAGGTTCATACGAGGACCTCATGCCCTTCAACAACGAGCAGGTCGCACGGGCCGTAGCGACGTGTCCCGTGCCCGTGGTGACCGGTATCGGCCACGAGCCGGACACGAGCATCGCAGACATGGTTGCCGATCTCAGGGCGTCTACGCCCACGGCGGCGGCGGAGTCTGCCGCGCCGTCGATGGACGAGCTCGGGAGTGCGCTGCACAAGACCCGACGATCCCTCGGGAGGGCGCTGCAACACCGGGTGCAGGCAGCCGAGCACCGGGTCGGCGTTCTCGTTCGCCGACCGGTCTTCACCGACTGCTCGGTGCTGACGGGGCCGGCGGCCCAGGCGCTCGACCAGGTCGGGATCGCGCTCCGGCGAGCGCTGCCGGAGCGTCTGGCGACCGATTCCGGACGGCTGGGCCGCTCGGCCGCGGATCTGCAGCGTCTCGGCCCGCGTCTGATCGGGCCTGCCCGTGAGCGGGTCGAGAGACTCGGGCGCGACGCAGACAGGGCCGGCTCCCTGCTCCTCGAGCGAGCCGAGGAGGCGGTTTCCCATGCGGCCGCACGCTTGCACGACCTGTCTCCGGTGGCGATCCTCGGCAGAGGATACGCTGTGTGCCGCACGGCGGAAGAAGCGACCATCATCAGAGCTTCGACCCAGGTGTCCGCAGGCGACCGCGTGAGCGTCATGCTCGGTGAAGGCCGCCTCGGCTGTGTCGTGGAATCGACCGAGAAGGAGGCGCGCAATGGATGAACCCGTCTGTCCCGCACCCGATGAGATGAACTTCGGCGACGCACTTGCCGAGCTTGAGTCGATCGTGGCGGCGCTCGAGAGCGGTCAGCTCGAGCTCGAAGAGAGCCTGACGCGCTATCAGCGGGGAGTCGCACTGCTCCAGGCGTTGCAGGGCAAGCTTGCCGATGCTCAGCAGAAGGTGACAGCGCTCATCGGGGAGCTCGAGGGCGAACCGGCCGACTCCGAGGAGTAGTTGTCGCGCCTCGCGGGTACGCTACACTCAGGTACGGGGAAGTGAATCGGCAACCTGCGATGCGAGGAGGGGCGCACGTGGAAGGCTGCGTATTCTGCAAGATCGCGCGCGGCGAGATACCGACACAGGCCATCTACGAAGACGACCTGGTCATCGCTTTCAACGATCTCTCGCCCCAGGCTCCGGTACATGCTCTCGTCATTCCAAAGGAGCACTTCCTGCACCTCGGAGACGGGGTGCCGGCCGAGACGATAGCCGGACTCTTCGGAGCCGTACCCGAGGTTGCGCGCCGCACGGGCGTGGCCGAGAGCGGCTACCGCGTGATCGTCAATGCGGGCCCCGATGCTAATCAGACCGTTCCCCATCTGCACGTGCATGTGATGGGCGGACGCGAGATGTCACACGGAATGGTTGCGTTCAAAGGAGAATCGGATGGATAGCCACATGGTACGCCCCGAGATAGCCATCGTCACGGACTCGACTGCCGATCTTCCGGCCGAGATCCTGGAGCGCTACGCCATAACGAGCGTTCCGCTCAACGTCACCATCGACGGAGAGACCTGGCTGGATGGCGTCATGACCCAGCAGGAATTCTTCGACCGGATGGGTGCCGCAAAGTCGCTCCCCACCACATCCCAACCCTCCGTAGGCGCGTTCGTGGACGTGTACGCGGAGGCGCTGAAACGCGCGGCGCATGTGGTCTCGGTGCACATCAGCTCGGACCTCTCGGGAACCATGGCGTCGGCACACGCCGCCGCGGAGCGGTTCGCGGGCAAGGTCAGTGTCTTCGACTCGCGAAACCTCTCGTACGCGCTGGGCTTTCAGGTCATCGAGGCGGCCAAGGCCGCAATCGAGGGGTTGCCGGCCGACGACATCCTCCAACGAGCCGCCAACGCGCGGGATCGCGTGCAGATGATCGTCGGGCTCGACAGCCTCGATAACCTCGTGAAAGGCGGCCGGGTAGGCAAGGTGGCCGGATTCGTCGGAAGCATGCTGAACCTCAAGGTCACTCTGACCGTCCGCGACGGTGTCTTCGAGCCGGTCGCGCGAACGCGGGGCGCCAAGGCCGCCCTGGCGCACACGCTGGACTGGGTCGCCGACCAGATGGGCGATGCGCGCAGGGGCGCCTTCTGCGTTCTGCACGCGCTCTCCGAGGACCGTGCAAAGTGGCTCGCCGAGCAGGTCTCCGCACGCTTCGACGTGACCGAGATGCACCTCGTGCCGACGGGATCGGTCATCGCCGCCCACACCGGGACCGGATGGGCGGTCGCGGTGCTGCCCGAGGAGTAGGCTGATGGGCGAACTCACCCTCGTGACGTTCGTCCCCGCAGGCCGCTCGGCGCAGGTCGCTCCCGGTACCACACTGCTCAAGGCGGCAGCCGAGGCAGGCGTCGTCGTCCCTGCGCCGTGCGGAGGCCGCGGGGCGTGCGGCAGATGCGCTGTCAGCGTGGTGGACGGCGATCTTGCCCTGCCCTCGCAGCGGGAGACCGCTGCGCTCGCCCGTGCACGCGCCGCCGGTTCGGGGATGCGCCTGGCATGTCTCGCTGAGATCGGTGGCCCCGTAACCGTACGCCCGCTGGGAGGCACGACCCGCCTGGTCTCGGGCGGACACGCCGCGGAGAGAGCCGAACTGCTCGTTGCCGGGGTGGACCTCGGCACGACATCGGTTGCCGTCCAGCTCGTGGATCCGGTCCGCCGTACCGTGGTGGGCACCGCGCGGGTTCCGAATCGCCAGGCCTCGTTCGGCTCCGACGTACTCTCGCGGATCGCCGCAGCGATCGGCGGTGATAGCGACGCGCTCGCTGAGGCTGCGGGAGATTCGGTCGCCGATGCGCTTACAGCAGCGATTGAGTCCACCGGTCTGGCCGGCGTGCGCGTTGAGCGTATCGTGCTTGCCGGCAACACCGCCATGACCTCCCTTCTTGCGGGCGTGGAGGTCACCGGTCTGGCGTCTCACCCGTTCTCACATGCCATGGCCGGAACGACCCGGCTCCAGCGTGGCTCGCTGGCGGACCGATATCCCGGAACCGAGATCGTGCTCGTGCCCCCCGTGGCCGCGTTCGTGGGCGGTGATCTCGTGGCGGGGATGATCGCCGAGGGCCTCTCGGATGAGGCCGAAGGCTCGCTCTTCGTCGATCTCGGGACCAACGCCGAGGTTGCGGCGGTGACCGGGGGCCGCTGCGTGGTCGCCTCCGCTCCGGCAGGGCCGGCCTTCGAGGGGTGGGGCATAGCGTGTGGCGGACAGGCAGGAGCCGGTGGGATCGTTGCGATGCTCCCGTCCGAATCAGGTGGCATGTCTCCGATCTTGGATGGAGATCGCGAGACCCACATCACGGGTTCGGGACTCATCTCCGCGACGGCGCTACTGCTGAGGACCGGCCACCTGGATGAGGCCGGGCTGCTTCATGCCGACGGACCCGCTGCCGAGCGCTTCTTCGAGTTGGACGGGGTCCGCGCGGTCACTCTGTGCACGGATCCGCGCGACCGCGAGGTCTTCCTCACGCAGCTCGACGTGCGAGCCTTGCAGTCGGCGAAAGGTGCCGTGTGTGCAGCGGTCAAGGCGGTAGCGAGGGAGGCTTCACTGACCGGCAAGCGGCTCGCGGAAATCGTTCTTGCCGGCGCCTTCGGCGGCGCGCTCGAGACCGATGATCTGGTGGCGCTCGGGGTCGTACCGATCCAGTCCGCCGGGTTGCTGCGGTATGCACCCGATGCTGCGGCGCGCGGAGCTGCTGCGATGGCTCTGGAGCCCGGGCTCCTCGAGGACGCTCGCGAACTGATGTCCGGAGCCGTGCACGTCGATCTCGCCTCCGGGACCACGTTTGCCGACGAGTTCATGGCGTGCGTACGACTCGCACCGTACTCGCTCTGAATCGAACGCGTCTATGCCGCAAACCGAAGACCCCGGCCTTCGGGCCGGGGTCTTCTCATTCCTTCCCCTGCTTACCCCTGAGTCTCTGGCGGAGTGTATGTGGCTGCCTGGTATCCACATACGCGTCGTGATGCCGGTCGCGACGCCCGCCCTCTGTGCTGTTCGGATTCCCCGAACAGCGCTGCCGGGAAGGGAAGATTGTCTGAGAGAGAAGGTACCCCAAAAGAGAGGTGTCTGCAACATTTGTTACAAGACGGATCGTTCCGTGACGGTTTCCCCTATGCGCGGGTGAGTCGAGGGTCACCGTTGACCGAGCCATTCCCGCCGTCCACCTGATTGGTCGGGTCGTCTCCCGCCGCACGCGCGGTAGGATGCCCAGTAACCCCGTGGCCGCGCCGGGTTCTAGCGCACGCTCTCGCGGGGGGAGTCCGGAATCGTCGGAGAGCTCTGCTCCATCGATTCTACGGAGTGACTGTCGTCAGGACTAAGGAGGCCGCTTATGACTAAAGAGTCGACCTCGATCGAATCATTGAGCAAGGAGCTGCGCGTCGTGCAGCCGCCCGAGTGGGTGAGCGAGCGCGCCTACATCAGCTCGATGGAAGAGTACGAAGCGATGTACAAGCGATCCATCGAGGATCCCGAGGGTTTCTGGGCCGAGATGGCCGAGGAGTACCTCTACTGGCACAAGAAGTGGGACACCGTTCTCGAGTACGAGTTCGAGACCCCGCGCGTCGAGTGGTTCAAGGGCGGCAAGACCAACGTCGCCTACAACTGTGTCGACCGTCACCTCACCACATGGCGCCGGAACAAGGCGGCCATCATCTGGGAGAGTGACGAAGGCCGGACGAAGATGTACACCTATCAGTCCCTCTACTACAAGGTGTGCCGTTTCGCGAACGTGCTGAAAAAGCATGGCGTCAAGAAGGGCGATCGCGTCGCGATCTACATGCCGATGATTCCCGAGCTGCCGATCGTCATGCTCGCCTGCGCACGCATCGGCGCCATCCATTCAGTCGTGTTCGGCGGCTTCTCCGCTCAGGCCCTGCGAGACCGGATCCAGGACTGCGAAGCGAAGATGCTTATCACTGCCGATGAGGGCATCCGCGGCGGCCGCGTGGTGCCGCTGAAGGCCGAGGCCGACACCGCGCTCCTCGAATGCCCGATGGTCGAGTCGGTCATCGTCGTTTCACGCGCCCAGACGCGCGTGGACATGGAGCCAGGCCGTGACTACTGGTATCACGAGGAGGTTCGCGCGTCCGACGTCACCCAGCACTGCGATATCGAATGGGTGGACGCCGAGGACCCGCTCTTCATCCTGTACACCTCGGGGTCGACCGGCAAGCCGAAGGGCGTACTTCACACGACCGGTGGATACCTCCTGTACGCGACATTGACCTTCAAGTACACCTTCGACTATCACGACGAGGACGTCTTCTGGTGCACCGCGGATATCGGGTGGGTGACCGGGCACTCCTACATCGTGTACGGCCCGCTCTCGCTCGGTGCCACCTCGGTCATGTTCGAGGGCATCCCAACCTACCCCGACCCCGGTCGCTTCTGGCAGGTCTGCGAGAAGCACGGAGTCAACCAGTTCTACACCGCCCCCACAGCGATCCGGGCACTCATGAAGTCCGGCGAGGAGTGGCCGGAGAAGTACGATCTGTCCAGCCTTCGTGTGCTCGGCACCGTGGGTGAGCCGATCAACCCCGAGGCCTGGATGTGGTACCACAAGCACATCGGCCGCGAGCGGGTTCCGATCGTGGACACCTACTGGCAGACCGAGACCGGTGGCCACATGATCACCAACCTTCCCGGCGCTACTCCGCAGAAGCCCGGATCGGCGACGCGTCCGTTCTTCGGCGTCAAGCCCATCATCCTGAACGAGGACCACTCCGAGACCCCGACGGGTTCCGGCGGCCGGCTCTGCATCGAGTTCCCGTGGCCGGGCATGCTCCGGGGCACGTGGGGCGATCCGGAGAACGAACTGGTGCGCAACGTCTACTTCTCGACGTTCCCCGGCAAGTACTTCACCGGTGACGGCGCGCGCGTGGACGAGGACGGCTACTACTGGCTGCTCGGCCGCGTTGACGACGTCATCAACGTCTCCGGACACC
>Ga0114946_10003022_pt1 | contig 11474 bp, 8 predicted proteins | sample WalLakDeSediment_FD_88676 | JGI IMG/M metagenome (GOLD analysis project Ga0114946, IMG submission 88676) | Lake sediment microbial communities from Walker lake, Nevada to study Microbial Dark Matter (Phase II) - Walker Lake 11/02/13 Deep Sediment | ecosystem: Environmental > Aquatic > Freshwater...
CCAGTAGACGTTGTCGCGCGTGTACGGCCCGGTAATGGCCGTGCCGTGGAAGACCAGGGCGGTGCCCGGGGCCAGGCCCTCGTCGCCGGGTGCCGGCAACTCGAAGGCATGCTGTTCACCGCCCGCGCTCAGCGCCAGGGCGGCGGGGTCGACCTGCTCCAGATCCCAGCCGGCGGCGGCCAGGTCTTGCCCGGTCACGCGGACGGGGCCGTCGGCGGCGACGACGATCTTGAGGGCGAGCGGGTCGGCGGCCGGTGACGGGGGCGCGTTGGGCCCGGTCGTCTCCGGGCCCGCGGCTCCGGCAGCGCTCAAAAGCAGCCGAGCGCCGACGGCTGCCAGGGCGAGCGCGACGACAGCCACGCGGTGCGATCGCGTCTGCGGCGAGGCGCCGCCGCTGTACGCATGGGCGCCGGGCTCGCCCAGCGGGGTGAAGGCCATGGGCTCAGGCTAATCGACCCCACGGGGCGTCTGCCACCGGCTGGACGCCAGTCGCGCGACGCAGCCGCGGCAGGGCCACCGCAGGAAGAGAACGCCGTCGCCTGCAGCCACTTCCGACGCGCCGCGCGGCTGAGCCGTCGCGACTACCTGCACGCCCCGGAGCGCGGATCCGCCGTAGCCACCCGCGCCGCCCCGACGTTATGACGCCGGCATGCCGGGCACTCCGTCCGTGAAGGCGGGGGCCGGGCCCGGTGTTGCTGAGGGCTGCGGCTCGCCGGCGGCATTGCGGCTATCCTTCCAGAGCGGTGCCGGTGCATGGGGGCGAAGGGGGCGGACAGACATGAGAACGTTGCAGGCGGTCGTGGCGGCCCCGACGCTCGGGGTGCTCGTGGTGGGCATCGGTCTCGGCCTGGCGTGGGCGGCCGGGGCAGGGCGTGCGGAGCATCCGGTGCCCGACGTCGCCGCGGCGCCGGCCCAGGTGTGCGCCAGGCACAGCCTGTACGCGCCGCTTGCCTCCACGCGCCTGCGGGTGCCCTACGCCACCGCCCGGCCGGGGCAGGCCCTGCCGCCCTGCGCGCCCACCGCGCCGGCCACGCCCCAGGCCACCGCCGTGACGGCCACGGCGGCCACCCCGGGCACCGACCCCGCGCCCACGGCCACGGCGGACATGACCACGGGCACCCCCGGCCAGCCGCCCTTCACCGAGACCCCGGGCGGACCGCCGACGGCCACGGGCTCGCCGCCGGCCACCGCCACGTCCGTGCCGCCGCAAGCCGGCGACCTCTTTGGGGTCCAGGTCTTCGAGGCCGACCTCGAGGCCATCCGCCACGGCCGGCTGGACGGCGCCGGCGCAAGCTGGGTCCGCGCGCGCGTCCTCTGGGCGGCCGTCGAGCCGCGGGACACCGATCCGCCCACCCGCAACTGGACCATGTCGGACGCCGTGGTCGGTGCCGCCGCCCAGCGCGGCCTCAAGATCGTGCTCAACGTCTACCACAACCCCGACTGGGCCGCCTCCACGGTCTGCGGGCCGGTGGACCGCGTGCCCCTGGAGCGCTTCGAGGCGTTCGTGCGGGACGTGGTGGAGCGCTACGACGGTGACGGCGTGAACGACGCGCCCGGCTCGCCGCGGGTGGACCACTACGAGTTCTACAACGAGCCCGACTTCGACCGCGAGGCGCGCGCCGCGCACCCCGAGTTCGGCGATCCGGTGGACGGCTACGGCGGGTGCTTCGGCCCCCAGGCCGGCGCCTATGCGGACGTGCTGCGGACGGCCCACCGCGCCACCAAGTCGGTGGACCCGTCGGCCGGCGTCGTGTTTGGCGCCGTGGCCTACGACCGCTTCTACGACAACGACGCGTTCACCCCGCGCGGTCCGTTCCGCTACGGCTTCGTGCGCGACGTGCTGCTCCGCAGCCACGAGCGCTACGGCCACGAGCCCGGCTGGCCGTTCTTCGACTGGATGGCCTTTCACAACTACAACGACTTCCGCAACAACTGGGACGGTGCCGACGGCCGCGCGCCGGAGATCATCGGCAAGGCGGCGCACCTGCGCAGCAACCAGCTGGTGGCGCCCGGCCTGTTCGACCTCTCCGCAATGCCGCTGGTCAACACCGAGGTCGGCCTGGCGTCCGGCCCCAGCGACGCCTGGACGGAGCGCAGCGAGACCTACCAGGCGGCCTACGTGGGCCAGGTCTTCAGCCGCGCCATGGCCGCCGGATTGGGCCTGGCCGTCTGGTACACCGCCCAGGACTACGCCAGCGGCGCCTGCGACAATCCCTACGACTGGCTGGCGGTGGGCCTGCTGCGCTCCACCTGGGTGGCCGAGCGCGCCGCGGCCTGCACGCCCAGCCCGCTGCCCGGCTACGAGGTGACCGAGCCGCACCAGCCCAAGCTCGCCCACCGCGCCTTTGCCGCCGCCGCCGCGGTGCTGGGCGCAGCCACGTACGACCGGCGGCTGACGGTGGCCGAGACGGGCGCCTTCGTGATCGAGGCCCACCGCGTGACGTTGGCCGACGGCCGCGCCGCGCTGGTGGCCTTCACCGACCACGGCGACCGGCTGGGGCGACGGGGCGCCATCAACGTGGCCGCCGACCTGACCGTGGGGCCGGTCAACCTGCCCGGCTGGACCGGCCGGGCGCGCGTGACCTCCTACTTGGGCGAGGCCGTTGCCGTAGGCGGGCCCACCGTCACCGTGCCCCTGACCTTCGCCCCCACCTACATCGAGGTGCTGCCGTAGTCGCGGCCGGCCACGGGCCCATCGTCCCCCGGGCCGGCGGCCGCGCCGCCGCCGCGGCGCTCGGTCTGGCGCTGCTCGCGGCGGTGGGCTGCCGCGCGCCCGGGCCCACCGCGGCGCCCGTCCAGCTCCGCACCGTGCCCACGCCGCCGCCCACGGCGCCGGCCGTCCCGCCACGGGAGCTGCCCGTGGGCGTGCAGGTGTTCGAGGCTGAGGTGGAGACCGACGCCGTCATGCGCCTGCGCGCCGCCGGCGCCAACTGGGCGCGGGTGCGCGCCATGTGGAAGCTCATCGAGCGCGAGCGGCGCACGCCGCCGGTGTACGACTGGACGGTCACCGACTGGCTGTTCGGCGACACCACCGCGGCCGGGATGCGCAACGTGGCCTCCGTCTACGCCAATCCGCCGTGGGCCGCCCCCACCGAGTGCGGACCGGTAGCCGACGAGCACATGGACCGCTACGCAGCGTTGTGGACGGCGCTGGTGGAGCGCTACGACGGCGACGGCGTGGACGACGCGCCCAACGGCGCTCTGGTGCGCTACTGGCAGGTGTCCAACGAACCGGACTTCGACCCCACCGTTGCGAGCGACGAGGGTGACTACGGCGGCTGCTTCGGCCACCAGCCGGACGCCTACGCCGAGCACGTAGCCGTTGCCTACCGCGCCGCCAAGGCCGCGGACCCGACGGTGCAGGTGGGCATTGGCCCGTTTGCCTACGACCGCTTCACGGCCCAGTCCGCGCCGCCGGGCTGGAGCGCCACCCCCGGCCCGTTCGTCCACGACTTCGCCCAGCGGGCCATGGAGCACCTCCATCGGGCCTACCCCCAGGACCGTGACCTGCCCTTCTTCGACTTCGTCGGCCTGCACAACTACAACGACAACGGCCACTTCTGGGACGGCCCCGAGCGGCCGCTGCAGACCGAGCTGGTGGGCAAGGTCGCGCGCTTCCGGTCAGAGCAGCTGGCGCTGCCGGCCGTCTACGACGTGCGCGCGCTGCCGATCATGGTCAGCGAGACCGGTCTGGCCAGCTCGCCGTCCGACGAGTTCACCGAGCGCAGCGAGGCCCTGCAGGCCATGTACGTCACCCAGACGCTGGTGCGCGCCCTGGCGGCAGACGTGCTGGCCGTCATCTGGTACACCGCCCGCGACAACATCTTCGGCGACTGCGTACCGCCGCACTGGGACTGGCTCACGTTCGGGCTCATGCGCTCCGACGCCTACCGGCAGGCGCTCACCACCCGCTGCCCCATCCACCCGTGGGTGGACGAGTACGACCTGTCGCTGGGCCCGGCCAGCCCGCGGCCGGCGCTCCAAGCGCTGTCGGTGTTGACCGAGCGCCTGGCCGGCACGGCCTTCGATCGCCAGCTGACCGCGGCGGAGACCAGTGATCCCGCCATCGAGGCCTACCGCTTCCTGGAGCCGGGAGGGGGCGCCGTGCTGGCAGCGTGGACCACCAGCGGCGAGCGGCTCGGGAGGCGAGGCGTGGAGCCGGCCCACGCGCGCTGGTCCGTCACGGCCGAGCAGGTCTGGCCGTGGAGCGGCCGGCTGCGGGTCACCGACCACCTGGGGTCCTACCGCCAGCTCGGTGCGGCCGACGAGCGCGCGGTCGAGGTGCTGTTGGGCCAGGAGCCCGTGTTCGTGTCGAGCACGCCGTGACGGCCCGGGCGGCCGCCTTGCGGCTGTTGTTCGTCGTGCCCTACGCGCCCAACCCGGTGCGCGTGCGGGCGCACAACCTGATCCGGGCGCTGGCGGCCGACGGGCACGCCCTGACCGTGGCCACGTTGTGGGAAGGCGAGGGCGAGCTCCAGGACCTGGAAGAGCTGCGCGCGTCGGGCGTGACCGTGGTGGCGCGTCGTCTCGGCGCTGGCCGCAAGCTCATCAACCTGGCCCGCGCCGTGCCCTCGCCCAAGCCGCTGCAGAGCGCCTTCTGCTGGCAGCCGGCCCTGGCCGCGGCGCTGGACAGCCTGACGGCCGGTTCCGCGTTTGACGCCGCGCACGTGGAGCACCTGCGCGGCGCCGCCTACGGCCTGCACCTGCTGCGCCGCGGACGACACGGCCCCGCCCCGCCCGTGGTCTGGGACGCCGTCGACTGCATCTCGCACCTGTTCTCCCAGGCGGCCACGGGCAGCCGCGGCCTCAAGGCGCGGGTCATGACCCGTCTGGAGCTTCCGCGCACCCGGCGCCACGAGGCCGAGCTGGTGCGCGCCTTCCCGTGCACCCTGGTCACGTCGCCGGTGGACCGCGACGCCCTGCTGGCCCTGGCCGAGGGCGTGCCGGCCGAGCGATTGGTGGTGGTGCCAAACGGTGTGGACGCGGCGTACTTCCAGCCGGGGCCGGCGGCCGCGCTGCCGGCGCCGGCAATGGTGGTGAGCGGCAAGATGAGCTACCACGCCAACGCGACCATGGTCCATCACCTGGTGCGCGAGGTGATGCCGCTGGTGTGGGCGGAGCGACCGGAGACGGGGCTGTGGATCGTGGGCAAGGACCCACGGCGCGAGCTTCGCCGTCTCGCCACCGTCCCCGGCGCCCGGCCGCCCGATGCCGGCGGCTGGCCGCCGCGCACCGTGGTGGTCACCGGCACCGTGCCGGACGTGCGGCCGTACCTGCGGGCGGCCACGGTGGCGGTGGCGCCCGTGGCCTACGGCGCGGGCATCCAGAACAAGGTGCTGGAGGCCATGGCGTGCGGCACGGCGGTGGTGGCCAGCCCGCACGCGGTGGCGGCGCTGGACGTCACGCCCGGGCGCGAGCTGCTGGTGGCCGCCGGGGCGCCGGAGTTCGCGCGCGCCGTCCTGGACCTGCTGGCCGACGCTCGGCGCCGGCAGTTGCTGGCCGTTGCCGCCCGGCGCTACGTCGTGGAGCGCCACTCGTGGGCGGCGGCCGCCGAACGGGCGGTGGCCGCCTACCGCGTGGCGGCGGGCGCGCCGTAGACGGCGCGCTTCCCACCGGAGCGGCGGCCGGCGTCTCCGGTGACAACGTTTCCGCGGAAACGTCGGTCCCATCGCTTCAACGCCGCGTCCGTTGCCGCGCGGGCGGGTGGGGCGCTCCAACTCGGCCGCCGCGGCCGCGCCCGGTGACAACGTTTCCGCGGAAACGTCCTCCGGTCCCCGTCGGAGCGGCGGCCGGTCCAGCGGCCCGTCCCAACAGCCGTCGCCCGGCCGTCCTCGCGGTGTCCTTGGCGGCCTCGACGCGGGCGCCGCGGCGCGGTACGATCCCATCGGCCGGAGCGCCGTCCGGTTGCCGGGGCAGGAGGAGCAGGCGCCCATGACCGCCACCCACCAGCTCACGCTGCGCTTCTTCGACCGCCGGGTGCGCGTCACCTGCGACGCGCCCGACGTGGCGCGCGCCATCGGTCTCATCTACGAGCGCCAGCGCCTGGCGGACGACGGTCTCCCACCCGATCTGGAGGTGGGCGTGGAGGCCGGCGGCCCCGCCGGGCCGCGGGTGGTGGTGGCCGGCCGCAGCGTGCGCGCGCCGGCGCCGGACCGGCTGCTGCACTACGCGCACCTGGTGCTCGTGAACGCCGCCGCCGCCGGGGCGCGGAACGTGCGCGTGCTGCACGCAGGGGCCGTGGAGCGGGACGGACGGGCCGTCATCGTACTGGCGCCGTCCGGGGGCGGCAAGACCACCACGGCCCTGGCGTTGCTGCGACGCGGCTGGCGGCTGCTGTCCGACGACTTTGCCGTGGTGGGCGCGGACGGGGTGGTGCACCCGTTCCCGCGCCGCCTGAACCTGACCGACGCCACGCTGCAGCTGCTCGGGCTGTGCCCGCCCGCCGGCGCCGTCCGCGTCGCCACCTCCAGCCGCGGCGCCAAGTGGATGGTGGACGTGGACGACCTCGTTCCGGGCGCCGTGGGCCAGGCGGCGCCGCTGCACGCGGTCTTCGTCATGGCGCCGCGTGCGGAGACGGTGCCCGCGGGCGCGGCGGCCGGCCCGGCGCTGGAGGCGGCACCGGGCGAGGCGACGTGGCGGCTGGAGCTCGACCACATCCCGGAAGGTCTCGAGGAGCGGCTGGCGAGCGTGCCCGGTGTGACTGCCGTGCGCCGCCTGCACGGTGCCGAGGCGCCGTGCCTGGAGGTGTCCGTGGCCGAAGGGGCGCGCATCGTCCGTGCCCTGGACCGGCTGCTGGCGGCGATGGACGTGGCGGTTCTGGCGGCCCGCAGGCCAACGCCGGCGCTGCGCGAGCCGGCGCGGCGCCCGGCGCTCGAGGCGCTGGCGTTGTCGGAGGCGCTGGCCGCGGTCCTGCCGCACGACCTGGGCCTGAGCGGCCGGCGCTTCCTGGAGGGAACCAGCGACGAGGACGTGGGCCTGGCCGTGGAGCGCCTGAACATCGCCCTGGCGCGCGTGGCGGGCCGGCTGTACCGCCTGTGGCCCGGCGACCTGGCGGCCACGGTCGAACTCATCGACGGCCGCCTGGCGGCGCCCGAGGGGTCCGGTGACCCTGCCTGACGGGCGGGACGAGACCGCCGCCGAGCGTGCCGTGCCGCTGCTGCGCGCCAGCGGGGCCGTGGTGCGCCTGCCGGTGCAGGGCGACAGCATGGCGCCGCTCTTGGAGGATGGCGACGCGGTGCGCGTGCGCACCGGCGTGGCGCCGCGGTTTGGGCACGTCGTGGTCGCCTGGACGCCCGGCGGGCTCGTGGTGCATCGCGTGATCCGCCGCAAGGGTGATCGGTTGGACCTGTGCGGCGACAACGCCCGCGCCAGCGACGTGCCGCTCTCGACGGCTCGGGTCCTGGGCCGCGCCGTGGCCGTCGAGGGTCGGCGCCGGCGGCGCCTGGACCGGCCGGCGGCAGTGGCGGCGGGTTGGATGGTGGCCGCATACGCCCGCGCCCGCGCCGCGCTCGGCGGCCGGCCGGCGCGGCCGCGACCGGCGTGGCTGGCGCGCCTCTACGTCCGCGTTGCGGATCGCTGGCCGCCGCCGTCCTCCGTCGAGGATCGCTTGACCCTGCTGCTGGCCGCGCCGCCCCACGCGGTCCCAGCCTTCGAGCGGGCGCGGCGGTTGGCCGCGGGCGCAGTGGACTGGCAGCGCGTGGCCGACCGCGCGCATCGGGGCCAGATCGGTCCGCAGGTCTTTGCCGGCGCGCGGCGCCTGCCGGGCGCGGACCATCTGCCTCCGGCCGCGCTCGACCGGCTGCGGCTCCAGCACGTCGGCAACGCAGCACGCACCCTGCGCGTGCGGGAGATCCTGCACGAGATCGCCTCCCGACTGGAGGCCGAGGGCGTTCGGGCGCTGGCGCACAAAGGCCTGGCGCTGGCCATGACCGTCTATCCGGACCCGGCCCTGCGCATCATGGGCGACCTGGATCTGTGCGTCCGCGATGAGGAGCGACGGCGGGCCGAGGCTGCCGTCCGGGACATCCGCTCCGCACTGGTGCGGGCCAACCCGGATCGGCGCAGCCGGCGCGGCTTTCACGTGGAGTTGGACGGCACGGCGCACCACGACGTGGACCCGTCGCTCTGCGGAGGCGGGCGCTGGCGGGCCGAGACGCTGGACTGGGACGGCATCTGGGCCCGGGCCCGGCCCGGGCAGTGGGCGCCGGCGACCATCCTGGTGCCGGCCGCCACCGACCTGCTGCTGACGCTGGTGGCCAACGCCGTGCGGCGCGGCTTCACGCCGGTGCGCCTGGTGGTGGACGTGGCGTGGACCGTTGAGCGGCTGGGGGCCGAGATCGACTGGGCCGCCCTGACCGCGGAGCTGCGCCGCACGCGGCTGGATCGCCGTTCTTGGCCGGCGTTCGGCCTGGCGGCGGCCTGGTGCGGCAGCGTGGTGCCGGCCGAGTTGCTGGAACCGCCGGCCGACCTGCGCCCGGCGGCGTACGAGATTGCCATGCTGGACTGGAAGACAGAGCGGCCCTTCGCCCGCCTGCCGACGCGCGTCCTGTGGGCCGGCAGCCCGCGCGGGGCGGTCGCGGCGGCCGCGCACCTGCTGCGCTCCGGACGCGCGTAGCCCGCCAAAGGCGGCCGCGCTACGCGTCATGGCGGTACACTTGCTGCGCGCCGCCGCGGCGCACCCGCTGCTCGGAGGAAAGCGCTTGGACATCGTTGTGGTGGCAATCGCGGCGTTGGCCGCCTCGGCCCTGACCCTGTTCTCCGGCTTTGGGCTGGGCACCCTGCTCATGCCCGTGGTGGCCCTGTTCATGCCGGTGGATGTGGCCATCGCCGTCACCGCCGTGGTCCATCTGGCCAACAACGTCTTCAAGGCCGACTTGATGGGTCGGCACGCCGAGCGCTCCGCGCTGCTGGGCTTCGGGCTGCCGGCGGTGCCGGCCGCGTTCGCCGGTGCGTGGGTCCTGGGCCGACTGGCCGGCATGCCGCCGCTGCTTGCCTACGGCGCGGCCGGCCGGGCGTTCGAGGTCCACCCACTCAAGGTGCTGGTGGGGGCGCTGATCCTGGTCTTCGTGCTGCTCGAGCTGTGGCCGCGGTTCACGGCGCTGGCCGTGGGCAGCCGTTACATGCCGTTGGGCGGCGTGGTCAGCGGCTTCTTCGGTGGCCTGTCCGGGCACCAGGGAGCCTTCCGCAGCATGTTCCTGCTCAAGGCGGGTTTGGACAAGCAGCAGTTCGTGGCCACCGGCGTGCTCATCGCCGTCATGGTGGACCTGTCGCGGCTGTCGGTCTACGGCGCGGGCATGCTCACCCGACCGGAGAGCGTGGACTGGCCCATGGCCGTGGCCGCCTCGCTGGCCGCGTTCGCCGGCGCGTACCTGGGCTCGCGCCTTCTGCAGAAGGTCACCATCCGCTTCGTGCAACGCGTCGTGTCGCTGCTCTTGGTGGTGGTGGCGGTCGGGCTGGCGGCCGGTGTGCTGTGAGCTCGGGGCGCCCGCCGCGCAGAGCGCCGCTCACCGTCGCCGTCCGCGACGATGTCGCCCGCCGGGCGCGCGCGTTCCTGGCCGAGCGCCACCAACTCGACACGGCCGCCGCGGAGCGGCTGGCGGCGGTGCCCGTGGTGTGGCGCTTCCGCCGCAAGAGGAAGAAGGCCCATTTCACGTCGGGTCCCGGCGACGGGGTGCCGGGGCCGCACGTGGTCGTCGACGTGCCGCCGGGGGCGACGGCGTCGTGGAACACGTATCGCCGTGTCGGCGCCCGCCTCAGCACGCCGCCGGGCGGGCTGGTGCTGCCGCTGCGGACGTACCTGGAGCTCGTGTTGGTCCACGAATACACGCACGCGCTGCAGCATGGCCTCGGCGTCAGCGCCAAGCGCGCCTACAGCGAGGTGGAGACCACGCGCAACGAGATCGAGTACGCGCGGCGCCACGCGCCGGAGGTGTACGCGCGGCTGGTGCCCGTGCCGCCGGGCAGTACCCGTCGCAAGCGCACCGCCAGGACCCCGGCCGCCGCGCCGACGGGGCGTACGAGCGCCGTGGCGCCGGTCCTGCGGCTGCTGGCCGACCTGGCGCGGCGCCTCCGGCGCGCCTGGTGAGCGCGGTGGCCCTGCGGCTCCGCCGGGTTCAGAGTTTCCGCGCGGGCGTTGCGCCCGCCGCTCAGGGCCGCGGTCCCGCCCGCCCGGCCCGGTGCCGATGGAGCTGCCCGTGAAAGACAACTCGGCTGGCGAAGACGTCATCTACGGCCCCCACGCCGTCCTGGAGGCGCTCCGGGCGGGCGAGTCGTTGCGGCAGGTGCTGGTGGCCGAGGGCGCGGAGCGGGGCGGGGCCCGTGTGCGCGTCCTTGCCGCCGCGCGTCGGGCCGGAGTGCCCGTCAAGCGCGTGCCCGCAGCCGTGCTGGATCGGGCGGTTGCCGGCCAGGCCGGCGCCCGCCACCAGGGCGTGGCGGCCTACACCACCGGCTACCGCTACCGCGACCTGAACGAGTTGCTGGCGCGCGCCGTCCGCCGCGGCGAGCCGCCCTTCCTGCTGGCGCTGGAGGCGGTGCAGGACGTGCACAACCTTGGCGCCCTGCTCCGCACGGGTGAGGCGGTGGGGGTACACGGCGTCCTGCTGCCGGGGCGCCGCGCCGCCGGTGTCACGGGCGCGGTGCGCAAGGCGTCGGCCGGGGCGGTGGCCCACCTGGCCGTGGCCCGCGTGGACCTGCCGGCCGCCCTGGACGCGCTGCGCGGCCGCTCCATTGCGATAGTCGGCCTGGACGCCGCCGGCACGTGCCGCTACGACCAGGCCGATCTGTCCGGCCCCCTGGCCCTCCTGGTCGGCGGTGAGGAGCGCGGACTGAGCGTAGGCGTGCGCCGTCGCTGCGACCTGCTCGTGCACCTGCCCATGCGCGGTCGGGTCGACTCGTTGAACGCCGCGGTGGCCGGCTCCGTGGCGCTCTACGAGGCGCTGCGCCAGCGCTCGGGCCGCTCTGCTGCGGCCCCGGAGGGCTGACGCGGCCTTTTGACAGCCACCGACGGGAGGGCTACAATAGCCTTTTGCCGGGTGCCGACGTAGCTCAATCTGGCAGAGCAACGCACTTGTAATGCGTAGGTTGTCGGTTCAAGTCCGACCGTCGGCTTGGCACGGGGTCACGTGGGCGGTTACCCAAGCGGCCAAAGGGGGCTGACTGTAAATCAGCTGGCTGACGCCTTCGGAGGTTCGAATCCTTCACCGCCCATCAGGTAGGAGCCGGGGTCCGCAGACGACCAGCCCTGGCTCCTGCCATGTCGGTTGATCGACCGCGCCGCCCTGCCCGGCGGCCGTTAGGCGTAGCGGCCGGGGACCGGCGCGCCACGCAGCTCGGAGGAGGGACAACCCATGGGCAAGGCAAAGTTCGTACGAGACAAGCCGCACCTGAACGTGGGCACGATCGGGCACGTGGACCACGGCAAGACCACGCTGACGGCGGCCATCACGAAGGTGCTGTCGTTCCGGGGCATGGCGGAC
>Ga0114946_10003023_pt1 | contig 11473 bp, 7 predicted proteins | sample WalLakDeSediment_FD_88676 | JGI IMG/M metagenome (GOLD analysis project Ga0114946, IMG submission 88676) | Lake sediment microbial communities from Walker lake, Nevada to study Microbial Dark Matter (Phase II) - Walker Lake 11/02/13 Deep Sediment | ecosystem: Environmental > Aquatic > Freshwater...
GGCTGTTGATGCCATAGCTCGAGATCTCACCGTTGTGCACGATGGACCAGTCGAGCAGAGTGAACGGGTGCGCGCCACCCCACCAGCCTGGGGTGTTGGTCGGGAAGCGGTTGTGACCGACCCAAGTGTGCCCCTCGTACTCCTCGAGCAGGTAGTAGTGGCCGATTTCCTCGGGGAAGCCCACGCCCTTGAAGGCGCCCATGTTCTTGCCGCTCGAGGCGACGAACGCGCCATCGACCGTGGAGTTGATGAGCATGACCGTGTGTACCACGAAGTCCTCAGCGCTCATCTCGGTGCCCTCGAGCTTGTGCGGATCGGGCTGGAGGAAGTAGCGCCAGAGCAGCGGGGCGTCGGAGATGCCCTTGACCGGGCGGGTCGGCATCGGCTCGGCGAGGTCGACCTGGAAGTAGCGGTCGAACAGCGCCTCGGCCTCCTCCTTGGCCCGGATGTCGTGATACATCATGTGGAAGCAGAAGTGGTCCGGGAACTCCGGGTAGACGCCGTAGCCGGCAAACCCGCCGCCCAGTCCGTTGCCCCGATCGCGCTGGACCGCCATCGCACGAATGGCATTCTCGCCGCTCATCAGCGTGCCGGACTCGTCGCAGATTCCCATGAGGCCGCATCCGCCGTGAATCTTGAAGGACGCCTCTTCGGCATACGCCGGACGCTCGCCCGCGAGAAGGCCCTCGCGGTCCGTGAACGCCGGCATCTTGGTGCTGGGCATCCGCTCCAGAAGCGGTTCGTAACGCATCGCTACTCTCCCTCGGTCTCGGTGGGGCGGTCGATCAGTCGGGACACGGCGTCTCCGCCGGTCGCGGGAAGGGGTGAGAGCCCCAGTTTCTTGCGTGCGGATTCCCTCGGCTTGCCGAGGACACCTGTCTCGAGAAACGTCTGATAGGCCGCGGAGACAGATTCCGGGCCGGTGCCGGCCGCCATAGCAAGCTCCTTGAGCTGGCGGAACGTCTCGGCCATCCCGATATCGGAGTGGCAGAGCTCCTGGCACGTGTAGCACTCGAGGCACTTCCAGAGCTGAGAGTCGGCCACCACCTCGTCGAGCTGGCCGCGCAGCAGGTCGCCGATGATCTCGGTGGGCTGGAAGTTCGGGTCGACCTTGCAGACCGGGCAGTCGTCCTTGCATGCCTGGCATGAGTAGCACTTGCCGAGCATCGCCACGTCGAAGTGCTCGGCGAGCTGTACCTTGTCTGCGGTCCGCGAACCCCAGCGCTCGAGGAACGGCTGGACGGAGACGCGGTGCATGTCCAGTCCGATCTCCTCGGGAGTGTGCCCGTAGGTGAGCGCGATGAGCTCGGCAAGGTAGAGGACGGGGACGTGGATGTCCTCGTTCGCACGCTGGAGTGCGGCCTGGTTCAGATCGAACTGCAGGAAGCAGCTTGGACAGACGACCACGAGCGCGTCGACCTCCTCGCGCTGGACGTCCACGAGCTTGCGGCGCGCAAACGCGAGGGACGAGTCGCGCTCGCCGACGCGGTCGAGCGCTCCGCCGCAGCACTGCATCTTCGTGGGGTAGTCGACCACGCGTGCGCCTAACGCAGTGACGATCTCCTCTACCTTCGTGGGATGCAGCGGGTCGTCCCAGCGCACGGCGGGCTGCGGGCGAAGCAGATGACAGCCGTAGTGGACCGCGATGCGCATGCCCCACAGCGGCTTGACCGCCTTGGAGGCCACGAGCCCGGCGCCCATCTCATCGGAAAGCCACTCTGCGAAATGTACGACCTTGTTCGAGCCGGTGTAGCTGAGTTCCTCGGCGGCGAGGCGCTCGTTGATGGCCTCACGCTGGCGCCACCCGGTGCGCAGGTGGCTCTGCGTCTCCTTGAACGTCGAGTAGCAACCGTTGCACGGAGTGACGACGTCGAGTTCGACCCGTTCCACGAGAGCAAGGTTGCGAGCTGCGGCGGTGTAGAACGTCTGCTCGTCGTTAGCCTTTACGAGCGTGCCCTCGGGACAGCATGTGTGGCCCTCGAGCTCGTGCACGCGCGCGCCGAGGTCGTCGAAGACCAGACGTGTCGCCTTCTCGATGAACGGGAAGCGCGCGGGGATCGTGCATCCCCAGAACGCCGCGAACTCCTTCATGCCGCCATCCTCCTGTCGTGCTGACCTGAGAAACAAGAAAAGCCCGCCGAGGCCCCAGTTCGGGCCAGGCGAGCTTCGTTGCTCGTTCCGCTATAGACGACACGTCGTTGTGCCGCGTCCGCGAAGTATAGCATGCCGGACTCGTGGTGGAAACCGGGCGGAAACGTGAACCGCCCGCGAGGGGAATCTACCGTCTAGAGCCGGCGACCGGCTGCGCTTCGCGCGCAACCACCTATGAGAGCGTGACCTCCAGACTCTGTCCCGCCTCGTAGTCGTAGAGCGTGTCGCGCACGCCGATCTGGCACACCCCGGTGTCTGTCGCGTCCGACGTGACCACCAGACTCGATCGGGTGAACTTCAACCCGAGCCACATGCCGTGATAGCGGATCGTCATCGTGAGCTCGCGCACGGGATCCGGCAGCGCGGGATCGAACCAGAGCACGCCCTCGCGGGGACTCAGTCCTGTGTAGGCGCGCTGCAGAAGGTCGACGGTGCCCGACATCGCGCCCAGATGGATGCCTTCGGAAGTTGTACCGCCCTGAACGTCGGTGATGTCGCTCTCCAGCGCCTTGACGAACAGATTCCAGGAACGCCCCCGGTCCCGGCGGGCGATGACCCATGAGTGGACGATGCCGCTGAGCGTCGAGCCGTGCGACGTTCGCGCGAGGTAGTAGTCGATCGTCGTGTGGATGACCTCTTGGCTGCAATCGTATCCGAGACGTTCGAATACCTCGGCCAGTCTTTCGTCGGAGAGCAGGTAGAAGAGCATAAGCACGTCGGCCTGCTTGGAGACCTTGTAGCGGTTCGGCGTGTCCCCCTCGGCATGGAGGATCCGGTCGAGCCGCTGGATGTCGCCATACTTCTCGCGATACCCGTCCCAGTCGAACTCCTCGAGTTCCTCGTAGCCTTCGAACTGACTGATGACCCCGTCGTGGAAGGGCACGGTGAGCTTGCGGCTGATCTCATTCCACGCCTCGATCTCCTCGCGAGCGAGGCCAAGGCGCTGCCACAGCTCCTCGAGCCGAAACGGACGCAGGGCGTCGAGCGCATCCTGCGCACGACAGAGCGTCCATGCCGCCATCACGTTCGTGTAGGCGTTGTTGCTCAAACCGGGCTCGGTAGCATCCGGGTACCCGTCGTGGTACTCGTCCGGACCCATCACCCCGAGGATCTCGTAGCGGTCGGTCACCCGGTTGTACGTCGCGATGCTCGCCCAGAATCGTGCGATCTCCACCAGCATCTCCGCCCCCTGGTAGGCGAGGAACTCCTCGTCCAAGGTCACCAGGTAGTAGGACCAGACGTTGTAGGCGACTGCGATGTTGACGTGACGCTGAAGGTGAGAGTTGTCGGGCTTCCACTCCCCTGACATCGGGTTGAGGTGATATGTCTGTGTCTCCTCGGCGCCGTTGGAACCACTTTGCCACGGGTAGAGCGCCCCGGCGTAGCCTTCGCTCCGAGCGAGCAGCCGCGCCTCGTTCAGACGTCGGTAGCGGTAGGCGAGCAGCGCGCGCGTGAGATCAGGCACGCGGAAGTTGATGAGCGGGAAGACGAAGATCTCGTCCCAGAAGATATGGCCCCTGTAAGCCTCGCCATGTAGTCCGCGGGCCGGCACACCGACGTCCATATCGATGGAGTTGGGCGAGATCGTCTGGAGCATGTGGAAGACGTGCAGGTTGAGCACCATCCCCACGCGGTCACCATTACCCGGGTCGACCGAGGTCTCGAAGCGGTGCCAGAGCTGGGCCCACGCCAGTCCGTGGTACACGAGGAGCTCATCGAAGGAGCGCGCGCGGGCCGCGTGAGCGCGGGCCTCGGACAGCGGTTCTGAGATCGCCTTGTCCCGCGAGCCGAATACCGCCGCGATCTTCTCCACGGTGATCGCGGCTCCCTCGGCCACCTCCAGGGAGAACGTGCATCCGACGTATCCGGGTGACGTCTCGTATGCGAGTTCGGGCTCGATGCGCTCGTCGTCGGCGTCATGTACCTGTATCCGCACCGCCTCGCCGACTCGCAGGTGCGACTGGTTCGTCTCGACGGCAAGCCACGAGAGGTCGCCGTCGAATCCCTCCTCGCGTGGCTCGAGATGCACGCTGTCGAGTTCCAGGTAGCGCTCGACCCCTGTGTTGGCGACCGTCCCGTCGATGGCCGAGCGAAACTCGAGCACGCCCGACCAGTCCTCGGCAAGCACTGTGGTCTCGAGAGCGCCGATGTGGCGATGCGCCATGTGGGCGAACCGGCGCTGAGCGACACTGGTGGTGCGACCGCTGGTGTCGCGCACGCGAACTCGACGCGTGAGCACGCCCTTCTTCAGTTCGAGCTCCTGAACGTACTCGAGAATCTCGTACGCACCCGAGTCAAGGTCGAACCACTCCCCGCCCTCGGGCCGAAACGTCAGCGGCAGCCAGTTGGGCATGTTAACCATCGACTCGTTGACTACTTCGCGGCCTTCGATGCTCGAGGTCAGCCGGTTGAAGTAGCCGCCGAGATAGGTGCCCGGGTAGTGATGCTTGCCGGCAACCGACTCGGGCGCAGCGCCGCGGGTCGCCATGTAGCCGTTGCCGACGGTGCAGAGTGCCTCCCTCAGCCGCTCCTGTTCCGGGTCGTACTCGTTGTACGTCAGCGTCCACACGCTCACTGTCGCTCCCCTTCCGCGTAGGCGACCAGGCGCGCGAGCACCTCTCCCGCCGCGTCCGTGTCGGGCACGCGGAACCCGGCGAGCGTCGGCCTTGCGTCCGAGCCCACGACGATCGCAAGCCCGCTCCCGCGGACCACAGCGAACGCATCCTCGTCGGTGAGGTCATCGCCCACGTAGACCGGCGCATACGTGTCGTCGTCCATACCGAGCGCCTCGAGCACCCACAGCAGTGCGCGCCCCTTGTCCCAGTCGATATCGGGCCGTAGCTCGAACACCTTCTTGCCGCCGGTCTTGCGCAGCTCCCCGTGGCGCGCGAGCACGTCGTCCACAGCGTTCTCGACGGCCGCGACGTCCTCCTCGGCCACCTGTCGGTAGTGCACCGCGATCGCGTACTTCTTGCGTTCGATCCGCGCACCGGCGATCGGCGAGACCGCCTCTGTGATCTCTGCCTCGGCAGCATGAAGCGGACCGAGGAACGCTTCGAACTCCCCGAGCCGTTCCTGCCGCAGCTCACGGCCGGCCGGAACCACCACATCGAACCCGTGACTCCCGAGAAAGAGCACTGAGTCCAGTGCAACCTGCTCGACCACGAATCCCACGTCACGCCCGCTCACCACCGCGACGAGGCCGCGGTCTGCAAGAGAGCTGATGCGCTCGCGCATCTCCGGCGCGAGCACGGCATCCTCGGGGCGCTCCACGATGGGGGTGAGTGTGCCGTCGTAGTCGAGGAAGACCGCCGGTTCGCGCCCGGCAAGTGTTGCCTCGGCCGCATCCCAGTGCACCAGTGCATCCGGGAGCGAGTTCATCGGCACTCGCCTGACGACCTCGACCTGCGCCAGGTCGGTGACAACAACGCCGGCGCCGGCTTCGAGGAGTCGCTCGGGACGCTCGGAGTGCTCCACGCCGAGCACGAGCCCGAAGCCTCCTGCGGCACCTGCCGCTACACCCGACTCGGCGTCCTCGACGACGACCGCGCGCGCAGGCTCGACACCCACTCGCCGCGCGGCCTCGAGGAACACCGCAGGGTCCGGCTTGCCGGCCAGGCCAAGCTCGGCGGCGGTATCGCCATCGACACGCACGTCGAAAAGCGTGTCCACTCCGGCGGCGGCCAACACGCTGGCAGCATTGCGTGATGCGGAGATTATCGCGGTGGCCACGCCCGCTTGGCGCAGTGCTCGCACGAGTACCACTGCCGCGGGGAACACCTCTACGCCGTCCTCTTCGATCGCAGCTATGAAGTAGCCGTTCTTGCGCGTGCCGAGTCCGTGGACCGTCTCCGCCTCCGGAGGATCGTCATCTGCGCCTTCGGGCAACTCGATGGCGCGCGACGCCAGGAAGGAGCGCACCCCGTCGTGTCGTGCCTTCCCGTCGACGTAGCGAAGATAGTCGTGCTCGATGTCGAACGGCTCGAACGGCGCGCCGGTCGTCTCGGCGTGCTGACGCAGGAAGTCGTCGAAGAGACGTTTCCACGCCTGTGCGTGTACTCCGGCGGTGTCGGTGATGACGCCGTCCATGTCGAAGATGACAGCGTCGAATCGGTCCGGATCGATCTGCACGCTCCGTACTGCGGGCATGCTTACTCCCCTTCCCTCGTACAAGGACTTGGTTGGCCTCACGAAGTACCTACCCCGACCCGCCCATTGCCGAGGCCTTAGATCTGCAGGACGGCCCGCGCGATACCGAAGTAGATGAGGAGCCCGGTCACGTCTGCCAGTGAGGTGATCAGCGGGCTCGATGCCACCGTGGGGTCCTGTCCGATCTTTGTGAGCAGGAACGGCAACGACATCCCGATGATGTTGGAAACCACCACGATCGCTGCCATCGAAAGGCCCACAACGACGCCGATGCGCCAGTCACCCCGGAACAGGCCGAGGAAGAAGCTTCCGCCCGCGAGCGTGACGCCCAACATGAGACCCACACCCATCTCCTTGACGAACGTACCCGCCCACTGACCCACATCCACGTCGTCGGTAACCAGGGCACGGACCATCATCATCGCCGACTGTGAGCCGGTGTTTCCGCCTGTCGCTATCAGCAACGGGATGAAGAAGGCCAGGGCGATGGCTGCAAGGAGCGTCTCTTCGTAGGCGGATATGACCTGAGAGGAGACAAGGTTCACGAGGAGCAGGATGGCAAGCCAGCCGATCCGCTTGCCATAGAGGTCGAAAACGCTGAGGCGCCGGTAGCTCTGGCGCAGTGGCTGCACGGATGCGGTGCGGTGGATGTCCTCGGTGACCTCTTCTTCGAGGACGTCGAACACGTCGTCGGCGGTCACGATGCCGATGAGCACGCCCGCCGAGTCCACCACCGGCAGCGCCACGGTGTCGTGCCGCTGCATCTCGCGGACCGCTTCCTCCTGGTCGTCGAAGGCGGTCACCCGCGTGTGCACCGGCTCCATGACCTCGCTCACCAGGTGCTCGGGCTCGGCGAGTATCAGGCGCCTAAGCTCGCACACGCCCTCGAGGTGCCAGGCGCGGTCGGTGACGTAGACCACGTCGATGGTCTCGGAGTCGCGCCCCCGCTGCCGGATGTGTGCCAGCGCATGCGCTACCGTCCACTCCGGACGGATGGCGACGTAGTCCGTGGTAGCGAGTCGTCCGACGCTCTCCTCGGGATAGCCGAGTAGCTGGCGGACCTCGGCCAGATCGTCGGCGTCGAGCAGGTTCAGCAGCTTCTGCGTGATCTCACCGGGAAGCTCCTCGAAGAGCTCGGTGCGGTCGTCAGGCGCCATCGACGCGAGGAGCCGGCGGGTCTCACGGTCGGTCAGCCCGCCGAGGATGACGTCCTGTTCGGGCCCATCGAGGTAGGAGAAGACATCGTCGGAGAAGTCCCTCGGCAAGAGTCGGAAGACGAGAAGGCGCTCGGGCATCTCCACACCCTCGAGCAGGTCTGCCACCTCGGGCACGGACATCTCAGCCAGCAGGCGTCGCACGGCGAGCCAGTCGTGCTCCTCGACGAGAGAGCGCACTTGTTCACGGAGCTCCTCCATTGTCGGCGTCTCAACGTGCATCGGCGCACCCCCTCTCGGTGTCTTCGGGCCGGTCGTGGCCCAAATGTTCATGTTACCGCTCGGTAGCCTCCTCTGCGAGCAGAACCGCCTCGGCGACCTGCTTGAGCGTCAGTCGCTTGTCCATCGCCATCTTCTGGAGGCGCCGGAACGCGTCGGACTCGCCCATTCCGCGCGTCATGAGCACGCCTTTGGCCCGATCGACCAGCGTGCGCGTCGCGAGGCGCTCCTCGAGGTCACCGATCTCCTCGGCGAGCTGACGAGACTCGGCGAAGCGCGCGGCGGCGATCTGCATCGCCGGAACGATGTCGGCCTTGGAGAAGGGCTTGACGAGGTAGCCCATCGCGCCGGCGTCACACGCACGCTCGATGTAAGCGGACTGGGAGAAAGCGGTCACCATGACCACAGGGGCAACCTGCTCGGCACCCAGGATGCACGCTGCGTCCAGCCCGTTCATGCCCGGCATCTCGATGTCCATGAAGACAACGTCGGGTGTTAGTTCTCGCGCCATCTCTACGGCTGCCTCGCCGTCGCCGGCCTCCCCCACCACCTCATGTCCGTCCTCCTCGAGCATCTCGCGAAGGTCCATGCGGATGAGCGCTTCGTCCTCGGCGATGAGTACGCGCACAGCCTCACTCCTCTCCGGATGCGGGGTCGGACTGGAGCGGGAAACGGACGGTCACGGTGGTGCCGCGCCCTCCACTGAACGAGATCGTGCCGTGCAGATTGTCCTCGACCACGGTGCGTACGATCGCAAGGCCGAGGTTCGTGGCCGAGGACGGGTCCAACCCGTCCGGCATGCCGGCGCCGTCATCCCTTACTGTCAGCACGAGCTCGCCAGGCAGGCGACGCATCGAGACCTCGACCGCGCCACTCCCGCCTTCGGCGAATCCGTGCTCGATGGCGTTGTGAACCAGTTCGGCCACGACGAGTGCGAGCGAGGTAGCCACGTGGGACGGCACGAGACCGGTGGATCCGTCGACGCTCACGGTCACCGCCCGGCTCTCCCCTGCAAGCCCACGGCGGACCTGATCGACCACGGTACGGGCGGCCGCGGTGAAGTCGATCCGCTCCTCGGTGGAGGACGCGAGCATGTCGTGCACGACCGCCATCGAGGAGACACGCTCGTTGGCCTCGGCGAGCGCCCGCCTGGCCTCTTCGGTCTGGGCTCGCCGTGCCTGAATGCGCAAGAGGCTCGCAATGGTCTGAAGGTTGTTCTTCACGCGGTGATGGACCTCGCGGATGGTGGCTTCCTTGACCTTGATCTCCTGCTCACGGAGGTAGGCCTCGGTCCGGTCCTGGACGAGTATGAGCACACCATGCTCGAGTCTCACGGCCCGATAGCCCAGCACACGGCCGCCCACCTCGACCTCGGTGCCCGCGGCACTCCCCGCACGACCCTGCATGACGGGGGTAAGCGCAACTGGCCCACCGGGCAGACGCGTCCCGACCGTTCCCGGAACGCCGCCCTCGAAGCCCGCGAGCCGCATGATGTTGACGGCGTTGGGACTCGCGTAAGCGACCCGCCCCTCGCTGTCGAGGCGCAGAACACCGTCGCCCGCGACACGCAGGGTTGCGAAGACCTCCCCTTCGGCAGTCTCGAGCGGTGCGGCACACAGAACGCTCAGCAGGTCCTCGGCAGCCTGCATGAACTGGGTCTCCATCGCACCCGGCGCATCGAGAACCTGCAGCGCCACGTTGCGGATGATCACCGCGTGCGGTGCGTCCTCGGGTCCGATCGGGTAGGCGGCAGAGGTGTAGGAGATCCCGCGCGTGATGCGCCGTCGGGTGCCCTGGACGACGCGGCCGAGCCGGAGTGCCTCGTAGGCCTCGGTCTCGCGATCGGCGGAGAGCGCAGTGCCGGCTCTTGATGCGGCAAGCGCCGCTACAGCAGTGACCGGGCGCGCGTCGGCGGCCACGGTGAGCACGCCATCGCTACCCAGCATTGCCAGCGCGACGTCACCGTAGCCGAGATCGGCTACGAGCTGAAGGTTGTCGGCGACGTTGCCGAAGTGACGCTCGACAGCGTGATCGGATGCGGCCGGTATGTCGCGGTGTCCTGGCATAGGGAGAGTATATCCCGAGACATGCGGTGTGACGTCCCCGAATGCCGGACGCGGGCTGTGGAGCCGCCGATGGCAGGCGGTAGCGACCTCACCCTGTGCTCCGGTACAATCGGCGAGCGACGCACCCGGGCCCGGGTGGCGGAACAGGCAGACGCGCCGGTCTCAAAAACCGGTGGTGGAAACACCGTGCGGGTTCGATCCCCGCCCCGGGCACCATCACTCCCCCCGGCGCACCTCCCCGCCGAGCGACGCAGTCTGATCTGCCGCTGCCCATCCGGACATGCGGTAGAGCGGAGCGGAGATCCCCATGAAGACCGCGCCGACCAGGTAGCCGACTGGTATCGAAGTCGCGCGGGCCAGCCACCCCAGAGCGGGCTGCCCGGCCATGCCGCCCGCCTCCGAGAAGAACGAGGCGACCGAGAGCACCGTGGCGCGCTGCTCCGAGGGGATGTGCTCGTTCAGGTACGCCTGAGCGATGGGGCCCGCGACTCCGAAAACCGCACCCCCGAACAGGCCCGCCAGCCCGACCACAAGTGTGAACGAGACCAGGCTGCCCCCCTCAGGCGCGAGAAGCCCGATGATCCCGACCAGCGCCGCAGCCACCGCGGAGACCGCGGCCATCGCCGCGAGCACGTTCGGCGCGCTCCTTCGACCGTCGCGCGAACGCATGATCGGTCCCACCAGCGTGTTACCGATGATGCCCGCCAGGCCGAACAGCGCCGCCAGCACACCGGCCACCCACACGAGATCCGGTCGTCCGAGCAGGTCCAGCGCGAACGGCGCCATCGAGTAGAAGAAGTAGAGCATGAAGACGCCCTGGACCACCGAGACGAACAGAAGCGGGCGTACCACCCGGTGTCGCCAGCCGTACTGAATGCCCGCATTGAAGATGGTGCGGGTCTCCGATCCGAAGTTGTCCCACCGCAGCGGTCGTGGCCTGAAGCCCACCTCGTGCATGCCGACTGCGACGAACACGAAGGCGAGTGCGAGAATCCCGGAGCGCACGAGGTAGGGCACCGAAAGGTTCACCTGGCCGAGGAACCCGCCTGCAAGCGTCCCGATGAGCATCGCCGCGCCCGACACCATGCCGGCGCGTGCGAAGACCTGTTCGTGCAGCCCCTCGTACTTGAGATAGTTGAGTGCGTCGACGAGCCACGCATCGACTGCTCCTGTCTGGCACGTGAAGCCGAAGCCGAGGAGTACCGATGCGCCTACGAACGCCCATATGCCCCAGCCGTACTCGGCCGACGCGACGTAAAGGAGGGTTGCGATCAGAAGCGTCCCTATGCCCAACAGGTATGAGGCTTTGCGCCCGATGGTGTCGGCGACGACCCCGGTGGGCACCTCGAAGAGCACCTGTCCGGCACTGAATGCGGCGTTGACGAGCATGACCTGGAAGATATCGAGCCCCGCGTTCAGTAGGAAGAGCGTGTTCACACCCCAGATGAGCGAGGCGGCGAGCGTGAACAGCCCGCCGGAAGCCAAGTAGACCGCGAGTATCTGTCGGCTGGTCGGCTCCTTATGGTCCACGCTGATGTCCCCTCATCGGCTGCTATCCGTATCGTTCCCCACAGGAGCGCTCGCGCAGCAGCACGAACATATGTTCGACATATAGCGGACTTCGCTGCTACACTCGACGCGACACCCTGCCGAGGAGATCCCCTCATGGATGAC
>Ga0114946_10003024_pt1 | contig 11472 bp, 10 predicted proteins | sample WalLakDeSediment_FD_88676 | JGI IMG/M metagenome (GOLD analysis project Ga0114946, IMG submission 88676) | Lake sediment microbial communities from Walker lake, Nevada to study Microbial Dark Matter (Phase II) - Walker Lake 11/02/13 Deep Sediment | ecosystem: Environmental > Aquatic >...
GGGGACGCTGACCCTGCGCGAGCTTGGCGAAGTAGCGGGGATCCTGTTCGAGGGTGCGCTGAACCCAGCGCCGGTTGCCGGCGAGAAGATCCTCATGGGGAAACTCGCCAGCCGCGCTGATCGTCTCGTCGTTCGCGTCGCTCATCGGTGAGCGTTGGTGCATCGACCGTTCCAGCGCCCGCGCCAGCTCCCGTGCGACAGCACACGAACCGTATTTTCTCCAGTATGGGCGCTGTGTTGGTGGTGATCCTGATCCATATTTTTCAGCTCTTGCCGCGGCAGCAATGGTACCTTCGGCCGAATGCAGCGGATTTACTGGATGCGACCTAGGGTCGTCGTTGTTGTTGCGAGTCTGGGCCTGATCGCCAGCGCCGGATGCAAGAACTCTGACGATGGTAACGAGGGCGCCGAGCTCGGCACGGACAGCGGCGAGACGGCCGATGGGACCGGAGACGAGTCGGGCGACACCGGCGACGGCCTGAGCCTCTGGGAGTTCGAGCCGCTCTACGGGGTCCCCAACCTCGACGACGACGACCAAAACGGCAAGTCCGACTGGCTCGAGCTCGTGTTCGAGGAGGATGACGAGGTCGGGACCCTGGTGATCCCAGAGACGGCCTACATGCCCGGCGACAGCGTCCGCTTGAGCTTGTCGGGGGGCCTCGACACCTTCCGGCTCTGGCACAACGGCAAGCACGTGCTGGGCAGCGGCGCCGCCGAGCCCCTCACCGAGTACGCGATCAACGGCCCCAGCGGAGACATCGAGCTGCGCTACGAATTCGGCGACTTCCTCAAATACGCCGATCTCACCCTCGAGCGCCTCGACGCCGACGGCGTGGTGACGGCGACCGCGACCATCGAGGCCGTCAGCTCGCCGCTGATGATGAACCACCATCTACAGCCAGCCGAGCACCTGTGGATCATCCAGACCGGCGACAACCAAGCGTACATCTCGGACTACAAGGACGCGCTCGGCGATGACGTGACGGCGGTCCCCGGCGGGCCCTACCAAAACGACCGCTGGATCCAAGACGAGATCGAGTTCGGCTACTCGACCGCTCCCGGCGGCAAGCGCTTTGACAACGTCATCGACTCGATCCGCAACCGCGGCCTCGCCCCGTTCGCGAGTGACTTCTTCAGCGGACCCGACTGGTACATCGGGATGTGGGGCAACCCGCCCCAAGCCACGACCTTCGACGCGTTTGGCAACCTCGAGGCCAGCCCGCCCGTCGAGGGCTACCCGTTTGGCCGCATCTACTACGGCCGCGAGGGCAACAACGGCCTGAACACGATCCTCGGCGATTTCCTCGCCGACCAGGTCGTGCAAGAGCCCTTCCAGATCCCCACCGACTGGCTGTGCGTCGGTCACATCGACGAGGTCAGCACCTTCATCGCCGACGCGAGCTCGGCCAAGGGCTTCAAGCTGCTCTTGGCCGACACGATCTCGGCCTACGAGCTGTTCGATGGCCTCGACCCTAGCTGGGAGATGACCCGCTACGGCGGCTCTTACGGCTACGCCACGGTCGGCGAGCTCGTCGCGGACAGCACCTTGCGCGCGCACAACCAGGACTTCCAGACCAACAACCTCGACCTCACCCGGGCTCGGTTCAAGCAAGAGCTCGGCCTGACCGACGCCGACATCATCGAGATCCCCACGATCTTCGAGCGCGTCGGTGGTTGCGGGGGTCGGGCGGCAGCGCTCACGCCTGGCGCCGTCAACCTGATCGTTGCGACCGTCGACGGCAACGGCGAGACGATCCTCGCGGTCCCCGATCCCTTCGCCCGCCCGGGCAACCTCGGCCCGGCGGACGATCCGGTCGCTCAGGACTTCGTCCAGCGCATGCCCGCGGGGGTGAGCGTGGCGTTCATCGACAACTGGTACAGCTATCACATGCTCCTCGGCGAGGTTCACTGCGGCACCAACGTGACCCGCACGCCCCTCGAAGACTGGACCACCGCTGGCGCGGCGCTGCTCGGCCTTGAAGGAGGCAACTGATGCGTAGCTCAATCACGACGACCACCCTCGCGCTCCTGCTCACAGCCGGCTTGCTGCCGATCGCGGCTTGCGACAGCGGCGACGCCCAGCTGAGCGAGCGCTCCGCACCCGCCCAGGACCCTGCCCCTGACCCTGCCCCCCGTGGACCCAAGGTCGAGTTTGCGCCGGCGCAGTTGAACGCCGCCGCGACCACGTCGGCGCCGGCCGTCGAGGCGCCGGCTTTGCCAAGCCCGCCCAGCGCAGCCCCGGCCCCGGCCGCCGGCCCCTGGCAAGCCTGGGTCGACGCCGAGGTCGCGCGCACCCAAGCCGAGGCCCCCGCGTGGTTTCAGCAGGTCATGACGGCCCAGCCCAAGCTGACCCGGGCGAAGTCGCTGCGCTTGGTCGGGCCCGCGTTCGAGGTCCAAACCGCGGCGCCCGTGCTCTTGCACCGCTACCTGACCGCCAACGAGGACCCGCAGGTTCGGGCCGCGGTGATCGAGGCCCTGGTCCGCACCCGGGGCGCCTACGCGGCCGCGATCGTCGATCTGCTCCCGGCCGAGCCCGACCCCTTGGTCCGCGTTCACCTGGTGTCGAGCCTTCAGCGCGTCGCGGGCAGCGACGCGCTCGCGGCCCTCGAGCTCGGGCTCGGCGACGCCGACCCCCAGGTCCGCGTCGCGGCGGCCTACACCGCCGGCAGCCACCCCGACGGGGCCAGCCTCGCCGCACCGATGCTCGCGCTGCTGCATCAAGTCGATCAGGTCGAGGTCCAGCTCGCGGCCGCCCGCTCGCTCGGCTACCTCCACGTCGACACGGCCAGCGAGCCGCTCACCAGCTTGCTGACGAGCACCGACGCCGAGCTTCGCCTGGCCTCGCTGCAGGCGATCGATCGCATCGATCCGGTCTACGCCAAGGGCCTGAGCGAGCTCAGCGTGCTCCTCGGTGACGCCGACGCCAGGGTCGCCCGCGCGGCCCAAGCCATCGCCGATCGCTGATCGGCTCTCGATGCCAACACGACCGGCGTCGGGCTGAGCCCGAGGCCGGTTTTTCTTTGGGTCGGCGACAGGCGCGCCCGGGCCCGCGACCAAACAAACCCAGCACAAATCACGGCGGGTGAGTTGCGACGGTCCCCGGTCTGGGTGCTAACCTCGCAGCATGTCGACGGTCGGACTGATCTTGGCGGCGTCACTCTCGAGCTTCAGCTCACCGCCTGACGCAGATCCCAACGCGGACGCGCCGGTGATCATCGTGGCCCCGGCCACCACCCCGGCCCCCGCCCCCGCCCCAGCCCCCGCGATCCCCGATTGGGGCCCGCAGGCCGACGTCGAGGTCTCGCATCCGACCGGGCAGCCGCCAAGCAACCGCGTCGCGATGGCCCCGCCGGCGTTCTACAAGCCGCGGCCACCGATGATGGGCATCGGCCTGATGATCGGCAGCGCGGTCGCCTTCGGCGTCGGTCTGAGCTCGCGCGTGGGCCAAGTCGACACGGCCGTCAGCAACTGCCGCGGCTGGTCGGGCGACGGCTTCGCTTCGCGCACGCAGTGCTTCAACCACTTCGACTCGCCGGGCACCGACGGCGGCGATCTCTTCGTCGGCGCCGCCTACGGCTCCTCGATGGTCCTGACCATGATCGGCGCCGGGGCCCTAGGCCAGCATCAGGCCTGGCAGTCGGTCCACGGCGACCTCAAGGTCCGCCGGCCCCTGTCCCGCTATGTGTTTGGGGCGATCTTCGCGGGCCTCGGCATCGCCTCGATCGGGGCCCACTACGCGCTGATCTTCGCCAACTCGCAAAACCCCTGCACCTCGTGGGAGTGCAACGTCCAGCGCCGGGCCCTGTGGATCGCCGCCTCCGACGGCGGCGCGTTCATGATCAACACGGGGCTCGGGTTGTTCTCGTGGGCAGGCAACTACCGGCGGAACCTCGAGCGCTACCAACGGCTGCAGTGGAGCGTCCTGCCGGGGGCCACCCAGGGCAGCCTTGGGGCTACGGCGGCGTTTCGGTTTTAGGGTCCTCGAGCGCATCGAGGACCGCGAGCAGCTCGCCGGGCGCCGGCCGGGCGCCGCCGATCTGGCGGTAGCGGAGCGTGTCACCCTGCGCGATCCAGATCGCAAACTCGAGCGGCGAGGCTCGGGTCGCGTCGACCTCCCCGAGCCAAGCCGCGAGCGCGCCGTGGGGATCGCCGGCGACGGCCGTCTGGATCCGCAGCTCCACGGCCCAGCGCAGGGCGGCCTCCGCTGCCAGCGGACGCACGAAGACCAGGGTCGCCGCGCGCTGCTCGAGCTCGGCGAGGCTCCGATCGAGGGCGCCGAGCCAGGTCGTGAGCGCCGCGTGTTCGGCCCCGCCGATCCAGATCAGGACCACCGGCCCGGCCGCGAGCGCGGCGCCCAGCTCGAAGCGGCCTCCGTCGGCCAGCGGCAGCGTGAGGACCCCGAGCCGGTCGCCCACGCCGATCGCGTCGGGGTACCCGGCGTCGTCCTCGGGCGCCGCGCTCGGCGGCCTGGAGCCGCCGTCTGAGGCGGGCGGCCGGTGGACGCAGCCGAGCGCCCCTGCGAGGATCCACGCGGCCGTACGCCGATAGAGTTGCCAGCGCATGGCAGCGGGCGATGGTAGTTGATAACAGGCCCCCCGTGCACCCTGAGCAACCCTCCGACCCGCCGCTGCGCCGCGCGACCCTCGGGGGCCGCACGATCACCTGGGTCGATGGCGGCCCCCCCGATGGACCCTGCGTGGTCATGATCCACGGGCTGCCGGGCTCACACCGCGACTTTCGTTGGCTCGCGCCGCCGCTCGAGGCCGCGGGCGTCCGGGTGATCCGTCTGGACATGCCGGGCTTCGGCGGGACCGAGCCGGGCTCGTCGAACCTGTCGAGGCTGGCCGAGCACGTGCTCGCGCGCCTCGATCAGCTCGAGCTCGAGCGCGTGGTCGTGCTTGGCCACTCGTTCGGCGGACCCCAGGCGCTGCTGGCTGCGAGCCGCGATCCCAGGCGGATCCGCGGGCTGGCCTTGCTCGCGTCGGTCGGCCTGCGCCGGCACCGGGCCCTGCGTAACTTCAAGGTGCTGCCCTTGATCAACCGCGGGCTTGCGACGCCGGTGGTCCGCGGCCTGCTGATGAACACGGTCCGCTCGCACTATCGCCGAGCCGGGTTCCCCAAGTCGACGCCCGACGAGGCGATCCGCCAGAGCCTGCGGGTGGTCGACGGCGTCGACTTTCGCCTGATCAACAACGCCCTCACGGCCGTGCGCGTGCCGACGCTGGTGGCCTACTGCGAGGACGATCGGCTGATCGAGCCGGCGATCACCGATGAGCTCGGCGCGGCCTGCCCCGCCGGGCCCCGGCTGCGCTTCGCGAGCGGCGGGCACAACCTGCAAAAGTCCATGGCCAGCGAGATCGCCGAGATCCTCGAGCCGTGGATCCGCGAGTCACTCGTGGGCTCGCCGCTTGCGTGATCGCGTGGCGATGACCAAGACCCACCACGATCTTGCCGCGTCGGCGAAATGACGCGAACGTCTCGCGTGGCCCCCATGCTCCGATTTTTGCTGCTGAGCGCGTCGCTGGTCCCCGTGACCCTGGCCTGCTCGCGCGCGCCGGCGACCACCGACTGTCCGCCGGCGAGCACCGACACCGACAAAGCCAGGCACGCCGAGCCGGCGCCCCCCGAGGCCGAAGCCGAGCCCGAGCCCGCGCCGCCGGCCGTCGCCGAAGCCCTGAGCGTCACCGCCGACGATGGCCACGCCCTGCGCTTGTGGTCCCTCGAACCACCGAGCGCTGCCGGTCAGCGCCCGTCGATCGTGCTGGTCCACGGCCGGACTTGGAGCGGCATCCCAGACTTCGATCTACGCGTCGGCGACGACTCCTCGCTGTCGTTGATGCGGACCCTCGCGAGCCGGGGCTTCGCCACCTACGCCCTCGATCTGCGGGGCTACGGCGGGACCGAGCGCGACCCGAGCGGCTGGCTGACCCCCGATCGCGCGGCCGAGGATCTCGCCGCGAGCTTGGCGTTCGTGGCCGCGCGCGAGGGCAAACCACCGGCGCTGCTCGGTTGGTCGTTCGGCGCCCTGGTCTCGCAGCTCGCCGTGCAGCGCCACCCCGAGGCGGCGAGCGCCTTGATCCTCTACGGCTACCCCCGCGACCTCGACGAGCGCAGCGCCGAGTCCACGGCCAAGGGTGAGCCGCCGCGCAAGCCCAACACCGAGGCCGCCGCGCGCGGCGACTTCATCACCCAGGGCACGATCAGCGAGGCAGCGATCAGCGCCTACGTCCAGGCCTCGCTCGCCGCCGATCCGATCCGCGTCGACTGGACCGCGAGCCACATGTTCAACGCCCTCGACCCCGAGCAGGTCGCGATCCCAACCTTGGTGATCCACGGCGTCGACGATCCGATCGCTCGGCAATTGTGGCAGGCCAAGCTGTTCACGCGCCTGCCGGTGCCCGATCGCCAGTGGGTGATCATCCCCAAGGCCGACCACGCCGCGCACCTCGAGCAGCCCGAGGCGTTCGTCCGCGCGCTGCTAGGGTTCCTCGAATGACCCCGCCCGCCTACGTCCACGAGCGCGAGCTCGAGCCCGGCGTGCTGAGCTGGGTGCTCGACAACCCCGCCCGGCGCAACGCGATCGCGCCGCCGGTGTTCGAGTGGATGGCGGCGCGCTGCGCCGAGCTTCGCGGTGAGGTCGTGATCTTGCGTGGCGCAGGCGATCGCGCGTTCTCGGCCGGCTTCGATCTGAGCGCGCTCGCCGAGCACAACCTGCTCGACCACCCCGAGCCCCCCGATCGAGCCCTGATCGCGGCGACCAGCGCGATGCAGGGCGCCGACGCGACCTTCGTCGCCGCGCTCAATGGCTACGTGATCGGAGCCGGCGTCGAGCTGATCGCCGCTTGCGACTTTCGCCTCGCGTGCCCAGCCGCCAGCCTCCGGGTGCCCGCCGGCAAGCTCGGCGTCATCTACCACGCGGCTGGGCTCGCCCGGATCCACGCCGCGTTTGGATCGACGGTCACGCGCCGCTTGTTCCTCGCCGGCGAGCAGGTCCCGATCGCCGACGCCCGCCCGAGCCTCGTCGGCTTGGTCGAGCTCGAGCAGCTCGACGAGCGGGCGCTGGGCTTCGCGCGGGGGATCCGTGAGCTCGTGGCCCACAGCGTGGCGGGCAACCGGCGGATGCTCCGGGCCCTCGATCGGGCGAAGGCGTTGCCGGCGGAGCTGCTCGAGAGCCATGAGCACGCTCGGCGGGCGGCGTATTTGGTCTTGGGCGGTGGTTAGCGGCCGGGTTTTCTCGCCGCCCGACCCACGATAACAGTCAGCCGTGAGCACCCGACCCCAACGCGAAGCCGCGACCTTGAGCGCCGAGCTCGAGGCCAAGCTGCTCGTGCGCCTGATCAGCGAGTGGCACACGGTCAACTTCACCTACTTCAACAGCGCCCTGCGCCAGCCTGTCTTGCACCTATCCGACACCACCGCGCGGCTCGGCCAGTGGCACGGGGAGCTGCGCAGCCTCGAGATCTCGCGGCCCTTGGTGCTCGAGCGGCCGTGGCCCGAGGTCATCGAGGTGCTCAAGCACGAGGTCGCCCACCAGTTCGTCGACGAGCGCCTCGCCGTCGACGAGTCGGCCCATGGCCCGACCTTCCAGCGGATCTGCGAGCGGCTCGGCATCGACGCCCGCGCCGCCGGGAGCCCGATCCCAGCCGCGCCTGACGATGACCCAGCGAGCCGGATCGTCGCACGGATCCGCAAGCTGCTCGCGCTCGCCCAGAGCCCCAATCAACACGAGGCCGAGAACGCCGCGAGCTTGGCCCGGCGACTGATGCTCAAGTTCAACATCGAGGTCGATCAAGCCCTCGGCGCGGGCGCGGGCGCGAGCGAGCGGCGGCGCTACGGCTACCGCCACCTCGGGCGCCCGTCGGGGCGGATCCTCGAGCACGACCGACGGCTCGCGAACATCCTGGTCAGCTTCTTCTTCGTCAACGGCGTGTGGCTGCCGGTCTACCGCCCGCTCGAGGGCAAGCGCGGCAGCGTGTTCGAGATCTGCGGGCTCGAGCCCAACTTGGTCATGGCCGAGCACGTCCACGCGTTCTTGACCAGCACCAGCCAGCGGCTGTGGTCCGAGTACAAGCGCGACAGCAAGCGCAGCTCCAACGCCGATCGCCAGGCGTTCCTCGCCGGGGTCATGAAGGGCTTTCAAACCAAGCTCGCCGAGCAGAGCGCGGACTTCCAAGCGCAGGGCCTCGTCTGGGTGCCGGCGCCGGATCTCGGCGAGTACTACCGCAGCCGCCACCCCAAGACCCAGTTCGTCACCCGCGACGGGGCCCGGCGCAACGAGGCGTTCACCGAAGGCAGCCGAGCCGGCCGTGACATCGTGCTCTCGCAACCGGTCGCGTCGGGCCCGAGCGGCAAGCGACCCCGGGCGCTGGGCCGCGGCTCTTAGAGCGCCGCCACCGTCGCCGGCGGTGACGAAGCGAGATTTGCGCTCGGGACCGCGTGGAGTATCTTGCGCGCCATGAGCGAGACCGGCATCAAAGCGCAGATTGATCAGGCCTTCCGCCAGGCTCGGCTTGGCCGTGACGAGCCCACCAAGATGGTGATCGGCATGCTCAAAAACAAGGTCCTGACCGAGCTCAAGTCTGGCTCCGGCGCGGTCGAGAACGACGAGCTGTGGCTCGCTTCGATCGCGGCCTACAGCAAGCAGGTCCGCAAGACCATCGCCGAGCTCGAGCCGCTCGGCCCGCAGGCTGCGCCGGCCCTGGCCGAGGCCCGCTTCGAGCTCGAGTTTTGCGAGCAGTTCCTGCCCAAGAAGCTCGACGCGGACGCGACCGACGCGTTGGTCCGCAAGCTCGCCGAGGACAACGGGATCACAGACAAGAAGCAGATCGGCCGGCTGATGGGGCTGATCATGAAGAACCACCGTGACGAGGTCGACGGCGACCTCGCCCGCTTGGCGGCCGAGAAGGCCCTTAGCTAAGGGCCCTGAGCCTCGAATGCTCGCGCCGTCCAAGCCCGCCACCGAGCCCCCGCTGCTCGATGTCGCCAAAACCTACTGGGGTTTTCTCGGGGTCTACTGGCAAGAGATGCTCGGCTACGGCTTAGCCGCCGTGGCGATCGCCTTGCTGTGGCGCACCCTCGTCGGTCGGCGCCAAGCGACCGAGCCTAGGGTCGGCGAGCGCTGGCTCCGGCTCGCGCTCGTGCTCGGGCTGATCGGGCTGGGCTCGTGGCGGGTCCACGCGACCGCGGCCTGCTTTGACGACGCCTACATCTCGCTGCGCTACGCCGAGAACTTCGTGGCCGGCAAGGGCCTGATCTGGAACGAGGGCGAGTACGTCGAGGGCTACACCAACTTCTTGTGGACGATGTTGGTCAGCCTGTTCTTGTGGATCACGCCGCTCGAGGCCCCGCTGATCGCGGTGCTCGGATCGATGCTGGCGTTCGCCGCCAACCTCTGGGTGGTGTGGCGGATCAGCTTGAAGATCGCCCCGCCCTTCCACAGGCACGCGTTCGCGTTCCCGATCGCCGTCGCGCTGCTGGCCGTCCAAAACACCTTCACGGACTACGGCACCAGCGGGCTCGAGACCGCGTTCGCCAGCTTGCTGGTCAACCTCGGGGTGCTCGCGTTGATCGCCGAGGCGGCCCCCGGGCCGGGCGAGGCGATCGGGCCGGGCGAGTCGATCGGGCCAGGCGAGCCCCAACCACCGCGCGGCGGGCTCAGCGGCCCGCAGTCGACCTTCTGGGCGGGGTTTTGCTGGATCCTCGCGACCTTGACCCGGCCCGATCACGCGGTGTTTTACGCGGTCGGCTCGGCGGTGGTCCTGGGCATCTGGATCCGCCCGACCTGGCACGCGCGCAAGCGCGGGCTCGCGGCGATCTGGCGCGAGGGGCTGCTGCCGATGGCGACCTACGCGGCGCCGTTCGTGCTCTGGCTGATCCACTCGGCCTGGAAGCTGCACTACTACGGCGAGCTCCTGCCCAACACCTACTACGCCAAGTCGGCGTACATGACCTACTACTCCCAGGGCTTGGTCTACGCGGCCTCGTTCCACCTGGGCAGCCACCTGTGGCTCGTGCTGCTCGCGGTCTTGTTGCTGTGGCCCTGGCGGCCGCCTAGCAACACGCCAGCCCGGCGGTTCATGGCCTTCGCGGTCCCGTCGATCCTGCTCTACGAGTGGTACGTCGTCCGGGTCGGCGGCGACTTCATGTACGGCCGCTTCTACGTCACGCTGATCCCGCTGATCTTGCTGTGTGGCGAGCAGGTCGTCCACGAGTATTCGATGACCGGGGCCGAGCACCGCGAGCCCGACGCCGCCCCTCGCCGGGCCCGCTTGCGAATTGGCGCGATCATCATGGTCGGCCTGATGGCGGCCAGCGCCTTTGGGATCCGCATGATCGCCCCGCGCAAAGGCGCGTGGAGCCTGACCGACGAGACCACCCACTATCGAATCGAGCAGTGGTCGCCGATTGTCATCAGCCACCCCAACTACCGCGTCGGCGTCGCCCTCGGCAAGATCAACGCCGGCCTCCAGGCCACGAACGCCCCCGCGCCGATCATCGCGAGCGGGGCGATCGGCCTGATCGGCTACTACTCGAACATGACGCTGATCGATCGGCTCGGCTTGACCGACGCGACCGTCGCTCACCAAGAAATTGAAAAGCGCGGGCGACCCGGGCACGAGAAGTGGGCCGACCCCGCTTATGTGCGCGACCGCGGGACCCACTTCGTCCGCGGGACCCTCCACCCGCGATGGTTTCGCCGCTACGCGAGGATCGTCTGGGCCCCCAACACCGGGAATCGACGCTGGTACATCCAAAAGTACGACGCCGAGCTGATGAGCGCGATCCGCGAGACCTCCCCGGACGTGTATTTTCAAGACTTCGAGATCTACATCGATCGCTACATCGCGCAGCTGCCGAACCACCCGCACAAGAAGGTCCGCAAGGACTTCAAGCTGTTCGAGGCGTACTACTTCAACCACAACGACGCCCCCGAGCGGCGCGAAGCCTTCACGATCTATTTCCAGTGGGTTCGCGAAGGCAAGAATCCCCGCGACCTCCGCAACGACGGCCGCTGGGACGTGTACAAACAGCGAGCGGTCCTCGCCAACGAAAACGAGCGAGCCCTGCGAGAGGCCCGGGCCGAGCGCATGCGCGTCGCTCGAGGCCAGCCGGCCAAGCTCGCCAGGCCGGCGATCGCACGCAAGCCAGCCAAGCGCGCAGCTCCAGCCGGCGATGACGAGTCCGGTGAGACCGGTGAGACCGGTGAGACCGGTGAGACCGGCCACGACGACGACCACGACGAGCACGACGACGGCCACGACGACGACCACGACGACGACCACGGCGACGACGCGTCCTAGCAGCCCGTGGCGCAATCCATCGCGTCGCCTCGCGCCGGGATTTTCGGCGAGGGCTAGTGTCCCGAGTCAGTAGTTCATGGCGTAAATAACGGCGCTCCCGAGCCCGCTGCGGGTGTCGCCCCTCCTAGCAGTATGCCCGATACAGCGTCGTCGGGGCTCCTACGCAGCGACC
>Ga0114946_10003025_pt1 | contig 11471 bp, 11 predicted proteins | sample WalLakDeSediment_FD_88676 | JGI IMG/M metagenome (GOLD analysis project Ga0114946, IMG submission 88676) | Lake sediment microbial communities from Walker lake, Nevada to study Microbial Dark Matter (Phase II) - Walker Lake 11/02/13 Deep Sediment | ecosystem: Environmental > Aquatic >...
AGGCAAGGACTCGAGGTTCGACGACCTGAAGTCGACCTTCGTGCGCTTTCTCAACGTCTGGACGCTGCAGGGGCTGTGGGTGAGCCTCACGCTCGCGGCAGCACTCGCGGCGATCACCTCGGCGACTTCAGTACCCGCGACGGGGCTGGATCCTTTCGCGGTCGTCGGCCTCATCGTCTGGATCGTCGGACTCGCGCTCGAGGCTGTGGCCGACGCTCAGAAGCGCCGGTTTCGGGCGGACCCTGCGAACCACGACCGGTTCATCTCGACGGGGCTGTGGGCGTGGTCGCGCCATCCCAACTACTTCGGGGAGATCGTGCTCTGGACCGGTATCGCGATCATCTCCATGCGGGCGCTCTCCGGGTGGCAGTGGGTGACGCTGATCTCCCCCGTCTTTGTCTTCGTGCTGCTGACCCGCATCAGCGGGATACCGCTGCTCGAGAAGAAGGCGGACGCCACGTGGGGCGGGCAAGATGAGTACGAGCGCTACAAGGCACACACCCCCCGGCTTGTGCCGTTGCCACCGCGAGGAGCCGCACCTCGGTGACAGGGTCGGGGGATCCACCCGCCGCTCCCAGCCCGTTCCTCCGCGACGAGACCGATGGTGAACACGCGACGACGTCCGAAGATCGTCCCCAGCTTGCCGCCCGTGATCATCAGCGTGGCCATGATGAGCGTGATGAGCGTGATGGTCGTCCGAATCAAGCACTGAGGCCCGTCATCAGCACACTCTACACCGCCATTGGGGGACAGAGCATCACACTGGGCGCCATCGGCCCGGGCACACGAGGAGGCCCAGATGACCTCATCGGAGCTGAGCAGAGACGGGCTCGAACCGCCGACACGAGGATCTTCAATCCCAATAGGTCTCAGTATGGTCGGCGGTGCCTACTGACCAGAATATACGCGCTGAAGAGGAACACCCACGCTGGGAAGACGAGCACGACCCAAGGGGACTGGGTGAGCACAAACAGCAGGACGAGTGCGATCGCGACTGTCGTGTAGGCCATCCATCGGGGCATGACGCCGGTGCGAAGCCAGAGGGTCGACTGGGACAACATGAAGACAGCGGCCATGCGAACGGCGTAGACGGTGAAGATCTCGGTGACAACATAGCGGCCATAGACGTAGGTGCTCGTGCCGGCGAACGCAACCGGGTCCCGGGCATAGGTCGCGATAAGCGCGCCTGCCGAGGCGGCGGCCGCGAACACCATGGCCAGGAAGAGTAGGCCGCTGCCGAGGAATACCGTTGTGAAGAACTGATCCTCGTGAGCTCCCAGCCGCTCTCTCGCGACCGCGATGAACCACAGGAAGAACAGACCGGCAAACGGGATGAGGCCAACGGCGAGTTTGAATGCTCGGGCATCATTCTGGAGCCACGCGCCGGTGTCCCTGCCGAGGTCGGTGAGGGTGGTAATGAGGATGGATATGCTGATGGTGAATAACAAGGCGAACAGAATGCCGGCGATGGCGCCCGCGATCGGCGTCGCCGCGCGGGGCTCGACCGCTGGCAGCGTCGTCGTTGTCTGCTCCGCAGAATCCATCCTACCTCCCGGTGACGCGTAGGCCTCGATCGCGCATTCGACCCATACCGTCTCCCGACGCTGTCAACCGTCATGCCAGTGGAACGATCCTGGCAGGTAAAATGGCGGCTCCGGTCAGGAGGCGGAACAGGGAAGAACCCTCCGAAGAATGGTACTCGATATAGTACTGCTCTTTGCTCAGGCAAACAGAAAGGGACGGACCTTTCGGCCCGACCCTTCAAGATTTCGTGGTGGCCAGAGACGGACTTGAACCGCCGACACGCGGATTTTCAATCCGCTGCTCTACCATCTGAGCTACCTGGCCGTGGAGTGCTCGAACATACTACCCACGTGCAGTATACCGGTCAAGACGAGCACCCCGGGTTGCCGCTCCTACCGGCCCTGCATCTGTCGCAGGTACGGGTAGGGGTTGACCGCTCCCCGGCCCGGGATGTGGATCTCATAGTGCAGGTGGGGCGCGCTCGCACTCGCGTTGCCCGAGTAGCCGACCGTGCCGATCACCTGTCCGGCCGTGACGCGACCCGAGCCCACCGAGATGCTGTTGAGGTGCATGTAGTAGAACTTCCAGCCGTTGTCGGCGGTCACCGTGAGGTAAAGACCGCTCTTCGAGCCGCCACCCTGGCTCACGGTTCCTGAGAGCGTTGCTACGACAGGAGTGCCGATAGCAGCCATGATGTCGGTCCCCTGGTGACTCCTGCGCCCGCCATCGCGTGACGCGCCCCACGTGTCGCTGTAGTAGTTGGGACCGGCAACCGGGAAGACCATGCCGTTGGGGCCGGCGACCGCGGTCACGCCGGAGCGCGAGGGCACGATCGCAGCCTGGCTGGACGCGGCCTGCGCCCGCTGCCGGGCGGCGGCGGCTGCGGCAAGCTCCCGCTGAACGCGTTCGTACTCGGACTTCTTGTTGGAGAGCTTCTTCTGGAGTGCGTCGCGCTCGGCCTTGAAGCGGTCGACGTTCTCCGCGCGCTGCTGCTGCTCGATCTCGAGGCTCTCGCGGTCCTCGCGAAGCTGGGTGAGCAGCCCCTGAACCTGCTCGATGGCCGACGCATCAGCCGTGGCGATGCGGCTCGCATAGTCCATGCGGGTGATGAAGTCCTCGAAGTCGTCGGCGCCGAGGAGGAACCCCATCAGCCCGAGATCATCACTGCGGTACCACGAGGACATACGGCCCTGAAGCTGGATCTGCGCCTCGTCGAGGGCAAGCTCGTTCTCGGCGATGCGCGCGGTGGTCTTCTCGATCTCCCCCTCGGTCTCGTCGAGCGCCCAGAACGCCTTGTCGTAATCGGCGCCGGCCTTCTTGAACTCGTCGTTGATCTTGTTGAGTTCGGCCTGGAGCTGCTCGACCTTCGAGTTGGCCGCGGGGGCCTGGGTAGGCAGAAGGAACGCCACGGTCAGCAACGCCGTGACGACGAGGAAGAGAGAGCGTATCGGATGTGCGGTGCCGGTCATTATCACCCGGTCAGGGTCGGGGCACCCCGGGAAGCAGTCTGACTACCCCCTCGAGTGCATCAATACGACGCACAAGTATAGCATCTAGCGCGCCAACTCGACCGGCCCGGAGGCTCTGCGCGCTCCTGAACAGGTGTTTTACTCCCCTTCGCCGAGGCAGTAGAGGAAACCGTCCCGCGAGCCGATGTAGATGCGGCCCTCCCAGACGAGCGGGGTCGACTCGAAGGAACCGCCCGCGAAGCTCGCCACCTCGGCCACGCTCACGGCATACCACTCGCCGTCCCTGCCCCGTAGCAGCACGCCCTCGCCGTCCTCGCTCTCTCCGGCCGGCTTCGAGGTGACCTTCAGCACCCGCACCCTGCCGTCGTAGCCCGCCACCACGATCGAGCCGCCCACGATGACGGGTGTCGAGATCGCCCCGCCGATGTCGTGTCGGTGCACGAGAACCGGCCTCGGCAGATCCGGCTCCAGGTTCGGTCCGGTCGTGGCACCGTCGACGAGATCCTGCGAGACGACGTACAGGTAGCCGTCGACCGAGTTGAACGCCGCTATCGGGGGCCTGGTGCGCTCGGGGTCGGTCGTGTCGTCGATGGCCACCGAGCCGATGACTCCGCCGAGCCACTCGGCGATTCCGCGGTCCTCGGTCGGGAAATACCACACGACCGCCTCATCGGGGGGCTTGGTGGGATCGAGCCGGTAGACGCCCCCGGAGCCCGGGATGTACTGCTTCTCGACCGCCACGAAGAGATGCCCCTCCCCGTTCACCGCTACCGTACCGTCGAGGTCGGAGCCGATGTAGAAGTCCCACACGATGCTGAGGTTCTCCAGGTCGAGGCCGTAGACGTGACCGGAACCCGCCGCCACGTAGAGCGTGGTGCCGCTGATGGCCGGCGAGGACTCGAGCACGAGGTTGCCGCCATGCCGCTGGATGTCCTGCTGGGTGTAGAGCTGGGGCGAGCGGGCGATGACCTTCGGGGTCCGGTGCCCGTTCCACTCCTCGGTGACGGTCGGGTCAAGGGCGTACACGTAAGCCGATTCGACGGCCGCATAGAGGCGCCCGTGTGCGAAGAGCGCGCTCGCGTCGACGTCCTGGCTGTACGAGCGCGTCCGGGGCACCGGCAGCCGCCAGAGCTCTTCGCCGGTGGCATACGCGACTCCCCGGAACGGCGCTATGCCGGGCGCGCCCGCGGGCACTCCGACACCTTTGCGCGAACCCGCTACGACCATGTAGCCGTTCGGGTCACCTGCAGTGCCGGGCGGCGCGAACACCGTGTTCGTGCCCTTGATGACGTCCGGGAACTCGTACGTCCATACCGTCTCGCCGGTCTGCGCGTCGATCTTGCGCAGGTTGTGGTCGTAGCCACCTATGAGCAGGAAGTCGCGGCCGCCTTCTCGCACGAGCGCCGGCTGACCGGTCCATCCGGTCCCCGACCACTCGACCAGCACGCCGTTGGGGCCGGTGGTCGTCCCCGTGCCGATGCGCGCCTTCCAGATGAGGTCGAGCCGCTGCGGTACGGGCCCGCGCCCGTACGTGCGCCGGTGCGCGTCGCCGAGGAAGGTCGAGACCTTGATGCCGTCGCCGTCGTACTCGGAGGGCATCTGAGGCATGGGCCCCTGGACGGGACGGGGTGGAACGGGGCGGGGCGCGGGATCCGGCGTCGAAGTGGTCGTGGTGGGCACACCGGTCTCAGGCGGCGAACACGCCACGACGGTGCACAGAATGACCACGAGCAACACGGCGAGCGCGACTCGCATCCATCCTCCATCCCCGGGCACACGGGTGAATGCATGGGATTGTCCCCGAAGGAGCGCGGTCTCGTCTATCTGGAGCAGGCGCCGGCGCGCCTCAGGCGATCCAGACGAGATAGGCGGCGGCGGCTATCAGGGCGACGCCACCGATATGCTGAAGCGTGACCGTAGCCCGCGAGAACCCGGCGAAGCGGGCGAGGGCGCCCGAGAAGAGCCCCAGCAGCAGTAGCGGGGCGCCCCTGCCAACGCCGTACAGGAAGAGAAGGACGCCGCCGGTCACGGGCTCACCGCTCGCAGCCGCAAGCGTCGCGATGACCGCAAGCACGGGAGTCGAGCACGGTGGAACGACCAGTCCGAAGAGCAGGCCGAACGCCAGTGTGCCCAGCAGCCCGCGCCGCGCAGACGCCCTCAGACGGGTGCTGTCGAGCCCCGGGATCTCGAAGTGCAGCACGTCGAGCATGCGCAGGCCGAGCACGACGCAGACCGCTGCCACCAGGTAGTTGGCCCACGCCCCGAAGAAGATCGCCCTGCCGAGCAGGGCCGCCACGACGCCGATTCCCGCAGAGGAGATCGCGACACCGAGGACGAAGAGCGCGACCAGGCCGAACGAGCGCCACGCGACCGTGCGCATTCGCCCCGGTGCGGCCGCCTCGGCCGGCACCGAGCCGGTGATGTACCCGAAGATCGCCGGCACCATCGGCAAGACGCACGGACCGAACCCTGCGATCAAGCCGCCCAGCAGGGCGACCCCAAGGGAGAAGAGCGTGATCCCCGACTCCTGAGCTCCGAGCTGTGCGGCGAGCGACTCGAGCACGACCTACCCGCCCGTCGAGGATGCGACGAGTGTGTCGAGGCGCTCCCGGAGCTCCTCGGCAGTCAGGACGCCGGTGTGCTGATCGACGACACCGCCCTGCGAATCGAGGAAGAACGACGTCGGGATGTACTGGAAGGCGAACTCCGAGTAGAGCGGCTGTGCGCGGGGGTCGTCGGTGTACACGTCGACGAACGTGACGGAGTCCGCGTACGCGGGCAGGACTTCGGCAGCTGTGGTCTCGATCTCCACGCACGGCGCGCACGTGGACGAGTGGAAGAGCACGAAGATGGGCCTTCCCGCCACAAGGGCATCCGCGTAGGCGACCGCAGGGTCGGGGCCCTCGGCCGGCACCTCGCCGGACGCACCGCCGCCGGCTGGCGGTGATGATTGCCGCGCGTCATCCGCGAGACGCACGCCGGCGAGCACGACGAACAACAGCGCCACCGCGAGTAGTATGGCGAGCCTGCTGCGCCCGGGCGGCCCTGTGGGCCTCTCGGAGGGCTCCTCGTGCGGCGGCGTCGTGTCGGTGTCGTCAGATGGTGCCATCATCCGGCATCGCTCCCTCTACGCTGAGTGCAGGACCCGCTTGATGTCCTCGACCGGCGGTATGCGGCCTGCGAACTTCACCTGCTCGTCCACGACGAGCGCGGGGGTGGTCATCACACCGTATCCGACGATGTCGTTCAGGTCGGTGACCTTCTCCACCGTCGCATCGATGCCCAGTTCGGCAACGATGCCCCGTACGATCTCCTCGAGCTTGGTGCAGCTCGCGCAGCCCGAACCGAGAACCTTGATTACCATGCCCGCTCGTCCCTTCTATCAGGTGGTTACCCGCTGCCCTCACAGCTCGTGCAGAAGGCCGATCACGTCGGCAAGCGCATCCCGGTCGAGCGTGTAGTAGACCCACTGCCCGCCCTTGCGCGCGTGCACGAGACCCGCCTCACGCAGCGCCGACATGTGGTGCGATATCGTCGACGGAGCCAGACCGAGCTGCTCGGCCAGCTTACACGCACAGACCTCACTGGGCCCACAGCACGTCTTGCCCGCTGTGGGATCTTCCGCAGAGCCGAGCAGCCGCAGGATCTCGCGGCGCTGGGACGACGCGAGCGCCTTGAACGCCACGTCGACGTGCACCTGTGTCACGGTCACGGCAGGTCCTTTCACCAGATGAGTCCGAAGATCCAACTCCCGAGCGTCGCGTACACGATCACGAGCGAGACGTAGACGGCGGTCTTCTTCGTGCCCATCACCTTCCGGATGACCAGCATGTTCGGAAGACTCAGCGACGGTCCAGCCAACAGGAGGGCCAGCGCGGGCCCGTCCGCCATGCCCTTGCCGATCAGCGCCTGGAGTATCGGTATCTCCGTGAGCGTTGAGAAGTACATGAAGGCACCGAACACCGCCGCGATGAAGTTGCCTCTAAGCGAGTTCTCTCCCACGAGCGAGACCACGAGCTCGTCCGGGATGAAGACCATCACGAAGCCGGCGATGAAGACGCCGATGAGCAACAGCGGCAGCAGTGTCTTGGTGAAGCTCCACGTCTCGGAGATCCACTCGGAGGCCGTCTCGCGGGGAATCAGGAAGACCGCGATGCCGATGACCGCGAGCACCAGTGCCGCCATGAGGGTGTACTTCAGCGTGGAGTCGATGGGCAGGCCGTTGACTACGAGCACGCCTACCATGGAGAGGAAGAAGGGCACTGTCACGCTGTTGGGCGTCTGGACCTGGCCTTCGTCCTGGATGAACATGCCGCCCTCGTCGGGTTTCTCCCGGAAGATCGCCTGCATACTCAGGCCGAGCAGTATGGAGAGCACTACTGCGTAGACTATGCGTGCGACACCCATCTTCGGCCCGAGCACCGAGAGCGTGAGGAACATCGCCGCGATGTTGATCGCGGGTCCGGAGAAGAGGAAGGTCACCGCAGGGCCGAGGCCGGCTCCCCGCTTCCGGATGCCCGCGAAGATCGGCAGGATCGTGCACGAGCACACCGCCAGCACTGCGCCTGAGACCGATGCCAGCGAGTAGGAGACCACCCGGTTGGCCTGGCTTCCCAGGTAGCGCAGGATGACGTCCTTGCGTACGAAGACGGAGATCGCCCCCGCGATGAAGAACGCCGGTACGAGGCACGTCAGGACGTGCTCCTGCGCGTACTCGTTGAGCAGTGCGAAGCCGGAGAGGATCGCCGCCGTGAACTTGGATGAGTCCATCGGCATGAAGTAGAGCAGGGCGAAGCCACCGATGACGAGGGTCAGGGCCTTCCATTCCCTGCGCAACGAGAAGGGCTCGCACACGATTCCGTCCACTGGCTGCTCCCGAACAAGTCTGCACGGACGACGTTGATGTAGTTCGACAACTATCGAACTTCGATACCTATCGAACTATACCGCCCCGGAGCCGGGCGTCAAGGGGAGTGTCAGGATCCGGCGTGGCCGAGCAACCGCTCCGCGTTCGCTCCGAGGATGTCCTCCCGCTCGGCGGTCGTGAGCCCGAGGCTCCCGAGGTGTGCGATCTCGACACCGGGATCGGTCCACGGGCCGTCCGAGCCGAAGAGCACGCGGTCCGTCCCGTGTGCGCGCACGATCTCGACGAACTCCTCATCGGGCAGGTGGCCGAGGGTGTACGAGGTGTCGAGCCACACATCGCGTCCGGCGAGCAGGGCCGCGACCCCCTCCCACTGCTGGAAGCCGCCGAGGTGCGCGAGGACCACCGTGAGCCCCGGCCACCTGTCGAGCAGACCCGCGAACGCTTCCGGAGTCCCCCGCACCGTCGGGAATGCGATATCGGCGCCGGCGTGAAAGAAGGCGATCATCCCGTGCCCGGCTGCTGCGTCCCAGATCGGATCGAGGCGCGGATCGTCGGGCGCGAACGACTGGTACTCGGAGTGCATCTTGAACCCCCGAAGGCCGAGCGCGTGCATGCGGGCGATCTCCCCCGCGGGGTCCTCGAGGTCCGGATGCATCGCACCGAACCCGATGATGCGCCCGCTCGCCACTCCGGCCACCCAGTCGTTGATCGAGCGGACCTGGGAGGGCTTCGTTGCCACCGGTTGGACGACGGAGGCGGCCACGCCGGCGCGGTCCATCGTCTCGAGTAGACCGGAGACGGTACCGCCGTAGACCGCAACGACGTCTCCCTCGGCTTCGAGCGAGGCGATGGCCGCGGCGGCGATGGCGTCCGGGAACACGTGCGTGTGACAGTCGATGATGCGCATACCCGCAGCATAGCGCAGCGCTTGCACCGGCGCGCACGGCGAGCGGCAGCCGGAGTCGCTCGCCTCTGTCAGGAGTTGCCAGGTACGGGGTACCATTGACGCAGAAGCCCTACTCGAGAAGGGGTGGTTCTCATGGCAGACACCACCAAAGAGCGGCAGCAGTACGCGCTGCAAACGATCTTCTCGTTCTTCCTCGGACTGATGGTTCTTGCGTTCATCGGTATCGGCGTCATCACGTTCTACCCCCAGCCGGACTACGATGAGCCCCCCGAGATGCGTGAGCTTCAGCGCGAGCAGGAGCAGATCTGGTCCAAGGACCGCGACGGCGAGCTCTCTGCCGCCGATCAGAAGCGGGTCGATGAGATCCAGGAGGAGATGGATGCGCTCTGGGAGGAGCAGGAGGAGGTGCGCCAGCTCTGGGCGCGCAACACCAGTATCATCCTGATCCTCTTCGCGACCCTGGTCATGGGCATCTCGCTCATCAGAAGCGAGCAGCTGCGGGTGATCTCGAACGGCCTGCTGCTCGGCGGGCTGTTCACCATGGTCTACGGCGTGGGATGGATCATCGCAAGCGGTGAGTCCGTGGCCCGCTTCGGGGTCATCGTGTTCGCGCTCGCCATCACGCTGGGTCTCGGCTATCTCAAGTTCGTGCGTGGCAAGGAGACCGCGGCTACCACAGCAGTGGCGGTCGTGGGTGCGGGTGCAGGCGGGGAGATCGACGCCGCGGCACTCGGGCCGCTCCTCTCACGCATCGAGGCGCTCGAAGCCCGGACCGAGGCGGCCGCCGACGCACTTGGCGCACGCAAAGAGCACGACTAGCCAGTCGAACAGGACGGTGGATGGCGGGAGCCTCCGATCAGCCGGCGATCTGTCCGAACACGAGGGCGATCGCGATCCACCACATGATCGCACCGATGACCAGGTAGAGGATCTGCCACGCCCTCGGCCGCTCGAAGAACGGGGCGAGCAGTCGCGCGCCGTATGCGAGCGAGAAGAACCATGCGAACGAGGCGGTCACCGCTCCGAGTGCGAACCACGTACGCTCGTCTGCCGGATACCGGGCGGCGATGCTTCCGAGCAGCACAACCGTGTCGAGATAGACGTGCGGGTTGAGCAGGGTGACGGCTAGCGTGACAGCCACGACCGACCGTAGCGAGTTGTCAGCGGCTGCCGGACGCTCGAGCTCGAGCACCTCGGGGCGCAACGCCGCCCGAAACGACCGCAGACCGTAGACGAACAGAAAGGCCGCACCACCCCACGCAGCGACCGCGGTGAGGACCGGCGATGCACTGACCAGCGCTCCGAAACCCGCCGCTCCCAGGACGATGAGAACCGCATCCGCGGTAGCGCAGATCGCCGCGACGACAAAGACATGCTCGCGCCGGAGTCCCTGCTGCAGCACGAAGGCGTTCTGTGCGCCGATGGCGATGATGAGGCTCGCGCCGAGGGCCGCTCCTGAGACGAACGCGGGCATGCAGCTCACTGCTGGCAGACTTCCTCGTGTGGACGGGCGTGCACGAGTATCCCACAGACGCTCGAAGGCGAAGAGCGGGGTGTGTGGAGCTGCCGCCCCGCCGGTCCTGCGGTGCTACAGTTGTGCCGAGGCTCCTGGAGGATACGTGAAGGAATCACAGCTACGCGCCCGATACTGGCGAATCGTCTTCTTCTTCGGCGGAGTGACCGCCCACTTCATCTTGTGGGACATACTCCTGCCCTACGTGGGCCTGGGAGCCCCGGCGCGGCGTACCCGCTCGGCCCGGTACAAGCGCATCGCGGTACGCTTTCGAGCCCTGGCGATCGGCATGGGCGGACTCATGATCAAGGTCGGCCAGTTCCTCTCGGTCCGCCTGGATGTGCTGCCGGCCGAGGTGACCGACGAGCTGGCAGGGCTGCAGGACGAAGTCCCGGCCGCGGACTTCGATGCGATCCGCGAGAAAGCCGAGGCTGAGCTCGGCGGGCCGCTTGCGAGCGTGTATGCATGGGTCGACGAGAAGCCGCTCGCTGCGGCATCGCTCGGTCAGGCGCACCGTGCACGACTTCGCGACGAAGAGGCTGCCGCCCAGGGGTTCGCAGACGTCGTCATCAAGGTCCAGCGACCCCACATCGAACGCGTGGTCGACGTCGACCTTGCAGCTCTGCGCCGGGTCGGCGGCTGGCTCCAGAGATACCGGCCGGTCAGCCGCCGTGCCGACGTGCGCGCGCTGCTCGACGAGTTCTCCGCTGTCACCCTGGAGGAGCTCGACTACCTTGCCGAGGGACGCAACGCCGAGATCTTCCGGGACAACTTCAAAGACGACCCGCGCGTTGGCGTACCCACCGTGGTCTGGAATCTGAGCACGCGGCGGGTGCTGACACTCGAAGACGTCTCCGCGATCCGGATCGGTGATTACGAGGCCATCACCGCCGCGGGGATCGACCGCGCGGACGTAGCTGCCCGGCTGGCGGACACCTTCCGTCAGCAGATCCTACAGGACGGCTTCTTCCACGCCGACCCGCACCCGGGCAACCTGTTCGTCACACCACTGGAGGGTGTCGATGAGGAGGGCAAGCCCAACTGGAAGCTGACCTTCATCGACTTCGGCATGATCGGACGCATCCCGAACAGTCTCCGTGCGGGCCTTCGCGAGACGGTCATCGCGGTAGGGCTTCGCGACGTGCCCCGCCTCGTGCAGAGCTACAAGAACCTCGGCATTCTCCTGCCGAG
>Ga0114946_10003027_pt1 | contig 11470 bp, 7 predicted proteins | sample WalLakDeSediment_FD_88676 | JGI IMG/M metagenome (GOLD analysis project Ga0114946, IMG submission 88676) | Lake sediment microbial communities from Walker lake, Nevada to study Microbial Dark Matter (Phase II) - Walker Lake 11/02/13 Deep Sediment | ecosystem: Environmental > Aquatic > Freshwater...
CGCGGGCAACGACAAGGTGATGGGCAAGGTGAAGGTATATAAGCTGCCTGCCGACTTTTATCCATGGGGTGAGGAAGGTGATATCGACTGGGATGAGCCCGCCGCCAACTACAACATCGGAACCTATACCTCGTTCGCAAATGCCAACGAGGCCATGCGTGCCGTGCAGTGGGAGCAGCGCCTCGAATTCGCCACCGAAGGCATGCGCTTCTTTGACCTCCGCCGCTGGGACAACCTGCCCAACAAAATCGGAGGAAAGAGCATGGCACAGGTACTGAATGATTTTGCAACCGCTGACCTGAGGACCAGAAGAGCCTTCATGGCGGGTTACAGCTTCTCTGAAACCGCCAAGTTTATGCCCGTTCCCCAGGCCCAGCTCGACCTGCAGCCCGGCGTGCTGGTGCAACGGCCTGAATACAGGTAAACCCTGTTTTCAAACATAATAATATGAAATGCCCACGTCGAAGATCCCGATTATTAGGGAACAAATCGCTTTGACACACAGACGCATGATTATTTTTTATGGGGTCAAAAGTCGAAGAAAAAATTAAATAGATGAGAAAGAGGCTGTCTCAAAAGTACGAGGCAGCCTCTTTTTGTTAAAAACATACTATTTTTGCATGTAATAATTGTCAATTAATTGTAATACATTGAAAACAGCGGGTGTCATTGGTTCCGGATTTGCCGGACTTGCGGCTGCATGCAGCCTGGCCAAAGAGGGATTCAGGGTTAAAGTTTTTGAAAAAAACGAGTGTCTGGGTGGCAGGGCCAGGAAATTTGAAGAGAAAGGTTTCATGTTCGACATGGGGCCATCATGGTATTGGATGCCCGAAGTATTTGAAAACTTTTTCAATAAATTCGGGAAATCAGCATCCGGTTACTACGACCTGGTCAGGCTTGATCCATCTTACAATGTTGTATTTGGCAAAGACGACATCGTTTCACTGCCGGCGAATTACCCTGAACTTGAGCAGCTTTTTGAAGATATTGAGCCCGGCAGCAGCAAAAATCTCAGGATGTTCCTGGCTGAGGCTGCCTACAAGTATAAAGTAGGCATGGAAGAGTTTGTGTGGAAGCCGGGGCTCTCTCTGATGGAGTTTGCCGATTTGCGGGTGGTGCGCAGCCTCTTTAAACTACAGATGTTTACCTCCATAGCATCCCAAATAGAAAAACTCTTTGAGAATAAAAAACTCCGCGAGATCCTAAAATTCCCGGTATTGTTTCTGGGAGCCACGCCGGAGAAGACACCCGCCCTGTACAGCCTCATGAATCATGCCGACCTTGTGGGCGGAACCTGGTATCCCATGGGTGGTATGCACAAGATCATTGAAGGGTTTGCTGCGCTTGCCACGGAACTGGGTGTAGAATTTCATGTGAATGAACCCGTGCAGCGTATCGAAGTAAAAAACAAAAAAGCCACCGGTTTTACTACCGCAAAAAACAGCTATGTGTTTGATTATATCGTGGCAGGCGCCGACTATCACCATGTTGAGCAGGAACTGTTGCCCGTATCACACAGAAGCTATTCAGAATCCTACTGGAGAAAACGAACCATGGCGCCCAGCTCACTGCTGTTCTATCTCGGACTGAACAAAAAAATCGACCGACTGGAGCATCATAACCTTTTCTTCGACCGTGATTTCGACCTGCACGCACGGGAGATATATACCGAACCAGCATGGCCCACCGATCCGTTGTTTTATGTCTCCTGCCCGTCAAAAACAGACCCTGCCGTGGCACCTGATAACTGCGAAAATATTTTCATGCTGATGCCGCTTGCCCCCGGCATATTCGACAATGAAGAGCTCCGGGAAAAATATTTCCATGTGATGTGCACCCGGATGCACGACATCCTGGGCGTTGACATCCGGCAGCATATCGTGGTTAAGAGATCATTCTGTCTGAATGACTTTATCAGCGATTACAACGCATTCAGGGGCAATGCCTACGGTCTCGCCAATACCTTGAAGCAAACGGCAATCCTGAAACCAAGGGTTCATCACAAAAAAGTCTCTAACCTTTATTATACAGGACAACTTACTTCACCCGGACCGGGCATGCCGCCTTCCATCATCTCCGGTCAAATGGTTGCCGGACTGATTGCCCGCAAAGCCCGAAGGTGATTATCCACAGCATCAGGCAATATTTTCATCCTGAATCTTCCCGGGCAAATACCCGATCATACAGGTTGTTCCCCGTCGCATTTTTGGCTATACTCCTTCCTTTTTCTTTATATTTGTTGGATGGATATGCCCTTCATCAAAGAGGCGATGACTGGAACCTTATGCCGGGGGGAATCCTCCCCTGACATGCTGAAAGGATCCCCGTCTGCGGTTCCTCTCTCAGCAGCGGCTTGTTTACAAGCCGCTGAAATCGACATCGCGGAACACCATGGTCGGACTGTACACCGAAGAATACTGATAGGGATCGTTGCCGGTTTCTATGAGCTGATGCCACAGCTCTTTCATGTTTCCGGAAATGTTCATCTCAAAAACGGCCTGTACGACCTTGCCCTTTTCAATCAGCTGGCCGGCAATACCCAGTGAAAAATCACCCGTGGTGGCATTGGCATTCCCTCCAATGAAGGAGTTGACCAGTATGGCCTTGTCCTGTGCGGCAATGATCTGCTCCTGGTTGCGGTTGCCGTATGCCATGATAATATTACTGGTAGAGGCGCTGTTGGGGGTCATGCCCAGCTTGCGGCCATAATAGTTGTCGATCAGGTAGGTTCTGAGCACCCCATTCTCTACGATGGCCCTTTTCCGGGCGGCGATGCCTTCACTATCGAAGAGCCGTGAGGCCAGTCCGCCTTTGATAAACGGGTCATCGATGACGGTCAGTTTCTCCGAACCGATGGGCTGGTCGATCATTCCGGCGAGGAAGGAGTTTCTCTGCTGGATGTTCCTGGCGTTCAGGGGCTGAAACAGGCGAAACAACAGGTTGCTCCCGACACGGTTGTCGATAATCATATTGTACCTTCCGGATGCCACCGGAGTCTGTCCCCGTTGCATCAATGTACTTTCAATGGCTTCTTTGGCAATTTCGGCCGCTGGTGGAAGTGTATCCAAAAACCGGCCTCCCGCCGAAGAAAACCCTGCCGGCCTGGCCCCTTTGTCCATGATAGACAGGGAGGCGCTGGTGCCGAAATAGGTTGAGGCCTGTTCGCCCATGAAGCCATTGCTGTGTAAACGGACACTCTCGGAGGTGCTGTCGTTGAAACGTGCGGTGGCCGACAGCACCTCCACCCCTTCGCCTGCCTCCCTGACCAGCTGTTCCGTTTCCATGGCCCGTTGAATCCTGGACTCAGGGCTAACCTCTCCATGCCGGGGATCCACCAGACCCAGGTCGATGGAAAGATCATCGGGATATAGTGAAGGGTCGGGAAGGCTGCGGTCTTCGTCGGGCGACAGGTAGGCGGTGGCTTCCACCGCTTCGCTGATGAACCGCTCAAGCTGGCGTTTCTGGAGGTTATTGGTTGAATGGCTGGAATATTTATTATCACGGTAAATTTGCAGGGAAAGGTTGTTTTCTGTTGATTCCCTGATGGTTTCGATGCGTTGTTCCCTCACCTCGACCTGCACCGACCGGGAGCGTGAGATAGCCACCGCAGCTTCGGAAGCACCACTCTTCAGGGCAAAATCACTGGCCCATTTGGCCAATTCCATACGTTCTTTATTGTTCATCGGATTGTGCGTTAAAAGTGAAAAAATCAAACATTACGGCCTCCCACTGTGATGGAAGATACCTTTACCGTAGGCTGGCCCATGGAGGCGGGAACACCCTGTCCGGCCTTGCCGCATGTCCAGCCACCTTCCGACATTTCCAGGTCGTTGGCCACCATCACGATGTCTTCCAGCACCTTCGGACCATTGCCGATGATGTTGACATCCTTGATCGGATTGGTGATCTTGCCTTCTTCAATCAGGTAACCCTGTTTGATGTAAAAGGTAAAGTCGCCGGGGCCGATCTTCACCTGTCCGCCGGTAAAGGTCTCAGCCAGGATTCCGTATTTTACCGACTCGATGATCTCCTGTTTTTCATGCGGCCCGTTGAGCATATAGGTGTTGCGCATGCGCGGCAGCGGCATATGCCGGAATGACTCACGCCTTCCGTTGCCGGTGGGGTCCACCCCGTAATGCCTGGAGCTGATACGGTCGTGCAGGTATGAGGTAAGGATGCCATCCACCACCATGTGGGTCTTCTGTGTCTGGTTGCCTTCGTCGTCCATGTTGATCGAGCCGCGCATGTTGGGCACGGTGCCGTCGTCGACAATGGTCACGAATGATTCTGCCACCTTCTTGCCGATCTTGTCGCTGAAGATCGATTCTCCCCTGCGGTTGAAGTCGGCCTCCATGCCATGGCCAATGGCCTCGTGCAATAAAATACCCGAGCTCCCTGCAGCCAGCACCACCGGCATCTGCCCTGCCCTGGGCATGACCGCGTCAAAAAGAAGAACAGTGCTTTCAACTGCTTCGCGGGCGATCCTGTTGAGATTGAAGTCGGAGAAAAGCTCGATGTCGTCGCGCGCGGAAATGTTGTACCCGTTCTGCTCCGTGCGGCCGTTCTGTTCGGCAACACAAGATGTTCCAAGCGAACCCATGGGCTGGTAGTCGCAGGCAATCACCCCCTCGGAATTGGCGAACAGCACGTACGAGGTGCTGTCGGAAAATGACACGGTGGTTTTGATGATGCGTGGGTCGAGCGAGAAGGTCTTCTCATTGATGGCCTGCAGCAAAGGTATTTTGCTGTTGATGCTCACCTCTTCCCATGGCGTTGAAATGGGATAGAAATTTTGGAAGGTACGTTCTGAAAGCGGCATTACCTTTACCCGTGCACCACTGTCAGCAATGTTGGCAGCCGTGCGGGCAGCTGACTTCATGGACGCAGGGCTGAGGTCTTCGGTGTACGAATAGCCTGTCTGCTCCCCGTCCAACACCCTGATGCCCAAACCGAAGCTGACATTCGAGTAGGCCCGGTTCACACTGTTGTCTTCCAGCGCTACCGAGTTGTTAAGGCTGTGCTGAAAATACAGGTCGCAATAGTCGCCGCCCTTCGACAAGCCCTCGGCAATAACGTCCATGATGGTCCTGCGGCTGACGCCAAAATGATTAAGGTAGTCACTGAGCTGATAACCCAGCGGTGAGGATGCCTTCGGGCCTCTCATGCATCCACTGAGCATAGATGGCAGCACATAAGCACCCGCAACCGCGATTCCCCCGGTCCGGAGAAAATCGCGCCGGTTGAAACTTTTCTTCATAAGCATGTTTGTTTTTACAGTTGCAATATTAACAAAACGACTAAAATACAAAATTATTAAAAATAACCAAAATTTCTGGTTTTATCGTCCTGTATCAGTACCGTTGCGTTGTCATCCGGTCATGTGCGCTGAAACCCTTTATTGACTAAGATTGCAGAATGATTTAATTTATTTCTGATTTCAACCCCTTTTTGATTCTATTAACCACATAAGCAACTGATTATCAGCATAAATACTTTTTAACACGAAAACAACGAAAAACCAATGATCCTGTATTATTAAACATATTGTTTATTGATCTTTTTTTTATCTTTAGGTCGTCAAACCCATGGGGTATGAGCGTCATCTCCGCACGCCAGACACCTGCACGCAAAGATGCCGACATCAGCGGCCCGCAGCAAGGCTGCTGCGGCATGCATCCGGTGGTCTGCAAAGATGGTCTTAAACACAGCCGGCCATGCCATAAAAAACCATTCCCACAATAATGAAAATTGCAAGCCTCTTTCCCTGCCTCGTCTGCTTTCTTATGCTTAACAACATCCATGCCAGGCCTCCCGATGGTCTTGACAGCATCATGCTGCATCATGGGCTGATTGGCTTTTCACTGGTGGCGGTATACGAAGGTAACATTGTAATGAGTGAGCATCGGGGTCTGGCCAGGCTATCCCACGAAAAAAAGACGGACAGGAACACCCTGTATCGCTTTGCTTCGGTGTCGAAAGCCATAACTGCCATGGCTTTTATGATGCTTGAGCAGGAGGGGCTGGTGGATCTTGACGAAGATATTTCGAACATTATGGGATATGCTATACAAAACCCGCATCATCCGGAGGTGCCCGTTACGCCGCGCATGCTCCTGTCGCATACGTCAGGACTTCTTGATGGCAGCAGCTATATGCCCTTTTTGCTGAACGAAACCTATGAGAATCCCGGGGCGCCATCTATCCGGGAGCTTATCTGTTCAGAAGGAGCCCATTATGGTGAGGATCTCTGGCACCATGCCCTGCCCGGGACATATTTCAGCTATTCCAACCTGGGATACGGTCTTCTGGGAACAATCATTGAAACAGTGTCAGGGCAGCGCTTCGACCTGTTCGTCAAAGGCAGGATACTTCAACCTTTGGGAATAAGGGGAGGCTTTAATGTCAGGGACATTGAAAACCCCGGTGACCTTGCTGTACTTTACAGGAAGACGGATGGTGCGTGGCAGCCGCAGGCCGATCATTTTCCCGGAGGCATGTTGTCTGCTATTGATTTTAGTGTTTACAGGCCCGGCACCAATGCGTTGCTCTTCGGGCCCCAGGGCGGGTTGCGCATCGCGGCCGAAGACCTGGCGAAGATCATGATCTTACTGGTGAGCCGGGGCACGTACGATGATATTGGCATTCTTAAACCCGAAACGGTGCAAAAAATGCAGGAGGTTCAATGGCACTATGACGGCAGCAACGGCGACAATTACCGCAAGCTGTTCAACTGCTGGGGGCTGGGGTTGTGGCTAACCACCCTGCAGCCCGGCGCTGATATGGTGGTGCCGGGGTTCAGGATGCGGGGGCATGCCGGGCAGGCCTATGGCCTGCTGTCGGGCATGTATTTTCACAATGACCCTGATTTCGGAATCATCTTCGCCCTCAACGGAAAAGCCGGTGCGTTCAGCCCGGGACAACGGTCTGCCCTGTACCTTGAAGAAGAAGTGCTGATTGATTTTCTCTTTCATCAGGCAATCGCACCCCTGCTTGATGATTAAAAAAGAGGGACAGCACCGATACCGGGTCTTTCCGAAAGCGTTACCTTTCCGTCGACAATCTTCATTCCGTCGAAAACATCATTGGTGATGAGCAGGTTCCCGTCGAGGTCGCACCATTTTGCCAGTGGGCTCAGCTGTGCCGCTGCCGAGACGGCACATGAGGTTTCTACCATGCATCCCAGCATCACTTCCAGGTCAAGCCCGCGGGCGATGGCCGCCATCTTCAGCGCCGCGCGCATGCCACCGCATTTCATCAGCTTGATGTTGATGCCGCTGTAAACCCCTGCCATCTTTTTCACGTCAGCAACCACCTGAACCGCCTCATCGGCAACGGTAGGCAGGGGGCTGTGCTGCGTGAGCCAGGCCATCTCCTCAACAGCACCGGCAGGCATGGGCTGCTCCACCAACACAACGCCCTGGTCCTTCAACCAGTGAATCATGTCCAATGCCTCATGCTTGTCGGTCCAGCCCTGGTTCACGTCTACATACAACGGCTTTGCAGTAACCGTTCTGATGGCATTGATGATCTCCTTGTCGGTTCCTCTGCCCAGCTTGACCTTCAGGATGCTGGATGATGCCGCCTCACGGGATTTCCGGGCCACGACCGCAGGACTGTCGATCCCGATGGTAAAAGAGCTGTGGGGTGTTCTTTCCGGATTCAACCCCCAGATGCGGTGGCAAGGCTGCTGCATCAGCTTGCCGGCAAGATCGTGCAAGGCAATATCTATGGAGGCTTTCGCTGCAAAATTGCCGGGAGCAAGACGGTCAACATATTCAAGGATATCGTGAATCAGCAAGGGATTATGAAAGCGGCTGAGATCAAGCTGTTTCAGAAAACGCAGCACCGACTGCAAGCTCTCACCCAGGTAGGGAGGAAGGGCTGCCTCACCATAACCAACCAGCCCCTCAAACCCAACCTCCACCAGCACAACAGGTGATACGGCCCGGCTGTCGCCGGAGATGGTAAAAACATGCCGCAGATGCAGGTCATAGGGCCTGAACCTCATCTGCAAGCCCCTGCCTGTTTTTCCGGAATCACCGCTGGCCTTTTTTCTGGCATTACCACTTGATTGCATAATAGACGATGATGATGATGGCAGGGTTGATTTAAAAATACAATACAGCTTCAATGCTTTTTGACATATGCCTTGTGTCTGATTATAAATTATGCTTAATTTTATCGGTCTTGACCAATAGTCAGACAACCCAGCATTTCAGCAACCAAATTTAAACAATTATCCCATGAAAAAGATAGCCAAAGTTGTTGTTCTGATTTTGTTCTTTTTAATTATTGCCATGGCATTCACCTTTAACGCTTATTATTTCTTGCTAAACAGGAAAGCCAAGAAGCAGCTTGCAGAGGTTGTTACCATTGAAATGGATGGATTCAGGTTTCGTGACCTGAACAAAAACGGGTTGCTCGACGTCTATGAAGACAGCCGTCGGGACATGGGGGACAGGGTTGAAGACCTGTTATCGCAGATGACACTTCAAGAAAAAGTGGGTTTGATGTGGCATCCGCCCATAGGTGTGGGCCGGCGGGGAGAAATCCTGGGCAGGCTGAGCATCAGGGCTTTCAACATGGTTTCTACGTGGGATGTGTTGGTGAACAAGAAGATCAATCACTACAACCTTTATATGATCCCGGGTGCCAGGAATCTGGCGGAGTGGCACAACAAGCTTCAGAAGATTGCTGAGCAGACCCGTCTGGGCATACCTGTCACTATCAGTTCTGATCCGCGCCATGGCATTGTGAATTTCGTTGGGCCCGATCTGTTGGGTGGTGATTTCTCCAAATGGCCGGAGCCCATTGGCTTGGCGGCCATTGGTGATTCGTTGCTGGTGGCGGAGTTTGGCAGGATTGCCCGTGAAGAATACATGGCGGTCGGTATCAGGACTGCCCTTCATCCCATGGCCGATCTGGCAACGGAGCCGCGGTGGGCACGCATAAACGGCACCTTTGGCGAGGATGCGGCCTTATCGGCCAGACTGACCGCCGCCTATATCTTTGGCTTTCAGGGCGACAGCCTGGGGCCATGGAGCGTGGCCTGTATGACCAAGCACTGGCCGGGGGGAGGCCCCCAGGAAGACGGCGAAGACGCCCACTTCGGCTACGGCAAAAGACAGGTGTACCCGGGTAACAACTTTGACCACCACCTTATCCCGTTCGAAGCAGCCCTGAAGGCAGGTACGGCCATGATCATGCCTTACTATGGCATCCCGGTGGGCCAGACCAGCGAAGAGGTTGGCATGAGCTTCAACAAGGAGATCATCGATGGATTGTTGCGGGAAGAGTATGGATATGACGGCATTGTTTGCACCGACTGGTCTATCATTGAAGGACTGAATTTGTTTGGCAGGGAGATTGTGGAAGCAAAGGCCTGGGGCGTTGAAGACCTTGGCATCAAGGAGCGGATCACAAAGGCCATTGAAGCGGGAGTTGACCAGTTCGGCGGCAATATGCATACACGGGAGCTTGTTGAGCTCGTTGAAGAGGGAGTGATACCCGTTGAAAGGATTGACGCTTCCGCCAGGAGGTTGCTGAGGGCAAAATTCATGATGGGGTTGTTCGACAACCCTTTTGTTGACGCGGAACAAGCCGGCAGGATAGTGGGGAATCCCCAATTTGTGGAAAAAGGAAAAATGGCTCAGCGAAAATCGATGGTGCTGCTGAAAAATGGCCCTTCCTCCAGCGATGCATCCATCTTGCCCCTCACCGGAAAAGAAAAAATATATGTGGAAAACATTGACAAAACCATTGCCTCTGAATACGCCACAGTGGTCGATGATCCCGCTGATGCTGATTTCGCCATCCTGCGCCTCCAGGCACCCTGGGAGCCACGGAAAGGCGATATCGTTGAAAGGTTCTTCCACCAGGGAGCGCTTGACTTCAAAGAGCCGGAGTTGTCACGGCTGCTGACTATGATGCAGGAAAAACCAACCATCGTTTGCATATACCTCAACCGGCCGGCAGTAATACCTGAAATAGCAAAGGCCGCTGCCGCATTGATGGGCGACTTTGGCGCATACGACGATGCCATGCTCGACGTGGTGTTCGGAAAGTTCTCCCCCTCAGGCAGGCTGCCGTTTGAGCTTCCCTCTTCCATGCAGGCCGTCGAAATGCAAAAGGAAGACATCCCCTGCGACAGCATGGATCCGTTATTCCCTTTCGGGTTCGGGCTGACATACCAATAAGTTTTATATTTGCAGTATGACAAAGCTATTACGGGATACTGCATTAATTTTTATGCTGGCGGCCGGAATCATAAAGGCCTGGGCATATGATGCCCGAGATGAATATCCTGGCGATATTGTTTATCTCGCGTACAGCAGCTCCCGCCTGGCCACGGTTGCAACGGTGAACATCCACGCAACCATCGAATCCGGATCGTTCACCATCCCCCTGAAAAGGGCCGGAAACCTCATCCTGCTGGAAGCCGATGTCGACGGCATGCCGGGTAACCTAATCCTTGATACCGGCTCAAAGGCGCTGGTGCTCAACAGCATCTACTTCAGGGATGAGCGGATCACCGGTACCATGCTGGCAGGGGGCATAACCGGCACCACATCCGACGTCTCCAATTCGCGGATAAGAAACCTTCAGGTATCTGAATTGTCATTTAGAAACCTTGTTGCAAACCTCACTGATCTCGGGCACATTGAAAATGCAAGGGGTGTCAGGGTGCTTGGTTTTTTCGGCCTAAACATGCTGTCCGGGTTTGAGGTGGTTATTGATCTTTACAACAGCGTTTTAGAGTTACACAGGCTGAACAGCAGGGGCCATCCCGTTACTGAACGGCGGCATGCACCGGCTTTCGACCTGGAGATCCCCATAAAGGTGGAATCCGATATCGTGTTCATGGAGGGCGAAATTAGCGGGCGGAGGCTTCTATTTTGTCTTGATACCGGTGCTGAAAGCAACGTGCTGGGCAGCCATCTTCCGAACAGGGTGCTGGAAACAGTCAGTGTTTTCAGGCGGGCCATCCTGAGAGGTGTCGGCAGCCAAAATGTTGAAGTGCTGTATGGGCAGGTGAACGAATTAAACATAGGAAATACGGTAATTACGGATATGGGTGCAATCATCACCAACCTGCACACCATGAGCAAAACCTTCGGGGTGCCCATTGATGGCATGCTTGGCAGCGATTTCCTTGAAAAAGGAGTCTTCCACATCAATCTCAGAAGAAAAAGAATTGGCATCACTCTTTATAAGGATGTATAGCAATGAATTATATATGTAAGGTTTTTTTGGTGGTTGCTGCATTGATGCAACCCTGTATGGCTTTCGGACAAGGTGGCCCTGAGAAGGCGGGAAGCATACAGGACGGCAGATTCATCCTGAAAATCAACGACAAATGGACCGATCAGCAAAAGTCCTCCCTGGCAGAGCTGTATGAACTTGACAGTATGCTGATGAAGGCCATTTATGACAGGGATCTGGCATACATCAACGACAGCACGGAATGGGC
>Ga0114946_10003028_pt1 | contig 11460 bp, 7 predicted proteins | sample WalLakDeSediment_FD_88676 | JGI IMG/M metagenome (GOLD analysis project Ga0114946, IMG submission 88676) | Lake sediment microbial communities from Walker lake, Nevada to study Microbial Dark Matter (Phase II) - Walker Lake 11/02/13 Deep Sediment | ecosystem: Environmental > Aquatic > Freshwater...
CCGGCGCCGGAGCCCACCGGCGAGGGCGGCACCCAGCCGGAGGAGATGAGCCCGTTCGCCGCAGCACTGGCTGCTGCTCTGCGCAAGGCCGAGGAGCCGGAGCCAGAGCCGGAACCGGAGCCGGAGGAAGAGGCCGAGCCGGAGGCAGAGCCCGAGGCCGAGGCGGAGGAGGCGGAGGCGGCCGTCGACGAGCCCGGGGACGAGGAGCCGGGGGACGAATCCCCGGTGGCGGTGTTCGCGCCCGCCAGCCCCTACGACCTTCCCGGCTCCTGGTTCGTGATCCACTCCTATTCGGGTTACGAGAACAAGGTGAAGGCGAATCTGGAGACCCGCATCCGCTCCATGCACATGGAGGAGGCGATCTTCGACGTGGTCATCCCCATGGAGGACGTCGTCGAGTTCAAGGGGGGACGCAAGGTCACCGTTCCCAAGAAGCAGTTCCCCGGCTACCTGCTGGTCCGCATGTACCTCGACGAGGAGTCGTGGTCGGTGGTCCGCAACACGCCGGGGGTCACCGGCTTCGTCGGCTCGGCGAGCCGGCCCACGCCGCTGTCGCGGCGGGAGGTGGAGCGCATCCTCGGTGTTCGCAAGGACGACGAGGTGAAGAAGGCTCCCCGGTTCAAGCCGGACTGGGAGGTCGGCGAGACGGTGCGGGTGGTGGAGGGCCCGTTCGCCGACTTCAACGGAGTCATCGAGGACATCAACGTCGATCAGTCGAAGGTGAGGGTGCTGGTCGACATCTTCGGCCGGGAGACGCCGGTCGAGCTCAACTTCGAGCAGATCCAGAAGTTCTAGGCAAGAGGTTTCCCAAATGGGTCGTAAGAGGATCGCCGCCCTTCTCAAGCTGCAGATACCTGCCGGTCAGGCGAGCCCGGCGCCGCCGGTGGGCCCGGCTCTGGGGCAGCACGGAGTGAACATCATGGACTTCGTCAAGGCGTACAACGCCGCCACGGAGAGCCAGGTGGGAACCATCATCCCGGTAGAGATCACGGTGTTCGACGACCGTAGCTTCACCTTCGTCACCAAGACTCCGCCGGCTGCGGTGATGCTGCGGCAGGCGGCGCGGGTGGAGAAGGGATCATCGGAGCCGCACACCACCAAGGTGGGGAAGGTCACCCGGGAGCAGGTTCGGCAGATCGCCGAGACCAAGATGCCCGACCTGAACGCCAACGACCTGGAAGCGGCGATGAAGATCGTCGAAGGCACCGCCCGCTCCATGGGCATCACGGTGGAGGCCTGAGCCGGCGACGGGGCCGGGGGCGAACCGCCCCCGTCGGCGGGGGATGACAGAAGTGGGAGGCCCGCCGCGGGCGGGCCGCCTGGACCACGAGGAGAGAACATGGGCAAGAAGCGCAAGGACGCCGTGGCGGGCTTCGACCACACCGTCGACCACCGTCCCGCCGAGGCGGTGGCCCGGGTGAAGGCCATGGCCACCGCCGGGTTCGACGAGTCGGTGGAGGCGGCTTTCCTCCTCGGCATCGACGCCAGGCAAGCCGATCAGGCGGTGAGGGGAACGGTGTCGCTCCCCCACGGCACCGGCAAGGAGGTCCGGGTGGCGGTGTTCGCCGACGGCGAGCAGGCCCGGGACGCCGAACAAGCCGGCGCCGACCTGGTGGGCGGTGCCGATCTGGCGGCCCAGATCGCATCCGGCGCCCAGCCGCTCGACTGGGACGTCACCATCGCCGTGCCGCCGCTGATGGCCGAGGTCGGCAAGTTGGGCCGTCTCCTCGGACCCCGCGGGTTGATGCCGAACCCGAAGGCGGGGACGGTCACCATGGATGTGGGGCGCGCCGTCGCCGAGTTCAAGGCGGGCCGGGTCGAGTACCGGAACGATCGCTACGGCAACGTCCACGTCGCTATCGGGAAGGTGTCGTTCGAGGACGATGCCCTGCAGGCCAACCTGGCCGCGGTCGTGGATGAACTGGTCCGGGTCCGCCCGGCAGCAGCCAAGGGGCGATTCATCCGCAAACTGACCCTCTCCTCGACGATGGGGCCGGGAGTCAAGGTGGACGCCAACGCGCTGGACGAACTGCGCGAGATGCTCCGGTAACCGTCTCACTTTGCCCCGGCGGCGGAGGGCGTCTACGCTCGCCGGTCGACAACCGAATCCCGGCCCGAGACCGCAGGCCCCTCCGGGGCGAAGGACCCAGTCACCTGCGCAGGTCGTCCTCTTCGAGGGCTCCCGTAGTCTCGGCTCGGGGGCCTTTCTCGTGTCGCGGGAAGGGCCGACCGACGGAGTAGGAGAAGACATGCCACGACCCGAGAAGGTGCGGGCGGTCGCCGAGATCAAGGAGAGGCTGGAGTCGGCTCAGGCGGTGTTCCTCGCCGAGTACGCCGGGCTCTCCGTCAAGGAGCAGCAGCAACTGCGGCGGACGCTGCGGGCCGCCTCCGGGCAGTTCAGGATCGTCAAGATGACGCTGGCCCGGCGGGCCGCCGTCGAACTGGGGCACGAGGGCCTGGTCGAGATGCTCACCGGGCCCACCGGGCTGACGTTCGCCGACGGCGACGCCGCCGCCACCGCCAAGGCGCTGCGGGACTTCGCCAACGACCACACCAAGATGATCATCAAGGGTGGCCTGTTCTCTGGTGAGATCCTCCCCCCGGAGAGGGTGCACCAACTGGCCGACCTGGAGCCCAGGGACGTCCTCCTGGCGCGAGTGGCCGGGGCCTTCCAGGCCCCGATGGCCAAGATGGCCGGGTTGCTGGCGGCGATGCCGCGCAACCTGGCGAGCATGATCCAGCAGTTGATCGAGAAGCGGGATGAGCCCGCAGCCGCTCCCGCCGGGGTGGCGGACGCCGCCGAGGCGCAAGCGGTGGAGCCGGCAGTGGAAGGCGAGTCGGAGGCGCCGGGGCCAGGCGAGGCGGAGCCGACTGATCCGGCACCTGCCGAGACGGCACCTGCCGAGACGGCACCTGCCGAGACGGCACCTGCCGAGGATTCGGCGGAGCCCGCCGCGATCCCAGCCGACGAGAAAGACGAGACGGCCGTCGAGGCCGAGGAGGAGTGACACGAGATGGCCAAGATGAGCACCGACGAGCTGCTCGCGATATTCGAAGGCATGACCGTCCTGGAGCTCTCTGAGTTCCTCAAGGCGTTCGAGGAGAAGTTCGACGTGACCGCCGCCGCCCCCATGGGGATGGCGATGGCGCCCATTGCCGCCGCGGCCGTCGAGGAGGAGCAGGACGAGTTCGATGTCGTCCTCATCGCTGCCGGCAGCAGCAAGATCCAGGTGATCAAGGAGGTCCGGGCCCTCACCAGTCTCGGCCTCAAGGAGGCCAAGGCCCTGGTGGACGAGGCGCCGAAGCCCGTCCTCGAGGCCGTCTCCAAGGAGGACGCCGAGAAGGCGAAGGCGATCCTCGAGGGCGCCGGTGCCACCGTCGAGTTGAAGTAGGGCCGCCCACCTCGGTCCTCGTCGCGGGCGGGCCTCCGGGCCCGCCCGCCGTCGCGCCGGTAGGCTGTCGGTCATGTTGGGTCCGGCGGTCTTCGTAGTGGCGATGGCGGTGGCCGGTGCCGCTGCCGCCGGGTGGGCGGGGGCGGTGGCGGCGGGCGGGACCGGCCTCTTCGTGGTGGGGGCGGTGGCCGCCGCCGCGGCGGCTTGGGCGCGGCGGGTGGGGCCGTTCCTCACTCGGGAGGAGGCCTGGGCGGCTGCGCCCCGGCCTCCGCTCTTCGGCCGGATGGTCGAGGCGATCTACCGCCGGACCCTTGAAACCGGACCGCACCAGGAGTAGTGTTCCCGGCACGAGAGGGAAGGGGTTCTACCTGCCGGCGTTTGCCGAGCTGGGGTAGCAGCGTGCTATCCTGGCTTTTTGGCGTCTTTGGACCCGTTCAACTGAGACCACCCAATCCGTCCTGCCCGCCCATCTGAAACAGGAGGAGTCTTTTGGCTCGTGCGCGCACCCAGCGGTTGTCGTTCGCCAAGATCCCCGAAGTCCTGCCCCCGCCCGATCTGCTGGCCATCCAGCACAACTCCTTCACCTGGTTCCTGGAGCGCGGCCTCAAAGAGATCTTCGAGGAGATCTCACCGATCGAAGACTTCACCGGGACGCTGGCGCTCGAACTGACCGACCATCGCTTCGAAGATCCCACACTGTCCATCGAGGAGGCCAAGGAGCGGGACTCCAACTACTCCCGCCCCCTCTTCGTCACCGCCCGCTTCATGAACCGCCAGACCGGCGAGATCAAGGAGCAGCAGGTCTTCCTGGGCGACTTCCCGATGATGACCCGGAACGGGACCTTCATCGTCAACGGGACGGAACGGGTGGTGGTCAGCCAGTTGGTGCGCTCGCCCGGCGTCTACTTCGATGTGACGCTCGACAAGGTCTCCGATCGTGACGTGTACTCCGCCAAGGTGATCCCGGGGCGGGGCGCCTGGCTCGAGTTCGACATCGACAAGAAGGACACGGTAGGGGTGCGGGTCGATCGGAAGCGCCGCCAGTACGTCTCCACGTTCCTCCGGGCCCTCGACCTCTCTCAGGAGGACGAGGAGATGCTCACCCTCTTCGACGGCGCCGCCTCGATCCGTGAGACCATCGACCGGGATCCCACCGAGGATCGCGACGAGGCTCTGCTCGATCTCTACCGCAAGCTCCGTCCCGGCGAGCTCACCACGGTGGAGTCGGCCCGCGGGTTGATCAACACCCTCTTCTACAACCCCAAGAGGTACGACCTGACCCGGGTGGGCCGGTACAAGCTGAACCAGAAGTTCCGCCGTCCCACCACCGATCTCGACGATGTCGAGACCTACCGGGCGGAGAGCCTGGGCCTGCTCTCCAAGGACGACATCCTCGACACCATCCGTTACCTCATCGGCCTCCACGAGGGCCGCGAGGGTCACACCACCGACGACATCGACCACTTCGGCAACCGGAGGGTCCGCACCGTCGGCGAGTTGATCCAGAACCAGATCCGGGTGGGCCTCACCCGTCTGGAGCGGGTGGTTCGGGAGCGGATGACCACCCAGGATCCGGAGGCGATCACCCCGCAGAGCCTGATCAACATCCGCCCCGTGGTGGCGTCGATCAAGGAGTTCTTCGGCACCTCCCAGTTGAGCCAGTTCATGGACCAGCCCAACCCGCTGGCCGGCCTCACCCACCGCCGCCGACTCTCGGCGCTGGGCCCGGGCGGCCTCTCCCGGGAGCGGGCCGGCTTCGAGGTGCGGGACGTCCACTCCTCCCACTACGGCCGGATGTGCCCCATCGAGACCCCGGAGGGCCCCAACATCGGGCTCATCGGGTCGCTGGCCACCTATGCCAAGGTGAACCGTTTCGGGTTCATCGAGACCCCCTACCGGCGGGTGGTGGAGGGCCGGGTCGGCGACCGGGTCGACTACCTCACCGCCACCGAGGAGGAACAGTTCGTCATCGCCCAGGCGAATGCGCCCCTCGAGGATGACGGCTCCTTCCGCAGCGACCGGGTGCTGGTGCGGCGGGGCGGCGGCGACGTCGACTACGTCACCCCGGTTGAGGTCGACTACATGGACGTCTCTCCGAAGCAGGTGGTCTCGGTGGCCACCGCCATGATCCCCTTCCTCGAGCACGACGACGCCAACCGGGCGTTGATGGGCTCCAACATGCAGCGTCAGGCGGTGCCGCTGCTGCGTTCCGACGCCCCCCTGGTGGGGACCGGCATCGAGGGGCCGGCCGCCATGGACACCGGCGACATGGTGATCGCCGAGGCCGAAGGCGAGGTGGCCGTGGTCACCGGCGACGCCATCACCGTGGCCGGCAAGTCGGGGCGGAAGGTCTACCCGCTGCGCAAGTTCGTCCGCTCCAACCAGGGGACCAGCATCAACCAGAAGCCGCTGGTCGAGGAGGGCGATCGGGTCCGGGAGGGCGACGTCCTCGCCGACGGCCCCTCCACCGACCGGGGTGAGATGGCCCTGGGCCGCAACCTGCTGGTGGCGTTCATGCCCTGGCAGGGCCACAACTACGAGGACGCCATCGTCATCTCGGAGCGCCTGGTCAAGGAAGACGTGCTCACCTCGATCCACATCGAGGAGTACGAGATCGAGGCCCGCGACACCAAGCTGGGAGCCGAGGAGATCACCCGCGACATCCCCAACGTGGCCGAGGAGGTGCTCAGCGACCTCGATGATCGCGGCATCGTGCGGATCGGGGCCGAGGTCAAGCCGGGGGACTACCTGGTGGGCAAGGTGACCCCGAAGGGTGAGACGGAGCTGACCCCTGAGGAGCGCCTGCTGCGGGCCATCTTCGGCGAGAAGGCCCGCGAGGTGCGGGACATGTCGCTGAAGGTGCCTCACGGTGAGGCGGGGAAGGCGATTGCGGTCAAGGTGTTCCGCCGTGAGGACGGCGACGAGTTGCCGCCGGGCATGAACGAACTGGTGCGGGTCTTCGTGGCCCAGCAGCGGAAGATCGCCGAGGGCGACAAGCTGGCCGGCCGTCACGGGAACAAGGGTGTGATCGCCAAGATCCTCCCCGAGGAGGACATGCCGTTCCTGGAGGATGGGACTCCGGTCGACATCATCCTCTCGCCTCTGGGGGTGCCGTCCCGGATGAACCTGGGGCAGATCCTGGAGACCCATCTCGGCTGGGCTGCCGCCCAGGGATGGGAGCCGTTCGATGGGGACACCCCGGCCCGGGTGGGCGCCGAGCCGTGGACGACGGTGGCGTCACCGGTCTTCGACGGCGCTCACGAGGACGAGATCGCCGCGGTACTCGCCCACAGCCGGCTCTCCGCCGACGGTTTGAGGCTGGTGGACGGGAGGGGGAAGGCGGTCCTCTACGACGGCCGCAGCGGCGAGAGGTTCGACTCGCCGATCACGGTGGGGTACATCTACATCTTGAAGCTGCTCCACCTGGTGGACGACAAGATCCATGCCCGATCCACCGGCCCCTACTCGATGATCACCCAGCAGCCCCTCGGGGGCAAGGCCCAGTTCGGGGGCCAGCGCTTCGGCGAGATGGAGGTGTGGGCGCTGGAGGCCTACGGTGCCGCCTACGCCCTCCAGGAACTGCTCACCATCAAGTCGGACGATGTTCGGGGCCGGGTCAAGGTGTACGAGGCCGTGGTCAAGGGCGAGAACATCCCCGAGCCGGGGATCCCGGAGTCGTTCAAGGTGCTCATCAAGGAGATGCAGAGCCTCTGCCTCAACGTCGAGATGCTCTCGGCGGGTGAGGAGGTCGAACTGCGCGAGCTGGATGAGGATGCCTTCCGTACCGCCGAGTCGCTCGGCATCGACATTTCCCGTCCCGAGCGAGGTGATGAATGATGTTCCCCACTCAGCAATACACATCGGCTGCGCCTCTGTTCGATGAACTGAGGATCGGTCTGGCCACTGCCGACCAGATCCGGGCCTGGTCGCACGGCGAGGTCAAGAAGCCGGAGACCATCAACTACCGGACCCTGAAGCCGGAGAAGGATGGCCTGTTCGACGAGCGCATCTTCGGGCCGTCGCGCGACTGGGAGTGCTACTGCGGCAAGTACAAGCGGGTCCGGTTCCGCGGTGTGATCTGCGAGCGGTGCGGGGTCGAGGTGACCCGGTCCAAGGTGCGCCGGGAGCGCATGGGCCACATCGAGCTGGCGGCTCCGGTCACCCACATCTGGTACTTCAAGGGAGTGCCGAGCCGCCTCGGGTACCTGCTCGACATGTCGCCCAAGGATCTGGAGAAGATCATCTACTTCGCCTCCTACGTCGTCACCGGGGTGGACCAGGAGAAGCGGCACAAGGACATGGCGGAGCTGGAGTCGGCGGCCCACACCGAGTCGGGCCTGGTCGACACCGAGTTCGAGACGTGGCGGGAGGCCCGTCTGGAGCGGCTCGAGCAGGAACTGGCCCAGATGGAGGAGGGCGGCGCCAAGCCCCAGGAGATGACCGCCGCCCGGCGCGAAGCCGACCGGGAGATCCGGGACCGCGAGGACCGCGCCGATTACGAGAAGGAGCTGATCCGGGAGGCGCTCGAGGTGTTCCGCACCATGAAGGTGAAGGATCTCATCGAGTCCGAGCAGCTGTGGCGGGAGATCTCGGAGCGCTACGGCGAGTACTACACCGGCGGCATGGGGGCCGAGGCGGTGAAGGAACTGCTCGGCGGCATGGACCTGGACGCCGAGATGGGGCAGCTCCGCGACGATCTGGAGAGCAGCTCGGCGCAGCGTCGCCAGCGGGCCACCAAGCGCCTCAAGGTGGTCTCCCCATTCGCCCTGCGGGTGAACGATCCCCGGGCGATGATCCTGGAGGCGGTGCCGGTGATCCCGCCCGACCTGCGCCCCATGGTGCAGCTGGACGGCGGCCGCTTCGCCACCAGCGACCTCAACGACCTGTACCGGCGGGTCATCAACCGCAACAACCGCCTCAAGCGCCTCCTCGACCTGGGGGCTCCAGAGATCATCGTCAACAACGAGAAGCGGATGTTGCAGGAGGCGGTCGACGCCCTATTCGACAACGGCCGGCGGGGTCGGGCGGTGACCGGTCCGGGGAGCCGGCCCCTCAAGTCGCTCTCGGACATGTTGAAGGGGAAGCAGGGCCGCTTCCGCCAGAACCTGCTCGGCAAGCGGGTCGACTACTCCGGCCGGTCGGTGATCGTGGTGGGCCCCCAGTTGAAGCTGCACCAGTGCGGGCTACCCAAGGCGATGGCCCTCGAGCTGTTCAAGCCGTTCGTCATGAAGCGCCTGGTGGACCTCGACCTCGCCCAGAACATCAAGGCGGCGAAGCGGATGGTGGAGCGGCAGCGCTCCCAGGTGTGGGATGTGCTCGCCGAGGTGATCCAGGAGCATCCGGTGCTGCTCAACCGGGCGCCGACCCTGCACCGTCTCGGCATCCAGGCCTTCGAGCCGGTGCTGGTGGAGGGGAAGGCCATCCAGATCCACCCCATGGTCTGTGAGGCCTTCAACGCCGACTTCGACGGCGACCAGATGGCGGTGCACGTGCCGCTGTCGGCCGAGGCGCAGGCCGAGGCCCGGGTGCTGATGCTGTCCACCAACAACGTGCTCTCCCCGGCCGACGGCCGGCCCATCGTCACCCCCAGCCAGGACATGGTGATCGGCCTCTTCTACCTGTCGGAGCAGGTGGACGGGGCCAAGGGTGAGGGCCATGCCTACTCCTCGATCGAGGAGGCCGAGATGGCCTACGACCTCAGGGAGCTCGACCTGCACGCCACCATCCGGCTCCGGGTGGGGGACCTGGCCGGCGACCCGGCGTTGTACTCCGCGGTGGCGTCCCGGGTGCAGCGTCTCACCGGCGCCGAGCCGGTGGACGGGACCCGGCTCATGGAGACGACGCTGGGCCGCGCCTTGCTCAACCAGGCGTTCCCCGACGGGTTCCCCTACGTGAACACCGTCATCTACAAGGGTGACCTGCGGGTGCTGATCGAGGAGGTGATCGAGCGCTACGACAAGTCGGCGGTGGAGAGCTTCCTCGACGCGGTGAAGAGCCTCGGGTTCCGTTTCTCGACGCGGGCCGGCCTGACCATCGGCCTGGAGGACGTGAAGACCCCTCCCGAGAAGGCCGAGATCCTGGCCGGTTTCGAGGAGCAGGCGGCGGCGGTCGAAGGTCTATACCTGAAGGGGGTCATCACCGACGACGAGCGGCGTCAGGAGCTCATCGAGATCTGGACGGTGGCCACCGAACAGGTGAAGGTGGCGATGGAGGCGACCCTCAAGCAGGACCGGTTCAACCCCATCGACATGATGGTCCGGTCCGGCGCCCGCGGCAACGTGATGCAGGTGCGCCAGATCGCCGGGATGCGCGGCCTGGTGGCCAACCCCAAGGGTGACATCATCCCCCGTCCCATCCTCTCCAACTTCCGCGAGGGGCTGTCGGTGCTGGAGTACTTCATCTCCACCCACGGCGCCCGCAAGGGCCTGGCCGACACCGCGCTGCGCACCGCCGACTCCGGCTACCTCACCAGGCGGCTGGTGGATGTGAGCCAGGAGGTGATCGTCCGCTCGGGGGATTGCAGCACCGACCGCGGCATCACGATCCGGGTGCGCGACGAATCGGGGGCGTCGATCCGAAACCTGCGCAACCGCATCTTCGGCCGCCGCTTCGCCGACGACGTCAAGGTGGAGCGGAAGCTGGTGGAGAACGCCGACGGCGAGAAGCTGCGGGCGGGCGGTTTGGTGGGCCGCAAGGAGCTCGAGGCCATCGCCGACACCCCCGGCCTCGACGAGATCCGGTTCCGCTCGGTGCTCACCTGCCAGGAGCGTTACGGCATCTGCGCCACCTGTTACGGGCAGAGCCTGGCGACGGGGAAGCCGGTGGAACTGGGCGAGGCGGTGGGAATCGTGGCCGCGCAGTCCATCGGCGAGCCGGGCACCCAGTTGACTATGCGTACCTTCCACACCGGCGGCGTGGCCGGTGAGGACATCACCCACGGCCTGCCCCGCGTGGTGGAGTTGTTCGAGGCCCGCACCCCGAAGGGGAAGGCGGTGCTCGCCGAAGGAGGGGGCGCCGTGTCGATCCGGGAGGACGAGCCGGGTCGCCGGGTGGTGATCTCCTTCAAGGACGGCGAGGTGGAGTACCCGATCTCCCGCTTCGCCCGGCTCCGGGTGAGGGAGGGCGACATCATCGACCCGGGGACGCAGCTCACCGAGGGCCCGCTGGATCCCAAGGAGGTCCTGGAGATCCAGGGGGTGCGGGCTGCCCAGCAGTACCTGGTGGACCAGGTGCAGGAGGTGTATCGCAGCCAGGGCGTGGACATCCACGACAAGCACATCGAGATGGTGGTGCGGCAGATGCTGCGCAAGGTGAGGGTGGTGAACCCGGGCGACTCCACCTACCTGCCCGCCGAACTGGTCGACGATCGGGAGTTCCTGGAGGCCAACCGGGAGCTGGTGCGGGAGGGGAAGGCGCCTGCCGAGGGACGCCCCGAGTTGATGGGGATCACCAAGGCGTCCCTGGCCACCGAGTCGTGGCTGTCGGCTGCGTCGTTCCAGGAGACCACCCGGGTGCTCACCGAGGCCGCCCTCCAGGGCAAGTCGGACTTCCTGCGCGGCCTCAAGGAGAACGTGATCATCGGGAAGCTGATCCCGGCGGGCACCGGGGCCGACCCCTACCAGCGGGTGCAGCCTTCTCTCCCCGACGCCACCGTGGTGAGCGCCCTCGGCCTCTTCGGGGAGACGGCCGGAGAGATCTCCGAGCAGGATGCCATCCCCGCCAACCCGGCGGAGTGGCTGGCCTCTCTGGGGGCCCAGACCGGCGACGCCGGCGAGGCCGCACCCGAAACCGAGGAAGAGTAACGGCGGCAGTGATCGATGGGAGGGGCGGGCCCGGCGGGCCCGCCCCTTCTCTTGTCGGGCACATCGGCCCTGGTGGGGCCGGCGAGTCCCCGGTACCCAGTTGGTGTCGGGAAGGAGTGGAGTGACGGCCTCGGATGCCGGAGAGAGGGCCTACCAGGTGGGTCGGCACTACGAGCGCACCTTCTACGGGTGCGGGCAGTGCACGGTGGCCGCCCTTCAAGACGCCTTCGATCGCCGTGACGACACGGTGTACCGGGTCGCCACCG
>Ga0114946_10003029_pt1 | contig 11458 bp, 10 predicted proteins | sample WalLakDeSediment_FD_88676 | JGI IMG/M metagenome (GOLD analysis project Ga0114946, IMG submission 88676) | Lake sediment microbial communities from Walker lake, Nevada to study Microbial Dark Matter (Phase II) - Walker Lake 11/02/13 Deep Sediment | ecosystem: Environmental > Aquatic >...
TTCATGTAATGAAGGGTGTTTGGGCATATGAGAAGTTTGGCAAAGGGAAAACCCCGGAAAGCGAAAATAAAAAATCCGACCATTTCGTTGATGAATATTATTTAAAGGGAGCCAGGATGTACGAAAAAGACGATTCGGTTAAAAAGGAGGTAAGAATACTATTGAAAGAATGGGAATCCGGAAACAAAGATGTACGGGGAACCTGGAAGAAACTCAGGGACTGGACGTTTGAGGGCTTCAAAGAAACGTACCGGAAGCTTGGTAGCCGGCATGATTGGCAGTGGTTCGAAAGTGACTTTTACCATCATGGAAAAGATATGGTAAAAACAGGTCTTGAAAAGAAAGTTTTCAGACAGCTTGATGATAAAGCGGTACTTACCGACTTAAAAGGATACAAACTTCCCGATACCATAGTGCTCAGATCCGACGGTACAACCATGTATCACACCCAGGACTTGTATTTGACCAAACTTAAAAAGGAAAAATTTCCCTCCGATCTTTATATATGGGATGTCGGACCGGAACAGGAGCTTTATCTAAAACAGCTTTTTGCAATCTGGGAGCAATTAGGTATCGGAGAAAGGGAAAAGTTTATGCACTTGTCCTACGGTTCAGTTTCCCTGAAAGGTAAGGGAAAAGTGTCATCCCGTGCCGGAAATATTGTTTCCGCGGATGAATTAATTGAAGAGATTTGCGGAAATGCGAAAAAAATAATGGCAGGTACACAAAAGAAATCAAACCTTTCGGAAAGGCAAAAAAATGATATTTCCCGGATGGTTGGTTTGGGAGCTTTAAAATATGGGTTTTTGAAAGTAGGAAGAACAACTGATATACCTTTTGATATTAATGAATCATTGTCCCTCCGGGGAGATTCAGGACCATATATACAGTATGCTTTTGCGAGAACCTCAAGCGTGTTGTCAAAATCCAAAATCAAAAATAATTACACAACAACAGGTTATAAATATAAAGGTGATATAAACAATGAAGAGTTGATTCTTCTTCGTACTTTCATTAAATTTCCGGAGATCTGTGTTGATTCAGCCCTGCTTTACGCACCGAACCTAATTTGCGAATATCTTTATGACCTCGCTCAGAGATACAACAGTTTTTACAACAAACACAAGGTATTAACGGAAGATGAAAATGTAAAGGAGTTCAGGCTTTCCTTAACCTATTCTGCCTTTTTGATACTTAAAAAAGGTCTTGAATTGATTGGAATGGATACTCCTCAAAAGATGTAAACCATAAAAAGTGCGATCTACTTTACACCGGGTGTATTTGTCAATAAAATAACAAAACCGATTATGAACCATAAAGTTAATGTATTTGAAAACGGACTTCGCTTCGTTTTAATACCTCTTCCCAGCCTTAAATCCGCTACGGTTACAGTATGGGTGGGTGTAGGGTCAAGGTATGAGTCGGACAGATTGGGGGGAATAAGTCATTTTTTGGAACATATGGTTTTTAAGGGAAGCAGGAAAAGACCCAGTGCAAAGCAGATTGCCGAATCAATTGATGCGTTCGGAGGAGAATTTAATGCCTCCACATCCAAGGAGTGGACAAATTATTATATAAAATCAAGATCGGAGAAAATTGAAACAGCGATTGACGTGTTGTCTGACATGGTGCTTAATCCGATACTGAAAGGAAGCGATATAGAAAGGGAAAAGGGAGTTATATTGGAAGAAATGGCCATGTACGAGGATACACCCATTGCAAAAATACATGACTATTTCGAAAGGTTAATATTTGAGGGGAATGATCTGGCAAGGGATGTGATAGGCACGAAAGAGTCGGTGAAGGGGATTAAAAGGAGTGACTTTTTAAGTTTTCGGGAAAAACACTTGGGAAGCGGTGATGTTGTTATAACGATTGCGGGGGGAGTGGATGAAAAAAAAGTTACAGATCTTGTCCGGAAATATTTCAGCGGATTTAAACTGAAAGACAAAGCAGGATTTGAAAAATTCAAGGAGTCTCAAGACAAACCTAAGGTGTATCTTCATCGGAAAAAGATAGAGCAGGCACACATTATACTCGGGTTTATGGGGAACAGGAGAGGTCATAAAGCAAAATACGCCGAGGCAGTTTTAACCTCGATTTTGGGGGGCGGTATGAGTTCAAGGATGTTTACCGAAGTGAGGGAAAAAAGGGGTTTAGCGTATGCAATCAAAACCTCAAGGGATAACTTGCATGATACGGGATATTTATCAACCTATGCAGGTGTGGATCTTAAAAGGATAGATCAGGCGATAGATGTTATATTAAAACAGTACTACAAAATATCAAAAGGTAAAAATGAAATATCAATCGGTGAGCTGAAAAAGGCAAAAGAGTATATAAAAGGACACCTGGCTCTTGCACTTGAGGACACGAAGGATGTGAACAGTTTTTTTGGTGTAAGAGAGCTTCTTGAGGGAAAAATCGAAACGCCCGAGGAGGTTTTTAAGAGGATTGACGGGGTGACTGCGGAAGAAGTGGTAGGTTATGCAAGGGAGGTTTTTGTTCCGGGAAGGCTAAACTTGGCTTTGGTCGGGCCCTTTGATGATGAAAAAAGATTTGAGAAGTTGCTATCCTAGTCAGGATGGTTTATAGGTAAAAATAATTAATATGAAAGGATTGGAATTTCCGCTTGTATCAACAAAAGTCAAAGGGTTAACTAAAAACTTTGATTTAAGCAGTCCTTCGGGGAGGGAAAAGTATTTTCAAGCGAAGGTCGGAAAAGAAATTGAACAGATCCGTGATTATCTGAAGGAAGACACTTTCATCGGGTATTTTTTAGGCAAGAAAAGTTCAGGAAAAGGTACTTATTCAAAAATATTTATTGAAATCTTCGGTGAAGAAAAGATTGCTCATATATCGGTGGGGGATCTCATCCGCGAGATTGACGATTGGGATGGTTTTGTTAAAACCGAAAAATACAAAAGGGTTAAAAAGTATTACAGAGGTTATGTTTCCTGGGAAGATGCGGTTAGCGCGCATTTGGGAAGGTCGACATCAAAACTGCTTCCGACCGAATTTATCTTGGCTCTTCTTAAAGCACATATAGATGAGCTTGAGGGTAAGGCGATTTTTGTCGACGGTCTTCCAAGACAGCTTGACCAGATATCATACTCTCTGTATTTCAGAGATCTTATTGCCTACAGGGATGATCCTGATTTTTTCGTGCTTATCGATATTCCGGAAAAGGTTATCGAGGAAAGGATGAAATACAGGAGAGTCTGTCCTTTATGTCAGACATCAAGAAATATCAAGCTTTTAGTTACTAGTAAGATCGGTTATGATACAGAAAGTAAGGAGTTTTACCTGGTATGTGATAATTTAAATTGCAAAGGAGAGAGAATGGTTTCAAAAGAGGGTGATGAGAAGGGTCTTTCACCCATCGCGGAAAGGTTGGAAAGGGACGAAGACCTCATAAAAACAGCTTTCAGACTTTACGGGGTTCCGAAGGTATTACTCAGAAATCACGTACCCGTTAAAATGGCAAGTGAACTTTATGACGATTATGAAATAACTCCCGAGTATCAATTAAAAGTGTCAGAGAAAGGAAAAGTGAAAGTGGAAGAAAAATCATGGATAATAAAGGATGACAATAATGTTGATTCCTACAGTCTTTTGGCACCTCCCGTTGCCGTGACTTTTATAAAACAGCTTGCCGAGATATTAAAGTAAGGGTTGGTTCTGTGTTTAAAAATTCTGTCAAGTCAGGTGGAAATACACAGGAGGGGATTGTTGTTTAATTTTATTAAGACATTATCCTGTAACAATATTTATCAAAGGGAGACATTGTAATTTTGACATCGGTTAATAGTAACGGATTGCATTCTATCTTTGTTGAAGAATAGGAGGAAAGGATTCTTGCATCTTGTAAAAAAAAAGGCTAGAGAAACGTATTTGAGAAATGCCTTCCATTGATATTCCCCACTAATACAAATGAATATTTGCCCCATTAATCCGCTACGGTTCTGGGGTTTCTGGCGATTGTCTTTTTTGGTCGGGATGCCCGGATTCGAACCGGGGACCTCCGCGTCCCGAACGCGGCGCTCTACCTGCTGAGCCACATCCCGAGAAATGATATATAATTGTATCAGATGTTTGGCAATTTATATATTGTGTCTACCCCTATAGGTAATATCAAAGATATCTCAGCAAGGGGAAAGGAAGTTCTTCTTGGAGCGGATGTCGTTCTGGCTGAGGATACCAGGGTTTCGGGGAAGCTTTTGAAACTTTTAGAGGTAAAGGTAAAAAAACTGTCCAGTTATCATGCACACAGTGGAGAATTGAAAAAGCTGGAAATACTGAAATGTCTTACTGAGGGGAAAAACGTTGCTTTAATGTCCGATGCGGGAACTCCGGGAATTTCTGACCCCGGCAATGAACTTATTGACTACATTTTGGAAAAGGAACCAATGATTAAGGTACATCCGGTGCCGGGTCCGTCAGCGCTTTCGGCCGCGTTGTCAGTGTGTGGATTTGATGTTACACGGTTCGTATTTGCCAGTTTTTTGCCGAAAAAGCGAAGGCGCAAATTATTTACCCGAGTGAAAAAATCGGGTTTTGCATTTGTGTTTTTCGATTCTCCCAGAAGGCTATGTGCTACTTTGGAGGAACTTTGCGGCTATTTTGGGAATGAAAGGAGGGTTTTTGTAGGCCGGGAGCTGACCAAGGTACACGAAACCCACTACAGAGGTACTCTGTCTGACGTTGCGGAAAACCTTAATGAAAAAAAAGTAAAAGGTGAGGTTGTTGTCGTTGTCGAAAAGGAAAAAAAGAAGGCTTTGCGGTGTGTCGCTGGGAAGAATCGAACTTCCATCTCAGGTTTAGGAAACCCGCGTTCTATCCGTTGAACTACAGCGACTTAAAAAAGGCGTGATGACTTGTATTTTAATATATAAAAGGATTATTTTAAACTGAGAGAATACAAATTGGGTATTATTGAGTCAGCTCCCAGATTTGTAAGAATAACCAAACGCGAGATGTTTACGTTAGAGTAGGCATGAGGGGAGACATAACTTCCTGAAAAAACTTCCTTCCGATTTGTTCCGTCATTATCCATTATTATTACTTTTCTGTCTTCCGCAAGAACGATATGTCTTGATGTCGGAAACCACATAATTTTCCTCTTTGAATTACTTGAGAAACCGGAAGGTATTTCAAGATCCACGGAATGATCATCTATCAAGAAATTACGGTCTTCTTTGATATCATACACATATGTGTGACCGGGTTTGATCTCTCTTTGTTGTCGCTGAGTTGATGAACCGGGAAGCGGTTTGATTAGATTATCAGGAAGGAGGGCCGAGCCGCTTGCAATATACAAAACCATATCCTTGTCGGGGGAAAAAGATACGGAGGATGATTTTCTTTGCAAAACATCAGCCACTTCCCTGGGAAGATTTTTAAACTGTGAGGCAAGCCTACGGTTTTTTTCCGTTTCCCATTCCGATAACAAATCGTCAACCCCAGATGAGATGTTAACTTTTTCCCTTTGGGGTACAAGTCTTGAAGTGTCTATAAGATAACTCCCAGTACCGATGGTAACGAGTATCTCTTGGCTGTTGGGTGACCATGTGATTTTTGCCGAAGATAAATCTCCGTCGGTGATTCTTCTTGGATCTCTTGAAAAACCAAGTGGAAGATTAACAGTTTCCATAACCCAAAGTCCGGCGTTATCGGAATTGTGATCATTGTCGTTTTTTATGGTAGGTACAACATAGGCAATCTTACTCATATCAGGGGAGGGAACCGGGTTTGTGGCTCCTGAAAAAGTTGCGGCGGAAAGTGACGGTACTGATTTGAAAATATGTGCTGTCGTTTCAGTTACGATTTCTCTTTCAATGACTAAGCGTTTATTCCATTCGATATAACCCTCTTTCTTAATTGATATGTCATATGTACCGGGAGAAAGCGAAAGAGTGGCGTTGGTTGCCGTTTTGAATTCCCCGTCAATGAAAACCTGAGCGCCGTCGGGATCTGATTTTATTACGAGTATCCCGTTAGGTTCGATTCTTAGTGTTTTTTGATTTAAACGATAACCCCTTGCGTAAAGAGAAACAAAGTAGGCAAAAAACACGACAAGAACGGCTGTTGAGACCGAGAAAATAAGACGTATTTTTTTTACGGCGGACTTGCTGTGTTTTACCGGCATTTCTTGTTTTAAATTATAACCCATTTTAAGTGTTATTTTAAGTATAAAAGCGATATGTAAAGTTAAGAAGGTTAAAAAGAAATATTTTCCCCTTGTTGACTTTAAGTTTTATAAATATAATGACCAGGAAAGAGTCTGTAAGGGTAAAACGAAAAGAGTTTTTTTATTTACCTCAATACTACTTTTGTATATCTTTTAACATCACAAAAGAGGAATGTTAAGAAAAAAAATTGCAATAGATTTAGGAACCGCAAATACACTTGTTTGGGTGGTAGGAGAGGGTCTGGTTGCAAATGAACCTACCGTCGTTGCCGTTTCGGCGGATGATAACAAAGTTGTCGCCGTAGGAGAGGATGCCAAAAAAATGCTTGGCAGAACACCCGAGACACTTCTTGCTTCAAAACCGATGCGTGAAGGTGTTATTGCCGATTACAACACCACGGAAGCAATGCTTAGATATTTCATTGGAAAAGTCGTCGGAAGGTTTCAGCTGGTTAAGCCCGACGTGATGATATGTGTACCGGCCGGTTGTACACAAGTTGAAAGGCGTGCTGCCCTGGATGCAACCTTGTCAGCGGGAGCTGCTCATGCTTTTTTAATCGAGGAACCTTTGGCGGCTGCCATAGGTGCGGGTATTCCTGTGTCCGCGCCTTCAGGAAATATGATTATAGACGTAGGCGGTGGTGCCGCAGAATCAGCCGTAATATCTCTGGGTGGGGTAGTGGTACACAAAACAGTAAGAGTAGCGGGAAATAAAATTGATGAAGCAATACAAAGTTATCTTAAAAAGAATGAAAACCTGGTAATCGGGGATCAGACGGCCGAGGATATAAAGATTAAAATAGGATCGGCCACAAAACAGAAAAAAGAAGAAAAGATGGAAATCTCAGGCAGAGACTTGATATTTGGGCTTCCCAGAAGTGTGATGATATCATCGGAAAAGATAACAGATGCCATAAAACCTACACTGATGCAGATAATAGGAGCCGTTAAGGGGGTACTTGAGGATACTCCACCTGAACTTGCGGCTGATATTATTGATAAAGGAATTGTCATGAGTGGCGGTACCAGTCTTTTAAAAAATTTTGATATACTAATAACGGAAGAGACCGGGGTTCCTGCGCATGTCGCCGAGGAAGCACTTTTTTGTGTTGTGAGGGGTACCGGGGTAGTGATGGAGAATATTGAGCTTTGGAAAAGAAGTATCACAACGAAAAGATAATACTTAACTGTAATATCAGTTTTATAGGATATTGCTGAAATTGTATAAAAGCTTTAATGTAAAGCGTATATCTTGATTATTTGTGTATATTTGGAAATTTATACATAAGCTTTAATATAACCTTTAGTATGTTATGATATTTTCTAATCGTTTGGGGATAATATGAGGATAGGTGGACTATTCATAAGGCTTATATTTGAGAAAAATATTTATACAAAATGTGCATTATTTATATATTAAGATATTATAGTTCAACCCGATAGTAATAAGTACTATTAAATATTACAGAAGCGTTGAGTGGGTGATGTAATATGAGGTAAAAATATAGTTATAGGACTGTAATATAACGTAAATAATAAAGAAAATTACAGATCAATTTGAGGCTAGAAAAAAATGTTTTAATGTCTGGTTGAAAAACACCAGGAAAAATCAAGGCTAGATGAAAAATAATGATAAAAATAGGGGTTTTGAGATAGTCAAAAAGGACCGTAGATACGTAAATATATTAAAAATCAACATCGATAGCACTTCAAGGGGGAAAGTGCTAAGTAAAGTCAGAAACAGAATAAATAAGTTAGAGAGATTCATCATCTTTACCCCGAACCCAGAGATCATAGTTAAAGGGAAAAGAGATAAAGGTTATGGGGAAATATTAAATCAAGCGGATATCTCACTTCCTGACGGAGTGGGTTTGGCTATTGCGTACCGCTTCTTGAGATTGCGTAATCCGAAAAACAGAATAATCAGAGCGCCGGTACTTATATTCCAGGGGATATTTGTACTGGTAGCATTTGTTTTTAGGAAAAGCTGGGTAGAAAAGGGTATAGAAATAATTAAAGGGAGGGAGATGTTTGTTGATCTTATAAAACTGGCAAATAAAAAAAGATGGAGGGTGTTTTTATTCGGAGGAAGGGGTGATGTTGCGGAAAAAACCAAAAAAGTGCTCAAACGGAGTTTTAAAAAAGTACAAATAGAGAGTGCAGCGGGTCCGGAATTGGACGATAATGCAAGACCAAGATCTAGTACTGATGAAAAGATAACAAAGGAAGTTATTAAAAAAATTAATGATTTTAAACCCCATCTCTTGTTTGTGGCTCTCGGAGCCCCCAAACAGGAAAAATGGGTGTACCGATGGAGAAATGAGTTAAATGCAACAGGTATTATGATTGTAGGCGGTACATATGACTATGTGTCAGGAGAGGCAGGTAGAATTCCCAGACTTTTTGAGAAAGCAGGATTTGAATGGTTTTGGAGACTTATTAATCAGCCAAAAAGAATTGCAAGAGTACTAAATGCTGTTATAATGTTTCTTTTCTACGTATATATAGACAAATTAAAAAGTTAATGGAAAAAAAGAATCAGAAAAAAAGACCCAGTTATACGTTAAGTGAAGAAGCGTTGAGGCGATTGGGGACTAAAGGGAACGATCATATCACGCAATGTGTCTTGGACGGTTTAAGAGCCGATTTGAGTTTAAGTGAAGGGCCATTTGCCCAACGTTATTGGAGGGGAGATTACGTAAAACCGAAAGGCCCGAAGAAGACATGAAAAGATTAACGGTAATAAAACTTGGTGGAAGTGTTATTACTGATAAAACAAAGTCTTTTACAGCTAAAAGTGAATCGATTAAAAGACTCCTTTTGAAAATTAAAGGTGCGCCAGAGATCATATAAAAGCGGGTTAATTATTTCGCACGGGAGCAGCTCTTTCGGCCATTTAAGCGTTTCAGGGTTTCAAACACACAAAGGATATTTAAGTGAATAAAGTTTGAAAGGTTTGGTTTTTACTTCAGATTCGGCTGTCATTTTCAATTTGTCATTAGCAAAACAAAATAAACTTCAGCTATGTTTATAATTTCAAAATCAAAATATTTTTTACCGATTAGTACAAAAAGGTGCAAATATCTGGAAAAAGGTTTACAATGAGGCTGTATGGCTGATGAAAAAAATGTTTCAAGAACTTTGAAAGTTAACGCAGGTTCTTTCAAGGGAAGTGTGTATTCACAGTTCGTGGGAGTCACTATTACCGATGCCGATATGACTTTGGAGTTTGTGTACATTAATCCCAGAAACAAAACGGAAGGCGAGGTCGTATCAAGAGTTACATTACCCCGTGCCGCGGGAAAAGGTTTAGCTGAAACCATTCTTAAGACAATGGCAATGCATGAGAAAGGAAAAGGGGTTAAAAACTGATTTTTTTTATACCTCAAGCTATGTAACAGGTATTTTCCGATTTGGGTGTTAAACTTCTTTTTTTTAATGAAAGCAAATATTTCGGGAAGAAAGGAAATAATAGGAAAACGTAAGCTTGACCATTTAAGGCTGGCATTATCTGATATTTCTCAGGTTGGAAGTCCCGGCTTTGAAAAATACAAATTTCTACACAACGCCTTGCCCGAGATTGATTTTGACAAGATAGATACCTCAATTTCCTTTCTGGGTAAAAAGATAAGTTTGCCTTTTTTGATATCTTCGATGACGGGAGGTGTCGTGAAGGGGAAAAATGTAAATTTAAACCTGGCAAAAGCGGCACAAAAGAAAAATATACCTTTTTCAGTGGGAAGTCAGAGGGCCGCTATTGAAAATAAAAGCCTTGAGGGTACTTTTAAAGTCAGAAAGACAGCTCCTGACATTTTGATATTGGCCAATATAGGACTTGTGCAGCTTAATTGCGGGTATGGGTTAAGGGAATTTGAAAAGGCAGTTGACATGATCGAAGCTGACGCTTTATTTGTCCATTTAAATCCTCTTCAGGAGGTAATTCAGCCCGAGGGCGACAGAAATTGGGAAAACCTTCTTTTCAAACTGGAAAAAATAGTTAAAAGATTAAAAGTTCCCGTCATTGCAAAAGAAGTAGGATTCGGGCTTTCCGGAAAGGTGGTTGAAAAGCTTTACGGAATCGGTGTGAGGATGTTTGATACCGCGGGGTGGGGGGGAACCAACTGGGCTGTAATTGAAGGGAAAAGAAGACAGGGCCTGGAGGATACGGGTCATCTTTTCAGTCAGTGGGGAATACCAACCGTTGATTCGATCGTAATGCTAAATGAGCTTAAGAAAAAATATATTAAAGGAAAAGATATGTCAATTATCGGAAGCGGTGGTATAAGAACGGGTCTTGACGTTGCCAAAGCGATAAGTTTAGGGGCTGACTGTACGGGTATTGCACAGCCTTTTGCCAAGGCTTCGGTTGCATCAACCGAAAAGGTCTTAAAGTTAATTGAAAAGTTTGAACTGGAACTAAAAATTTCCATGTTCGGGGTGGGGGCTGAAAATATAGATAAATTAAAAGAAATTCCTCTTATTTCAACCCGGAATACCTCTTGACACTGATGTTGCCCTTTGATACCGTGTGATTAGTTTAGATATTTACTAGCCTCGGGACTATAACAATTTGTGTATAAATAGAAATTAAAAAATCAAATGGCAAGCTTGGAAAAGACCAAATTGAAACTCGATCAGCTTCCTGACCTTCTTACGGTAAGGGAAGTGGCCGAACTTCTTAGGGTATCACCATTAACCATAAAACGCTGGGGAAAAAGAGGTAAGCTTCCGGCAATCAGGATCAACTCAAGAGGTGACAGAAGATATAAAAAAGAAGCCGTTCTTTGGCTTTTGGGCATGCAAGAGAAAGATTGATTTTACCCTTCTTTTTACAAATACCACAAATACACGGAATAGTTAGACGTTGCGGATCCTTTACTATACGGCAGGTGATATAATTATAGGCAGGGAGTGTTTTAGGGAAGAATTAAAATGACTTTACCTGTTTACATCTTTTTCGGAAAATATGGGGTTTATTTTGCGGATTGACGTCCTATGCGTGAGAAATTAATAAATAATACTATCGGTCCATTACATGAAGGTTCCTATGGGAAAAGGGGGCGCTTTCGTACCGGGGTGCCGTTGGATCATAAGCAGAAGGTAAAAAACTCGTTTGAGGATTTTGTTCAGGAAAGAATGTCGGAAGCGGAAAAGCCTGTTTTTGTGTACGGTAATCCGGGCGGTTTTGGTAAGCCGCCTGAGGAAAAAAAATCAGGGCAGGTTTTGGGTCTGGCGGGAGATTTTTCTTCACCTGTTGCTGTTCTGAAA
>Ga0114946_10003030_pt1 | contig 11457 bp, 10 predicted proteins | sample WalLakDeSediment_FD_88676 | JGI IMG/M metagenome (GOLD analysis project Ga0114946, IMG submission 88676) | Lake sediment microbial communities from Walker lake, Nevada to study Microbial Dark Matter (Phase II) - Walker Lake 11/02/13 Deep Sediment | ecosystem: Environmental > Aquatic >...
CGAAAACCACAGGCTGGCCGGCCTCAAGATCATACTGAACCTTCCAGGGCGGGCAAGTTCAAGAAGATGAGCAAAAGCCAGCGTCGCCGCCGAGGGCGGAAATAAGATAAGTGACGGTGTTGTTATTCCAAGGCCCTCTTACCCCACTCTGCCACCGCCTCACGGATGATAGCCTGGATTTCGGGGTCTGGGACAGCCTCGATCCCATCGTATTTGCTCAGGCCCACCATCACAACCAGATCGGCGCTGGGGGTATCCATGATGCGGATACCCCGACCGGCCATATTTGAGTCTGCTAACTTTTCTTGCAGGATCTCATCCACCTGAGCTGCCAGACTCTTGGGGGCGCTCTTTATCGTCGAACGGACATCTGCCTCCAGCGAGTTCTTTAAGATGTCCAGTGGCCTTCGCCGGACAGGTTTTTCAGCCGTTGTTGGTGGGGAAAGCTCGCCGGTCAAAAACGCAGGCGCTTCAATCGACGGCGGGTGGGTAGGAGCAGGTTGCCCTAACCAGCCGCAAAGCTCAGTAATTGCCGCATTGAATTTCTCAAATTGAGCCGGGTGGATATCCTCTGCTTTGCGGTAAAGGTCTCCTTCCATTTCCAGAACCGGCTGCAGCGAGGATTTATCCTTCCAAATTCTGGCGACTTCAATCATGCTAGAGGGGATGGCAGGCGGCGCGTCAGAGACCAGTTCTTGCTCCACAATTGGGGGTGTCTCCTGTTCGGCAGGCTTTTTTTCATCTCGCAGGCTTTGGATTAAGTAAGCGACAATGATCCCGATAAAAAAACAAACAACAGCCAGGATTAGAACGAAAGATGTGTTCATAGGAGTCTCCTGGAATTAATATTGAACCCTCTCCTGAGGATTGGGCTGGCAGTTGGGACAGTAGTGGGTTCCCCTTTGCCCAACAAATATCTTTTGAATGCTTGTCCCGCAGGTAGGACAAGCCTCGCCGGTGCGTTTGTAGACGCGGAAATGGTTCTGAAATTCTCCTCCCCGGTAAACCCAATCTATGCTGGCGCCGGAGAGCCGGATACCTTCTTGGAGTACATGGCGGATGCTTTGCCACAGGCGGGTGGCCTCTGCAAAGGTCAGGGTATCAGAATGTCTCAGGGGGTGGATGCTGGCTATGTGCAGAGCTTCATCGGTGTAAATATTCCCTAAGCCAGCCAGGAAGGTCTGATCCATTAATAGAGGTTTGAGTTGGCGGTGGAAGGTTTGTAAGCGGCTAAATAGATCTTCAGCAGAAAAGGTTGGATCAAGCGGTTCTGGGCCCAAGTTTTCCAAAATGGGACCAGTATCGGATACCAGCCAGGCCCGGCCAAACTTGCGGGTATCGTTAAATGAAAGGCGCAGATTGCCATCCAAGAGCAGAATGATCCGGTCGTGAGGGGCGGGTGGTCCCTCAACCTGCCCCAGGATCAGGTCCCCGCTCATTCGCAGGTGGAAGAGAAGGTGTTGATCTGGTGAAAGCTGGATGATCAGAAACTTTCCACGCCGGCCAATATCCTGGATTACTTGTCCTATCAGCCTGGCTTTGAACTCCTCGGGGTCCGGCGTAGCCAGCGTACGTTCCCACAACAGGTATACATCTGTAATGCGCCGTTCCAGGATGGAAGGCTCGTTTAGGCGACCTTCACGCAACGACCTGGCGATGGTTTCGACTTCTGGAAGCTCAGGCATAGGTTAAGTATAGGATAAAAGTGAAAATATGTCATAAGAATTGATAGGCCCAGTTGAATCTGATGTTGCTACTCGTTAAACATCTCCCCTACACTGCGGCCTTCATGCGCCCGCAGGATGACTTCCCCAATCAAAGGAGCGATAGACAATACGGTCAGCTTATCAGACAGGCGGGCTTTATCTTCTTTGGGAATCTGGATGGTATCCGTGGTGATGATCCGCTTTACCGGCAAGGCCTCTAACCGGTCTACTGCGGGCGATGAAAATACCGGATGGACGAAAACGACGTAAACATCATGAGCGCCTTTAGCCTTGACAAGTTCTGCGGCCTGGCAGATTGAACCGCCGGTGTCAACCTCATCGTCCACAATGATCACATCGCGGCCTTCGACGCTTCCGATCAATGTCAGAGCCTGCGCACTATTGGCGGAGCCGCTACGGCGTTTTTCGACAAAAGCGATGGGGGCGTTAATGCCAGCTGCAAAGTTGCGCGCCTTTTTGGCAAAACCCAAATCAGCACTGACCACCACAGGGTCCTTCATTTTGGGCTGGAGTTGCTCAACGTGATCTTTAAGGATATGGAATGCGGTTAGCACATCTCCGGGTATAGAGAAGAAACCCTGAATTTGCCCGGCGTGCAGGTCGAGGGTCATATAGCGATTCGCGCCCGCAATCACGATCATATCTGCCACCAGGCGGGCTGTGATTGGAACACGGGGTTTGTCCGTTTTATCCGAGCGGGAATAACACATATAGGGAAACACAGCCGTTACCCGCCCAGCCGAGTCCAGTCGCAGTGTTTGCAGCATGATCAAGAGCTCCATTAAATTGCGGTGCACAGGTCGTGAGGTGGTCTGGATCACATACACATCCTGCCCGCGCACACTGCTGTGAAGCCTTACAAACAGGTTGTCGTTTGGGAACAGAGTGATGTCCCGCTCACTCAAGGACAGACCCAGGTGTTGGGCGACTTGCAAGGCTAGTTCAGGGGAAGCAGTACCGGCATATATTTTTATGCCACCGTAGGTAATCGATTCTTGCGGGGGGATGGTGTAGGACATAGAGTTCTCCAAATTGTGCTTAGAATGATTGGGTCAGACGTTCCACTGCTTCCTGGGGAGATAGCTTTCGCTCAAAAAGCTCTTGCAAGATCTCTTGGTAGAAAGTCTCTGAGATAGAAGTGCGCCAGTGCGCCATAAGCGTTTCCTCTAAATAAGCGTGCAGCTCTACTTTTAACCTGGCCTGCTCGCGCTGTTGCCAACCACCGCTGCGACGCAGGTACTCCTGATGCTGTTCGATCAGCCGAGCTAGCTTCTGAATCCCGGTTCCTTCGGTTGAGACGGTGCGCTGGATGGGAGGAACCCAGATCTCTTGCTCTTCATTGCTGGTTGGAATCAATTGCCTGAATGGGCTGGACGGGTTCTCCCGGAAATGATGGCGCGATTTGGGATGGCCGATCTCCAACATGCTTCTGAGCGCGCGCTCGGTGTTTTCTGCCCCTGGACGGTCTGCTTTATTGACCACCAGGATGTCGGCAATTTCCAGGATGCCGGCCTTGATGGCTTGGATCTCATCACCCATACCAGGAGCTTCTACAACGATGGTGGTGTGGGCCAAGCGGGCAATATCAACTTCTGCTTGACCTGCACCAACCGTTTCGATCAGGATGACTTCGAAATTGGCTGCATCAAATATCTGGGTCAATGCTGATGTGGCCCGCGCCAGTCCACCTAACGAGCCCCGGGTGGCCATCGAGCGAATGAACACTCCTGGGTCCCCGCTTAGATCCCGCATGCGGATGCGATCGCCCAGGATCGCTCCACCGGTGAAGGGGCTGGAGGGGTCTACAGCGATAATGGCGACTCGGCGAGCAGCTTCCCCTTGAGCTGGATGGCGGTAGTAGCGCGCCAGGTGGTTGACCAGAGATGACTTGCCCGTCCCCGGTGCACCGGTGACCCCGACCAATGCGGCCCGCCCGGTATATGGGAACAGCTCGTTGAGGGCCATACGGCCCTCCTCAGTGTTGTTTTCTATCTGGGTAAGTAGTCGGGATAAAGCCAGCCTGTCGTGTGCCAGGATAGATTCAGCCAGGGTCATGGATTTTCTGCCTGTGTTTGGGTGATGTGTGCGATTTCTGTGCCGGTTATCTTTTCATTCATCCTGTAACGTTTACGGTGTAGTTGAGATGGTAACGTTACCCACGATATCGCGCACGATGTCGTCCGTGATCGTGCCTGGACCGTAAACACCCATCACGCCCATCTCTTGAAGTACCGGTATGTCTTCATCAGGGATGATGCCACCCACAAAGACCTTTACCTCACTTTGGCCGTTTGCTTTGAGCAGCTCCAGAACACGCGGTACCAGCGCCATATGGGCTCCGGAAAGAATGGACAATCCCACCACATCAACATCTTCCTGGAGTGCAGCTTCCGCGATCATTTCAGGCGTCTGGCGCAGTCCAGTGTAGATTACTTCCATGCCAGCATCGCGCAGGGCGCGGGCGACCACTTTTGCACCCCGGTCATGCCCATCTAAACCGGGTTTTGCCAGCAAAATGCGTATCTTTTTTTCGTTCATAGCACCTCTCGAATTATCGATATCACCCATTTTCATTATAGCACGAACCCGTTTTGGTTCGCGGGAATTGCGATTCGGTCAAATAAAATTATTGTGGATGAACTCCCAAATATTAGAAGAGCGGGTTAGAATATTGTGAGTTTGGGATAATTAAGATAAGGTTGGAATTTTTTGATGTTTTGTGAGGTGTGGCCGCACGAAACATCCAAAAATCCCATTTATCCCGAATTCATGGCGACTTTGGTATCAATCGCGCAGGTAAATCTGCCCGCGGAGGTACTTGGCATGCTAAAACCCAAACGTGATCTGTATTATCCCGCTACCAAGCGGCAAGATTTCGTGGAAACCTTGCATGGCCTGAATATGCCTGATCCTTATCGTTGGCTGGAGGATCTGGATTCAGAAGAAACACGGGTGTGGATTGAGGGTCAGAACACACTCACTTTTAATTATTTAGATGGTATACCCTACCGCGCCCAGATCCGCCAGCGCATGACTGAGCTGTGGAATTATGAAAAGTATACCCCTCCAGTCAAGCGAGGGGAGCGTTATTTTTACACCTACAATGACGGGTTAAAAAACCAGCCCCTGCTTTATTGGATGGATGGCCTAGAGGCAAAGCCACAAGAGTTGCTCGATCCCAATTGCTTTTCTGAGGATGGCACGGTTGCCTTGATGAATTTTGCGGTCAGTGATGACGGCAGGCTGCTGGCCTACGGTTTGTCGGCTTCTGGCTCAGATTGGCAGCAGTGGCGTTTCCGGGAGGTCGATACCGGGCGAGATTTGCAGGACCAGCTCGATTGGGTCAAGTTTTCGACAGCCATCTGGAGGCAGGATGGCAAGGGAGTGTTTTACAGCCGCTACGATGTACCTGAAGAAGGCCTGGCTTACAAAGGTCCCAATTACTATCACAAACTGTATTACCACCAACTTGGCACATCCCAGACACAGGATGAACTGATATACGAACGCCCTGATCAAAAGGAATGGGGCTATCACTGCGATGTCACCGAAGATGGACGCTACCTGCTGATCTATGTTTCGCATGGCTCCCACCGGGAAAATCTGGTCTTCTACAAGGATCTGCAGGCTGGCGGCGATGTGGTTGAGTTGGTTGACCGTTTTGAGGCCGAATATATCCTGGCTGGCAGTGAGGGTCCCCGTTTCTATTTTTTGACGGACCTGGATGCTCCCATGGCGAGGTTAATTGCCATCAATCTGGACCAGCCGGATTGCTCGGCCTGGGAAGAAATCATACCCGAAACAGGTAGTGCCTTGCAAAGCGCCCACCTGGTTTCAGGGATGATTGCAGCCGTTTACCTGCAAGATGCTTACCACCGGGTCCGGATTCTGGGAATGGACGGCAAGTTGGTGCGGGAAGTGCAGTTGCCCGGCATGGGCACAATTACTGGTTTTGCTGGGCGTAAGGAAGACCGGGAAACTTTTTATCACTATACCAGCTTCACCTTTCCCGGAGCTGTGTTCCATTATGATATGGAAAACGGGGTTAGCCGTGTAATCCGCCAACCGCGTTTGGTCTTCGACCCAGGCGATTACGTGACCCGGCAGGTCTTCTATCCCAGCCAGGACGGCACGCAAGTGCCAATGTTCATCAGCCATAAAAGAGGCCTTGAACCGGACGGGGATGCGCCCACCTATCTGTATGGCTATGGCGGCTTCAACCTCCCCCAACTGCCGGCTTTCTCGGTCCCGAATCTGGTGTGGATGGAAATGGGCGGTGTCTTTGCTTTGGCAAACCTGAGGGGGGGAGGAGAATATGGAAAAGCCTGGCATTTAGGTGGGATGAGAGAGAACAAGCAAAATGTTTTTGATGACATGATCGCGGCTGCCAAATGGCTGGTGGAGAATAAATACACATGTACCCCTCGCCTGGCCATCGGCGGGCGCAGTAACGGAGGTTTGCTCACTGCAGCCTGCCTCACGCAACAACCAGATTTGTTTAGTGCGGCGTTGGTGATCGTAGGCGTCTTGGATATGTTACGCTTTCACAAGTTCACCATTGGGTGGGCCTGGGTCTCTGATTACGGATCGCCTGACGTTCCCCAGGATTTCAATGTGTTGATGAAGTATTCGCCTTATCATAACTTGAAACCGGGGACGAGCTACCCGGCTGTATTGATTGCAACTGGGGACCATGATGATCGGGTTTATCCGGCGCACAGCTTTAAGTTCGCGGCTGCTCTACAACACACCCAGGCTGGGTCTGCCCCTGTGCTGCTCAGGGTGGAGACGCGCGCCGGACATGGTCTGGGTAAGCCGACTGCCAAGCTGATTGAGGAGTTCAGCGATATGTGGACCTTCCTGGCGGACCAATTGAAGATGGAGATCGCTTAAACAGACCTGAACTTGTGAACAGTTGGTAGACCCATCTCTCATTAAACGAAAGTGCGACGTTTTGGCGTCGCACTTTCTAAATGGGGGGCGGCGATTTTTTCGAGGTTGGTTTAAATGGTTTCTCCGTACAGTTGGCGGTGTACCACGCTCAGAGCGCGCACCTGCTCGGCGGCGTGATATGAAGAACGCACCAGTGGCCCGCTTTCTACCCATTTGAATCCGATCTCTAATCCATATGCTTTGATTTCAACGAACTCTTCTGGAGTATAGTAGCGGTCGATAGGGAGATGTCTTTTACTGGGCTGCAAGTACTGACCGACGGTCAGGATGTCCACGCCCCAGGAGCGCTGGGCGCGCATGGTCTCTTTTACTTCATCCATCGTCTCACCCAATCCTAGCATAATGCCGGACTTGGTCAAGACTTGTGGGTCAAGCTTTTTTGCGTTTGACAAGGTGGCAGCAGCCCACTCAAAACGGTCCTGAGGTTGGACAGCTTTGAACAGGCGTGGTACCGTCTCGACGTTGTGATTCAGGATTTCGGGGCGAGCCTGCATAACGATGCGAAGGGCTTCCAGGCTGCCTTTGAAATCGGGGATGAGCACTTCAATGGAACAACCAGGATGGATCTCGCGAATACGCCGGATCACCATCGCGAAGATTGGAGCGCCACCGTCCTTGCGATCATCCCGGTTTACGCTGGTAATTACAGCGTGTTTAAGCTGCATGGCTTTGACAGCCTGAGCGACTCGCTCGGGCTCCAGCCAGTCTAGCGCAGCGGGTTGGCCGCGTTTGATATCGCAAAAACCGCAGGTGCGGGTGCAGATATCACCCATCAGTAAAAACGTAGCTGTACCGGACCCCCAACACTCCCCCATATTGGGGCACATGGCTTCCTCACAGACTGTGTGTAAGGATTTGCTGCGCATCAGTCCCTGCAGCCATTCATAATTTTCGCCTTGGGGAGCGCGCACCTTGATCCATTCTGGACGTCGCCGTGGCCTGGTCTCAATTTCTGTAGGATTTACCCTATCTCTGGTGGGTTGGAAAGGCATTCTATCTCCTGGTAGGTCGCTTTGCAGGCAGGGGTTAGGGGCTTATCTCTGCCAGATCTTATTCTACCAAATAAATCCGATATCTTTAGGCCGAATTTTTGGGTGTGTCCTTCAGCCCCATGATGCCATGAGAAAAAATATCGCCATTATGCGTGTTAGAGAAGCAATTAAATTCATAATATATCAGTCAGCCTACCCTGTCAGATTTATTCGAGAATCCCCTATTATTCTAAGGCATTATCCTGTCCGTGATAACCATCAGTGAGGCAGGCTTGTGCCTGGTTGGTGGAATAGGATTTTCACTGGACAGATGACCAGTTGTGGGAAACCCTTTCATGTTTAAAACAGGACCATTGTGAGCAAGACTTATTCAATCAGCGTGATGGACAAACCGGGGCAGCTTGGTATCCCTTGAATTGGGAGGTGATTTGGGCTATACTGGTTTTATCGGCACACGCTGTCTTCACAAATTAAGAAAATCCCAAAAATGGCGTGCGTTGGAGCGTACGCCTCCACACCCGCTTATTTGGGGGGGTGTTAACTATTTTTATGCACAGGAGGACAATGATGAATACAAAATTGACCTGGTTCGGACATGCCACCATGGGATTGGAAACAGGCGGCTACAAGCTGTTGATCGATCCCTATTTCAGCGATAACCCTGCCTGTTCGACGAGTGCTGACCAGGTGGAGGCGGACTTCATTCTGGTCAGCCACGGACACGGCGATCATGTTGGGGATACGGTCGCCATTGCCAAACGAACCGGTGCTTTGGTGATCTCTAACTTTGAGATTTGTAACTGGTTAAGCCGAAAGGGGGTAAAAACCCATGCTCAACACCTGGGTGGTGGACACCAACACCCCTTTGGTTATCTCAAACTGACCCTGGCTTTGCACGGCTCTGCCCTTCCGGATGGTTCCTATGGTGGAAATCCGGCTGGTTTTCTGCTGACCACCAAAACTGGGGAAAAGATTTATATGGCCTGCGACACCGGTTTGTTTGGTGATATGGCCTTGATTGGTGAAGAAGGTATCGACCTGACGATTTTACCGGTCGGAGATAATTACACGATGGGCCCGGATGATGCTCTGCGGGCCGTCAAGTTGATCCAACCCAAGCACGTTATCCCCGTCCACTTCAACACCTGGGACCTGATCGCGCAAGATTGTGGGGCCTGGGCGCAGAGGGTGCAGGCGGAAACCCCAGCGCAGGTGCATGTACTGCAGCCGGGCGAATCCTTTACCCTAGGTTGATCTTACTCAAAATTGATTTGTTTATCCGCGAATTTGTGAGGAAGGGGTTATCCTTTCAAGGCCCACAAATTCGCGGTTTTGTTTTGCTTCTGATATAATCTGGCGCAACAGGAGGCCAAATGGTTGGAAATTATTTTCGGCGCAAAGAAGATGAGGAGCGGGTGCGTGGCGAAGGCCGTTTGCCACCGGGACAGTCTCTGACTCAAAAATTTCCAGTGCTGCATTACGGTCCAGTACCGGCTTTCGATCCGCATACCTGGGATTTACACGTGTATGGTGAAGTGGAAGAAGAGCAGCGCTGGACCTGGCAGGAATTCAACCAGCTGCCACGCACGCAAATAACGATGGATATTCATTGCGTGACGCGTTGGAGCAAGTTCGACACTCACTGGGAAGGTGTTTCGGTCAGAAATCTTATCGAACAAGGTTTTATCAAGGTTCGCCCAACCGCCCGTTTTGTTTTACAACATGCTGAATATGGTTATACTGCAAATCTCCCCTTGGAGGTGGTTCTGGCAGATAACTACCTACTGGCTACTCATTTTGATGGACAACCGCTTGAGCCAGACCATGGTTATCCGCTGCGCAGCGTGGTGGGTGCTATTTCTGATCGTGATGAGCTCAAATCGCCCTATTTCTGGAAAGGCGCAAAATGGTTGCGTGGCTTGGAGTTTCTGGCTGGCGACCGGCGCGGTTTCTGGGAACAGGCTGGTTACCACAATGATGCCGATGTATGGAAAGAACAGCGTTTTGGCTGATCCAATAGCGCCGGCGTAGATTTGAACCCAATTGGATTGCTTAAAGTAAAGTCGCCTGCCTGGGCTAGGGGGGTTACTGGTGGGTTGGAACGGCTCTACCGTCTTTGAAACAAGGCAGCCAGTGACCTGGGGCAGCCAGAACGTGAACGGGTGTTCCTGCTTGGATGATTTTGGTATGAGGTTGGTAAGCATGTACCAGTTGCCCTGATGGAAGGCGTAACAAGTAAATATTCAGCGCTCCTTTAAACTGGCGTGAGATAACAACGGACTTTCCGCCTGGGTGAGTTTCAATAGCGATATCATCAGCCCGGATGCCGATTTCTACCTGAGTTCCAACGGGAAGCTCTAGGTGTTGTTTCAACAGGCCGATCTCGGTTTGGATGCCAGCAGGGCTAACCTCTCCAACTAGAAAATCGGTCTGTCCCATGAACTCGGCTACAAAACGGGCCTGCGGACTATGAAAAATCTCTTCTGGAGTGCCAATTTGTTCTATGCTGCCCTGGTTGAAGACAGCCAGGCGATCACCCATGACCAGGGCTTCTTCTTGGTCATGGGTGACAAAGATAGCGGTGGCCTGGATGCTCTTAAGTATCTCGCGCACTTCGGCGCGGATCTGGATGCGCAGGTCGGCATCCAGGCTGCTGAAGGGCTCATCTAACAAGAGCACGAATGGTTGCGGGGCCAGCGCGCGCGCCAGGGCAACCCGCTGACGCTCACCTCCGGAGATCTCATGGGGATAGCGCTTTTCTAGGTGGGCTAATCCGAGCAGCTTCAGCATCGCGTTAGCGCTCTCCTCAACCATCTTCTTCGGTCGTTTCGACAAACCGAAAGCCACGTTTTCGAAGACATTCAGGTGAGGGAAGAGGGCGTGTTCCTGAAAGACCATGCCCACGCCACGTTGCTCAGGGGGGACAAATCGTCCATTGCCAGCTACCGTCCGGTCGCCCAGGATGACAGAACCAGCATCTGGTTGCTCAAAGCCTGCTATCAGACGTAGGGTGGTGGTCTTGCCGCAGCCGCTCGGGCCAACCAATGCCAGGATTTCACCTTTTTGCATCGATAAAGATATATTAATGACAGCTGGCGCTTGGTCTGGTTCAAATTGCTTGGATAGATCCCGGATTTCTAAAGCGTAGGATGACAAGTTAGAGTCTCTCCCGGTGGAGCAAGAAGTAAAGTGGTCCGGCAGCAGCCAGGATCAACAGCAACGCCGCTGGGGCTGCCTGGGTATACATACCCTCGCCAGCCCAAATCCAGACCCGGACTGCCAGGGTATCGAAACCGGCTGGGCGCAGCAGCAGGGTGGCAGGCAGCTCCTTCAAAGAGGTCAGAAAGACCAGCGCGCCGCCCGCAAATAAGCCAGGCAATACAATGCGCAGAGTGACCTCCAAAAAGGATTTTATCGAGCTGCGCCCCAGGCTTTGAGCGGCTTCCTCCAGGGTAGGGGAGAGCTGAGCCAGGGCCGCCTCGCTTGAGCGCACGGCCTGGGGCATATGGCGTAACACATAAGCCAGCACAACCAGCAGGGGGGTTGCATACAGAAAGGGCAGGTAGCGGTTGACCAGCAAAATCAGGCTAAGCGCTACAACCACGCCTGGCAGGGCATAGCCTACCTGGGAACTGCGAGAGAACAAGCGGGTCAACCTGGACGGAAAGCGCACTGCCAGGAACGCTACCGGCAGGGATAACGCAACTGCCAGAATGCCAGCCAGTCCAGAGCTCCACAAGCTGTTCCAGGCAAAGGTCCCTAGACCTTGTGAGCCGGTTTGGAAG
>Ga0114946_10003032_pt1 | contig 11457 bp, 12 predicted proteins | sample WalLakDeSediment_FD_88676 | JGI IMG/M metagenome (GOLD analysis project Ga0114946, IMG submission 88676) | Lake sediment microbial communities from Walker lake, Nevada to study Microbial Dark Matter (Phase II) - Walker Lake 11/02/13 Deep Sediment | ecosystem: Environmental > Aquatic >...
CAGGGCAGCCGATGAGATCATGCGTCTGCTGGCGGAGATACATCGAACCGGGACGACCATCGTGTTAGTCACGCACGATGTCAGGGTGGCAGCCAGAACGGAACGAGTCCTGTTCCTGTTCGATGGCAAGATCGTGGGGGAGCTCGAAGCGGGCACATGCGATGGGACTTCCGGTGATCTCAAGGACCGCGAAGAACGCCTCACGGCGTGGCTGGCAGATAAGGGCTTCTGATTCTGTGCCTTGATGGTGCCGAATGGGCGTCTCGAGGGTTCGAATCCCTCCCTCTCCGCCAGATACGCTCGCAACGACGCCCGCTCCTTGAACCAGGGGGGCGGGCGTTCGCATCCGGTGTCAATCGACGTGCGCTGGCAGGCCGGTGGGGTTCCTCGAAACTGAGGGCCGTCTGCTAACGTTCGCGAGCTCATCGGCGCACCCAACCCTCCGGGTGTATATACGCTCTTGCACACATTCGAATATCCGTATATGCTCGGGGTAGCACTTCTTCGCCGCCGACGCCTTGCCGGAGGATATGGTGGATCGCGAGTTCTACTGCCTGCACTCAGACCTGTGTAAGACGCTTGCCAACGACAAGCGTCAGATGATCTTGGGCGCTTTGCGCGACGGCGAGGTCTCGGTCACGCGACTCGTAGAGCTGACCGGTATCCCGCAGCCGAATCTCTCGCAGCACCTGAGCCGCATGCGTGCACACGGTGTCGTTGTCGCGCGGCGCGATGGCGCGAACATCCTCTATTCGATAGCCAATCCCAAGCTCATGCAGGCTTTCGACCTGATTACCGAAGTCCTCCAGGAGATCGCTGCCGGTCAGTCGGCGACGGCTGAGGTCTCGGAATCCTCGGCTAGAAGCGCGAAGCGTACGAAGTAGCGGACCGACTGCGGTCCGAGACGGGTCAGACAGCTGGGTCACGAGAGAGGAAGACAGATGAACGTGGAAGTCGATCAGGCGCTCGAGCAGGCGGCAGCCGTCGCCGCCGAGCCTGCCGAGAAGCCCAAGAAGATGACGCTCGTGGTCATGAGTGGCGACATGGATCGGCTCTTCGGCGCGTTCATCATCGCGAACGGGGCCGCGGCGATGGGCTTCGATGTGGTGATGTTCTTCACGTTTTGGGGGCTGCGCGCCCTCAAGAAGTCCGAAGCCAAGCACGGCACGTCGTTCTTCGGCAAGATGCTCGGCATGGGTCTGTTCGAGGGTGGCGGCATCGAGAAGGCCAACCCCGGCAAGTACAGCTTCGGCGGGATGGGCCGCTGGATGTTCGGCAAGATGATGGGCGCCCACAACGTCACGACCCTGCCCGAGCTGCGCGATCTCGCGGTGGCGCTGGGCGTTCGCATGTACGGCTGCCAGATGTCGATGGACGTCATGGAGATCCCGCAGGACATCTTCGTCGAGGGCGTCCAGGACCCGGTGGGTGTGGGCTTCATGCTTGCCGAGGCCGAGGACTCTCAGATCCAGTTCTTCATCTAGTGAACCAGACGTCTGATCGCCCCCGGCAGGTCTGGACCGGGGGTCGAACGAAAGGAGCACTCTCATGAGCGACCTCACTGCCGATCTCGATCTCGACCTGCGCGGACTGCTCTGCCCCATGCCCATGGTCAAGGTCTCGCAGCAGATCAGTGCCGTGCCTGTTGGCGGCGTGCTGAAGGCTACCGCCACCGACGCCGGCTCGATCCCGGACATCACCGCGTGGGCGAAGTCCACAGGCCAGGAGCTCCTGCAGGCCGAGAAGGTCGGCGCCGAGTACGTATTTCTGATCAAGCGCACCAAGTAGGCCCGCACATGGACACATTCTCGTTCATCGCATCCGTAGTGCTCGTCTATGCCGGTCTCGCGATCTTCACGCTGGGGATGGCGTGGCGGGTGTGGCAGTGGAGCCGCACTCCGCGCTCTCCGGTGCGCCTCGCGCTCTACCCCAAACCGGCGACCGCCGCCGGCCGGTTCGGCAAGCTGATGAAGGACACCTTCGTCGCGCCGCAGAGCTTCGAGATGACGCCGAAGCTCATGATCGCGGCCATGGCGTTCCACCTTGCCGCGCTTGCGGGTTTCGTCGGTCACCTGCGTCTCGTGCGTGAGTTCGACTTCATGGTAGCGATGCTCGGCGAAGAGGGCATGGCGACGTTCGCGGCGTGGTCGGGTGGTATCGCTGGCCTCGTCATGATGTTTGCCGTGCTCTACTGGATCGGGCGGCGCACCTTCGGGCCCTACCGCCACCTCTCGACCCCGGAGGACTACCTGCTGCTCGTGTTGCTCCTCGGCGTGATCGTCATGGGCAACCACCTGCGCTTCGTCGGCCATCTTCCTGCGTCGGTCTACATCGAGTGGTTCCAGTCACTGCTTCGATTCCAGCCGACGTTCCCGCCGGAACTGGCCTCGTCGTCGACCCGGCTTGCGCTCAACTGGCACATGGTCTTCGTCGCGGCGTTCCTGAGCTACTTCCCGTTCTCGAAGCTCACGCACGCGATAGGCGCGTTCGCGACCAACCTCGTGAGGAGCTCTGAGTAGCCGATGACGCAACCAGAGAAACAGCAGGTCGAGTCCATCGTCGGTATGCTCGACAAGCGGATGACCCGGCAGCTCAAGCAGTACATGGACGTCTGTGTGCGCTGCGCCATCTGCAAGGACGCTTGCCACCAGTACGTCGCTACCGGTGACATGAAGTACCTGCCGGCCCGACGCGCGGAGCTCGTACGCCAGATCTACCGCAAGTACTTCACGAAGGCCGGTGAGTTCGTGCCGGCACTCTACGAGGCGCGTGACCCGGACGAGAACCTCCTCGACGAACTCTACGATGCGACGTACGCGTGCACGGGGTGTCGCCGTTGCATGTACTACTGCCCGTTCTCCATCGACACCCAGTGGGTGGTCTCAGCGGCCAAGGGCATCCTGCTCGCCGCGGGGCGGGGCAACGAGATGCTCGGCCAGCTCGCCGATGCGGCGATCTTCAAGGGCGACAACGCCGAGATGTTCCGCGACGGTCAGCTCGAGGGCTTCGCCGAGATGGAGACCGAGGTCCGGGAGCTCACGGGCAATCCCGAGGCGACCATTCCCGTCGACAGCGAGGGAGCAGATATCCTCTACGTCGCGCTCGCCGGCAACCACTCGATCCTGCCGGCAGCCGTCATCTTCAACGAGGCGGGTGCGAGCTGGACGCTATCGTTCTTCGAGTCGGCTAACTACGGTTACTTCTACGGTGATCCCGAGAAGGCGCGCTTGATCGCCAAGCGCTACATGGACGAAGCGCTACGCCTGGGCGTGAAAGAGGTCGTCATCACCGAGTGCGGTCATGCGTACCGCGTCGCGGAGATGTTCTACGAGGCGTGGGCGAAGGAGAAGATGCCGTTCAGGGTGCGCCACATCCTCGACGTCGTAGACGAGTACATCCGAGAAGGTCGGATCACCGTTGATCAAGCAGCTATCGCAGAGCGCGTCACGTACCACGACCCGTGTCAGATAGGCCGCAGTGGCGGCATCTACGAGCAGCCGCGCGACATCGTGCGCGCGGTTTCGCGCGACTTCGCCGACATGACGCCCAACCGCGAGAAGCAGTGGTGCTGCGGTGGGGGCGGAGGCATCGTCGCGATGGAGGAGTTCACCGACGTGCGTCTCAAGAGCGGCGCCGAGAAGGTGAAGCAGATCCGCGCGACCGGCGCCACCGTGCTCGCGTGCCCGTGCGAGAACTGCCGCCTCCAGATCACCGAGCTCAACGAGGTACACGACTTAGGCCTGCGCATCGTGCCCGTCATGGACTTGGTGGTCGAAGCGATGCCGCTCAAGGGCCGGGTAGCCAGCGCGGGCCATTCGGCGGACACCGAGTCAACCGGCTAAGGCTCGGACAAACGCCAGGACGCCCGCTCCTCGCACGTGAGGGGCGGGCGTCTGTAGAGCAGTGGTCCACTGAAGCCGACCTCTACACTCGCCCGTGTTGAACGGGCCGTTGTGGGTCACGTCGCTTCGTCCAGTTCCGGTACTCCTTTCGGCCCGGGGCGCTTCTAGCGCCTGCGACGGCTCGAAAGTACACGCATGACTGTGCCACCCGAGGCGAACAGGGCGGCGAAGCCGAGCACCGGCAGCGCGTCTCCACCTGTCATGGGTAGCACGACTGGCACAGCCTCCTCCTCGGCTTCGGCTTCGGCTTCGGGTTCCGGTTCGGGCGTGGGCGCCGGCGGCCCCGTCTCTTCCTCGCGCGCGTTGCCGAACCACACGTCGGTGGTCTCACCGCCCTCAACGTAGATTCCGTCTTGAGCCGGACCACCCGTCGTGCTCTCCCAGCCGTCGGGTAGTATCTCTGTGACAACGTGCTCTATCCCGGGCTCGAGGTTCGGGAACATGAGAGTGCCGTCAGCGCCGGTAACGAGACCGTCCGCGATGTAAGGCTCTTCCTCATACAGGGCCGTCAGCGAGAAGCCCCAGTTCGGCAGCATCGGCTCGCCATCGTCGTATACACCGTCTCTGTCGAGGTCCTCGAACTTATGGACAACGATGCGGCCCCCGGCGAAGCAGATCTCGATACGGGCGGGCCTCTGCCAATCCGGCGCATGCATGCCGCCGTAGTCGTACACGAGAGGATCGGTGCCGAACGTGTACACGGTGCATGGAGTCTGCGGGTCATCGAACGCTATCGCCACCCGGACGACCGGCACGTCGGAGATGAAGCCGACCCACCACCCGTCGCCGTCGTCGACGATCACCTGGATCTCCTCACCCGGGAGGCCCGGTACCCCGTACGTCTGGGTTCCAGCATCGGGGTTCGTGATCACCAAGCCGCCAGCACAAGCAGGCGGACACTCCTCGGGGTACGTCGGCTCAACACCGTTCAGCTGGGCGTAGGCGAGGATCGTCGGAGTGGCCAGTACCGTCGCGACCAACAGCGCCAGCCCGAGGATGACCGCCCGCGCCCCCAGGGTCCTCGACGCCGCACCCTTCCACCTACGTACGCTCATCTCTTCCCACCCCCTACTGCCGCTCTCGGGCGGCACTCGGGTCCCCGCAAGGGGGGTGGGTCGCGTGATTGACGCGCGACCGACTCACGACTACCAGGCCATGACTCGGATGACGCGCTACGTTGCGATGCCCCTAGCCCGCGTCATGGCCGGTCCCTGCCGGGGACCTGCGACGGACCGTATGTCCGCGCTCCACAACGTCGATATGCCCCAGGGATGCCGTGTGCGAGCACAGGCGGCAAGAGGAAGTAGTAGTACTCAGGCCGCATCCAGTGCTCCTACCGTTCTTACCCCTCGAGAACCGTTAGGCGGGCGTTTAGTCCGGTGGCCTTGACCGTCTGTTCGGTCGTCGGGACGGATTCGTCGCAGGGACCGGCGCAGAAGGGGTGGAGCCCGGTGATCACTACCGTGCCCTGCCGGCGCCGAAGCGCCCCACGATCACTCCCGCGACGGCGATACCGACGCCCGCCAGCGCGAGGTAGCCGATCCAGGTCTCGAGAGGGCCGAAGAGAGTGACGGCGAACGTCGATGCGCTCTCGGTGGTCGCACCCAACTCCGTTTCGACGAGGGTCTGCACGCGTACCCGTTCGGCCTGTGTCATCCCCCAGCCCACGAATCCTCCGATAGCGAGGAGTGCGCCGGCCCCTACGAGGGAGCGGTCCACCCGTCCGGCAGCGAGCGCTCCAGCGAGTAGCGCGGTGATCGCGAGCCACGGTAGCCACGCGCGCGACGAGTGCGCGGATCGGAGTAACTCGAGCCGGTCGGCCAGCAGATCCGTGCCGAACACCACGACACGCATCTGTCGGACGGTATCAGGCACCAGATTGACCATAAGAAGTCGCAGAAGCGGGGGCTCGATCTGTTCGATCAGGAGATCGATATAGGGGCCGAGAGTCACACGCAGGACCGCCTCCTCGGAGATGAGCTCGCCGCCGTCGGCGCGCACGGCACCGACGAGCCCGATGTGCCAGCGTCTCATCTCGGATGTCCAGAGCTGTGCGAAGGTGTCGGTCGCCACCGCGCCTGTCACCGTCGCCCGGACCAGGTCGTCGAATCGTACGGCGAGCTCCTCGACGACGTCCGTGGCCACCCCCAACGGGATGGCGACAGCGAGCTCACGGACGTCGAGGGCATCGAGGATCTTCGCCGAGATCGCCTCAGAGGCGGCGTCACGAACCTCGTCGTCCTCGACGAGTGGCGCGATTGCAGAGACGAACGTGTCGGTGTCCAGCAGCACCGTGTCGATCCAGTGCGCGAGCACCCATCCGTATGCAGCCGCAGCGCCGAGCGAGAACAGGAGCACTGCGACCACGCCCCGGATCGCCCATCGGGAACGGGTTCGCTCTCCAGCCGTCTGCACCGCTGTGTCCATCGTTCTCCGCCGGGTCGGGCTACGACGGCCGTGTCGCGTCGCTCACGAGGTATCTACCCGCATAGCTATATGGGTATGAACCTGCGGTGACCGGGAACCCTGCATGATGAGGGCGCGATCGGCCACGGGTGTCGATCGGCCGAGGCGATGCGGAAGCGGGGAGTGTTGCGATGTCGACAGAGAATCCGGAATACGAGGTGTTGCGGCGTGACGACTCTTTGGAGCTGCGCCGCTACGCGCAATATCTCACCGCGAGCGTGCGCGTCACCGCGAACGGCTACAACGAAGCAGCGTATGCCGGATTCGGCCTGCTCGCGGAGTACATCTTCGGCAACAACAGTATGGCGGGAAGCATTCCGATGACGAGCCCCGTCACGGCCAGCCGCTCGCACGGCGAGAGAATCCCCATGACGGCCCCGGTGACATCGGAGCGTGTCAGGAGCGACCAGATGGCGACCGCGGTGCCGCTATGCACCGTGCACTGCGCCGGCGAGTACGTGGTGAAGTTCACTATGCCCTCGAGCTTCGAGTCGCTGGACGATCTTCCGAGGCCAAACGACCACCGGGTGGTACTCGAAGAGGTGCCGACGCGCCTCGTCGCAGCAGCGCGCTTCGGCGGTCGTCTCGACGATGAGTCGGTTGCCGTGGCGGCGAAATCGCTCGAGAAGTGGATGGAGCACGAGGGGCTCGCGTCCGCCGGAGAGCCGGAGGTCGCGCAGTATGACGCCCCCTGGAAGCCAGGTTTCATGCGCCACAATGAAGTCCTCGTCCCCGTGGAAGTCCGCGCATAAGGCCGTGTCGGTGAAGCAGCGCAGCGGGTTGCCATCGCCCTTGCGCTTGCGATGGATCCGGAGATCATGCTCTTCGACGAGGTCACTTTGGCGCTCGCCGATCAGTCCCCTGGCCCCGCTGCGAATGTACGATTCCGGGTACACTCTTCGATGACCTGCCGAGGACACAAGGGAGTTCGATCATGGACGTGAAAGATGGGGACGTGCTCGTGTGCGGATGCGAGGACTGCGACATCGAACTGACCGTGAAGCGGGCCTGCTCGGGTGACAATTGCACCCACGAGTCCGAGTGCGAACTGACCGTGGAGTGCTGCGGCAAGCCGATGGAGGTCCGGCCCGGGTAGCCGACGACGGGTTCGATCAGCAAGAACCCCGCAGCTGGGTCTTGCGGAGCATCCCGGGAAGGGAGCCCCGTAACTATCGTTGGGCGGGTTACCCCCGTCTCGAGGTTAGAATCCCTCCCTCTCCGCAGTATGCAGGACAAACGTGATCCCGGCAGCCCGAGAAGGGAAGCCGGGATCGCCGTGTCCTTGGGTAGACCAACCGGTGGAGGTCATGTCGTCTTTTCGTCCGCGCACAGGACCGCCCGACCCGACGACGCTGACGCGATGGACTCCGGAATGGGCATGCACTCATCAGCCATGTTTCGCGAACGGAGGTACCGCCATGCAGTTTGTGAGTCTGTATCTGAACTTCAACGGCAATGCGGAGGAGGCTTTCGAGTACTATCGCTCGGTCTTCGGCAGCGAGTACGACGGACTCCTCCGCTTCCGCGACTTTGGTGAAGAAGCCATGGGTGCGACGGAGGCCGAGCGCGACAAGATTGCGCACATCTCGCTGCCCCTCGTCGGGGGCACCAGTCTGATGGCCTCCGACGTGATCGGACCCCAAGCGGACGAGTTCAATGCGGGCAACAACGTCTACATCTACCTCGAGACGGAGACCGCCGAAGAAGCCGATCGCCTCTTCAGCGCGCTGGCGGACGGCGGTTTCGCGGAGATGCCGCTGCAGGCCACCGAGTGGGCCGAGAAGTACGGAAGCTGCGTCGACCGTTTCGATGTGCGGTGGATGATCTCATTCACCGGCGACGTGCAGTTCTCGCTGTAGAGACGTCGCAATCGAGCACACGCACGTACGATGCCGGCTGATCGGCGGGAAGGAAGGAGCCACGCATATGGCTGAGTCCCCGAAGATCTCGAGCGCGCCGTGACCGAACTGAACGAGAAGCTCGACAGCTTGTGACCGCACCTGCCGAGTCCGACGCCATCAGGGTCGCCTGCGTCGGCGACAGCATCACGCGTGGGATGTTCGTGTGGCGCCGGAAGAAGAACGCGTACCCCGCGCAGCTGCAGGCGATGCTCGGGGAGCGGTTCTGCGTGCGCAACTACGGGGTGAACGGTCATGCCGCGCAGCGGACGGCGGACCGCCCCTACTGGAACAGCGACGCCTTCGCATCGAGCTCCGTGTCCCGGCCGGACATCGTGCTCATCATGCTCGGGACGAACGACTCCAGAGGCGACAACTGGAAGGGAGTGGATTCGTTCGCCCGTGACTACCGGTCGCTGGCCCAACACTATCGGTCGCTCGAATCGAACCCGGACGTGTGGCTGCTAACGCCTCCGGCACTGTTCCGGCTCGGGCGGAGTACGAAGGTCCGCTACGGCATGGATCAACACGCGCTCCAGGAGATGTGCCGTGCGATCGAGGGTCTTGCGCGCAATCTCGGATGCGGCCTCATCGATGTCAACGCGGCCACAGCCGGTCACCCTGAGGCGTTCAGGCTCGATGGGGTGCACCCCGGAGCGGCAGGCGCAACGCTGATCGCACGGACCGTCTTCGAAGCGCTGCGGGCAAACGGATAGCCTGCGACTGCCGAGCACCGCAGCAGTCTCCGATGCATGCGTCGGCCCGGTTCGCTAGCTTGACGTGGCGCCTTCCTGGAGCTTCTCGAGCACCCGGTCCAGGTTGAAGGATGCCGGTTTCTGCCGTGGCGGGAACTCTGCGAAGTCCGCGATGGTTCTTGCCACGAGCGCTTGCGCCGGTACCACCAGGTACGCGTGGTCGATCATCCAGTCCCAGTAGGTGTTGGAGTTCTCGAGTGCCCGCTCGAACGGGTCGCGTCGCAGGTGGAAGATGCGCGGGATGCGTAGGTCGACGAAGGGTTCGGCCCAGAGAGCCAGCGTCTTGGCGCGCTGCTCCTTGAAGACGTACTTCCAGTCGCCGATCCGCAGTGCCACGAGTTCCGCATCGTCGTTGACGTAGAAGAACTCCTTCCTCGGGCCCTCGGCCGTCCTCCCAGCGAAGTAGTCGTTCATGTCTTTGCCGTCGAGGACGACCTTGTACGTCTTGTCGCCGAGCGTGTGGCCGGCCCTGCACTTCGCCGCGATGTCGGGCTCGCCCGCTGCCGCGAGGAAGGTGGTGAGCATGTCTTGGTGGGCGACGATGTCGTTGAGCGTGACGCCGCCCTGCCACTTCTCGGGCCAGCGCAGGAACGCCGGCACGCGGTAGGCACCCTCCCAGTTGCTGTTCTTCTCCGACGCGAACGGTGAGATGGCGGCGTCAGGCCACGAGTTGAAGTGCGGTCCGTTGTCGGTCGAGTACATCACGATGGTGTCGTCAGCGATGCCCAGCTCGTCGAGTTTGTCGAGGATCATCCCGACGTGGCGGTCGTGCTCGACCATGCCGTCGGCGTACTCTCCCTGTCCGCTAATCCCGCGGTGCTCGTCCTTCACGTGCGTGCGGAAGTGCATGCGTGTCGCATTCCACCACAAGAAGAACGGTTTGCCGGTCGCGGCCGTCTCCTCCAGGTACTCCAGCGTTCGGTCGGTGACCTCGTCATCGATCGTCTCCATGCGCTTGCGGGTCAGCGGCCCCGTGTCCTCGACCTTCTGCGTTCCGTCGGGCATGGCCCAGCTGTGGATGACACCGCGCGGACCGAACTGCTTGCGGAACTCGGGGTCCTTCGGATAGTCCTCGAGCTCGGGCTCCTCCTCGGCATTGAGGTGGTACAGGTTGCCGAGGAACTCGTCGAAGCCGTGGTTGGTAGGCAGGTGCTCGTCGAGGTCGCCGAGGTGGTTCTTGCCGAACTGCGCGGTCGCGTAGCCGAGCGGCTTGAGGAGCTCGGCGATCGTCGGGTCCTCGGTGCTGAGGCCCCCGGCAGCGCCGGGGAAGCCGACTTTGGTCAGGCCGGTGCGCAGCGGATTCTGCCCGGTGATGAAGGCGGATCGGCCGGCCGTGCAGCTCTGCTGGCCGTAGAAGTCCGTGAAGCTGATGCCCTCTCGAGCGATCCGGTCGATGTTAGGCGTTTCGTAGCCCATCATCCCCCGGTTGTTGAAGCTGATGTTCCAGTATCCGATGTCGTCGCCCCAGAGAACCAGGATGTTCGGTTTCCCGTCCGGCATGTATGGTCATCCTCCTCGGCTTGTCGTGCCGTGCGGGAAGCGAGCGCGCCCCGCTGGTGGTACTGCTTGTGTCTGTTCCCAGGAAACCATGTTCTTCAACAAGCCGCATCCGCTACGATGGGCGCATGAGCGAACTGCAGCCCCCCGCGTTTCACGTCATGGCCAAGCCCACCGGTGCGCGCTGCAATCTGCGCTGCGACTACTGCTTCTTCCTCGCCAAGGAAGACCTCTATCCGGGCAGCGACTTCCGCATGTCCGATGAGGTCATGGAGGCCTACGTCGAGCAGACGGTTCGTGCGCAGCAGGTGCCGCACGCGACACTCGCATGGCAGGGCGGGGAACCCACGCTCATGGGCATCGACTTCTTCCGCCGGGCTCGTGCCGCCGAGGAGGGCTGCGTGCCGCCCGGCATGACGGTCGAGCGCACGATCCAGACGAACGGCGTCCTTCTCGACGATGCCTGGGCGGCTTGGCTGGCCGAAAACGAGTACCTCGTCGGTCTCAGCATCGACGGGCCGCGCGAGGTTCACGACGCGTATCGTCACGACAAGGCCGGCAACTCCGTCTTCGATCGCGTTGTTGCGGCCGCGAGGCTGCTCCAGCAACACGGGGTCGAGTTCAACATCATGTGTACGGTGAATGCGGCCAACCAGGACAAGCCGCTCGACGTCTACCGGTTCTTCCGCGACGAGCTGGGCGCGCGATTCATTCAGTTCATCCCAATCGTCGAAGTGGCGAGTCCGCCGACCATCAGCACGCCGGGGATCGTGACCGAGCGTAGCGTGGTGTCCGAGGCGTACGGCTCCTTCCTCAATGCGATCTTTGACGAGTGGGTGCTCCACGACGTGGGCGAGATGTTCGTCCAGACGTTCGACGGCGTGCTCGCCGCGTACCTGCGCGGCTACTCGAGCCTGTGTATCTTCCGGCCCACCTGCG
>Ga0114946_10003033_pt1 | contig 11455 bp, 9 predicted proteins | sample WalLakDeSediment_FD_88676 | JGI IMG/M metagenome (GOLD analysis project Ga0114946, IMG submission 88676) | Lake sediment microbial communities from Walker lake, Nevada to study Microbial Dark Matter (Phase II) - Walker Lake 11/02/13 Deep Sediment | ecosystem: Environmental > Aquatic > Freshwater...
CGGCGCCATTCCACCGAAGCAAGGTGACAGCTTCACACCGAGCACCTTCGACCTGTCGCAGAACTTCCCGAACCCCTTCGGCGGTTCCGCTGGAAGCTCGATGACCACGCTGCAGTACAGCGTTCCCGAGCGCAGCCAGGTGCATTTGCGCATCATGGACATGCTCGGCCGCGTCATCGACGTGCCGGTCAACGGCATTGTTGAAACCGGTGTTCATCAGGCTGTCTTCGATGCTGCTGGACTCCCCAGCGGCAACTACATCGCCGTGGTGACCATGACAGGCGAGCAGAGCGGTCTTGGCTTCAGCAAGACGGTGAAAATGGTGTTGAACAAGTAACAAAAAGGGGCGGGGCGATATTCGCCACCACCCGTAGAATTGCCACAATCATGCTTCGGGGGCGGTCACTGTACCGCCCCCGAAGTTCAGTATCGACGCAAGCTGCTCACAGCGCAGCGTTCGTGTCACATACCGGTTAGTGAGTTCGTCCAGTCAGCATTTTACCGAGAACTTCAGTACTGTAGGCTTGACCAGACGCTCGTAGTCTTTGTACGACAAACGCAGGAGTTCACGATGCGAACCTGCGTTGAATGCTATAGTGTCCTCCTCCGCGAGTGAGCGTGCCACGTACACGGGAATCCCGTAGAGATTTCCGAAAGGCGGCATCGCGCCGAGTTCGCATTGTGGAAAGTGGTCACGGAATTCGGCCTCTTTCGCCAATTCCACCACCCCGGCACCTATCACGTCACGCAGTTGCGCGAAATCCACTTGATAGGAAGCTGGAAGCACTGCCATGGCGATTTCGCCATCGATTTTGACAATTACGCATTTCGCCATTTGCTTGCCAGGAATATGCGCGCTCGCGGCGATCTCCTGTGAAGTGAATGCGGGCGAATGCGTGATGGATACGTAGCGCACATCCTCGCTGTCCAGAAAATTCTTCAGTCGCTGTACCGCCATGTGCTTCTCCTTTTCAGAACAAGTGAATCGCAAGTCGTTGTTATCATGGCTTCAGGACAACCATGAACGGTTGTACCGGCGCCTGTGTGCCGTGTTCAGATAGAACGCTTTATGATACGGAGCGATGACGACAAAGGCAACAGGATTCTAAGGAAAAAACGCATCAGGGAAAGATCGCATCATATACTAAGCATTGCGAGTAGAATGTTCACTCGAATGCTTGCAGTGCTGCACCAATGGAGTGAATAACGCGAAGGAAGTATTATACTCCAGCAAGTTGCAGCAGTGTAGTAGAACCCGCACACCTCGCCTCTACCCGATGCGCGTTGAAGTGCGATGGCGCGCGGCTGATGCACACACTTCAATGAGTGCCGCATATCGCTCCGTAACTGCGCTGGATGCTTATCGTCCGAAAGCTCTGATTGTGTAGGTGAATGTCAGCAGAGCGTAACGTTGTAGGACAATGGAACGCGCGTCCTCGATATAGGTGTCCGTGACGTTGCGGATAATACTTTTATTCCGATTCAGTGCATCGTAGAGGGTTAGACGAAGCTCGGCTTGCTCGTCCGCGAGGAATTTTTTCGCTATGCCAAGATTCCATAGCAATATTTCGTCATTGTAGCCCTCGGAAAGACCTGTGTAAGAATTATGTAAGAGATCGGAGTTGAAAACAATGCCCTTCCATATCGTCCAATTCAAACGCAGACGCGTCATCTGATTGATGTAGCGCTGATCGAAGTCTGCCTGCAAAGAATTCTCGATCCAGTTGATGTTCGTTTGCGATGAAATGGTGAAGTCAATATTCTCGCTGATATTGCTGGCGACGACTACGCCGAGACCCAGCGAAGGCGCGTAGCTGTAATTGAGTTCATCGTTGATGAGGCTCGGTGTGCGCGAGTAACTGCCGAAGAGGTTGAAGTTCACATTGGACTTGATCCAGCTCACGGGTCTGCCGTACGTGATGAAGGAGCGCAAGGAGTAGTTGCCATCCAGATTTACCGGTCTAGCAAGCTGCATCCCACGCGAAAGCGGAACACCCATCACGACTGTATCGGTAGCCGCGAGTACCAAGCTGTTTCCGATGTGATCCGTTGTGATCGTGGCACCGATAAAAGAAAAGAAATACCCCCCCGTCGCCGGATGTGCGGTAGAATAACGCATTACCATGAAGTGGCTGTAGTTCTGGTCGAGTTCTGGATTGCCCATGGAAAGCTGAAGGGGATTGCTGTTATCGACCGCATCCTGTAACTGGTCAACCGAAGGTGGACTAGTGCGACTGCGGTAGAAGAGGCGAAGGTCGGAAGCAGGCGAAATCTTCCAACGCAACATGGCACGCGGCATGAATGTAGCAAAGCTGCGATCCAAGCTTCCGGTGCGCGGATACAGACGCTCGCTGCTCAACGTGGCCCATTGCCACGCCGCGTCGATGCTGATATGTGCAGCATCGTTGTCGAAACGGTACCCTGCACCGGCTGATTGCGTGAGATAATCGCTCATGAACTCGTTGCTGACAAAAGGATCCAAGTCGTCGTAGAAACCGCTGAGCGGGGAGAAGTTGTAGGTCTTCTTGTCCGAGTCGTCCTCACTGTATGAAGCGGAATGACGGATCTGCAGCATGGAACGCTCACCGAGCGGCTCCGTGTAAACTGCTTCGGTGGAAAGCGACAGCCCACGCTTGAGTAATGCTCCCTGTTGGTCAAGTGAATCGACCCTGCTTGCTTGACCGAATGTTTCGTAGCGAGACAGCAAGGTGTTTTCGCCTTCGTTTCTTGTCAATCCGGTCTGTAATTCCACACTGAACGTACGTCCTTTGGTCGCGAACGCTCGTCTAAACAGCAGGGAATTCTGGAAATTCATTCCTGTGAGATCGGAGGTGAAGGATGAATTACCGAGATTCAGCGGAGAATCTCCAAGCATGGTCGATGCGTATGTCAATCGATTGCCATCGTTTTGCTGCAAGGAAAGACGCGGCCTGATGAGTAATGAATTGAGGCTGTCGATTTTCCAATCCACGCGCATGTTGAGGCGATGATTCATGTTGTCGCTGTCCGAACGCTCGATTTCGTCATACATCTGGCCGGTGGCACCGGCGACGATGAACTCTCGCAACAGTGTGTTGTCCGTTTCGGTACTGCTGAAATTGAAAAAGTAACTGCCTGTTGCCTCGATATTCGCACCCCAAAGGTCCGAGTAGTTGATTCCGAGCGCATGTGTTGTGGCGATTCCGTTGCGTGTATCGACCATGAAGTCGGAGATGCCTCCTCCTCCCCGGAATGCACCGGCACCCATTGGTCGTATAGCACCCGGCGTGAAGCCACTGCGAGACATTATCGACCGCATTCCCCCACTACGAGAAGATGAACCGAGTACTCCGAGCAAGTCGTCGGTGGAAAAATTCTGTTCGTTCACATTGTTCGTCAAGGCGAGTACGGAAATGCGTCTGTCACCATCGAAAAAATTGATATTACCACCACCACGATAATGACTGCTCTCGCCGAATCCGCCATAGAGTTTACCGAAGGTCGCATTGCGCATCATCGCGCGTGTGACGATGTTAATTGTTTTGCTCTCGTTGCCATCACGGAAACCAGTGAACTGCGCCTGATCGCTTTGTTGGTCGAAAACTTGAATTCTATCGATGATTTCGGCGGGGATGTTTCGTAATACCGCACGGGGATCCTCACCGAAAAATTCCCTGTTGTCCACAAGCACCCGCCGGACATCTTCGCCCTGTGCCCTGACTGTACCACCGTCAACGGTGATTCCGGGCATTTTCGACACGAGATCCTCCGCGGTTGCATCGCGGCTTACTTTATAGGCTTGGGAATGGAACTCCACGGTATCCTCCCTCGCGACGACTGCAGGTGCCTGTCCCGTCACTTCAACTTCACCGAGACGAATATCCCCCTCCTCCATAGTGATGCGCCCGAGCCGTAGCGCTTCCGTACCGACCTTGATAGTACGAGTCACGGGTTTATACCCGATGTAGGTGATTCGCAATTCGTAGTCGCCACTGCGAACGTTCTCCATAGTGAAGCGTCCTTCGGAATTGCTGACCGTGCCCCGGGGCTGCGTGTCGGGGGATTCGATCAACAGTACGTTGGCGTTGTGTAGCGGACTCCCGTCACCTGCGCTGACGATGCGTCCCGAAATGGATACTCCCTGTGCAGCGGCGGCCATGGTCGCGGCCAGCCAAATTAATGATAGTGTGGTGAATTTCATTTGTTCCGATTGAGAAATTGATACATCGAATATTTGACCCGCCATGTCGCAAATGGTTTAGTCGGGCCGCTATCCGGTAAGATGCGAATTGTGGCATGCGCGGTTCAGTACGTTGCAGCATCAATCGATGACGACATGTATAGACGAGTTCGACTTTCCGCGACTTCCTCAGCGCACACGCTTCCGTTGTCATCTCCACATCGATGCCGTGACCCTTCGACATGAATATACCTCCCGCTTCCAGTATGCGCAATTCGCATGAGTACGATCCGCAATGCCAGAGAGAAGGAGTATGATATCAGAATTGAAAATCGGGTTGCTGTCGCGTCGGGGTCGCAGTCGAGTCGAAGTCGTAGACGAAGCCGGAGATTCGCCCGTTGCGAACTCGCCATGGCGAGTCGAAGTCGAAAATCCGTCACGGCGGAATCCGCAGTAGCGGAGTTCGTCGTTGATAAAATCACCAGCGGAGAAGTGAGGCTGGGGGAAACAGCACATCATCGTAACGTGCAAGCCGTGAGGAAAACGACACTCAATGAAGCTCGGAGTCCCGTGTATTCCTCACATGATAGGATGGCGCTTTTCGCCGCACGTAGCTGCGCGTTATTCAGGTAGATAGCGATGCAAGCCCGCAGCGCGTGCTTGTCGAATAGCTGCTTGAAATTCGCTCCGTGTTATGCGTCGAGACAAGGTCGGATACGAGTCCGCTTGGTATACAGGGTAGTATTGCTCCATGACATTGACGAAGCAGTCGCGTGATATTTCATCAGCGAGGAAGGAGAACACGGTGTCGGATGCCGCCGCGTTGTTCGGCAGGAGCAAATGTCTGACGAGAAGCCCGCGTGTCGCGATGCCTCTTGGTCCGACTCTCAAATCTCCGACTTGTCTGTGCATCTCTCGTAAGGCCTTGGTGGCTACATCGAAATAGTCGGGTACTCCGGAGTATTTCGAGCCTGCTTCGTTCGATCCATACTTGAAGTCGGGCATGTAGATATCGACGATACCGTCCAGTAGACGCAATGTCCGAAGCTCGTCGTATCCGCCGGTGTTATACACGAGAGGCAATTCGAGCCCCTGAGTCGACGCCTTGGCGACAGCGTCAACGATGAAGGGAAGAGCGTGTGTGGGGCTGACCAGATTGATGTTGTGGCAGCCGCGTGACTGCAGATCGAGCATGATGCGAGCCAATTCTTCGTTGTCTATTTCATGGCCGTCGCTACCGCGGCTGATGCGTGCATTCTGACAGAACACGCAGTCGAGATTGCATCCCGAAAAGAAAATCGTTCCGGACCCATATACACCGACAAGCACATCCTCTTCTCCGAAATGAGGTGCGGCGTTGGCGATTCGGACATGGCTTCCTTCGCGACATCTGCCCGTTTCGCCCAGGCGTCGTTGTGCTCCGCAAGCTCGCGGGCACAGCGTACACCCGTCGAGAAGCGCTTCCAGCTTGTGTGCGCGGTCGAGAAGTTCGTCGGGTGTGAGTGTCAGATATGCCGCGATCATTTGCCTATGCGAGTCGAGTGACTATGATGTCGGGAAACGGGTTGCTTGCAGGTGCTGGGTCACATGTCTCCGACAGACATGGAGGCCGAAGCAGTATGCGGAAAATATACCCACAGCTCCGGGAATTCCGCAAGGCGATTCCGGAGTGATTCCAGAGTGATTGGGGAAAACACTTGCATTTGTTTATCTCATCATGCATTTTCAGGCCGAACGACCTGCCCGATCAGCATCTTTACCGAGGTGGTTATATGTACGAGGCCGGTGACGGTGTAGCACTATGTGTGATATCATGTTTCAGAGCGCGAGTAGCGGCCTGTCTGCCGCAGTGCTGGGCTTTGCATTGCGTGAATAACAACAACGCGGCCGAATTGCGCGAGGGTTGTCGGTACACATGAGTATACAAGTCGAAAGATGGGGAACACGTGTGGGGCTGGTGCTTGCGGTTGCGGGCAACGCGGTCGGTCTCGGCAATTTTCTTCGTTTCCCGGCTCAGGCCGTGCAGAATGGCGGGGGTGCCTTCATCATTCCGTACCTCGTGTCATTCATCCTCATGGGTATACCAATGCTGTGGGTGGAATGGGCCATCGGCAGGCGTGCCGGACGCTACGGTCATCACTCGTCTCCCGGAGCGTTGGATGTACTGAGCAGTGGACGCATGTGGAAGTATATCGGCGTGTTCGGGATATTCACGAACCTCACCGTCGCCGCGTATTACAGTTACATCGAATCGTGGACGTTGGCCTACGTCTGGTACTCTATGACGGGGACGTTCAGCGGAATGTCCGCGACCCAAGTATCGGATTTTTTCTCCTGGTATCTCGGTTCCGACCAGGGATTGCTCAGCTTCTCGGCCCCGGCGGTTCTTTTTTTCGCAGTGACGCTTGGAATAAATCTCTGGATTCTCTCAAGAGGCTTGCGACGAGGTGTGGAGTTGGCGAGCAAGATAGGCATGCCCATTCTCATCGTGTTCGGAATCTTTCTCGCCGTTCGCGCACTGACACTCGAAGCAGGTGAACATGGTGCGATGTTCGATGCTGTCGTAGGGTTGAATTTCCTGTGGACGCCGCAATTCGATTCGCTGGCGAATCCGAAAATCTGGCTTGCGGCTGCGGGCCAGATATTTTTCACGTTGGCCGTCGGTCTCGGGTCCATACACTGCTACGCATCGTACGTGCGCGAGAGAGATGATATCGCTTTGAACGCATCCGCCGCCGGTTGGACGAATGAGTTTGTAGAAATCATTCTCGGAAGTTCCATTATCATTCCGATAGCCGTGGCGTATCTCGGATTGGATTGGTTGCAGGACAACGTCGGATTTGAAATGGGTTTTCGCACCATGCCGACATTGTTCGAGCAATGGGGAGCGGTTTTCTCGACGCTCGCCGGTGTCGCTTGGTTCGGCCTGCTGTTCTTCGCAGGCATAACCAGCTCGCTTGCCATGGGTCAACCGGTATTGGCGTTTCTACAGGACGAATTGCGTGTATCACGAAATCACTCCGTCATTGTTTTCGGTGTTGCGGTGGTGATGCTGGCGTTACCCTGCGTGTTGCTCTACAACGGTGGTGCGTTCGCGGAATTCGATTACTGGGCCGGAACATTTTCCTTGGTGGTATTCGCGCTGGCGGAAGTGATTCTGTTCGCATGGGTATTCGGCATGGATAAAGGGTGGGAGGAGATCACGCGCGGTGCCGACATGCGCGTGCCGAAACTGTTCCGATACGTGATCCAGTACGTCACGCCGATGATTCTGTTGTTTGTTTTCCTCGGAGCACTGTTCAGCCCGATGGATGGGGATTGGAGTGCAGCCGTCGCATCGCTTTTCGCCGGAGAGGGATGGCCATTGGCGGCGGACAGCGTCATCGGGAGCGTGTTGCACATCGGTATCGAGGATACGCGCTGGTTTATCGACGGTGAGGTTACGCGAACATTCATCATCGACATGACGCGACTGTTGCTTCTCGGGACGTTTTTTTCCATCGCAGTTGCGGTGTATTTCGCCTTCGGCAGACGTGATAGAAGAATAATTCAGGAGAAAGAATCATGACGCGTTCAGCCTTGATCACATTGCTCATCACATGGGGGATAGTCGTGTTCATGGTCGTTCGTCTTTTCGTCCGCGTGCTTCGTAAACCCTTGGAAAAGGAGAAGGAATAACTATATGAACACAACACGACGGCAATCCTTTTTGGGGTCGGGCTACCGATACACGCCGCTCGCTGGCATTCCCTTCGCACCTACGCAATGTATGACGAGTGAAAATGCATGATCGGAATACATATCGGCACTCTTCGCGAATGATTGACCATGAGTTTGTAAAAAATAATTATTTAGTCTATGTTTAAATAAGAACATCGACAAAGACATCGACATTATGATAGGAGACATCGATGAGCGAATTGATCAACAACGCGGCGAAACGCAAAGAACTATTGAAACACATGATATTGCAACTTCACGCGGGTGAAGCGCCTGAACAGGTGCGCACTCGTTTGGAGGAATTGCTCGGCAGTATCCCGTATGGTGAAGTCGTGGAGGTCGAACAGGAACTGATCGCCGAGGGCTTGCCTCAAGAAGAGGTGCTGAAATTCTGTGATATACACACGCGGGTGCTCGAAGGGAAGATTGATCGCAGCGGTGTGAAACTCGTCCCGCCAGCTCATCCCGCAGACACGTTCATGAAAGAGAATCAGGAACTGCTTCGCCTGACATCGGATATCGCAGCAATACTTCGCGGCGTTTCGGATCTGGATGCAGCCGGCATTCCAAGTGTTGTCATGCAACTTCGCGGCATGTTCAACACGTTGTGGGACGTGGACAAACATTACCGGAGAAAAGAGAATCTGCTTTTTCCATTCCTCGAGCAGAAGGGCATTACCGGACCTCCGACAGTGATGTGGGGAAAGCACGATCAAACCCGGGAAGCGTTGAAAGCTGCCATGGACGCTCTTGCCTCCGATGGCGACATGACGCGAGACGATTTGGAAGGGCTCGCGGACTTGCTTCTCAAACCTGCCATTCAATCTGTGGAAGACATGACCATGAAGGAGGATGAGATACTGTTGCCGATGTGCCTGGACCAACTCACCGATCTGGAGTGGTTTGAAATTTACCAGCAGACGCCGGAAATCGGTTTCTGTTTATATGATCCCAAAGATGAGTGGAAACCACGAAACCTCGATTCCATTCCGACATCGCACATTGAACAGAATGCTGTCCGTTTGCCGAGTGGTAGCATGACGCCTACGGAACTGAACGCCATTCTCAATACACTACCCTTCGACCTTACCTTTGTCGACAAGGACGACAAGGTGAAGTACTTTTCCCAAGGGAGCGAAAGGATTTTCGATCGCAACCGTGCGATTCTCGGTCGGGATGTCCGGCTCTGTCATCCACCTTCCAGCATGCATATCGTCGATCGTATTCTCGAGGATTTCAAAAGCGGTGCCGAACACAGCGCTCCGTTCTGGATACAACTTCACGGTAAATTCATTCATATCGAGTACTTCGCTCTACGAGACGAAGAAGGTGCCTATCTCGGAACACTTGAAGTCTCGCAGAATCTCACTGAAAAGCGGGCTCTCGAAGGAGAGCAGCGACTGCTGTCGTATGCGCCGAGGGGGGAAGCATGAACAGACCGTTGATCACGCCACAAATGAAAGTCGGTGATTTCCTTGATGCATTTCCGGAGCTGGAAGCTACGCTGATTTCCATATCTCCGGCGTTTCGTAAATTGAAGAATCCTCTTCTTCGCCGAACCATCGCCCGTGTCGCGACCTTGCAGCAAGCGGCACTTACGGGTGATGTGCCGATACACGACGTCATACGGCAGTTACGGGAGAAGGCGGGTCAGAGCTTGGATGAAACGGTGCAGGAGGCAGCACCCCCAAGCGAGGCAGCGGATGGAATGCCAGAGTGGTTGCTTTCGGCTACGTCGCGAGAGGAATTCGACGCGATTCCGATACTCGACAGCGGAGCGCACCCTTTGCAGGAAGTGTTCAAAAGACTACAGGATCTGTCCGAAGGGACTGTATTGGATTTGATAACACCTTTTCATCCCGCTCCGCTCATAGAAGCGGTTCGGAAAAACGGTTGGCAAACATGCTCGCATCGTGACGAAGCAGGTCGCTTCATCACCAGTATCGGAGCAAAGCGGAAAGGGTAGACCCGGAAGCGTACCTCTATCCGTGCTGCGGTCTGCCGAATTATTCATGGTTGCTGTCGATAGGACGCATCATCGATCTTCGGTGAAGCGGCCATGCATTGTCGCGAAGGCACCGAGCTTTTCATCCATGATGATGCGAAATATAAGAGTTTCACCTCTTTCTATTCTGTCAGGGCGGGGTTTGTCTCTGTCCCAGTACAATCGTCGGCCGTGCGTCGTCGCCCAACTCAGGCGAACCATGTTCGGCCGTTCGTTCCGGAGTTTGATTGTATAGATCGCACCCGTTTCCATGCTGTTGAGAACGATGTGCGTACTGTCGACGGGTGTTTCGCTGGCGGCGATCAGCCGTGCGGAGAAGGTGACGCCGCGTTCCATGGGAAGTTTCAGCGTCCGACCGCTGCTGTGATAGGCTTGAACAGTAAAGCGAACGATTTTTCCGAATTCCGTGCGGAGATTCGCTTCCATTTTGTCAGCACGCGTGGCAATCAGGAGGAAATTCCCACCGAGCCTGTCGCCCGCACTTCTGTTCCCTTCGACGAAGGTGAAATTGTTGAACGCCAAATCCGCAGATATTCCCACACCGCTGCGGCGGTTGATTTTATATGTAATGCGACGCAGACCGGGTTTGTCGCCGAGTGTGGTACTGTCGCGCACATCGAGGTTCAATTCGAAAAGCGACATTCCCGTCTGTCCGTAGTTCCATTCGTACTGCCACCAGAAGCCTGGCTTTTTCGGCTGCAGAACACCCATCGGATTCCACCCGATGGTCACGGCTTCGTTCGCCCGGTCCGTGGTTGGTCCGACACCAGGAACGACATAGGAATGAATGGCGAATTCCCCCCGATCATGAAGCGCTGCCCCGGGCCATCTCAGGTCGGGCGGTGATGGAAACAGACGCAACGGCGTATAACCATGCAACGCCGGGATGGTGTCGTTCGGATGGAACAGCAATTCCTCGCTCTGCGCATGCGAGCGGTAGCTGCAAAGAGCAAATAGTACAAGAAGAATGATAAGGCGCGGTGTCATGGTATTCTCTCGCTTCGTAACGGAACATGAAAAATAATCGGGTATTCCAAGGAGGAAATCAATACTGACGACGAAAAATCGATGCGTACGATGCGTTGTTGAAACATATCCCGTTGCGGATTTCATCGACAGGGAACCCGGGGGGTGTCATGATCGTACACATCTTCTTCGTATGTTTGTCATGATATGTTTCGTGGAGGTTTTCATGCATAGTCTTGTTCGCATTTTACTGATCGTACTTGCAACAGGTCTTCCCTTTGTTGCGCAAGCGCAGGCAGATCGAAGCTCTTCGTTGCAACAACCACTGTTTCCCAAACTCGAATATGTGAATATCGGTGCCGAACTAGGCTTGAGAAACGATATGTTACGAGGTTTTGGCGCTCGTGTCGACGATGCCCGCAGATCGGCGGATGCGTCAATGCTCGCGTCCCAAGCGATACTATTGAGCTTCGCTGAAGAACTATGCTCGAAAAAGGCGAGCACTGTCACAGCCATGCACGTGCTGGAAGAAGCCGTTCGTATCACCGAGGAGCAGCGAAACTTCGAGGCCGCGAACGTCATATTGGCGGCGGCACGCAGAATAC
>Ga0114946_10003034_pt1 | contig 11455 bp, 8 predicted proteins | sample WalLakDeSediment_FD_88676 | JGI IMG/M metagenome (GOLD analysis project Ga0114946, IMG submission 88676) | Lake sediment microbial communities from Walker lake, Nevada to study Microbial Dark Matter (Phase II) - Walker Lake 11/02/13 Deep Sediment | ecosystem: Environmental > Aquatic > Freshwater...
GTCGGAGGTGTTCCTGCGCGCCGCTGCGCGGGCGAGCCCGGGCGTGCGGTTCGTCCACGGCGACGGGGCGGCGCTGCCGTTCCGCGATGGGAGCCTCCAGTTCGTGACCGCCTTCATGAGCCTGATGGACGTGGCCGCGCCCGAGGCGGCGCTGCGGGAGATCGCCCGGGTGCTCGTGCCCGGCGGTTTCGTGCAGCTCTCCGTCGTGCACCCCGCGACCAGCACTCCCGCGCGGCGGTGGGTGCACGACGAGCAGGGCCGGCGCGAGGCGGTCACCATCGGGGGGTACTTCGAGGAGGGCCCGCTGCTCGACCGGTGGATCTTCGGCGCCGCACCACCGGAGGTGCGCGACCGCCACGAGCCCTTCACCATCGCCTACGCCCGGCGCACCCTGACGGGTTGGATCACCGCGGTGCTCGCCGCCGGGCTGGTCATCGACGCGGTCGACGAGCCCCACGCCGACGAGGCCACGGCCCGGGCGCACCCGGAGGTGGCCGACACGAGGATCGCCCCGTACTCGCTGATCCTGCGGGCCTGGACGCCGAGCTGACGTCGCCCGCCGGCGCCGCGTGGGTCGGACCGGAGCGGACGGGGAACTCCCGGGCGGACCGCACGGTGGGACGCGACACTCCTGGCGTGCCCCTGGTCGACCCTGCCGCCTTCTACACCGGGATCGTGGCCGAGCTGTACGCCCCGCTGCGCTCGGCGACGCCCGACCCGGAGCCCTACGCCCGCTTCGTGGCCCGATCGGGCGAGCCTGCGCTCGAGCTCGGCTGCGGCGACGGCGATCCGCTGCTCGAGCTGCGGGCCCGGGGGCTCGACGTCGAGGGGCTCGACTCGTCGGCCGAGATGCTCGCGCGGTGCCGGGCCGCGGCGTCGGCCCGGGGGCTCGACGTCGTGCTGCACCACGCGACGATGCAGGACATGGACCTGGGGCGCCGCTACCGGTCGGTCTACCTGGCCGGCCCCACGTTCAACCTCCTCGTCGACGACACCGACGCCGCGGCCGCGCTGGCGCGCCTCGCCCGCCACCTCGCGCCCGACGGCACCGCGCTGGTCCCGCTGTTCCGACCCGACCCGACGCCGCCCGACCGGCTCGGTTCGATGCGCGAGCACGTCGCGCCCGACGGGTCGACGATGCGGGTGGGCGCCGTCGCCGAGGCGCGCGACGACGCGGCGCGCACCCAGACGACGACGCTGCGCTACGAGCACGAGACCCCGACCGGCGTCCGCGCCGACGAGCGCCCCTGGGTGATCCACTGGCACACGCGGCGCGGGTTCGAGCGCCTGGCGACGGCGGCCGGCCTGCGGGTCGTGGCCGTCCTGGACCCCGGCGGCCGGCCGGCGGAGGGTGACCCGTCCGAGTCCGTGTTCGTGCTCACCCCCGCCCCGACGGCCACGTCGTGACGCCGCGCCACTGGCCGCTGTTCGGGCTCCGGGTCGCGACCCCCCGGCTCGAGCTGCGCCTGCCCACCGACGCCGAGCTCGACGACCTGGCCGACGTGGCCGCCGACGGCGTCCACGACCCGGCGGCCATGCCGTTCATGACCCCGTGGACCGACAACGCCCCGCCGGGCCTGCAGCAGGGTCTGCTGCAGTGGAACTGGCGGCAGCGAGCCGAGTGGACCTCCGAGCGCTGGAACCTGGGCCTCGGTGTGTTCGTCGAGGGGCACATCGTCGGGGTCCAGGACATCGGGGCCGAGCGGTTCGCGGTCCTGCGGTCGGTCACCACCGGGTCGTGGCTCGGCCGGGCGCACCAGGGGCGGGGCGTCGGCACGGAGATGCGGGCGGCCGTGCTCCACCTCGCCTTCGCCGGACTGGGCGCGCTCGAGGCCCACAGCGGGGCGTGGACCGACAACATGCGGTCGCTGGGGGTGTCGGCCCGCTTCGGCTACGAGGCGAACGGTCGCCGGCGCGCGGCGCGGCGCGACGCGGCCGACGAGATCGTCGACCTGCGCCTCACCCGCGACCGGTGGGCCGCGCACGCCCGCGACGACGTCACCGTCACCGGGCTCGAGCCGTGCCTGGCCCTGTTCGGGCTGGCCCCGCCGGAGGGCTGAGCGCTACGGCGTCCAGTCGGCGAAGGCGTCGATCATGGCCCGGACGTCGCCGAGGGGGTACAGGATCGGGCACGTGGCCCCGGCGGCCACGTACTCGGCCACCTTCTCGCGGCACTCGGCCACCGTGCCCGCGGCGCAGATCATCTGGACGATGTCGTCGGGGACGAGCTTCGACGCGGCCACCACCTGGTCGTGGGTGGCCGGCCAGGTGAGCACCCGGGCGATGTCCTCCAACAGCGCCTCGGGCACACCCGAGGCCTTCATGATGTGGGGCTGCTGGCCCAGGTACTGGGTGACGAGCAGGCGGGCCCCGTCGAGCGCGGCGGCGCGGTCGGCGGGATCGTCGGACGCGGCCACCGAGCACACGGTGAGCTGGGGTCGGTCGAGATCGTCGACGGAGCGGCCCACCGACGCCGCGCCGCGCTCCAGGTGCTCCATGGCGGTGGCGTTGTACGCGGGCGACACCAGGTAGTTGAGGACGACCCCGTCGGCGATCCGGCCGGCCAGCTCCATCATCTGCATCCCGGTGGCGCCGATGTAGATCGGCACGTCCTTCGGCCGACGCTCCTGGTGGACGTAGTCGAGCTCGACGCCGTCGAGGTGCACGAACTCACCGTGGTACGTGACCGTCTCGTTGGCGAGCAGGGCCCGCACGGCCTCCACCGTCTCGCGCATGGCCGTGAGCGGCTTGCGCCGCTCGATGCCCACGGCCGCGGCCAACGGGTCCCACCAGGCGCCGATGCCGAGGATGATCCGACCGGGCGCCAGGTCGTCGAGCGTCGAGAACGTGGCCGCCAGCAGGGCCGGGTTGCGGGTCCAGTTGGTGACCACCCCCGAGCCCACCGTGATCCTCTCGGTCACCGCGGCGAAGGCGGCCATGGGCACCGTGGCCTCGCGCACCAGGCGGCTCTCGGCCTGCCACACCGCGTGGAAGCCCCGCTGTTCGGCGTAGCGGACGTACTCCATGCCGTCGCGGATCGGGTGCGCGTCCTGCAGGTACAGGGCGACGGGTTGGGTCATGTCGGGCTCCTCGGCCGTGGGGTCAGGGCATCTCGGCGAGTCGGGCGTGGAGGCGGGTCGCGGCCTCCGCCGCCTTGGCCCGCACCTCGTCGCGGTCGACGCGGGTGGGCCGGCCGTCGGCCAGCACCACCTCGCCGTCGACCACCACCTCGAGGGGCCGGACCCCGGGCGTGTACGCGAGGTGCCACGGATCCATCGGCGCGTACGACCAGGTGACCTGGTCGGCCAGCGCCTCGGGGAACAGGTCCCACCCCCCGGCCAGCCACGACCAGGGGGTGTCGGGCGAGGCGGCGCGATCGTGCTCGCGGAGGCGGGCGAAGGCCACCCGGAACTCCTCGAGCATGTCGCCGCCGATGCCGTCGGAGCCGAGCACGATCCGGTTCGTCCGCTCGCTCGGCCGGGCGTACCCCACGCCGTTGTTCATGTTCGAGCGGGCGTTGTGGGCGATCGTGCCGGGGAGGTCGCGGTCGAGGTGCACGCAGTGGACGATGAGCCACTCGTCGGTGGCCCAGCGGGCCCACCGGGCGCCGGCGCCCGCGTCCTCGGGCCCCTCGGCCACGTGGACGTGGACACCCACGCCCAGGTCGGCGGCGAGCCCGGCCACCGCCTCGAGGGTGGCGTCGGACAGGGTGAACGCGGCGTGGGCACCGACGTAGCCACGACCGCCGGCGCGCAGGTAGCGCTCGTTCTCGGCCAGCCCGGCGGCGGCGCCGGCGGGGCCGTTGCGGTCGGTGACCTCGTAGCAGGTGGACACCCGCACGCCCACCTCGGCGCAGGCCCGGGCGACCTCGTCCAGCGAGCCCTCGATGGCGTTCGGGGACGCGTGGTGGTCGATGATCGCGGTGGTCCCCCGCTCGAGCGCCTCGAGGGCGCCGAGCTTGGCCGACCAGTACACCCCGTCGAGGTCGAGGGCCCGGTCGAGCCGCCACCACACCAGGTCGAGGATCTCGCCGAAGGTCGTGGGGGTGCGGGGCGGCGCGGGCATGCCCCGGGCCAGCGTCGAGTACAGGTGGTGGTGGGCGCAGACCAGGCCGGGTGTGGTGGCGCCCACGGTCACGTGCCGCTCGTCATCGGCAGGCTGGCGCGCCAGACGCCGTCGACCTCGTGGAGCGCGGCGGCCACCGCGCCCGCGGTGGGTACCAGCCCGATCTCGCCGACGCCCTTGATGCCGTAGGGCGAGTCGGGCTGGGGCGCCTCGACGAGGATCACGTCGACCGGGGGCATGTCCTTGGGGCGGATGATGCCGAGGCCCCGCAAGGTGGTGACCGTGGGCCGGCCGGTGTCGTCGGCCGGGAAGTCCTCGGTGAGCGCGTACCCGAGGCCCATGTGCACCGCGCCCTCGACCTGGCCCTCGCAGAGCAACGGGTTCACGGCCCGGCCCACGTCGTGGGCGGCGACCACCCGCTCGACCCGGCCGGTGGCGGGATCGGCGATGACCACCTGGGCCGCGTAGCCGAAGGCGGAGTGGATCACCGGGTTGGGCACGCCGGTGGCGAGCGAGCTGGTCCAGTCGACGCGGTACTCGCCGAGGTGGTCGACCCCGACGGCTCGCCCCGCGGCCTCGGCCGCCCGGCAGGCGTCGCGCACGGCCCCGGCGCCGAGGAGCGTGCCCCGGCTGCCCGTGGTCTGGCCGGCGCCGAGCTCGCGGGTGGTGTCGACCACCACCCGCACCCGGTCGGGATCGACGCCGAGCTCCTCGACCGCCACCTGCAGGGCCACGGTGTGCACGCCCTGCCCCATCTCGGTCCAGCAGTGGCGCACCTCGACGGTGCCGTCCGCCTCGAAGCGGACCACGGCCCGGGCGATCTCGACGAACCCGTTGCCGAGGCCGGAGTTCTTGAGCCCGAGGCCGACGCCCACGGCGCGCCCCGCGGCCCGGGCCGCGTCGTAGGCCGGGCGCACCGCGTCGAGGCACGCCCGGGCCCCGAGGCAACCGTCGTCCATCACCTGGCCCGGGCCCCAGAGCCCGCCGGGCTCGATCACGTTGCGGGCCCGGATCTCCCAGCCGGTGATGCCGACCCGCTCGGCCAGGCGATCGAGGATCCCCTCCATGGCGAACTGGGCCTGGTTCGCGCCGAAGCCGCGGAACGCCCCGCACACCGGGTTGTTGGTGCGCACCGCGAGGGCTCGCACGTCGATGCTCGGCACCACGTAGGGGCCGCTGGCGTGGCCCGCGGCCCGCTCGAGCACCTTCATGCCGACCGAGGCGTACGGCCCCGAGTCGCCGACCATGCGGGCCCGCAGGGCGGTGAGCCGCCCGTCGGCGTCGCAGCCGGCCTCGAGCCGGATCCGGATCGGGTGGCGCTTGGCGTGCACGAGGAACGACTCCTCGCGGCTGAACGTGCACTTCACCGGCCGGCCGAGCAGCCAGGCCGCCAGCGCCGTCTGTCCCTGGTTGGACATGTCCTCCTTGCCGCCGAACGCGCCCCCGTTGGCGACGAGCTCGACGGTGACGTCCGCCGGGTCGACGGCGAGGATCCGGGCGATCTGGTCGCGGTCGTCCCACACCCCCTGGCCCCCGGAGTACACGTGGAGGCCGCCATCGGGCCGGGGCACGGCGAGGGTGGCCTCGGGCTCGAGGAAGGCGTGCTCGACCCGCTGGGTGTGGAACGTCTCGCGCACGACGTGCGCCGACCCGGCGAGGGCGGCGTCGACGTCGCCCCGGGCGTACTCCGAGACCGACAAGACGTTGCCCTCGAGGCCCCAGACCGCGTCCTCGGGGTCGTCGATCGCGGCGATGGGATCGGTGATGGGGCGCAGCGGCCGGTACTCGACGTCGACGAGGGCGGCCGCGGCCCGGGCCGTCTCGCGATCGGTGGCCACGACGAAGGCGAGGACGTCGCCGAGGTAGGACGTGCGGCCGCCCTCGGGGATGAACACCGGCCAGTCCTGGTGGAGGATCCCGACCTTCAGCACGCCGGGGACGTCGGCGGCGGTGAGCACGCGGACGACGCCGGGGACGTCGGCGGCGGCGCTCGTGTCGATGCGCAGCACGTCGGCGCGGGCGTGGGCCGCCAGGTGCACGGCCCCGTGGAGCATCCCCGGCACCCGCAGGTCGTCGACGTAGCCCTTGTCGCCGAGGGTGAGCTCGGCGCCCTGGTAGCGCACCGCCCGCGACCCGATGCCGCGGGCGATCTCCACCGGGGCCTCGCCCCCGGCGGCCAGCAGCTCCACCGCGTCGAGGATCTTGACGTACCCGGTGCACCGGCAGAGGTGGGCCCCGAGGTGCGCGGCCGCCTTCTCGCGGGTGAGCCCGTCGGCCCGGGTGTCGAGGAGGGCCTTCGTGCGCATGACGATCCCCGGGGTGCAGAAGCCGCACTGGAGCGCACCGGTGGACGCGAAGGCCGCGGCGTACCGGTCGCGCTCGACGTCGGGCAGGCCCTCGAGGGTGAGCACGTCGGCGCCCGCGGCCCGATCGAGCGGGAGCTGGCACGACACCCGCGCCTTGCCGTCGACGATCACCGTGCAGCAGCCGCACTGACCCGACGGGCTGCAGCCGTCCTTGGGCGAGGTGATCCCGAGCTCCTCGCGCAGGGCGGCGAGCAGGTGGGGGTGGTCGCCGACAGCGACCTCGGAGCCGTTGAGCCGGAACGTCGTCACGCCGAGAGCGTCGTCGTCGCTCAACAGGCTGTCAACGGCCGGTCCCGACGTCGGGTCGGGCCCCCGGTAGCCTCGCCGCCGATGGCCCCGCGCTACCTCGTCAACGCCCGTCGGGGCGAGCTCCCGGCGGTGGCTGCGACTCCCGGCCCGCGCCCCCGGTCGTTCCACCGCCGGCTCCCCGGCTACGCGTCCACTCCGCTGGTCGACGCCACGCCCCTCGCCGCCGCCCTCGACCTCGGCCACGTGTGGGTGAAGGACGAGTCGAGCCGGCTCGGCCTGCCCGCGTTCAAGGTGCTCGGCGCCTCGTGGGCCACCTACCGGGCGCTCGTGGCGCGGCTCGGCGCCGAGCCGCCGTGGTCGACGGTGGAGGAGCTCGCGGCCGCGCTCGACCCGCTGCGCCCGTTCGGCCTCGCCGCCGCGACCGACGGCAACCACGGCCGGGCGGTGGCCCGGATGGCCAAGCTCCTCGGGCTGTCGTGCTCGATCTACATGCCCGCCGGCGCCGCGCCGGCGCGCGTGGCGGCCATCGAGTCCGAGGGGGCCACGTGCACCGTGCTCGACGGCGCCACCTACGAAGACGCCGTCGAGCGGGCCAAGCAGGACGCGGGCGAGCGGTGCCTCGTGGTGTCGGACACCTCGTGGCCGGGGTACGAGGACATCCCCCGCTGGGTGCTCGACGGCTACGCCACGATCTTCGACGAGGTCGACGACGCCCTCGAGGTGCGGGGCGCGGCCCCGGTCGACGCGGTCGTGGTCCAGAGCGGCGTGGGCGCACTGGCCGGGGCCACCGCGGCCTACTACCGGACCCGGCCCGGACGCCAGCCGTGGCTGCTCGGCGTGGAGCCGGTCGACGCCGCGTGCCTGATGGTGTCGGTGGAGGCGGGGGAGCGGACGCTCGTCCCCGGGCCGCACCGGTCGATCATGGCCGGCCTGAACTGCGGCCTCCCGTCGATGATCGCCTTCCCGCTGGTGATGGCCGGCTTCGACGCCTTCGTGGCCGTCACCGACGACCACGCCCGCCGGGCCATGCGCGACCTGGCATCGGTGTGCGTGGTGTCGGGCGAGACCGGCGCCGCCGGCCTCGCCGGGCTCGACGTGGTGCTCGCCCGTCGGCACGAGTGGGATGTGCCCCTGGGCCCCGACAGCTCGGTGCTCGTCCTCTCCACCGAGGGCGCCACCGATCCGGTCGCCTACCACGAGATCGTGGGCCACGAGCCGGTCGGCTGCGCCCGCGAGCGCGCCGGCGGCGGGCGCTGCGCACCAGGGGCCTGCGAGGTGCTCCGGGGCTGACGGATGGGCGCCCGATCGCTCCTAGGCCCAGCGGAGCGGACCGGCGCCGACGGGTGCGGGCGGGCGGTCCCAGCCGACGTGCAGGCCGTCGACGGCGACGGCGGGCGGGAGGTGCTCGAGCCGACCCCACGCGGTGTCGACCGCGGCCAGGGTGGGCGCGCCGATCCCGGTGGCCGCCGTCGGATCGCACACCGGGCCGGCGTCGAGCAGCCAACCTGCGGTCTGGCACAGGGACGCCTCGACGTCGCGCCCCCGGCCGTCGCCGAGGGCGTCGGCCACCGCGTCGACCACCGCGGCACCGGCCAGGTAGCCGGTGGTGTAGTCGGTGGCCGCGGCGGGCAGGAGCCGCGGCGGCCCGTCGCCGACGAGCTCGGCCAGCCCGCTCGCCGACTGGGCCAGCTGCTCCCACCCGGCCCGGCCGGCCCATGGCCCGTCGGGGCCGTAGCAGGAGATGGACGCGAAGGTGCCGGACCAGCCGTCGGTGCGCAGCCCGTCGGCGTCGAGCCCGAAGCGGGCCATCACGCCCGGGCGGTAGCCCTGGACGACGACGTGGGCCCGCCGGGCCACGGCCCGGAGGGCGGCGGCCTGGTCGGGATCGCGCAGGTCGCATCCGGCCTGGCGCTTGCCGTGGCCGGTGTCGATGACGAACGCGGGCACGTTGGGCAGGTGGGCGGCCCGCACGTGGAGCACGTCGGCGCCCAGCGCGGCGAGGGTGCGACCGCACGTGGGACCGGCGAGGACGCGGGTGAGGTCGAGCACGCGCAGCCCGGCGAGGGGTCGGACCGGGTCGGGGGCCCATCCACCGCGATCCGGGGTGGTCGACCCCGTCGTTCGGGTGCGGGTCGGTGGCAGGGCCCGCACGACGGACCCGTGCGGGTGCGCCGCCCACTCCGGTGCCGACCGGACGATCGCGGCCGCGCCGCCGCGGACGGCCACCGCGTCCTCGAGCTCGGACGACCCGCGACCGGCACAGGCTGCGGCGACCTCCTCGGCCGTCGGCGCGGCCCCGAGGCCGAGCTCGGCGCGCAGCCGGTCGGCGAGCCCCGGGAACCCGCCGTGGAGGTGGATCCATCGCCCGTCGGCGCACCGGTACCGGTCGACCAGCGGGTTGCCGTCGTTGGTGCGCAGCGTCGGCTGCCCGTCGAGGCGCTGGACGGCGAACGAGATCAGCGAGGTCGCGGCGGCGGTGACGTCGACCCGGACCGCGCCCGGTTGCCCTCCGCCCAGCACCGACAGGCGCGCCGCGGCCCGGCCGACGTGGGCGAGGGCGACGGCGGCCGCGGTGCCGATCGGCCACGGCGTGGGGAGCGCGGGATCGGCGCCGGTGAGCACGACACCGTCGAGCCCGCCGAGCGGCCGGGCCAACCCGCCCGGAAGGTCGCCGCTCACGCCGGCTCCACCTCGACGAGCACCGTGTGCCAGCCGGTGGCACCGTCGGGGGCGACCGGCCGGGTCCGCACGTCCTGGGTGGCGCCCGTGGCATCGGTGGCCCGGACGCGGAGCCGGTGCCGGCCGGGCGTGGCGTCCCATCGCACGAGCCACTGCCGCCAGGCGTGGGCCCCGATCGGCTCGGACAGCTCGGCGTCGATCCAGGGGCCCTCGTCCACCTGCACCTCGACGAGCTCGATGCCCCGGCTGGGCGCCCACGCCACGCCGGCGACGGGCACGGGGCCGGCGACGAGCCGCTGGGCGCGGCGGGGGACGTCGATGCGGCTCTGGGTCTTCACCGGGCCGTCCTTGGCCCATCCCTTGTCGATCCAGTAGCCGTCGAACCCGTCCCACGTGGTCAGCTCGATCCGCGACAGCCACTTGGTGGCCGACACGTAGCCGTAGAGCCCCGACACCACCAGCCGGGCCGGGAAGCCGTGGCGCACCGGCAGCGGCTCGCCGTTCATGGCGACGGCGACGAGCGCGGGCCGACCGTCGGCGAGCACGTCGATCGGGAACCCGGCGGTGAACCCGTCGACCGAGTGGCCGACCACCTGCTCGGCGCCGCGGCGCACGCCCGCCCGGTCGAGCAGGTCGGTGAGCGGCACGCCGAGCCACCGGGCCGTGCCCACGAGGTCGCCGCCGACCTCGTTCGACACGCACGACAGCGTGACGTCGCCTTCGACGAGGGGCATCGCCAGCAGCTCGTCGAAGCTCAGCTCGATCGGCGTGTCGACGAGGCCGTCGACGGTGAGCGACCAGCGGGCCGGGTCGACCTGGGGGAGCACGATCGCGGTGTCGATGCGGTAGAAGCGGTCGTTGGGGGTGATGAGCGGAGTGTGGCCCTCGATCCCCGTGATGCCCGCGGGGAGGGGTGGGGCGGGCTCGACGGGCGCGGGGAGCACGAGCTCGCGACGGGCCTCGGCCACCGAGGAGCGGCCGCGGAGGACCGCGCCGCCGGCGGTGGCCGCGGTGGCCCCGAGCACGGCGACACCGGCGGCGCCGAGGAAGCGTCGGCGGCTGGCGCGGGGGTCGATCGGCGAGTCGACGGACGGGGCGATCGGGTCGGGATGCCAGGAGCCCGTGGTGGTGAACCGACGCCACATCGCCCCGAGCCGGCCGTCGCTGACGGCGAGCAGCGTGGCGAGGGCCACCCGGCCCCCGCCGGCGCCGACCGCCGCGGCCACGACCGCGCCGGTGATCGTGGCCCCGACGGCCCCGGCCCCGGCCCACACCCCCACCAGGCCGAACCCGGCGAACGCCGCGTCGGCCAGTCGGGGTTGGCGGCGGGCCCGTCCCCCCACCCAGGCGCCGACGATCAGCGTGACGATCAGGATCCCGGTGACGAGCAGCGGCTTCTGTGCCGTGCCGAACGCGGAGATGGTGCGCCGCACGATGTCGCCGGGCACGACGTCGACGATGCGGTCGGCGACCGCGGGGACGAGCCGCGGCACCGAGGGCGCGAGCCCCGACGCGATCTCGGTGAGGCCGAGGGCGACGGCGGCGGCGACCGCGCCGGCGGTCCGGTCGATCGCACGCGTCGGGGTCGCCTCGGGGGTGCTGACGGCCGTCATCCCGCCGAGCGTACGGGCGTCGGGAGCGGTTGACCGGCACCGCCACGGCGGCCCGGCGGGCCCGGGGGTGTCACCGGCCTTCGGTACGCTCGGAGCCGTGCTCCGTCCCGTCGTCGCCCTCGTGGCCGTCGTCGTTCTCGCCCTCGCCGCGTGCGGGGGCGACGACGCCGACGCCGGCCAGCCCGATCCCGAGGCCTTCTGCCGGCTCGCCCGCGACGCCCGGCCGATCGACGAGGTCCCGCCCGAGCCCCTGGCCGAGCTCGCCGCGGTGGCCCCGCCCGAGCTGGCCGAGCCCTTCCGGGTGCTGCGCGACGCGGCCGATCGGCTCGCCGGCTTCGCTCCCGGCGACCCCGAGGCCATCGGGGTGGAGTTCGAGATCCGCTTCGATCCCACCTACGTCGCGGCCCGGTCCTCGGTCGAGGCCTACCTGGCCGAGGGGTGCCGGCTCGATCCCGCGGGGGGCACGGGCGCGGTCACCAGCAC
>Ga0114946_10003035_pt1 | contig 11454 bp, 9 predicted proteins | sample WalLakDeSediment_FD_88676 | JGI IMG/M metagenome (GOLD analysis project Ga0114946, IMG submission 88676) | Lake sediment microbial communities from Walker lake, Nevada to study Microbial Dark Matter (Phase II) - Walker Lake 11/02/13 Deep Sediment | ecosystem: Environmental > Aquatic > Freshwater...
AACGTCGGCGGCACGGTGAGCGTGATGGAAGCCATGCGCGACGTCGGCGTCCAGCGCGTGGTGCTGGCCTCGTCCGGCGCGGTCTACGGCGACCAGCAGGCCCAGCCGCTCAGCGAGTCCACCCCGCCCGACCCGCGCTCGCCCTACGCCGTCTCCAAGCTGGCGGCCGAGTACTACGTGCGCACGATCGGGGCGCTGTGGCGTATCGAGACCGTGGTGCTGCGCGTGTTCAACGCCTACGGCCCCGGCCAGCCGGCGCCGCCGGCACACGCGCCCGTGATCCCGGCCTTCGTGCGGCAGATCCTGTCCGGCGGCAGTCTGGTGCTCCACGGCTCGCCGCCCGGTGCCCAGACCCGGGACTTCGTCTACGTGGACGACGTGGTGGACGCCCTGGCGCGCGCCGGCACTGTGGCCGGGCTGTCCGGGCGGACGCTGAACATCGGCAGCGGACAAGAGGTGAGCATGAGCGACCTGGTCGGGACGCTGGAGGCGGTGACCGGGCTCCAGGGCCGTCGCCTGGCCTCGCCGGAGCGTAGCGGCGGCGCGCCTCGCATGTGTGCGGACATCACGCGCGCCCGCGAGTGCCTGAACTGGGCACCGGCCGTGGACCTGGCCGCGGGGCTGCTCCACGTGGTGAACGCGCGCCCGGCGGGGCAGCGACCGGAGCGGCCGCGCGATTGACGGGCGTGGCCGGTGCGCTATAATTGAACTTTGTTGCAGTCGCAGCCAAGGGACTCGAGCTATGTACGCGATCGTTCAGTCGGGGGGGCACCAATACCGCGTCGCGGTCGGCGCGACCGTGGACGTGGAGTTGCTGGACGCCGCGCCGGGCGACGGGATCACCATGGACCAGGTGCTCCTGATAGGCGGCGAAGGGCCGCGGGTGGGCACGCCCTTCGTGGAGGGCGCCGCCGTTCGGGCGACCGTTGTCGGCGAGACCAAGGGCGAGAAGCTGGTCGTCTACAAGTACAAGCCCAAGAACCGCTACAAGATCAAGTCGGGCCACCGGCAACGCTTCACCCGGCTCAAGATCGACGCCATCGACGTGTAGGCACCGTCCGGTGCGGCAGGAGCTAGGAACATGGCACACAAGAAGGGCGGCGGCAGCACCAAGAACATCGGTGACTCCAATCCGCAGTATCGTGGCGTCAAGCGGTACGACGGCGAGTGGGTGCGCGCCGGCAACATCCTGGTGCGACAGTGCGGCACACGCATCCACCCCGGGGTCAACGTGGGGCTGGGCCGCGACTTCACGCTGTTCGCCACCATGGACGGCTACGTGAAGTACGAGTGGAGCCGCGGGGGCAAGAAGCGGGTCGCCGTGCGCGACAACCATCCCAACCGCGTCTGAGAGCGCCTCACCGCGCCTGACGGGCGCGCTCCAGGAGCCCCGGACAACGGGGCCGACTACGAGGAACGCCATGAAGCCCCAGATCCACCCCGCCTGGTTTCCGGAAGCGCTCGTCACGTGCGCCTGCGGTGCCACGTTCACGGTCGGCGCCACGGTGGCCAAGATCGACACCGAGGTCTGCGCAAGCTGCCACCCGTTCTTCACCGGCGAGCAGCGGATCGTGGACACCGCCGGTCAGGTGGACCGCTTCATGCGCCGCCTGGAAGCCGGCGTCGAGCAGCGCAAGGTTGAGCTGGAGCGCCAACAGAGCCGCGAGGAAGCCGAGCGGGAGGCCAAGCGGCAGCGGCGCGGCCTGACTCCGGTCCGAGCGCGCCGGGCCGCCACGCCCAAGCCGGCGGCCAAGCCCGCGCCGGAGCCCAAGCCCGACGCGGCCGCCGACGCCGAGTCCTGAGCGCGTCGCCGCCGGCGTCTCGGCCGCGCCCGGCCGCTGCACCGTCAGACCCGACCCGACCATGGTCCTGAGCGACCACGAGATCGCCGCGCGCGTCGCCAGCGCCGGCATGATCGAGCCGTTCGTCGACCATCAGGTCAGTGCCGGCGTCGTCTCCTACGGGCTGTCCAGCTACGGCTACGACTTTCGGGTGGCCGACGAGTTCAAGGTCTTCAGCAACGTCAACTACACTGCCGTCGACCCAAAGGCGTTCGACGACCAGTCGTTCGTGGACGTGGTGACGCGCGACTTCTGCATCGTGCCCCCCAATTCGTTCGCCCTGGCGCGCACCGTGGAGTACTTCCGCATCCCGCGCGACATCATCACCATCTGCCTGGGCAAGAGCACCTACGCTCGCTGCGGCATCATCCTCAACGTCACGCCCTTCGAGCCCGGCTGGGAGGGGCACGCCACGCTGGAGATCTCCAACACCACCCCGCTGCCGGCCCGCATCTACGCCAACGAAGGCATCGGCCAGATCCTGTTCCTGCGCGGATCGCAGGAGTGCCGCGTGTCATACAAGGACCGCCGCGGTCGGTACGACAAGCAGGCGGGCATCGTGCTGCCGCGCATCAACCGCTAGTGTCCCGGCCCTCGCTGGTCCATGTCACGACGTTCCCGGGGCGGGAGCCTGGATGACCGCCACGCTGGCCGTGGACGTCAGCAACCTGCAGACCGGGCTGGCGCTGTGGCACGCCGACGACGCGCCCCATCACTGGACAATCGCCAGCACGCCGGGCAGCACGGCGGACGAGTACCGCGTGCTCTTGGTGCGGCTGCTTCTCTCGGCCGGGTTGGAGCCCACCGCCGTCACCGACTGCGTGCTGGGCTGCGTGGTGCCCGAGCTGGCCGCCACCTTCCAGGCGGCCTTGCTGCAGCTCCTGGGCACGCCGCCGCTGTTGGTGGAGCCCGGCGTGCGCACGGGCATGGACATCCGGACCGACGACCCGCGTGACGTGGGCGCCGACCGCATTGCCAACGCAGTGGCGGCTCGCGCTCGCTGCGGCGCGCCGGTCGTGGTCCTGGACTTCGGGACCGCCCTGACCATCGACGTGGTGGGGCCCAACGGCGACTACCTGGGCGCCGTCATCGCGCCCGGCATGGAGGTGGCCGCCGAGGGCTTGAGCCGGCGTGCCGCGCGCCTGCGCCGCATCGAGCTGCGGGCGCCGCCGCGGGCCATCGCCCACAGCACTGCCCACGGGCTGCAGTCCGGCCTGGTCTTTGGCACCATCGGCATGATCGAGGGGCTGCTGCGGCGGGTGCATGACGAGATCGGGCCGGCGCCGGTCATGGCCACGGGCGAGGCGCCGTCGGTGGCGCAGGTGCTGGCCCTGACCGATGCCGTCCAGCACTACGACCCGCTGCTTACCCTGGACGGCCTGCGGCTCATCCACGCCCACCACACGCAGCGCGCATAGCCCGGGACCACCTGGCTCGCGCGGCGGCGCCAGTGTCCCGTCCTGTACGTTCCTGCACAGATCCATCTCTCGGCACGGGACACGGAGGGGTGCGCGGAGGAGGCCTCCCCGCGCGGTGGGGGTACAGCCCGGCGAAGCCGGGCGCCATGGGGGCGAAGCCCCTTGGAAGTGTCCTGTCCCTTTCCGGATGTGTCAGCGAATATCTGGGACAGGACACTAGCGCTTTGGTGACGGGGTGGCGGCCGGGTAGCTGTTGGCCGATCCCGGGAAGGTAAGCGCCAGGATCTCGGTCAGGTTGCTGAAGCCGTCGCCGTCCGAGTCCAGCAACTCGATGGCCGCGAAGTCGCGACCGTGCCGCCTGTAGTCCCGGCCGTAGGGGTTCAGCCCAAAGCGCGCGTCCAGCTCGTGGCACAGCCGGCAGTGGTTGAGCGGCGTGCCGCTGATGTGGGGATACCAGGCGCGCGCCGCGTGGAGATCGCTGGCAAAGCGCTGGCCGGCGGCCGGCCGGCCGACGAGGGGCAGGTACAACTGCACCGCACGGCCCTGATCCGGGCCCGATCCGGCCCGGCCGGCAACCACGCCGGCCGCCACGCGAGGCAGGTACGCCCGTTCGCTCAACGCCCGCGGATCCCACACGTCCAGGCGCGGCGGCGGCAACGACAGGCGGCCGCTGCCGCCGAGCACGTCCTCGTAGCGGACCTCGCCCGCGCCATCCTGCCACGGGCCCGGCGCCAGGGGCTGCAGCCGGTAGCGGATGTCCAACCCGCGGGCGGCGGCAACGTCCTCGAACCGCCAGCGCAGCGCATCGCCGTCGCTCTCCGGTTCCGGCACCGCGGAGCCGGGGACGTAGCGCGTGTTGCCCGGAAGGCGCTCCACCACCTCGACGCTGCGGAACAGCCCCGGCTCCTCGTGCTGGCCCAGGAGCGAGCGCACCGTCCGCGCCGCCGCCTCCGGATCGGGATCCACGAGCACCTGCGCGCGGTCCCCGGTGAGCGCCGCCAGGTCGTCCAGGCATCGGGCCGCGTCCCCGTGGGGAAAGGCGACAGCCATGATCCGGATGCCCGCCGCGCGGGCGGCACGGGACACGCGGGCCACATCCTCGGCGGCGTCGGTGTGGCCACCGTCGGTGACGATCACGATCAGCCTTCGCGCCACGCCATCCCCGCGCTCGCTCCCCAGCTCGTCCACGGCCGCCCGCAGCCCCGCCCCCAGCCGCGTGTCGCCCCACGCCTCCGCGGCGGCGACGGCGGCCGCCACGTTCGCGTGCTCGCCGGTGAGCGGAACGCGCAAGCGCCCGTCGTCATCGAACGTCACCAGACCCACCTGGACCGCTCGCGGGTCCATCGAGGCCAACACGGCCAGCGACACCTGACGGGCGCGGTCCGTGGCCTCGGACCAGTTCATGGAGCGCGAGGTGTCCAGGGCCAGGATGACCCTGGCCGGTTCCACCGCGGCGGGGCACGCGCCGGTGACCGACGTCGTCACGGTGACCTCGCCGCCCAGGCGGACGGCGGCCGGCGCAACGGACCTCTCGGCCGTCGCCCAGCAGGCGCCCGGGCCGGGCCGGGTCTGCTGGGGCTCGGAAACGGGCTCGAACACCCAGATCCCGGCGCCGTCCACGGTCACCACCGAGCTTCCGGCGGCACCGCGCGGCACCGCCTCTCGGCGCACGAACGCAGTGTAGACCCTGCCGTCCGGGCCCACGGCCAGGTCCACGGCCCGCGCGGCTCTGTCCGGCGTGGCCCACACCGCCACCAGCTCGCCGCGGCCGTCGTAGCGCATGATCCAGCCACGCCGACTCAGGACGAACACGTCACCGTCCGGACCCACGTCCAGTCGCCACGGCTCGTCGTGCGTGGGCCAGGCGCCGTCAGGCGCCCCGGCGAGCGTGTACCGGCGCAGCCGCCGCTGGGCCGTGTCGGCCACGACCACCGTCCGGCCTCCCAACGCCAGGTCGCCCGGCACGGCGGCGAGACCCTCCGTGTCCAGGGACCAGCGAGCCTCGAGCGAACCGTCGGCGCGCACCACCGCCACGCTGTTCGTGCCGACGTCCAGGACGGCTACGTGGCCCGCATCGGCGGCGGCCGCCACCAGGTGCGAGCGCGCGCCGAGGGGCGCCTGGGCCCCGGGCCACAGCGACCAGTCCGGAAACGCTCCGGTCCGGCGCTGCAGCAGATCGCGGTCCAGCGTGTACACCGCCGACCCGTCGACGGCCACGTCCGCCGTCCACAGGGCGGTGCCGCTGTCCGGCAGCCACTGCGACGTGCTGCCCGAGCAGACGCCTAGCTGCTCCACCAGCCGCCCCTCCATGGACCAACGCTGCACGGCCTGCGGCTCGCGGGCGAACGGCCCGCTGAAGACCAGGCGCTCGGCACCAGCGCCCTCCACCAGGAAGCGGTCCTGCAGCAACCAAAGCTCCAACCCCGCGGCAATGCGCGCCGGCAGCGCGGGCCCGCGCAGCTCCGGCCGGTCCAGCGCCCCCGCCAGGCGCGGGGGTGCGCCGGCCGTTGGGGGCTCGTCGAAAAGCAGCAGGCCCTGGTGGTAGCAGTGCGCCAGCCCGGCCAGCAGGCCGCCGCGGGCGGGTGCGTCCAGGGTCAGGATGAAGCCGTCGCTGACGCTCGTGACCAGCTGCCCGATCGGGCCGCGGTACAACGGCTCGCGCTCCCCCACGCGGAACACCTCCACGTGGCGGGAGACAAAGGCGCCGGCGCCGCCCACGGCCACGTCCTCCGGCGCCGTGAACGGCACCGTCCGTAAATGCTCGCCGTCCGGGCCAAAGACCACGACTCCCTCCACCGCACCGTCCTCCGCACCCGACAGCAGTCGGTGCGGCAGCGCTGTGGGCCGCGGGCCCGGCTGGTCGTAGCTCCATGGGCCCGGGACCCTGTTGGCCACGACGATCGCGCCGTCGGCGTCCACGTCCACGCCGACCGGGAAGTACAGCGCCGGGTGCTCGATACGCCGGATGAGGCGCCCGGCGCCATCGACGACGTCGAGGCCACCCGCCCGCGACGGTCCATCGGCGCTCGGAGCGGAGGACGGCCCGCCCGCCGGAGCCATGCGCGCGAGCACCAGCAGGCCGTCGGGCGTCACCGCCACGTCGTCGTACGCGGTAGGCAGCAGGGTCGACTGCAGGACGCTGCCGTCGGCGCCCATGTGGAGCACGTAGCCGACGTGCGACGCCCCGTCCACCAGTGGCCCGTCCGGGTCGCCGCACGAGCCCAGGACGGCCACGCGGCCGTCCGGTGCCGCGTCCAGCCGCAGCGGCGCGCACGGCGTGGGCGCGTCCATCACCGGCGGCACCCGGAACACATGGCGCGGCGCCCCCGCCGGCGAGAACACGTGCACCGCGCCGTGGAGACCGTCGAGCAGGAAGACGGTGCCGTCGGCGGCCGAGCTCACGTCGGCAACCCGCCCTATGCGCCCCGCGGTCAGGCTCCACGCCGCGTCGGACCAGGTCTCGACCAGCCGATACGACCGGCCGGCCTCTTGGGGCACCGGCTGACCGGCGCCTCCCGGCGCGCTCGCAAGCGCCAAGGCCGCTGCCGCCATGAGCGCCGCGACGGGCCCCTGCCATGAGCGCCGGCGGCCGGTACCGCCGGCGCCCGGCACGGCGCCAGCGTGGACGCCACGCGGGCCCGCCTGCCGGGCCACTAGGCCACGCCCTCGCGCGCCCCGTCGCGCAGCGCCGCGCGCACGTGGTTGACCAGCCCAAAGTAATCACCCGAGGCGCGGGTCTCCACGCCCCGCGGCCGCGGCAACGCCACCTCCACCTGGGCCACCGTCCGCCCGGGACGCGACGAGAGCACGACCACGCGGTCCGCCAGCAGCACCGCCTCGCCGATGAGATGCGTCACGAACAGCACCGTCACCCCCGTCTCGTGCCACAGACGGAGCAACTCCAGGTTGAGCCGCTCGCGCGCCAGCTCGTCCAGGGCGGCGAACGGCTCGTCCAGGAGCAGCACCCGCGGCCGCACGGCCAGCGCGCGGGCAATGGCCACGCGCTGCTGCATCCCGCCCGACAGCTGCCGAGGACCAAGCTCCGCCGACTCGCTCAGGCCCACCAGGGCCAACGTCTCCTCCGCCCGCCGCCGCCGCTCGGCCTTGGGCAGGCCCGCCACCTCCAGCGGCAACTCCACGTTGCCGATCACGGTCCGCCACGGGTACAGCACCGGGCTCTGGAACACCATGCCCAGCCTGCGCTCGCGGCGCGCCCGGCTGGGCGTCATGCCGCACACCGTCACGCTGCCGGACGACGGCGCGATGAGGTCGGCCACGATGCGCAGCAGTGTGGACTTGCCGCAGCCGCTGGGGCCGACGATGGACACGAACTCGCCCCGCCGGACGACCAGGCTCACACCCGCCAGCGCCGCCGTGCCGCCTGGATGGTCCGTGAACACCTTGGTGACCCGTTCGAGCCTGAGCTCGGGCCCGTCGTCGTGCATGCGCGGCGCTCCGTGTCCGCTCGCGGCGCCCGGTGGTTGGCCGGCACCACCCCAGATGGTAGCATTAGGGCCGCCGTTGGGGGCGCGGAGGGGTCGCATAGTCTGGCCTAGTGCGCGCGTCTCGAAAACGCGTAGGGGTTACCACCTCTCGTGGGTTCGAATCCCACCCCCTCCGCCAACCACGCGCCCGGGGCGGTTGCGCCCCGGGCGTGTTGTTCCGCGCCTCAAGGGCCGCGCATCACCCCCAGCGGCGCAGCGTCAACGGCAGGTAGATGCCCGCCGGCGCCGGCGCCGGCGTGTCGGCCGTGGGACTGCTGTCAGGCGTGGGACTGGGCGTCACGTCCGGCGTGTCCGTTGCGGACGGCGTCGTGGGCGCCGGCGCCGGCGTGGTGGGCGCGGGCGGTGTCCCCGTCTGAACCGTGGGCGTGCCGGTGCCGTGGACGGTGAGGTCCGGATTGGGCATGTCGATGGGCCCGATGACCCCGCCGTCGGTGGTAAACAGGTACACCTGCGAGATGGTGGCCACCGGATACGTATCGTCGGGGTACAGGACCTCCACGTCGTAGTCGATGTCGATCCTGCCCCGGGTCAGGTTGTCGTACTCCCACTCCGCCTCGTAGAACGGCGGGCCCACGACCCGGGCCGGCGGTGGCACCACGGTGTGCGCCAGCAGCCCCACGCTGGCCGGGTCGAATCCCTCCCGCACGACGATGCGCGCCAGCGTGGGCTCGAACATGAAGTGCTCCACCAGCCGCCGCATCACCTCCCGGATGTCCGAGGCCCCCTCCACGCCGACCCCCCAGGCGTACTTCTGCCGCGCCTGGCCTCCGCCGGTCGGCGACCAGGTGGGGCAGTAACCCCACGTGCAGTCGCTGGCGGCGTCCACGTAATGGCCGAAGGCGGCGTTGACCTTGCCCGGGATCTGGAACATGAGGAACAACACCCCCACCCCGGCGTTGCGGGCGGCCTGGGCCACCGTGGGCATGCGCAGCAGCTGCTGGCCCACATCCGGCCCGGCCACGACGATGATGATCAGCTTGTCGTTGCCCGGGATGCCGTCGTCGTGCAGCTTCTGGGTAGCCGTGCGGAACGCGGCCTGCAGGCCGCGCACGTCGTCCTCCTCCGCCATGCGGATGGCGCGGATGGCCTGCAGCAGGGCGTCCTGGTTGTCCCCCAGGTTGCGCCCCACCGACACGTTGCCGGCGTAGGTCAGGATCCCCGCCTGGCACTTCGTGAAGTCCATCGAGTTCACGAAGAACTGCAGGGCGTCCTTGGTGATGTCCATGGGGTGGGGCCGACTGATCGAGGTGTTGTACATGGTCGGCGTGCGGTCGACCACGAAGAACACGTCCACGCCGTTGCTGGTTCTAGCGTTGTCGTACTCGATCCCGATCTGGACGTGGACTGAGTCACCGACCGCCACGTCCAGCGGCGAGACGATCCGCTCGATCTGGATGTTGCCGGGCGGCGCCGTCTGGGCCTGGACGAGACCAGCCCGCGGCGCCGTGCCGACGGCGCCCAGGACCAGCGCGATCACGGTCGCGGCACGAGTCAACCGATTGGTCACGACGCATCCCCTTCCACAGCTTCCGGAGGCCCTCGGCTCTACCGGCGCGTTGCCGGCGCGTTGCCGGCGACGGGCCGGGGAGCTAGCCTCCGGCGAGGCCGGCGCGCAGCGTCAGAGGCAGGAAGATGCCATGCCCCGGCGACGGCGAGTCCGGCGTGTCGGTTGGCTCCGGCGTCTCCGCCGCCGGCGTGTCCGTGGGCTCCGGAGTCTCGGGCACGGGCGTGTCCGTGGGATCCGGTGTCTCGGGCACGGGCGTGTCCGGCGGGTCCGCGGTGGGCGTCTCCACGGGCGGCGGCGACGTGGCGGTTGCGCCAAAGCCGCTGCACTCGTCGGGGCTGTCCTTGTAGATGCACAGCGGCGGGTTGGGCAGCCGGACCCGGATGCTGGTGCCCTGGGCATACACGAACTCGATGTGCGACCACAGCGACAGATTGCGCGGAACGCCGAACGGGAAGACGTCCTTGTCCACCCGCACCTTGTACTCCACCAGCTGGCCCGTCGGTGGCACCGACCGGCCGACAAACTCCCAGAACATCTCCGAGAGCACCACGTAGTCCGGCGGTCGCGGGTAGCCGGAGCCCATCTCGTAGCGGAACCCGTCCTCCAGGAAGTCGCTGTAGATCACCTTGTCCATCTGCAGACCGCGAAGAAGCCCCTCGGCGATCTTGTCGAACGTCTCCGGGGCGTTGCGCCCAACGTCGCTGTTGAGCTGGAAGAACCAGCCCGAGGAGGCGCAGGCGGCCAGCCGCCGGCCGGCGGCCGGGAAGCTCACCACCGCCACCGTGACCCCCGAGATGCGCGCCGCGTTGCAGGCGGTGTAGCGATCCACGAGTTGGGCACCCGGGACCTCGATGGCTCCGGCGTCCACGATGATCAGCACGTTGCTGAAGTCGCTGGAGACACCGGTGGGCAGGGCGCCGGTGGAGTCGCGAATGGCGGCGCCGGCGCCCGCCGAGTTGCCGTCGGGGGAGATGGAGATGCCGTTGAAGGCGTCGATGAGCGCCTTGCGGCCCTCTTCGCCGCCGATGAGCGGCTGGCGCCAAGTGCGCGAGCCGGCGTACAGCATCAGGCCGCCGCGCGAGCCGTTGGCGTAGTCGACCTGGTTGATGAAGTTGCGCGCGCCGCGGGTGACGTTGTCCAGCGCCTCGCGCCCGCCCATGCCCTGCCGCAGCTGGGCGGAGTTCTCGACCACGAAGATGTAGTTCAGCTTGCGCGTCTCGCCGGTGCAGATGAAGCGATACTGCGTCTTGACCGTCACCATCTCGCCCTCTTGCACGACCTGCGGCTCGATGGTGCGGGTGTACGACGGATCGCACGGGATGGGGCCCTCGCGCGGCTCGTCGGTGGGCTGCTGCTGCGGCACCGCGCCGGCACCGGCCGGAGTGGCGCTGCCGGCCGCCCCGAGGGCGGCGAACGCGGCCAGAAGGACCAACAAGGCCGGCAGGCGGCGCATCATGTCAAGCATAGCGGCAACTCCCTCCAGCTAGTGGCGGACGGCGCATCGGTCGGCCGGAATGAAGCCGGGCAAGCAGGCACACGCCTAACCCTCCGTCGGGCGCGAGCCTTCCAGTGATTGAGGATACGCCAATCGCCCGGCACGCGCAACACGCCGCCGCCAGGGTCACGGCCCAACGGCCGGGCCGGGGCGCTTCACCTGCACCGCGGGCAACCAGACGCGCCGCGGCGTCCCGTGCGCGGGCGTGGCCGGCGCGACGGTGGCCGGGCTCGGCGGGCTGATCGTGGCCGTGACCGTTCGGTCAGGCGGTCGCGTGGGGCCGGGCGCGACGGTGGCAGTGGAAGCGGCGGTGGCAGTGGAAGCGGCGGTGGCAGTGGGAGCGGCGGTGGCAGTGGGAGCGGCCGCCACCTCGACCACCGGCACGGGAAACGAGCGCACCACGTCGGAGCCGCGGTCGAAGGAGACCACGATCTCCGCCCCTTGGCTGGTGGCGTGACGGCCGACCTCGCGCGGCTCCAGCGCGTAGCTGATGGCCACGCCGCCCTGCGGCCAGACGGCGTACGTCCACGTCAGCTCGCGGCCGCGCGTGCGCGGGGCGGGGACGCCCGAGCCCCAGACGTAGTCCATGTTGGCCGGCAGCAGGTCCACGACGTGGGCGGATGCCGGCCGCACGTCACCAAGCTCGGGCGCCAGCTGCTCGTAGAGCGACGGCAGATGACTGGCCTCG
>Ga0114946_10003036_pt1 | contig 11452 bp, 10 predicted proteins | sample WalLakDeSediment_FD_88676 | JGI IMG/M metagenome (GOLD analysis project Ga0114946, IMG submission 88676) | Lake sediment microbial communities from Walker lake, Nevada to study Microbial Dark Matter (Phase II) - Walker Lake 11/02/13 Deep Sediment | ecosystem: Environmental > Aquatic >...
ACTCAACCAGGTCTCTGATGCGGATTTCATTTCCTGATCCAAGGTTTACTGGTTCACTGCCATTGTATCCTTCTGTAGCTAATAAAATACCTTCTGCGGCATCCTCCACATAGAGGAATTCCCGGGTGGGAGACCCATCCCCCCAAACAACCACTTGCCTTTCATTGCTAATCCGGGCCTCCAAGAATTTACGTATCAAGGCAGGGATTACGTGTGAAGTTTCAAGGTCAAAATTATCTCGAGGGCCGTAAAGGTTGACCGGCAGCAAGAAAATGGCGTTGAAACCATATTGCTGACGGTAAGCTTGAGCTTGTACCAGCAACATCTTCTTAGCCAATCCATAAGGTGCGTTGGTCTCTTCGGGGTAACCATCCCATAGGTGTTGTTCTTTAAAAGGTATTGGTGTGTTTTTTGGATAGGCACAAATCGTACCAATCGCGACAAACTTACTCACTCCCCGCTCCCAGGCCTGGTGCATAAAAGGAACACCCATCATCAAATTCTTATAGAAGAATTCACCTGGTGCTTTCCTGTTTGCACCAATCCCACCTGCCAAAGCTGCCAGGTGGATTACAATGGTCTCGTTTTGGCAATTGCCATTGTGAGAAATAACAGGCATATCCAGATCATCAAATAACCGCTTAATAGCACCTATATCGGTCAAATCATAATCCTTAGACCGGAAGGTAATAATCTCAGAAACTTCTCGTTTTCTAAGCATATCAACTACAAACGAGCCTAAAAAACCATGGCCTCCAGTAACCAACACGCGTTTGTTCTGCCAGTAAGATTGGTTTGAATTGGATGAAGTCAAAGAATTCATGCTAGCAACCATTAATGCACAATAAATTGCGCGTTTCGATATTTCGGGTCATGCGGGTTATTGAATAATCCATCTCGTAATGCATGCAGGATTTCTCGGACACCATCTTCAACAGTGAATTGGGTCTCAAACCCTAATTTCTGGCGAATTTTTTGAAAAGACACGCTAATATCTCGCATATCACCACCAAAAGTCATGTCCTTATAAGTTACAACTGTTTCTGGTAATCGCTTCAGGATGATTGCCACAATCTCGTCTTTGGTATAGTTCCCTTGATCACAGCCCAGGTTATACACCTCACCTCGAATAAGCCCTTCGTCTGCCTGTAAGCCCAGAATAATCCCGCGAATCGCATCACGGATATGCAAGAATGATCTAGAGTAACCTCGCTGATAAATCAGTAATTCCCTTTTTGCAAATGCATCCAGGACAAATTGATTAACAATGAGATCAAAGCGAGTACGGGGTGAGAGGCCAAACAAGGTTGCGAGCCGGAAAACAAGCGGTGCGCAGGCGCTATCGGCTTGAGCTAAAAGATAACGTTCAGCGCTAATCTTTGTCTCCGCATAAAGAGATTGGGGGTTAAGTGGAGAATCCTCTGTTACAGGCGCCCCATCCGGAGAAAGGCCATAGTTACTGTACGTTGATGCATATATGAAGCGCTTGACTCCCATATCAAGTCCTTGTTCAAATACCCGTTGAGTAGCTTCAACATTGTATCTCCAGGCAACCTGCCGCCCTACTGCCTGGCAGGCTGGAAAGCCAACAATCGCTGCAAGATGGATAATTGCAGACGGTTTTGGCCAATCCGAGTCTCCTGTGTTGAGAATAGATCGCGGTTCCCAAACATTGGCTTTGAAAAAGCGAAACGAATCATGGGGAAGATGCGACAAGATCGACTCCCCCCCAAACAACAACTCATCAACTACGGTTACCCGGAAACCAAGTCGCAGTAACTCTCCGGTTAGAAGTGAGCCTATATAACCTGCTCCGCCAGTAATTAATACATGCTCGTCATTGTCCATATTCTTCGCTTTTCACTTCTTAACTTACCACTTTTTCGATAATGGATTTTTCTGGAAGCATCATGACTTTTATCCCTTGAACTTCTAAGATTGGGAAATCGCCATTTTCCATGACAGCCATGCCCTGCTCCAGACAGGTCAATCGGCAGATATCACCAATGTCTCCATCGGCTCTGATCCTGACACCAGTTACACCATTTCTTTTAGCATCAATCAATGTTTCGCGGACTCGTTGTCGAATCAGGCGGTAAAGCCTCATTGATTGGTCTATGAAATCTATCGTTAAATGAGCTCGCAGGGCTATTCCCTCAGGTGTGATGATATAACGTAGTTTTCGGCGTTGAGCTCGCTTGACTTTGATATATCCCTTTGAAACCAGCCGTTTCAGGTGCCAGTTAACAGTACCAACAGCAACGCCAAGTTGGGCAGCCAAAGAAGCCTGGGTCACGTCCGGGTTTTTTTCTATCTGCTCTAATAACACCCGGTCTCGATTTAATTCAGGGGTTGTATACATGATTCCACCAAGAAAAATTTATTAGGTCAATTAGGTACTCAGATAAACAATGATCAAAATCAATATTCAGCAGTGAATGATCTTTTTAAATGAGTTCTTTACTTACCCTTTTGAGATCAGTTTCTACCATCATATGAACTAACTCATCAAATTTTACGCTGGGTTTCCAACCTAGCTCTTCTCTTGCTTTACGAGGGTCTGATACCAATAAATCCACCTCAGCCGGACGATAGAAAAGCGGATCTTGAATCACATAATCCTCATAATTTAAACCCACATAGCTAAAGGCGGTTTCACATAATTGACGCACCGAATGTGTCTTCCCAATTCCAACCACGTAATCTTTTGGTTTTTCCTGCTGTAGCATCATCCACATGGCTTCAACGTAATCGCCAGCAAAGCCCCAGTCCCGTTGAGCTTCAAGATTACCCAAACGAAGTTCCTTTGCAAGACCCAACTTAATCCGGGCTACACCATACGACACCTTGCGTGTCACGAACTCGAGTCCGCGCCTGGGACTTTCGTGATTAAACAAGATACCTGACACTGCAAACATATTATATGACTCGCGGTAGTTGACTGTAATCCAATGGCCATAAACCTTCGCTACCCCATAAGGGCTACGGGGATGAAAAGGTGTTTGTTCATTTTGTGGTACTTCTTTTGCTTTCCCAAACATCTCTGACGAGGAAGCCTGATAGAAACGAGTACTTGGGTTTACATGACGAACAGCCTCCAGTAAACGTGTTACCCCTAGTGCAGTCACCTCACCAGTAAGCACCGGTTGGCTCCAGGATGTCGGCACAAAAGATTGAGCCGCCAGGTTGTAAACTTCATCTGGTCGGTATTGCTCCATGACGTCAACCAGTGAGCTTTGATCATGTAAATCTCCTTGAACGAGGGTTATATCATCTTGAATATGTTGGATGCGTTCAAAAGTCACTGTACTTGATCTTCGCACCATTCCAATAACGTTATAACCTCGCTCTAAAAGGAATTCAGCCAGATACGAGCCATCTTGACCTGTTATGCCTGTAATAATTGCGGTAGCCATGTAAATCTCCTGGGTCTTTATTCAACAATTGAATTTCAACAGATGAATTATATACCTTCTCAAAATCTGGTCAAGGCAATCTTCAAAATGCAGTGAAAAACCGCCCTCAAGCTTAAACGGAGATAAAACCCATATCTCATCCATAATGAGTTATCAACGTTTAAACCGCCTGCTCCAATCCCAGATCAGATATAAAGCTGCACTTGCAAAACCTAACCAAAGTGTCCTGAAGAAGTCAGTTACTGGCCACAAAAATGCTGGGTTATAACGCCCCACATACCAGGGGATAAACCAGGCCATCACCACCCCAATAGCTACAATTGTACGGTAGAACCACGGATCACTTCTTAGGCGTTGATCAAACCATAACCAGGCGACCAAGGCGACTTGTAATCCAGCAAATGCTACTCGATAACGTGGGTTATCCCACATGTCTCCCCCACCTCGAAAGGAAGCAAGTAGGATTCCAGACCAGACGACCAGACATAAACCGAGGACCAAACCGCGTCGTTCCTGCAAGGTGAAAGCTTTTATTGGTGCATAGAGCAGCATCGGTAAGAGCAGAGTCCAGCCAACCGAACGCCAAATTGAGATTACTGTCCAGATCGGCGCTTCACTACTAGCAACTAGTGCTGCTGGTAGAAAAGGACGTACCACTCCATAAAGAACCAGAAGCGGGATCTTCATCCATTCAGGAGAACTCGTCAAAATCATTTGTATCCAATCTGAAGAGCGCTCGGTTAAATAAAACTCCCACTCGGCTGACCTGGTTATCCACCAACCGACTACAGCTAAGGGATTTGAAATTCCTTCTGGCGCGATCTGTCTCCAACTAATCCAGACACCAATGAGCGCCATTGCTCCGACTGCGCTCATAATCATCCAAAATCTCCGAGCGTGGGCGACTCGCCATTCTCCCAGAGCCAAACCCTGTATTGCCAACATGATCAACAAAACAACTGCGAATGCTGGTGAAAATGGAATAATAAGCAACAATGCAGCCAATATCCATCCAAGGCCGGCTACTGAACGTTCCTGCCAGTACCTAATTAGCCCATAAAACCCTGCTGCTACCAATGTAATAGTAAACGCCTCTCGCATCTGGGAACTTCCTAACAGCACCGCTTCTGGGTACAACGCAAGAAGAATTGCAGCCAACCAGGCCACACTTACATTCCAACAACGCCGAGCAAAAGCCCAGGTAAAAATCAATGCCAATGACGAAAACGATGCTGTGAGAATAATGATCAGCAGGGGGTGATGCACTTCACTTCCCAGATATCGGTATATCAATGCACTTAAGAAAAGTAAACCCCCATACTGGTCTACATTGGGGTAATCGCGGAAGGCTGTCAATAAGTGATCTTCGGAGCCAGCTAATTCCCAGGCAACCATGTCGCGGCTGTGGGCGTCCTCCATCACATAACCAGCCTGTTGGACTGGGGTGTCATGTCCCCATACTGGTAGCGCCACTAACCAAAATCCGCCCATTATTACACGTAATAACGCAGCTCCAATTAATAACCAAAGCAAGGCTGATGGCAAACTTATGTGCTGGTCTCTCTTTAATAATTGCCAGGTTAAATGTATAGCTAGCACCGATAAAATCAATACCACCAGAAATGATAACCATCCTTCAAGTCCCTGAAAGTGATTGGAAATCCAGGTTAGTAGTAAAGAAATACCCAGGAAGGATAATATCACGCTCACAAATCCTATCTGTTGTTTTGACGTAAGTGTGGAAATATGACCCATTATTGGTCTGGACACAGTTGTCTCAACCTCGCTGATGTTAAATCTGGATCCCGTTCAAAATATTTTTGGCTCGCTCATCCCAGGTATAGTAACGGGCATGTTGGAAAGCGCAATTTGCCAGTGCCTCTCTTCTCTCAGGATCATCCCTTAGTTTCGCAATCGTTTGCATCCAGGCAGCCACATCCTGTGGGGGTAAAAGCACCGCATTTTCATCGTTTAAAACTTCGCGCAAGACAGGTAAATCGGATGAGATGATAGCTCTTTTACAAGCCAGATATTCAAACATTTTCATTGGGCTAAGATAGCGAGATATGTCACCCCCCGATGAAGCTTCTACTTTGTCCTGATAGGGCATCAACAATACTTCGCTAGCAGCCTGAAAGTATGGCAGATCAGTATTGTCAATAAATCCGGTTAATACCACGTTTTCAATACCCTGCGCTTTCACTAATTCCCGTAATTTAAGAACATCAATTGGTTCTCCACCAACTAGCAAGAAGGTAATGTTTGGAAGGTGTGCGGCCAATTTTAACAACATATCTACCCCACGACCAGGATATAAATGCCCTGTATATCCAACTGTAAATTGATTTACTGGCAGGGACAGGTCAGGTGTAACCAATTGGTTTACTGCCAGGCGGGCTTCTTGAGGAGAAGGTATATTCTCATAACGCGTGAGGTCGATCCCGTCGGGGGCAACAATCGTAAAGGACGATGACTGTGGCACGTCTAGTTGAGTCACCAAAGCTCGCAGCAGCGCTCGCGATATAACCACCAGACGGGAGGCACTTCTTCCTCGCAAGAACATACGGAACACAATTGGCCCAAATCTTCCTTGCGGCAGATCGTGTACCTCGAATATCGTTGGCATCCCCATCCAGGCAGCTAATGCTGCCGCCTGGGTCAAGCGAGTGTAGATCAATTCAGCATGCCACCTGCGGGCCCAAAATACCGATCTCAAACCAAAGTCATATCGACGTAGTCTTTTGTGCGAAAACAACCATTCAAGATCAAACCGATTCTCTATGCCGTAATGTTTGGCAAGCTGGTCCCACTTTGGCGATTCAAGCTGTAGATCAGCCGTGGGGATAACCATCCGTACAGTATGGCCACCTGCCACAAATCCCTGAGCCATCTTCATCACTTGAAACGTATTTGCTCTCAGAGCTGGAAGATATGTCGGGGCAATAATTGCGATTTTCATACTGCTACTGCTTGCTGGGTTTTTAATAGCAAAAGACTCTTCCGCACATTTAATGAAATCGAGAAGAAATAGAAAGAAGCCAAAAGCGCTGCGCTTCCTAAATAACCAAAAATTGGAACAATCATCAAAATTCCGACAACCTTTATCCCAGCAGCTGCAAGATTTACTTTGGTAGGATAATCTGGACGTCCCAGAGCCAGTAACGCTGTGCGATTCCAATAGAAAGTGTTGGCAACTAAAAACCCACACAGCAGAATCAACAAAGCAGGATATGCAGGCAGAAACTCAGCACCATAAAAAAATCCGATCAACGGTTGACCAAATAACAATAAGCCAAGCCCAGCCAGGAAAGTATAAACGAAAGCCAGAATTGACCCTTGTTTCAGCACATGACGTACATTAGCCCAGTTTGTTCGAGCGACCTCTCGCGATAGCTCCGGATAAGTCGCCTGAGGGAGTGGGCTTACCGGCATTTGTACCATATTTGCCAGAGCCAGTGCAAGCTTATAATAACCTGCCTCGGTTGGGTTTCGTAAAGCTGAAACCCATAACAGTTCACTATCTTTGTTGATCAAATTTATCGTAGCGCTGATATTCGTGTTGATAGCAAAGCTTGCTAATTCACGACCTTTTCCACGCAACAGATGGATTGGCGCTCGCCACCAACCGCTTCCCCACTGTTGTGTTGCCTCTCTCAAAGCAGTAATTGTCAAACCCAAAGCACCAGCAACTTTTCCGATCATATATGCCACCACCACTTCTACCAAGCCTCCCCCATTCAAGTATGCCAGGCTGATCAGCACAAGAGTCAGGCTACTTTGACCAATCGTTACAGCAGCAATTCGTCGAAAGCGATCATAAATCTGCAGCAATCCCGTGGCGCTTTCAGAGATGAAGTTAGCCAGGACAACCAATCCATATAGAATAAACCAGTTTGCAGTAGTTGCATCCTTGGCAAAAAAAAGCGCTCCCAAGGGAGCCAACAACCAGACCAGCCCAAAGGCCAAGATTGAACTGGTTAATTCAGCTATCCCAGCCACTTTAAACACCGCTGCTGCTCGTTGCTTATCACCAACCTCACTATATTGACCAACGTACTTAATAACCAGTTCTGCCATCCTAAAAGATGCGAATTTGTTCACCACACTGGTGAATACCGTTATCGCCCCCAATACACCAAAATTGGTAACCCCCAACATACGCGCTGCCAGAATACCCTGTAACATACTCAACGCAGCAGCTATTCCAGTAGCACTGAAAAGATACCCGGAGTTTTTTACTACCCGCAGGACCAATTCATTTCCCAGAATACTCGAAAAAACCCTAAGGTATAAATCGGAGAATAACTTTTGCATTAAACCGGATTGTGATCATCACCTGAATTGGGCACAATAGAAGAGAAATTGGAACACTCATCTACTAATAACTGGCTTCATCATCAATTTGTGTTAATATGACGCACCCATTCACGTTCATCATTGTACCAATCCACCAATTTACGGATTCCGTCCGTTAATGAGACTTCGGGGTGCCAACCAAGCAAGTTTTCTGCTTTCTCTACATTAGCCCAGTTTGCCAACATGTCAGCAGGATGAGCTGGTCGGAACTCTACCTTCGCCTTTCGACCGATAACCCCTTCCAAAATTTTGATCAAATGATTGATCTGAATAGATTCATGCCCACCCAGGTTTATGATCTCGTATCCCACCGGTCTTAACCCCAAGATTGTTCCTCGGGCAATGTCATCTACAAATGTAAAACCGCGTGATTGTTTTCCGCTGCCGTTCACTTTAACTGGTAATCCTTCATTGATCCATTGCGTGAAGCGAAACATAACCATATCTGGGCGACCAGCCGGTCCATAAACAGTAAAATAACGAAAAACAGTCACATCAATATCATATAAATAGTGATATGCATGTGCAAGAACTTCAGCTGCCTTTTTACTGGCGGCGTAGGGTTGAAGAGGATGATCACTTGGGGCAGTTTCAGGAGTCGGCAATGGCGCATTGGCCCCATACAAACTTGAGGTAGAAGCCAGAATAAATTTCTTAATCTCAAATTGCCGGCACATCTCCAACAAGTTAAGCGTTCCAGTGATGTTGGCATCCATATAGACCCAGGGATTCTCAACTGATTGACGTACTCCTGCGCGTGCGGCCAGGTTTATCACAGCATCATAACGATCTAATGATGTTTCGTTCGACATTTGTTTAAACACGTTCCCCAATGAACTGCGGTCAGAGATGTCCAATCGATGAAAGTTAAACCCTGGTCGAGCTTTCAGCTTTTCAAGGCGGTATTCTTTTAAACGCACATCATAGGCGTCATTCATCTCATCGATGCCAACCACCAAGTGTCCGGCATCCAAGAGCATTTCAGCAACCCTCGCCGCAATAAAGCCAGCAACCCCTGTTAACAAGTAATATCCCATCCTACCTTCTCTATAATTTCACCACCTTAGGATTACCTGAAGCTAATGCACCAAATACATTGCGCGTATCAATGATCAGATTTGCATACTTCAGGATAGAGGCATAATCATAACCGCTGTGATTGGTAATGATTACCACACAATCAGCTTTCCGGACTGCTGATATCAGATCAGAGACGCTCTCCAGTTCCCATTCATCGTGTTGAATTTTTGGAATAAAAGGATCATGGTATGAAACAATCGCTTTCTTTTGAATAAGCAACCCAATTACATCCAACGTAGGAGATTCGCGTAAATCATCAATATCAGGTTTATACGCAGCTCCCAGTACCAATACTTGACTACCCTTGACTGGTTTACTACGCTCATTTAAAGCATCTTGTACCTTAGAAACCACATATCTGGGCATTCCAGTATTAATTTCAGATGCCAGTTCGATGAAACGAGCACTGTATTGTAATCCGCGCAATTTCCATGACAGATAAAGTGGATCAATGGGAATACAGTGCCCTCCCAGTCCTGGTCCCGGTGTAAACTTCATGAAGCCAAAAGGTTTAGTGGCAGCAGCATCAATCACCTCCCACACATCAACCCCCAACCAATTACACATGATCGCCATTTCATTGACCAGGCCAATATTGATCATACGGAAAGTGTTTTCTAATAGCTTGGTCATCTCCGCCACTTCAGTTGAAGAAACCGGCACTACAGTTTTTAACGCTTGCTGATACCAAAAAGCTGCCACTTCCGTACAAGCAGGTGTAATTCCACCAACGATTTTTGGGGTGTTGTAGGTGGTCCAATCCTTCCGGCCTGGATCTACCCGCTCGGGTGAGAATGCCAGGAAAAAATCTTCACCCACCTTCAGCCCGCTCTCATCTCCCAGGTGTCGGAGTAATATCTCCCGGGTTGTGCCAGGATATGTGGTCGACTCCAGCACCACCACCATACCTGAGTGCATGTATTTTGCCAGCTCACCAGTCGCGTTCAGGATATACGATAGATCTGGATCACCGGTCTTGCGCAAAGGAGTCGGCACGCAAATGCTGACTGCCTGGACCTCATTTAAGACAGAATAATCTTGGGTAACTCGCAGTTTCTTCGAGATTATCAACTGGTTAATAAGGCTATCAGGTACATCCTGAACATAGCTTTCACCACTTCGAACTGCCTCCAGCTTTCGTTCATCTAACTCAATCCCAACGACTTCAAACCCCGCTTCAGCCATTACGACTGCCAGAGGCAAGCCAACATAGCCAAGGCCAATCACTGCAACTGCGGCTTCCTTCTGACGCAATTGGTTGAGCAGAGATTCTCGAAAAGCATTCATTTTCACCTCAGAATAAGCTTAACTGTTTTGGATCCTGCTCTGGTTTAGATTCTTCTTCGCGGAATTCTGGTACATTTCCAGATCCCGAAATCAACTCAGGCAACTGGGAGAAATCCCTCTCCAGAACTGGGCGGAGCGAGCCTTGATGAAGCGCTGCTGCTGGGTGATACATGGGGACAACCAGACGGCCCTTAATCTTAAAAGCCTGCCCGTGAACGTTGCTGATTTTGACTTTTGGTAAATATCGTTCAAGTGAGAAACGTCCTAATGTCACGATAAGTTTAGGATTTATAGCATGAATCTGGCGCTCTAGATACAGGCTGGTGCAGGTGTTAATCTCCTCTGGTTGCGGATCACGGTTTCCAGGAGGCCGGCACTTCACAATATTAGTAATAAAAACATCTTTCCTCGATAAGCCAATCTTTGCTAATAAATCCTCTAAGAATTTTCCAGCCGCTCCTACAAATGGTCGACCTTGCTCGTTTTCATGAAAACCAGGCCCCTCTCCTATAAGAACCATTTCAGCATCAACAGGTCCCTCCCCCGCAACCGCACGTTTTCGTGAGTAGTGGAGCTCACACTTTGTACAACCAGTTACTTCTCTTTCTATCTGGTTAATGATCTCTTCAGGATCCAAATTTCACCTCCAAATTTCCATTACTTCCAAGTATAGCCTGCGATTGTTATAACCTCTTACTGAAACGAATTCCCCTCATCTCATTCAGATAATTCGTACCTGCTCACCCTGGAGAACAGCTCCAGGGTAGTGAGGTCCAAATCAAATGAGCTCATCAGAAGGGCATCTTCATTATTATCTCGGTAATATCTCGGTCTGCGGTTTACCACCTCAAACCCAAATTGACGGTACAACGCCTGGGCTGCCTGGTTACTATTTCGTACCTCCAGCATCACTTCGCGCGCCCCTTCTTGAATCAATTCTTGTAATGCAGAACCTAGCAAACGGCTGCCAATTTTCTCCCGGCGGAATCCAGGGTGCACAGCTATGGTGGCGATGTGGGCTTCATCTTCAATCAACCATATCACGATCATGCCTACCAATCTATTTTTACGAAAACCTTCGCTTAATTCTGCCACCCATAATCTGGAAACTGGATTCGAAGTTAGTTCGTATCGATAGGCGCTTTCTGGCCAGGGTGTAGGAAATGAAAGACGGTCAATTTCTAGAATTTCATCGATATCTTCCAAGTTCATTGGACGAATGTTGATTGCTAAAGCAATTCTACTGGGGTGGACGTGCATCTCAATCTGATCGAACCTCATCCAGGGATTTTCTCACCGGGATGAAAATAAAT
>Ga0114946_10003037_pt1 | contig 11448 bp, 8 predicted proteins | sample WalLakDeSediment_FD_88676 | JGI IMG/M metagenome (GOLD analysis project Ga0114946, IMG submission 88676) | Lake sediment microbial communities from Walker lake, Nevada to study Microbial Dark Matter (Phase II) - Walker Lake 11/02/13 Deep Sediment | ecosystem: Environmental > Aquatic > Freshwater...
GAAGTTCAGGAATCGCTGCCCGATCCCGGCCAGCAACCCGACCTCGGCATCGGCGGTCGAGTTTTTTTTACCGCTTCCGCGGGGGTCTCGGTCAGGTGCTCGGTCATGTTCGCTTTCATCAGGCCTTGTTTTTTGATCAGGGTTGCATTATCTTCAATTATTAAGAAAATTCAAATACATGAATCTGACAAAGTAGCACTAGATGCGCTTGAAACATGGCAACAGGACGTAGCAACAAGCTTGTCGGGCAGACCGGCGAGTACCTCGTCGCGGCGGAACTTTCGCGTCGTGGACTCATCGCGACCCCGTTCGCCGGCAACGTCCCGCACTACGACATAATCGCGTCCGATGAGACGGGACATCACGTCTCCGTCCAAGTGAAAGCCAGTCGTGGTCCTACCTGGCAGTTTGGCAACATCACGCTGTACTGCGATATCACGTTTGACGGGAAACGACAGGTGGTTGGAATGAGAAAGCCCTGCCCGGTTCAGCGACTCATCATGGCCTTCGTCAGAATCGCCGACGATGGGAATGACAGTTTCTACATCCTTCCATGGGAAAGCCTCCGCGACCTGCTGGTCGATCACCACGAGGATTACCTCGCGCGGCACGGCGGCGCCCGACCCAAGAAATGGGACTCTCTCCACTGCGCCATAACGGAGAGCGACCTAGAACCATATCGAGACAGATGGGACACCGTCGAGAAGAACCTGAAATGAACAGGCCGACTCCAAACAAGCTCTTGAGCGGCGCGGACCGCCGCGTCCGCTCAAGAACTGCGATGCGCCACCGCCCCCGCATTTCCACTCACCGGCACTGCTTCTCACACGATACGCCGTCCTTATCCCCATCCAGGGAGGGGACCCCGCACGCGGTCAGGTAGAACTTCGCCTCCTCGCAGCTTGTCCGTTTGTGTCGCTACCGGGCGAGTTGCTCCGCGAACACCCCGAGAAAATCCCGCTGCTCGGTGTGTAGTTTGATGCCGCGTTCCACGGTGGCGTCGTCGAGCACGTAGGGCCGGTCGCGCACCGCCAGCAGGGTGGCTTGGTGTTCCCTACCATCGGCGGGTTCGCCGTCGATGAGGGACGCGATGAGCGGGAGCGCGGTGAGGGGTTGCCAGTTGGGGACGGGGTCGGCCGTCAAGTAAAATTTCCTTTCTTCTGAATTCGTGAAGGTGCGCCGCTGATGCGTATCATACAAGCCAACACCGCCAGCGCCCTCGAAGCCGCGCGGACCTTGTTCCGCGAGTACGAGCGGTACCTGGGCGTCGATCTCTGTTTCCAGGGCTTCGAGCAGGAACTGGCGACCCTGCCGGGACGCTACGGGCCGCCCTCGGGCCGCTTGCTGCTGGCTTGGGAGGGCGAACGGGCGGCGGGCGGCGTGGCGCTGCGTTCTCTGGAAGCAGAGGGGGCCTGCGAGATGAAGCGGCTGTTCGTCCGCCCGGCCGATCGCGGCCAGGGGCTGGGGCGCAGGCTGGCGACGCGAATCCTCCACGAAGCAACCGCCCTGGGCTATACCGTCATGCGGCTGGATACCCTGGACACGCTGGAGCCGGCCATGCGCCTGTACCGCGAACTGGGCTTCCAACCCTGTGCGCCTTACTATGCTAATCCGTTGCCCGGCGTGATGTACTGGGAACGGGTCTTGTCGAACGAGTAACGCGGCCTCACGTCGATTTCCCGGCAGCGCGCCCCTCCCCCCGCCGGGAGCCAGCGGTACCGGGTCGGCGCCGACACCCCCAGATTCCGGGCCACCTCCTGGGGCGGCATCCCCCCGCCAGCAACGCGCGGGCCGATTCCACCTTGCTGGGGGTCATCCGCCGTTGGCGCCCCCCGACCCGGCCGCGCCGCCGCGCCGCCGCGCCGCCGCCTGTCGTTCCCGCCGTGCCCGGCCATCGGCGAGCGGTCGGTCGTGGCGTGCGCTGCACTCTACCGCCGTCGGCTTCGACGATGGGCAACGGGCTGAAGTCGGGTTTGAAGGCGGCTGAAGTCGACTTTGACTTGTTTGCTTGCCCGGTTCGAGGGAGTGCTCGATTGTCGCTGACGACAACCAGGGATCCACTTCAAACTTTTCCGGTTGACAGGTGTACGGTTATGCCGTACATAACGGAATATGCAGATTCACAGCGTTCACCACAAAGGGTTGAAACGACTTCTCGAAGATGATGACGACCGGGGAATCCGGCGCGATCTGGTCGGCAGAGTGCGGAATGTTCTGACGGTCCTGATTGCGGCGGAGGATATGGACGGCGTTCGAGGTCCGCCCGGTTGGCGCATTCACCCGCTTTCCGGGGACCGCGCGGGAACGTGGAGCATTTCGGTATCTGGCAACTGGCGGATCACGTTCGACATAGAACAGGGAAAAATCGTCAATCTGGACTTGGAGGATTATCACTGATGAGCGAAACCATCACCAAAATCGGCATGAGGCCCACTCATCCGGGCTCTTTCATCCGCACCGAGATTCTGGACGAACTGAACTTGTCGATTGCCCGCGCGGCGGAAATTCTGGATGTGCGCCGCGCCACCCTGTCCGATCTGGTCAACGAGAAAGCCGCTTTGTCGCCGGAAATGGCGCTCAGGATCGAAAAGGCTTTCGGTGTCTCGATGGACACCTTGTTGCGGATGCAGGCATGGTATGACAGCTACGCCATGCGGCAGCGACAGGGAGAAATTAACGTGCACAAGTACGAACCGGCGTGATCGGAGAAATGGCTTAAATTTCTTTTCAATCGCAAAAAAGACCGTTTCGTACACCCGGTTTGAGGGGGTGCTGGATCGGTGCTGAAGTCGGCTTTGATAAATGAGACGGCCGGCGCGCGGCGGGGTTCTTGACTGCAATGTCCGCAAGGCGGGACCGTCGTTTGGCGCCACTCCGTGCGGTACCCGAACGTCCTCGTTCGCCGAGACCCTGGCGCGAAAGGGTTCGACCAGCGCGCGACCGTTACGATGCCCGTTTCAAAACGAACCAGCGGAAACGAGAACAGTTTCAATACGGACCCCGAATCAACGGGGCGGCTGTTGAAACCAGAGCGGACCTGGAGATCGTAGGGGCGGGACGATGGATTGTTCTCCGGTCGTCGCTCGTGGTTCGAACGCGGCCCAAGTGTCGATGCTGCTTGTGCGATGGGCTACAACACATTGATTATCAATATATTAAATTGTCCGCCTTGCCAACCCTGCCTCCGTTTAACGCGGCTCGATCCAAGTCCGACAGCCGGATGATCGGCCGCGCATCTCATCCAGGGACCGCTTTTCAGCTGGATGGTACAACGATTGCCTGATAACGCTGCGAACCAACGTGAACTCACGCAGGGCGGTTGGGGCCAGCAGGGAATCTCCCGTGGCGCACCGGAACTTGCGCCCTGGGGTTTTTAATCCATGAGAGGCAAAGCGAGCCCGGCATGGGGCTCGTCCGCCGCTCCCACGCCATCGGACCTGGGGCGTGGCTCGACGGGGAAATGCGGCTTCGCCGTTCATCGGGACTCGAACGCGAGCTTGCGGCCTGGGGAGTATCAGAAGGTGGGCGCTGGCTGGGCGAGGCACGTGCAATCCAACGGCGCGAGCGCACGATGGAACGCGCCGCCGCGGAGCGCGCTGAGGTTCGCCCGCGCCGACAGTTGAGACACGAGCAACCAGCGAATTAGGAGACCGACATGGGCATCACCTCAATTCCCGCGGGAATCGAAGTCAAGTGGGGCGGACACCTGGTCGACCCGGGCGCCACGTTCCGGATCTGGGCGCCGAACGCTCGGGAAGTGTACCTCATCTGGGGTAATCCGGACGGAGCGGAGCGACCCGCCGCCGAATGGCGCCTCGAGCAGCAAGGGGAGTACTTCGTGGGGTTCGTCACGCCCGCCCAAGACGGCGACTACTACCGTTACTGGATCGTGGGCCCCGACGGCGAAGGACCCAAGCGCGATCCTTGGGCGCGCGAACTCGAGTGGCAAGGATACCCGGATTGCGACTGCATCCTGCGGGATCCGACGGCGTACCCTTGGGCGCCGGACGACCGGCGCCATCGACCCCAGCCGCACGAACTCGTGTTGTACCAGCTCCATGTCGGCACGTTCTTCTACCAGGACGACGCGGGCAACGATCTGCGCCGCACGCGGGTCGGGCGGTTCCTGGACGTGCTCGACCGTTTCGAGCATATCCTTCAGCTCAACGTCAACGGCATTCAGTTGCTCCCGATCGTCGAGTGGCAGACCAGTCGGAGCCTCGGCTATAACGGTACCGACCTGTTCTCGCCCGAGATGGACCACTTCGTTCCGAAGAACGAACTCGGACGATACGTGGACCTCTTGAACCGGCTGCGCGCCGAGGCCGGGGCGCCGGCGCTGGAAGCGGCCCTCCTCGAGAGCGGCGTCAACCAACTCAAGGCGCTGATCGATTTGTTCCACCTCTACGACATCGCCGTGTTCTTCGATGTCGTCTACAACCACGCGGGGGGTAATTTCGACGATCAAAGCCTAAGGCTGATCGATCATTGCGCCACCTACGCGAAACCGCACGGCCCGTATTTCCAGAACGCCGGCTGGGCGGGCGGGGTGGTCTTCGATTATCAATCCCCGGAGGTCCGACGATTCCTGATCGAAAACGCCCTGGCCATGAGCGAGGAGTACCATATCGATGGCATTCGCTACGACGAAGTCACGGTGATCGACGATCATGGGGGTTGGCGATTCTGCCAGGAACTGACCGACACGCTTTCGCGACGCGCTCCCGACCTGCTCAACGTGGCGGAATTCTGGAAAGGGGACAAGAGCTGGGTGATCCGCGAGACAGGGTCGGGAGGCGCCGGATTCGATGCGGTGTGGCTCGATACTCTGCGCGACGCGATTCGCGGCGCGATCGCCGCGGCCGGCCGGGGAGCTCACGCCTGGGTGAACATGAGCGCGCTTCGGAGCGCCTTGTTTCCCACGTTCGGCGAGGACAAGCATTGGGCCACCGTCCACTATATCGAAAACCATGACCTCCACAAAGCGGGCCACGACGACCGCCAACCCCGGATCGCCCGTTTGGCGGACGGTTCCAACAGCCGCTCGTGGTACGCGCGCGGTCGGAGCCGGGTGGCGAACGCCTTGCTTCTCACCGCGCCTGGCATTCCCATGATCTTCATGGGTCAGGAGATTCTCGAAGACAAATACTGGAGCGACAATCCGAGTTACCACCAGGGTACCCTGGTGTGGTGGAGCGGCCTTTCGCGGCAACCGGCGATGCGCGAGCACCTGCGCTTCATGCAAGAATTGATCAAGCTCCGCCGCACTCGTCCGGGCCTGACGGGGCGCTACACCTTCCCGTTCCAGGTACATAATAACGACCGCGTGCTCGCGATCCTGCGGGGTACCGGAGAAGGCGACGATGACATCGTGGTCGTCGTCAGCCTCAACGAGTCCGCGCTCCGCGACTACGCCGTCGGCTTTCCGCGCTCGGGTTCCTGGAACCAACTGCTCAACGGAGACGATTTCGAGATCGACCCAGCCCGCCGGGCGGACGGCGCCAGAGCTTCCATCGAGGCCAACGGCCCCGCGATGCATGCGATGCCGGCGTCGGCCAGGATGGTGATTCCGGCCAACGGCGTGTTGATCTTCGGGAGAAAACCCCGCTGAGCAGGCGCCCGCACCCCAGAATCGCACCACGGCGCCGGCGACCATCCGCATTCCCCCTTTAGCCAATCGGGGGGTTGCCGGGAAAGTACCGGTTTTTCATCGTCGGGGGGGGGTTACCCGATTGCAAAGACTGCTGAGGGGGATTGCCCCTTGGGGGTGGTGCGCTCCCGTGGCGAAATCCTCCCCAGCCCATCTCTTTGGAAGGGGGAGACCCAGCCCCTTCGGGTGAGGTCTTGTTCGGCAATCGCCTAAATTCGTCAAGATCGTCAATATCGTCAAGATTGTCAAGATCGCCAAGGAGTTATCCGATGCGCATTCTTTCAGAAACGCTGGTCGCCCTGCGCCGATGGTTCCTATTCTTGATAGTCGCGTCGAGCGCCGTCGCGATTTCGGCGCCCCCCGTCTGGTCCGCCGGCTCGGTCGAGACCGCCGCCGTGATGGCGCCGTTGGACATCCGCGATGCCGCCGACATGCAGGCGTTTCAGAACCGGCTCGGCGAGGCCAAAGACCTTGGGGTCAACGCCGTGTCGGTCGATGTCTGGTGGGGCAAAGTCGAAAGGAACGGCGATCAACAGTTCGACTGGGCTTACTACGACCAGGTCTTCAACCTGATTCGCCAGGCGGGTCTCAAGATCGTACCGATCCTGTCGTTTCACCAATGCGGCGGGGGGCCTGGCGACGACTGCGACATCCGTTTGCCGAACTGGTTATGGTCGCATTTCACGGCGGCGGGTCTCTCCGCCGACGACCTGAAATACGAGAGCGAAACCGGTCGGATTCAGGACGACGCCATTGTCCCCTGGGCAACGGCGACGCCGGCGGTGCTCGACCAATTTCGCGAGTTCATGCAGGCGTTCGCCACCCATTTCGCGCCAATCGCCGCTAGCTTCGTCGAGATCAACGTCAGCCTGGGGCCGACCGGCGAACTGCGCTATCCGGCCTATAACGGGGCCGATGGTTGGCATTATCCCGACCGCGGCAACTTTCAGGCATACAGTCGGCTGGCGCAACGTCACTTCCGCGAGTGGGCGCTCGCCCGTTTCGGCGGTCTGGACGGGGTCGCGAGCCGCTGGAACCTCCGGCTTGCCAACCCCGAAGACATCCGGGCGCCGGGCGGTGAATTGCCGGCCGGGTCCGGGCGCCGGGCGCAAACCTTCGTCGACGACAACGACCACCTGGACACCGTATACGGGCGAGATTTCATCGATTGGTACAACCAGTCCCTGATCGATCACGGACGCCGGGTGCTGTTGGCGGCCGACGGCGCGTTCGGCGGCCCCCTGGAAAACATCCCGCTCGGGATGAAACTGCCGGGCATCCACTGGCAGATTCTGCCCTGCTCGCCCCGGCCGCGCATCGCCGAGATCACGGCGGGACTGGTGCGGACCAGCTTAAACACGCAAGCGCGGACCGATGCCTACGGATACCTGTCGATCGTGAAGATGATTGAGGAGGTCAAACAGCAAATCGGTCGCGATGTCATTTTGCACTTCACCGCCGCCGAGATGGAGAACGACCCGGGGTGCGGCGCGGGCAACTCGATGGCGGCTGATCTGGTGTTCTGGATCTCCGAAGCCGCTCGGGACCGGCACATCACCCACAAGAGCGAAAACGCCCTGGCCTGCGTCGATGCGCCGAACGACAATCGTACCTGGGACCAGATCCGCAACGTATTTTCGCATGCCCCGTACCAGGGCTTCACGCTGTTGCGGCTGACGGATGCGGGCTGCGGTCCCTGGCGGGTGGACAAGGTCCAGTACCAGCGCTTCATCCGGGATTTTTCCCCCGCGACCACCTGGTATTTCCGCGGTACGCCGAACGAGTGGGGGACGACTCCGCTGGAGCGGGTCGGCGACAGCAACGTCTTCAAGACCTGCCAGACGTTCTCCGGGGCGCCGAATCCCCGGTTCAAAATCTGTCGCTTCCCGGACTGGCGGGAGTGTCACCCGTCCCAGGATCGCGCCGTCAGCGACGGCACCCACGAGATTGCGTTCGACGCCGACACCCGCGCCATTACCACCGTGCCCGCCGCGGCTTGTCGCGGCCGGGATCGCTGGTTCTTCCGGGGTACGCCCAACGACTGGGGAATCACGGCGCTGAAGCAGGTGGACGACTCGGACGCGTTCAAGATCACGGTGGATTTCGCGCGCCAAGACCCGGCGCCCCGGTTCAAGATCGATCGCTTCGGCAACTGGCGGGAAAGCTATCCGACTCGGGACGTGGCGGTCGAGGACTGCGCGCGCTATGAGATCACGTTTGATCGAGCCACCAAGAAAATCGACCCGACCAAGATCGGTCCGATCACCGATGGCGTCTGCGCCGCCGCGTCGGTCGCCATTACGGCCGCGCCCCCGGCCGGCAGTTACCCAACGCCGCAAGCGATTACGCTGACGGCCGACCCCGCCGACGCCGCGCTGTATTACACGACGGACGGCTCGCCCCCCACCGAGCAATCGCGCCGCTATGCCAGCGAGCGCATCCCGGCGCTGGATGTCGGTCCGGGGATTGATTTGAACCTGCGGGTGCGGGCCAAAGCGGCCGACCGGACCGATGGCACGGCCGATTTCGCCTACCGAATCGGCGAACCGCCATCGACCGGGGACTTCCGTGAGGAAACCATCTATTTTCTCCTGACGACTCGGTTTTACGACGGCGATCCTGACAATAACTACTACAACCGCGACCGCATCAAGCTCGGCGACCCCCATTGGCGCGGCGATTTCAAGGGATTGATCGCTCGACTCGATTACATCCAGGAACTGGGCTTTTCCGCGATTTGGATCACCCCGCCGGTGGTGAACCGCAGCGGTCTCGATTACCACGGCTATCACGCCTACGACTGGAACCAGGTCGATCCCCGGCTCGAATCGCCGGGCGCCACCTATGCCGATCTGATCGAGGCCGCTCACGCCAAGGGTCTCAAGATCATCCAGGATGTGGTCATCAACCATTCGAGCCAGTACGGCGTTCGCGGCAAGGTCTGGATCGACCATCTGCCGATCAAGTATTACCGCCCGGCGGGCGGCGCCATCGACAATCCCCCTTACGTCGGCAATCTGGGCGACTACCAGAGTCCGTTCCGGGAGGATAACGACAATCCCGTCGCCCCACCGTGGTTCCGCGAGCGGCAGACCGCCGATCCGGAAGGGGTCGCGCCGCTGACCGATCCATTGACCGGCGCGACCGTGCCGCAACCCGGTTATAACCCCGAGCGGTTTTTCGGTATCGACCCGCAAGGGCTGGATGGCGACTGGTACCACCTCGATGGCTTCATTCAGGGCGGCGACTGGGAGAACCCCACGGCCTTGCAGCGCAAGCACCTCGCCGGCGACACCATCGATCTCGCCACCGAACGGCGGAACGTCGAGGACTACCTAAACCAGGCGATCTTCCGCTATCTCGACTTGGGCGTGGACGCGATTCGCGTGGATACCGTCAAACACATGGAGCGGGGCAACCTGCTCGAGTACGTCAACGCCTGGAAGGCTCACAAACCGGGACTGTTCGTGTTCGGTGAAAACCTGGTGAAAGGGCTGGGGTTGGGCGATCTCGGCAATGACAACGGGCCCTCGGAAATCCGCCCTTGGTGGTACACCCGGCTTGGCAACGACCCGCGCAATCCCCATTCAGGCGGCGACTCCGGCTTTGCCGTCCTCGACTTTGGGCTGTTCTCCACCTTTCGCGACAACCTGAGTCGCGGCCACTACGGTGGCATCGGTCAGGTCTTGGCCTACGACTGGATTTATGGCGACTCCACCCGCCTGGTGACTTTCCTGCAGAACCACGATGTCGGTCCGGACCACGACTTCAAATACCGATTCAAGGGCGATACCTGGATGGCGGCCGCCGCTTACAACCTGCTATGGACGATTCGCGGTATTCCCTGCCTCTACTACGGCGAGGAGATCGAGTTCATGCGAGGCGCGCCGCAGGATATCGAGGGACCGAGCATGACCCTCGACCAGACCGGCCGCGCCTATTTCGGCTCGCATCTCGAGCCGGGGATGCTCGCGGCGACCAAGAATCATCCCTTGTGGAAGCACATCCAGCGACTCAACCTGATCCGCCGCGGCATTCCCGCGCTCCAAAAGGGCCAGATGCACCGGGTCGATGAGTTCGCCAACGGCATCACCTTTGTCCGCGACTATAACAACGGCGAGAGCTACGCGGTCGTCGGCTTGGCCATCGGCGGCGATCGGACCCTGAGCGTCCAGGGGTTGAGAAACGGCGCCTACGTGGATGCCGTGACCGGTCGTCGGATCGTCGTCGACGCCGGCGCGATTTCTTTCCCGGTCCAGGGAAATTCCGCCGGCATTTACGTGCTGAACGGTCCGGGCAAGATCGGCGAGGATGGGGTGTTTCTACGTTAGCCCATTGCTTGCAAGTTAAGCCATTTAGTTGATTGTCAGGGGGTAAACTGGAGGTGTTTGGCGGTTGTTGGCGGACGTTCATGAGGCGCTTTCTTGCGAGGTCGTTTGAGGATGCCCAATTCGCCGGCGTGGTCGGCCAAATCGCGGAAGGGGTCGGTGGTCGGGTCCGGGACGACGGCGTTCGTCACGAAATACGGACCGCGGTAGCCGATTGCCACGGAGACCTCCGCGAACGGCCGCGCCAGCGCTTCGGCGATCGCGTCGGTCCAGTCGATCGACACGGCGTACCCCCGGTACACCACACCGACGACCAACGGGACCCAGCGTTGGCTCAAGGTCGTGGAGTCCAAGGCCACCGCCAGTGGGGTGCCCGACCCTCCGTCCAAGACCCAGTGGAGCCAAGGAGCCCGACAGGCCTCCAGCTCGAGCGGCCGCCGATGGGCGCCGGCTTTGGCGCCCGCTTCCCGGTCGGTATCGCGCCGGCGTTCCCGCACGTCTGGAACGGTTGACCGAGCCGACACGACCACCCGTCGGCGATCGCGGTCAAACCGCACGAGCGCACGAGGATCATGCCCAAACTCCACCAGGCCAATCCCATCTCCATCGGCGCGCTGAAATGGGGAAAGTGCCGGGCAATTTCGGCGCGCCGTTGGTGTAGTTCGGGCGAGCGAGACAGGACGGTTTCTCCGGTAACCAGGCGATCTCCCTATCCGCTATTTTGCCGCAACCTCATGTCTTGCTTGCTCTTTTCTAAGACCCCCGGAAAACCTACCCTTTTAAGGGGTGTGGAGGGCTGAGGTTCGAGAACGCCGGTAATGCGTTTATCCTTCATGAGGATGGGGCATTCCCATCGATCCCTGGAGACGCCATCATGAACCGAACCGAACCGGTGTTGCTGGAATTCGACCCGGACCGGCATGTGCTGACCGAGAACAAAAGGTTATGGGATGGACTCTCGGCCGTGGTGCAGGTCGGCGACACGCTGTGGGTCGCCAACGATGAAGCGCTGACGCTGGAACGATTGTCGCGCCAATCTGCAACCACCGACGGCGCCATGCGCTTCGCCGCCCACCAGCAATTCCCGCTATCCGATTTTCTGCCGCTGCCGGCGCCCCCCTCCGCCGAGGCCGAAGCGAGCGGGAAGATCGAGGAAGCGGATGTGGAGGGCCTCGCTTACGGGGACGGTTATCTCTGGCTGGTGGGCTCGCACAGCCTGAAGCGCCGCAATCCCGTTCCGACAGATTCGGTCGAGAAGAACCGGAGGCGCCTGGCCACGGTGCGCCGCGACGGCAACCGTTACCTCCTGGCCCGCATTCCCCTGGCGGAAGCCACGCAATCGCTGGAGCGGATGGTCGAGCAGGACGGCCATTCGCGGACCGCCGCCCGGCTGCGCGGCGACGTCGTCGGCAACACCCTGACTGAGGCACTGGTGGCCGACAAACATCTGGGACCGGTTCCGCCAGTTGC
>Ga0114946_10003038_pt1 | contig 11448 bp, 8 predicted proteins | sample WalLakDeSediment_FD_88676 | JGI IMG/M metagenome (GOLD analysis project Ga0114946, IMG submission 88676) | Lake sediment microbial communities from Walker lake, Nevada to study Microbial Dark Matter (Phase II) - Walker Lake 11/02/13 Deep Sediment | ecosystem: Environmental > Aquatic > Freshwater...
GCCGGCGCTCGATCCATTTTGCGGGTCCCGGAGTCGTTGTCTCGCTTTCAAACGCCCCGGGGCGTCAACTGGTGCGTGTTCCCCCTCCAGAGCAGAACGTGTAGCTTCTATCATCGCATCAACCAGAAGGGTATCCCGGTTTGCAGGGGGTTGGACAGCACAGGGCCGTGCTGTCTCCGCCTCGTTCGGGTCACACCCCGAAGGCTGCCGGGAGGCTTTTCACAGAGGAGGCGCACCATGGGTTTGTTGAGCTTTGTAAAGAACGCCGGGGCCAAGCTGACCGGGAAAGAGACGGTGGCTGAGAAGGCCGAGACGGAGTCGTTCGAGGAGCTCCGGAAGGGGAATACCCTCATGCAGCACGTCATCGCCATGGGCTTCAAGATCGAGGGAATGAAGATCGCCTATGATGACGGCGTCGCCACAATCCAGGGTACGTCCCCCTCCCAGGCGGAGAAGGAGAAGATCGTCCTCGCTGTGGGGAATGTGGCCGGAGTTTCCCAGGTCGATGACAGGATCGTGGTGGAGAAGCCTGAGCCCGAAGCCACCTTCTACACTGTGGTCTCGGGGGACACCCTCTCGAAGATCGCGAAGACCCATTACGGCAATGCGGGGAAATACCCGGTGATCTTCGAGGCGAACAAGCCCATGCTGACGGATCCCGACAAGATCTATGTCGGCCAGGTACTGAGGATTCCGCCGCTCTCGTAACGGAGCGGCCGCCGGCGCGGTGGTCGGGGCCCCTCATCCGGAAGGCAAGGGGTTCCGGTCCACCACGACGGGACCGAGGGGGAGGAGCGGTACTAACCTTCTTCCGAGCAGCTCATTTCAACTACCTGAGGAACCGGCGAGCATGGCCGTCACCCCCTCGATCCGCCTCGTGAGTTCGTCCACGGACGCCACCGTCCGGGCCAGCCACGCATCCCACTCGGCAAGCCCGGTTTCCACTTCATATCGTAGCCCGGGGAGAGGCCAGGAGGCATAGCCGCTGAAGGGATCGGGGGCCACGTAGAGGGATCGGGAGAGGGGTTGTTCCTGCAAGCCGCCGGCGTGGATGAACGCCCGCTCAAGCCCCATGAGAAGCCGGTTGATCTCGGCGGCGGATTCGTTCCCGCCCAGGGTCAGGTAGCTCTCCCGAGCCTCGCCAAAGTCGTTGGCCGCAGCGGCCAGGCGGGTCCGGGCCTCCTCCAGCGGCCCCATCCTGATCTCGGCACCGAGAGCCCGGGCCCGGTCCTGAAGCGCACCCATATGCGCCGCCAGATCGTCGGCGTAGCGGACCACGTCGTAGGGCAGGATGTCGGCATTCGCCAGACGCAGGGCAAGTATTCCGTCCACCATGGCCAGGGTGGGACCGCTCACGAAATCGGGGTCGGCGAACCGCTCGTACCAGGCGAAAGAGTCGTAGTTCGAATGGTAGATGGGCGTTGGGCTGGACATGGAGAGGTTCGCAGATGGGACCCCGATGTAGGTGACAAAGCCCACATGGTCGGAGCCTCCCCCCAGCGTACCCACGGGGGGCTCGTCGGCATGGGGGAATCTGCCCTGGAAATGATCGAAGACGGAGCCGACTCCCTCGTCGGGGTGAGGCACGGCACGGGTGGCCTCCAGGAGGGTGGTCTTGAGGGAGGGGGAGGCGGAAGCCCCGAAGTTGCGTCCCGTAGCGGCGGCGTCGGCGTTGATGTAGGCCACCGCGCCGGCATCGAGCTCCTCTTCCAACTGCCGCACCCATTCGATGGATCCCAGGATCCCGTACTCCTCCGCATCCCAGTGGGCGATCATGATGGTGCGGCGGGGGGCGCAGCCGTCCGCGGCCAACCGGGCCAGGGCTTCGGCCAGCTCCAGCAGCATGGCGGACCCGCTGTTGGGGTCGGTGGCCCCGAAGGTCCAGGCGTCGAAGTGGGAGCCCAGGACGATCCACTCGTCGGGGAGCTCCGTGCCCTCCACCACGCCGACGACGTTGGTGGCCCGCACGAAGCCCATGGGCTGCTCCACCCGGAGGCGAACCGTGAGTTCTTCCCCGCCCGTGACCCGGTAGGTGAACGGTAGCCCGCCCTGCCAGCCGGAGGGAACGGGCTCGCCGGTCATGCGCTGGAGGATCTCCACCGCTGAGCCGTAGGGGAGGGGGGTCACGGGGATCCTCAGGAGGCCGGCTTCCAGGGGGTCCAGTCGGACCGGCGTGTCGGGGTGGTCCAGAGGAAGGGCCGGGCCGTGGGGCGTGAGTGGGTCGCCCCCCAGTGGGGTCAGGACCGAACCCCGCTGGATCCCGCTCTCGTTCACAAAGGGGCCCTCGGGGTAGGGGAGCCCACTGACATATCCGCCGTCCGCGGGATCGGTGTAGATGAGGAGGCCGGCGGCGCCCCGCTCCTCGGCGAATCGGGCCTTGTAGCCCCGGAAGTTCCCTCCGTAGCGGGCCATGACGATCTTGCCCACCAGATCCACTCCCATGGCCTCCAGCGCCCGGAAGTCTTCCAGCCGCCCGTAGTTGGCGTAGACCACCTGGCCCGTCACATCCCCGGACCCGGAGTACGCGTTCCAGCCCGGACCCAGGTCAGGGTGGGCCGAAAACGGGTCTTCCTCCAGGATGTATTCCTGCAGGTTCAGGGGCTTCCGGACGGGGGTGACCAGATCCACCCTCGTGTCATGGGCCGATTCCGGGGACGGCATATAGAGGTCGTAGGGGTAGCGGTCCACACGCAGCCCCGCAGCCTCCATGGCCTCCGCCAGGTAATCCGCCACCCGCTCGTTGGCCTCGGAGCCCGCCGGGTTCGGTTCCGCCGAGAGCCGCTCCAGGTGCCTCCGGAACCCCTCCGGGGAGGGTAGATCCATGAGCCTGGCCTCGCACGCCAGCTGGGAAGAAGCCCGCCCAGCGGTGAAGCCGGAGATGGACTGGGCAAGAAGGGGTGCGGGCGTGGGGGCGGTGGACCACGCCGTCGTCACGGCCAGGGCGAGGATCATGGTCCGAAGCCATGCACGGGACCGGCGCGGGTGACGTGTCGCGCAGGACGAGCTTGGGTCGAAGCCCCGGAAGGGGACTGCGGCGGAGCGAAGAATGGGAGACATGGTTAGCGTGGGTTCGGGTCAGAAGGTCTTCCAGGCTCGAGAATACGGTTCGGCATGGGCTGGCGCCATGAGGAACGCCGGGGTTGAGTCATGACTTGTGGGTGATCGTCGGCCTCCATCCAGTACGGCAACACCCCCGGATGCCACGGAACAGGGGACTTCGAGGGAATGCGAATGGGACGCTCGCCCACGACATCATCCAAAAGGATTAATCCTTTCGGGTGACAGGGCAGAGACGTGACTCGCACCGGAGAACTAAGCCGCTCTTCATACCAACGCGGGATCTTCACCGACTTCGCAACCTGCGATCGTTATCAACGGTGGCCGGACGTCCCTAGCGTGCCACCCGCCACCCGGGTGGGGGGCACCAGCTTCTTCCTCTCAGGGTCGAGGGCCAAGAGTCGCTTGGCGGTGCTGGGCTGGGTCATGTCGACGATGGCCAACAACCTGGCGCGTAGGCCGTCTGAAGGAGAGATGTAATCATGAAGAAAGCGGTTGCCGAGCCCGTGCGCAGAGATCTTCCGAAGTCCCCCACGAACATCCGTGGATTGGACGAAATCCTGGGGGGCGGATTGCCGAAGGGCAGGCCGACGCTCGTGGCCGGTAGCGCGGGCTGCGGGAAGACGCTCCTGGCCATGGAGTTTCTCGTCCATGGAGCTACGAAGTTCAACGAGCCGGGAGTCTTCATATCGTTTGAGGAGACGGTGGAGGAGCTCACGGCCAACGTCCTATCGTTGGGATTCGATTTGGCGGACCTCGTAAGACGCAAAAAGCTCTGGCTCGAGCACATCCACATCGACCCCGGCGAGATCGGACCGAGAGGCGCATACGACCTGAACGGGTTGTTCGTCAGGATCCATGAGGCGATCGAGAACATCGGCGCGAAGCGCGTCGTTCTCGATACCGCGGAGTCCCTCTTCTCCGGAGTGGCGAGCCCGCTCATCCTGCGTTCTGAGTTGCGCCGGCTGCTGCGCTGGCTGAAGAAGAAGGGCGTGACCACCATCGTCACCGGGGAGCGGGGCCAAAGTGAGCTGTCACGCGAAGGCTTGGAGGAGTACGTCTCCGACTGCGTCATCCTCCTCGATCATCGCGTGCGCGATCAGTCGTCCATCCGACGGATGAGGATCGTGAAGTACCGCGGTGCGCCGCATGGCACGAACGAGTATCCGTTCCTCATCGATGCGGATGGCTTCTCCGTTTTGCCCGTGACCTCCCTGGGACTGAATCACTCCTCCTCCTCCTCCGAGAGAATCTCCAGCGGCGTGCCACGTCTCGATGTCATGCTCAGCGGCAAGGGCTATTTCCGCGGCAGCACGGTGCTCGTCTCGGGTACTGCCGGGACGGGCAAGACGAGCCTCGCCTCGCATTTCGTCGCATCGGCCTGCGAGAAGGGTAAGAAGGCCCTATTCTTCACCTTCGAGGAATCACCCGACCAGCTCGTGCGCAACATGCGCTCGATCGGGATAGACCTGGTCCCGTGGGTGGAAAAGGGGCTGCTGCAGTTCCACGCCACGCGTCCGACGTTCTATGGCCTGGAGACCCACCTGGCGACGAGTATCAAGCTGATCGATAACTTCAAACCAGACATCGTCATCCTCGATCCCATCACCGCATTCGCGGAGGGAGAAAACCAGGGTGACGTCAAGGTGATGCTCCTGCGCCTCGTGGACTATCTCAAGACGAACGGGATCACCGCGTTCTTCACGAGCCTCACTTCGGACAACAACGGTGCGGAGACCACCGATGTCTACGTTTCGTCGTTGATCGACACATGGCTGCTCCTGCGTGACATCGAGGTCGGAGGCGAGCGCAACAAGGGACTGTATGTGCTGAAGTCTCGCGGCATGGCGCACTCCAATCAGATTCGTGAATTCCGGCTGACGGATCACGGCATCGAATTGCTCGATGTCTACGTCGGCTCTGGAGGCGTGTTGACAGGTTCGGCGCGGCTGGCCCAGGAAGCGGAGGACGAAGCAGTCCAGTCGCTGAACCAACAGGAGATCGTGCGCAAGCAGGTCGCATTGGACCGCAAGCGCGAAGCGATTGAAGCCCAGATCCTCCTGCTGCGCGCGGAGTTCGAGGCCGATGAGTCCGAAGCGCTCAAACTCATCAACATCGAGAAAGCGAGACATGAGCGCTTCGCTCATGACCGGGCGATAATGTCGCAGAGTCGTAGAGGCGATGCGCCGCTGGAAGCACGATGAAGATCAAAGGCTGAGCAGCGAGAACCGGAAGCTTGAGGCCGCCGAAGCCCTGGGAATCGGGGAGCGTACCCTCTACGAGAAGCTGAAGGAGTAGGGCATCAGGTAGCCTCGGCCCCCGGGGCTGGCTTCACGCCCTCACGTCGCACCCCCCCCCCGCCGTCCGCCTCCACCGGCACCCGGCGGCCCCGGAGGCGCCAGCGGCCACCGGGGCTCGTGCAACGTCTCTTCCTTACCTCCCGCCGTCCGCCTCCACCGGCACCCGGCGGCCCCAGAGGGCGGGGACCCCGTCCGCAGGGACGGACCAGGCGATGAATTCCCGGATGTCCTGATTCGACGTGGCCAGGTCCTCGTCCCGGAGGTACATCATGTGGCCGCTGCGGTACGTCCGGAAGCGGAAGCGGTCCTGGAGCTGCCCCGACCGGTCCATCTGCCACATGAGGATCTTGGCCGAGAAGTAGTCCGTAGCCCCGTCGTAGTACCCGGACTGGGTCATGGTCTTGAGGAAGGGGTTCTCGGCCATGGCCCTCCGGAGGTCCTCCCCCGTGGTGTCGTCGGATCGGTCCCAGGGACCCACGGCTCCGCCGATGGTGACGTACTCCAGGTCCGTCTCGTACTGCAAGGTCCCCTTCAGGTAGCTCTTCATGGCCGGCGTGAAAGAGTGATTCCACGAGGACATGGCGGGGTCGAAATCGTAGCTGATGCCGCCGGCATCGGCGTCCACGCCCTGGTAGCGGGAGTCCAGGCGCCCTACGGTGAGGCGCTGGTCCCGGAGCAGCTCCTTGCGCCAGTGGGTGATGGGGATCTGGAGGTTCAGGTTGTCCACGAAGGTGGCCGAGACCCCGGCGTAGCCGGCCACCCTCCGGGCCATGTCCCGGCGCTCGGGGTCGCTGAGGAACCCACCCCGAGCCAGGGCCGGGGCGTACTCGTTCAGGGCGAACTCCTCCACTTCGGGCAGGATGTCGTCAAGATCCCGGCTCTGGAGTGCAGGGGGGAGCTTCCCGAAATACCATGCGGTGGCCGCGTAGTGGGGAAGATGCCGGGCGGAGGAGGGCAGATCGAAGGAAGTTCCGAGACTCGTGGGAGACACCAGGACTACGCCGTTGGTGAACATCTTGTGGGCCGCCTGGAGGCGCCGGGAGAGGCCCGCCACCCTGGTGGTCCCGTAGCTCTCACCGATGAGGAACTTTGGCGAATGCCAGCGGTCGTGGCGGTTCACGAAAAGCTCGATCCAGGCTGCCAGATAGGCCACGTCCTGGTTCACGCCGAAGAACTGGGTCCGGTCCGCCCCTTCCACCATCCGGGAAAGCCCCACGTTCACCGGATCCACGAAGACGATGTCGGTGACGTCCAGGATGGAGTAGGGGTTCTCCCGGACACCGAAGGGACGGATGGGGTTGCCCTCGTCGTCGATGTTCAGGCGCATGGGTCCCGTGTAGCCCAGGTGCATCCAGATGGAGGAGGAGCCGGGTCCGCCGTTGAAGGAGAAGGAAAGGGGGCGGTTCCCCTTGTCCGTCACGTCGGAGCGCTCGTAGTAGACGTAGAAGACGGCGGCCACGGCCTTGCCCTCGGAGTCGTAGACCGGAAGGGTCCCGGCGGTGGCGGTGTAGGGGACACGCTGGCCCCTGATGGTGACGGTGTGCTGGGTGGTGACGGCGCTCTCCAGGGGGAGGGTGACCTGGGTTCCGGTCTCGTCCTGCGAGGCGGCGGCGAAGGCGTTCACCTGGGCCGATGCCGGACCGGCCAGGGAAAGGAGCCCGAAGAAGGCCCCGGCGACGAGCAGAGTCGGGATCCTGAATCCCCGGTGGCCGGGGGAGGTGCGGCTGCGGTGGCTGTGCATGGATCTGGCTCCCTGTTTCAGAGATGAGGGCGGGCGGCGCCCCGTGCTCGGGCTCCGCTCCTTCTGTGGTGGCCGTCGGCGGACCTGCCCCGTGCTCGGGCTCCGCTCCTCCTGTCGAGGCCGGGGGCGGACGTGCCGAGAAGACCCCTATCATCGAGGCCGCAGACAGCGGGCGCAAGAAGGGGGCGGGTTGGCAGGGCTGCCGGCCTTCAACCTGGCGGATCTCTATGCCTACGTGGGCTTGGGCTGCCTGGCGGCGGAGCTCTGGTGGATCCACAGGGAGATGAAGGGTCTCGGGCCCAGGGACCGATGGCGGAAGGCCCGGGAGACCCGGGCTGAGTCTTTGGCCTTCGTGGTCCGGGCGTGCCGTTTCCGGCGGTGACTCCGAGGGTGACGGCAACGCACGGCTGGTGGCCTCGGGGGAACGGCGCCCCCCAAGCCCTTAGCAGAGTAGCGACGTCCCGTGGCCTATCCCCGCACTGGCCCAGACGGGGTCAAAGAGGACTTGGGGGCGGAGAGCAGGGGATCGAGGTCGGCATATCCGACGGCCAGACCGAGTGTCTAGCACCCAGACAATCGGCTCATCCAAGCATGGCTCTTGGGTACTGGCCGGGTGTATCATTCCGCATCCGCAACCAGGAGTGGCGCATCATGCCTCAACCGAAGGTCAAAGAGAGGGTCCTCGACGCGGTCCGAAGCTTGCCGGAGGACGCGACCGTCGAAGACGCCATGGAGAGACTCTACTTCCTCGCGAAAGTCGAGGAGGGTCTCCGCCAGGCCGACGCCGGGCAGACAGTGGACTCAGAGGAAGCCAGGAGGCGGATTCTCGGGTGACCCGGGTGCGGTGGACCGAACAGGCCGTTGACGATCTCCAAGCGATCCGCCAGTTCATCGAACGCGACTCTCCCCGATACGGTCGCCACGTGGCCGAGCGCCTCTTCGATGCCACGCTGCGGTTGGGGGTCTTTCCCCTCTCCGGGAGGATCGTGCCGGAATTGGGACGTGACGACATCCGCGAACTCATCGTCGGTGAATACCGCTTGGTCTACCGTGTGCTGCACAAGGCCGTAATCCTGCTCACCGTGTTTCGGTCCTCCCGTCTGTTTCCCGGAAACCTGGTGGACTCCTGAAGTCAAGGCTCGCTTCCCAACCGGGTATATTGAATGACGCGGGCAATCCGTCCGGCGAAGATTCGGCCGTTAGCGTGGAGATCCGGGGGCTTGATCGAACGGCCCGAATAGCGCCGGACCGGAGCATCGGAGCTCACCGGGCTCCGAGATTGATAGTGTGGCCCTGACCCGCCTTCCCGTGGAGGATTCCTTCACTGAAGCCTCACCATAACCGCAGTGCCCTGAGGATGTTCGAGTAGTCGTCGGTCCAGACCCCTCCCCGCTCAGCCACCCGAAGACCCGTCCAGCGGTGGTCCACGCTCAAAGGCCCCAGGGCCTCGACACTTCCCGCCAATACGATCCACCGGCTTCCGTTGCGGGCCCGGGTCCCGTCCCCTTCGTCGAAACGCACCCGTCCCTCCAGTTTCAGGGCCTGAGCCACGCGCCCCAGGACCGGCTCCAGGTCCACGTACCGGTTCGAGACGTGGAAGGCGAGGATGCCCCGGGGGCGCAGCCGCTCGAGGTACATCTCCACGGCCTCAAGGGTCAGGAGGTGCACCGGGATGGCGTCGGATGTGAACGCGTCCAGGACGATGAGGTCGAACGATGCCGATGGCTCCAGCGCCAGCGTCTGCCGGCCGTCACCCAGGACGATGCGTATCTCACCCCGGGATCGATTCAGGTAGGAGAACAGGGTCGTGTCCTGAGCGATGCGGACCACCGCCGGGTCGATCTCGAAGAAGGTTGCCGACTGCCCCGGTTCCGCATACGCCGCCAGGGCTCCGGTGCCCAGCCCCACAAAGGCCATGCGGTCAGTGGGAGGGCGTGTGGCCATGATGTCGCCGGCCGGGCCGTCCCTGTGGTAATAGGTGGCGGGCTCTCCCGCCTGATCCGGATCCCGGCTCTGAGCACCGTGGACCGTGGTGCCGTGGCTGAGGAGATGCCACCCGTCCGCTTCCGCCACCCGATGGGTCCCGAAGAAGGTCCGCTCGGTGTGGAGCGCCGGGCGAAGGAGCGGAAGGAGAGCCACGTACAGGACCAGGCCACCCAGAAGCACCCGGGCAAAGGGGAGTGCACGGCGGTACACGGCGCCCGCTGCCAGCAGCAGGGCCATGGCCGGCACCGGAGTCCATGTGCCCAGGAACCCGGCCTTCACCAGGAGGGAGGCACCGGCTCCCAGAGCCATGAAAGCGAGGGCTGCGGGCGTCATGCCCACCAGCAGGCCGAAGACCCGCCGCCCCAGCGGTGGCGGGAGCTTCGCCGCCAGGAGCGACAGCACCAGGACCAGGGGGTACTCCAGGAGTGCGTCGAAGAGGAGCGGAGCCAGAAGGGCGTTGAACAGTCCCCCGGCCACCCCGCCCACCGAGATGAGGAGGTAGAACTCGGTGAGGCGGTCCACCGGAGGACGCTCCTCCGCCAGCCGGGAGTGGGCGGCGGCTCCCACGGCGAAGAGGGCCGTGAGATGGATGACCACGGCCAGGAGAACGGTTTGCCCAAGGTGGAGGGGTACCGCCAAGGCCGCCGGCAGGACCAGCAGGGGGAGCCAACGCTGGAACCAGGCGGCGAACCCGAACGTGCTCCGGGAGAAGGCCAGGATGAACGTCCCCAGGTAGAGGGCCAGGGGCACGACCCACAGGAGCGGTACGGCGGCCACGTCGGTGCTGAGGTAGGTGGTGGACCCCAGGAGCAGGCTCGAGGGGAGAAACGCCAGGCCAATCCAGCGGAGGCGGGTCTTGTTTGATAAAGGGCTGGGACCCGGCCGGAGTGAAGGCTCGGGTGCCAGGGCGGGCTCCGGCGGGGCTGCGGGCTCGTTCGGGGCTGCGGGCTCGTTCGGGTGCTCCGCCGGGCCTGGTGGACGGGTGGGCTCCGGCGTCTTCGGGCGTCCGGCCGGGCGGGAACGGAGTAACGCCAGGGCGCAGGCGCCGGCCAGGACGATGAAGAGGATGTACCCTCCGGCCCAGACGCGGGACTGGGTCCCCAGGGGGAGGTTTGGCTCCAGGAGGAACGGGTAGGCCAGGAGGCCCGCTACGCTTCCCGCGTTCCCGGCGGCGTAGAGGAAGTAGGGGTCTCCGGCATCGGGATCGTCCGTGGTGGAGAACCACCGCTGCAGAAGGGGACCGGCGGAGGCTATGGCGAAGTACGGCGCCCCTGCCGCTGCCGCCAGGAGCCCAAGGACCCAGAGCTCGATCTCGGTGCTGGGCACCGTCCACTCCGGCAGGGCCACGGGCAGCACAGCAAGGGGAAGCAGCAGGATGGCCATGTGCAGGATGGGCTGCCGCCTGGCCCCCAGGACCCGGAAGGAGAGATGCGCGTAGGCGTACCCCGCCAGAAGCATGGCCTGGAAAAACACCAGGGACGTGTTCCACACTGCTGGGCTGCCCCCCAGGCGCGGTAGGACCATCTTCGCCACCATGGGCTGGACCAGGAAAACCAGGGCGGCTCCGCAGAAGCTGGCGGCGGCGAAGAGCCAGACCAGGGGGCGGTTGAAGGGGCGAACCGATGAGGGGGTCACGGCGGAGCTTTGCCTGGGTTCGGGGAGATGATCCGTATCATGGTCCATGGCGGGGCCCACAATGCTAGGGCCGGAACAATGCTGGGGCCGGAACATAGGCTCCGAGGGCCCGGGCGTCCAAGGACGGATGGGCGGCGCCCGTCCACCGTTCCCAATCCTTCCGGGTGACCCCTCGCGCTTCCCGGGGGTAGTCGGGGATGAACCCCGGACGTGAACACGGAAGGGTGGAAGGAGATGGCGAGAGGGGTTGGAGCGGCCCCGGGGCGCCGAAAGCGGGGATCGACTGGATCGACGAGAACTGCAGGAAAGGAGAGCCCGGCATGGAGTCACATGCCCAGACGACGAATGCGGACGTTGGCAATGAGAATGACCCCCCGAAGGTGTTCATCACAGGCAACAGCTCCGGCCTGGGCCGGGGCCTCAGCGATGCGTGCCTGGACCGGGGGTGGGAGGTCTATGGCTTGAGCCGCCGGGGGGCAGGGCGAGAGCAAGTCCGGCTCCGGGACGTGCGGTGCGACCTGGCGGACCTGGACGCTATCCCCTCCGCCCTCGACGCTCTCCTGGGAGACGTGGACGCCCTGGATCTCGTCTTCCTGAATGCCGGGATCCTGGGAGAGATCGAGGCCATGACCGACGTCCCCCTGGGCGACCTCCGGACCATCATGGAGGTGAACGTCTGGGCCAACAAGGTGATCTTGGACTGGCTTCACCGACGTGAGCTTCCGGTCC
>Ga0114946_10003039_pt1 | contig 11447 bp, 9 predicted proteins | sample WalLakDeSediment_FD_88676 | JGI IMG/M metagenome (GOLD analysis project Ga0114946, IMG submission 88676) | Lake sediment microbial communities from Walker lake, Nevada to study Microbial Dark Matter (Phase II) - Walker Lake 11/02/13 Deep Sediment | ecosystem: Environmental > Aquatic > Freshwater...
CCAGTACCTTCAGCAGCTTCACGAGCGCCAGCGGCGGCCTGGTCTTGCCAGTCTCGTACCTCGAAAACGCATTGACACCGCCGCCGAAGATTTCGGCGGCCTCGCGTTGGTCGAGGTTGAGTTTCTTGCGCACGCTGGCAATGAAGTCCGGATCGACGTGCGAAGCATTGACCTGCCTGCTGAAAGCCAGCATCAGCTGCATCGTCCGGCGCGTTTCCGCCGCGTCCAGGATGGACTCATCGCAGGCGGGACAAAAATCGCCCGTCACTCGAGGAAGGACAGTCGATTCGCCTTTGTAGGTGTAAGGCACGTCACGGGTGTCGTGCACCAGCTTTGCCGCACCGCACTTCGGACACTTCAAGTTCACGGGTCCTCGAAAGACACGATGAGCACGTCATCGACCACTGTCAGCTTGAGATAGACGTCGGCGACCGGCGTGGTGGGGTGAGCCTTTCTCCACAAGCCAGGACACTAACCTTTTAGGTTAATCCTGGCAACGATACTTGTCGGATGCTTTTCCCACTCGATCATCAACATCACCTGTACGCCATTGTTAAATCTCGCGTTTTGAGCTATGCCACCCACCTTTACCGTCACATTTGCCGTCAAGTTGCTAAGGCCCGCCATTGGCGCGGGTTTCCGGGCCGTTTTGCGAAAGCCCGTCTTTCGGGATCTATCGAGGTGTATCGGCGCACCGATGTACAGTCATTCGCTCGTTCTCCGCCTGCAGAACGGCCGAGGAATCGTGCTCCGGCGTCGATCCCTTGCTCAGCAGTGATCTCCCCGAAGCCGTCATTGCAGCCGTTTCCGATCCCGGGGCGTGAGCAGCGCCGGGTATCGCTTGGTACGCAATTCCTCGATGACCGCAGCAGAGAGCTTCCATGTGTCGCCGCTGATCCGCGCGATCAGCTCGGTCCAGACGCGCTCGAATGCCTGGATCGCATCCTCATCGCTCCAGCGCACGCTCGCTGGCAGCATCGGCGCGATGTCTTCGGTCAGGCTTCGGGTCAATTTCTCCAGCATGCGCTGCTCGGCCATCGCTCGCGTGATCGGCTTGCTCTCCAGGGCCAGATAGTGGTCGAAGCAGTCGATGACTTTTTCCGGAGCCAGACGCAACTGTTCGAGTCCCTGATGCAGATCGAACAGGTCACGGTTCCTGCGTCGCTGCAGTAGCGCGCGAAGCTTTGTGCCAAACAGTTCCTCGGGCTCGTAAGAAATGATCTCCGCCGCCCCGTGGTACCAGTCGTTTTCCACTGCAAACGGATAAGGTCGAACACCAAGCGCGCTCGCGTGCACCCGAGTGTTGATCTCGACTTTCAGCTTGAGCGTCGCCTGCGCATCGAACTCGGGCGTGAACTTGAACACCAGGTGTATTGAGTGCCCAGCCTGCACCCGGCTGCATTTCCCGAGCCACGAAAGCGCCGCGCGAATCGCGTCGACCGTGCCACCGATGGGCTCGGGATGCACCTGAACCAGGTCAATATCCTCCGAGTAGCGCAGCGGTTGTTCGAAAAGCAGCTTGTGGATAGCCGTGCCGCCGCGGAATGCAATCTTCCCCGTCAATGCCGGCGCATTGAACAGGTCGCACAGGGCGCGACTGATGATCAGGTCCTGTTCGACCTGCCGCAGGTCCGGCCAAGGCGCTTTCGTACTCCACGCTTGCAGGAAGGCGGCTGGAATCACTCTGCGGCCTCGACCGCCACATTGATCAAGAGCTTCCACCTTGGACTTCGCACACCAGCCTGCGCAAAAGCCTTCGTGAGCGGCCTGATGGCTGGATCGAGCGGCAGGGCAGTCTTGGCGCGCTTCGCGAAGGCTTGCAGCGCGTCGGCCTGGCGCGCGTGTCCCGCCAGATCGAGCAGGTAGCCAAGCCGGCGGACCACCGAGTTCTGGTAGGCGCCGGCCGCCTTCTGCAGCAGACGCGGGCTGGCCTTCGCGCCAATGTCCTTGACGATCTGCGCGACGCCGTCGATGCCAGCTGCCTTGTGAAAGTAGCGCATGCTGTCGAGCAGCGTCAGCTCGACGCCAGCCACCTTGGCGAAGCCGGCGTCACTCTTCATCTGGCCGACGAACGACGACTGGTTGGCCTGGCAGAATGCGTCCGGATCCTGGTACAGGAACTGCAGGCGATGGCGACCAAGATCGAAGTCGCGCAACTGCCTCGGAACGATGACCTGGAAGACCATGCTGGCTTGATGCGAAGCGCCGTGGAACGCCGCCGCACGCAGCAGCGAAATGCGGTAGTCGATCCCCTGATGTTTCATCAGCGGGTCGATCCACCTGACGGGGTCCGGTGCGCCGGCGACTTGATCTTCGGGGCGCAGGATGAGATAGAACCCGTGCCTGGGATTCGCCAGGCGGCGCTTATTGACCGAACGGGTGATCGCCGCCGCGAACGCCGAGGGCTTCAACCCGAGCGCCGCAAGCGCCTCATCCCGGGAAAAGTAGGCACGACCGCGGGCGAGCAGGTCATCGAGATAGGAATCGAAGGCGGCCATGCCTAAACATACGCAAAACTCGAGCAAATATCAAGATTTTTGCATATGATTTGGGTCACTCCCACTCGATGGTTGCGGGCGGCTTGCCGGAAATATCGTAGGTGACGCGCGAGATGCCCGCGATCTCGTTGATGATCCGCCGGCCCACGAGGTCGAGGAATTCGTACGGCAGGTGCGCCCAGCGCGCCGTCATGAAGTCGATGGTCTCCACGGCCCGCAGCGCGACCACGTAGTCGTAGCGCCGCCCGTCGCCCATCACGCCCACCGAGCGCACCGGCAGGAACACCGCAAAGGCCTGGTTGACCTTGTCGTAGAGGTCGTGACGCCGCAGCTCGGTGATGAAGATATCGTCCGCCTTGCGCAGCAGCTCGGCGTACTCCTTGCGCACCTCGCCGAGGATGCGCACACCGAGCCCCGGCCCCGGGAAAGGATGGCGATAGACCATGTCCCAGGGCAGTCCGAGTTCGAGCCCGATCTTGCGCACCTCGTCCTTGAACAGCTCGCGCAGCGGCTCGACCAGCCGCATGCGCATGCGCTCCGGCAGGCCGCCGACATTGTGATGCGACTTGATGACGTGGGCCTTGCCGGTGCTGGCGCCGGCCGACTCGATGACGTCGGGGTAGATGGTGCCCTGCGCGAGCCAGTCGATGTCTTCGAGTTGCTGCGCCTGCTCCTCGAACACCTCGATGAACAGCCGGCCGATGATCTTGCGCTTCTCCTCGGGGTCGGCGACGCCGGCCAGCGCGCCGAGGAATCGTTCCTCGGCATCGACGCGGATGACGCGGATGCCCATGTGCCTGGCAAAGGTGGCCATCACCTGGTCGCCTTCGCCGAGCCTGAGCAGGCCGTGGTCGACGAACACGCACACGAGCTGGTCGCCGATCGCGCGGTGCAGCAACGCGGCCACGACCGAGGAATCCACGCCGCCCGACAGCGCCAGCAACACCTTGTCGCTGCCCACCTGTCCGCGAATCCGTGCGATGCTGTCTTCGACGATGCTGCCGGCGTTCCAGTCGCTCGCGCAGCCGCAGATATCGTGCACGAAACGCGCAATGATGCGCACGCCCTGGCGGGTATGCGTCACCTCGGGGTGGAACTGCAGGCCGTAGAAACGGCGGCCGTCGTCGGCCATGCCGGCCAGCGGCGCGCTGTCGGTCCCGGCGATCGTGATGAACCCGGGCGGCAGGGTCTCGACGCGATCGCCATGGCTCATCCACACGTCGAGCAGCGCATTGCCCTGTGGATCCTCATGGTCCTCGATATCGTCGAGCAGGCTCGACGAGGCCGTGATCCGGACGCTCGCGTAGCCGAATTCCCGGTGGGCAGAACTCGCGACCTCGCCGCCGAGCTGGGTCGCCATGGTGTGCATCCCGTAGCAGATCCCGAGGACGGGCACGCCCAGGTCGAACACGGTAGCCGAGGCGCGCGGCCCTTCCTCGATGGTGACGGATTCCGGCCCCCCGGAAAGGATGATCCCGGCCGGCGCGAAATTCCGGATCTCCTCGCCGGGGCAATCCCAGGCGCGAATCTCGCAGTACACGCCGGCCTCGCGCACGCGCCGCGCGATCAGCTGGGTGTACTGCGATCCGAAATCGAGAATCAGGATGCGCTGGGCATGAATGTCGGTGCTCATCTCGGGCCGTCGCTCAGTCGACGCGATAGTTAGGCGCTTCCTTGGTAATCGTCACGTCGTGGACATGACTCTCTCGCACGCCTGCGTTGGTGATGCGCACGAACTTCGGCAAGGTGCGCATCTCCTCGATGGTCCGGCAACCCGTGTAGCCCATGGCGGCGCGCAGCCCGCCGGCCAGCTGGTGAATGATCTGCAGCAGGCTGCCCTTGTAGGGCACCCGGCCCTCGATCCCTTCGGGGACGAGCTTCTCGACCTCGTCGGTGGCGTCCTGGAAATAGCGGTCGCTGGAGCCGTTGCGCTGCGCCATTGCGCCCAGCGAGCCCATGCCCCGGTAGATCTTGTAGGAGCGGCCCTGGTAGAGCTCGACCTCGCCGGGTGATTCCTCGGTGCCCGCGAACAGGCTGCCGACCATGATGGTGTGGGCGCCGGCGGCGATCGCCTTGGCGAGGTCGCCCGAATACCGGATCCCCCCGTCGGCGATCACCGGCACGCCGGTCCCTTGCAGCGCGTTGGTCACATTGGCGACCGCGCTGATCTGCGGCACGCCGACGCCCGCGACGACCCGGGTGGTGCAGATGCTGCCCGGACCGATGCCCACCTTCACCCCGTCCGCGCCGGCTTCGACGAGCGCCGTCGCCGCGTCGCCGGTGACGATGTTGCCGCCGATCACCTGGATGTGCGGATGCGCATCCTTGATGCGCCTCACCCGGTCGAGCACGCCGCGCGTATGGCCGTGGGACGTATCCACCACGATGACGTCGACGCCCGCCGCGACCAGCGCGTCCACCCGCTCGTCGGTGTCGGCGCTGGTGCCGACCGCCGCCGCGACCCGGAGCGCACCGCGCTCGTCCTTGCAGGCGCGCGGGAAGTCGGTGGCCTTCTGGAAGTCCTTGGCCGTGATCATCCCCTTGAGGCGGAAGTCCTGGTCGACGATCAACACCTTCTCGATGCGGTGCTGATGCAGCAGTTGCAGGACCTCCTCCTTGGCGGCGCCCTCGCGCACGGTGACCAGCCGATCGCGCGGCGTCATGACCTCGGACACCGGCAGGTCGAGACGGGTCTCGAACCTCAAATCGCGGTTGGTGACGATTCCCAGGGTGCGATCGCCGTCCACCACCGGCACGCCGGAGATGCCCCGGGCGCGGGTCAGGTCCAGCACCTCGCGGATGGTCTTGTCGGGGGTGACGGTGATCGGGTCGTTGATGATGCCGCTCTCGTACTTCTTGACCCGCAGCACCTCGCGGGCCTGGCCCTCGGCGGTCATGTTCTTGTGGATCACGCCGATGCCGCCTTCCTGGGCCAGCGCGATCGCCAGGCGCGCCTCGGTGACCGTGTCCATGGCGGCGGAGAGCAGCGGCAGCTGGAGGTCGATCTCGGCCGTCAGCTTGGTGCGCAGGCTGACGTCGCGCGGCAGCACCTCCGAGTAGGCGGGCTCGAGGAGGACGTCGTCGAATGTGAGGGCTTCCTGGATCAGGCGCATCGGCTGCCCCTCGGGACTGGTAAACCCGCCATTGTACGCGCCGCTCCGGTGAGGGTAAATCTCGGGGTAAGATGCGCGCATGACCGCCGACGATTTCGGCCTGCCCGAGCGCGATGTCTGGACGGTTTCGCGCCTGAATCGCGAGGTCCGCCTCCTGATCGAGACGGGCCTGCCCGCGCTGTGGATCGAGGGCGAGGTCTCCAACCTCGCCCGCCCCGCCTCCGGGCACCTGTACTTCTCGCTCAAGGACGAGGGCGCCCAGGTGCGCTGCGCCCTGTGGCGCTCCTCGGCCCTCAAGCTGTCGTTTGCGCCGCGCGACGGCATGCAGCTGCTGGTGCGGGCGCGCGTCAGCGTCTACGAGCCGCGCGGCGAGTACCAGCTGATCGTCGAGTATGCCGAGGAAGCCGGCGAGGGGGCGCTCAGGCGCCGCTTCGAGGCGCTCAAGGCCCGGCTGCGCGAGGAAGGCCTGTTCGAAGAGGCTGCCAAGCGCCCCCTGCCCCGCCTGCCGCGGCGGATCGGCGTGATCACCTCCCCCAGCGGCGCGGCGATCCGCGACATCCTGCATATCCTGCGGCGGCGTTTCCCCGCGGTGCGCGTAGTCGTCTATCCGGTGCCGGTACAGGGCGAGGGCGCGGCCCCGAAGATTGCCGCCGCGCTGGCCCTCGCCTCACGGCGGGCCGAGTGCGACGTGCTCATCCTGGCGCGCGGCGGCGGTTCGCTGGAAGACTTGTGGAGCTTCAACGAGGAGGTCGTGGCGCGCGCCATCCGGGCCTCGACCATCCCCGTGATCTCCGGTGTCGGACACGAAGTAGACTTCACCATCGCCGATTTTGCCGCGGATCGCAGGGCGCCGACGCCCTCCGGCGCCGCAGAGGTCGCTGTGCCGGATGCCGCGGAGTGGCTGGGCCGCCTGAACCAGGATTACGGCCGCCTGCTTAATGCGATCAGGCGAAGGCTGGACGTCAAGGCAGAACGGCTCGCCTGGCATACGCGCCGCCTCGCCGTTGCGCACCCGGGCAATCGACTGCGGCAGTGCGGCCAGCGGCTCGACGAACTCGAGTTGCGGCTGCGCCGTGAAATCCGCCACCGGCTGGAAACCCAAAGAGCACGTGCCGACACCCTGGCGCGGACGCTGCACACGGTCAGCCCGCTGGCGACACTGGACAGGGGCTACGCCATAGCCACGCGCGCGGCGGATGGGGCGATCCTGCGCTCTTCAGGCCAGGTCGCACCGGGCGATGCGATCGAGGTGAAACTTGCCAAAGGCGGGCTGGAGGCTCAGGTTACCGGCAGGCGATGAGAGGACCGACATGGGCGTGGCCGACGGCATCCGCAAGCGCGGGTTTCGCGCCTGGCATGAGCGCAAGCTCCTCCTCAGCTTTGGCTGGATGGTGCTGCTGTTGTTATGCGGGGTAGCGGCATTTGCCGCGCTGGAGACATTGATCACCAGCAGTGACTGGACCCGACTTGCGACGAGCGCGCTCCTGATTGCGGCATCCGGGGCGGTCGGCATCGTCGCACTGCACCGCTTCCTGACCGGTCTGGCGCTGGCCCAGATCGCCGCCGGCCAGGCGATGTGCGCGCGATGCGAGACCTTCGGCCGGTTGAACGTCGTCGCGGAGGATCGGGACGAAACCTGGTTGCGCGTGCGCTGCGGCGGCTGCGCACATGAGTGGATCATGGAGCTATCTCGCGAGCCGCCTGCGCCTCAGGACCGGTCGAAATAGCGCGCAATCACCGGCCGGAACCCGTCCATATCGACGAGGAAGGAATCGTGGCCCTGCAGGGACGGCAGCGCCACGAACTCCACCTCGCGGCCGGGGCGCTCCAGGCACTCGGCCATCTGCTCCTGCTCGTGCAGCGGGAACAGGAAATCCGTCTCGACGCCCACGACCAGGGCCCGGTCCACGCCGGGCTTGGACAGCTCCGTCGCGACGCAGCCGCTGTGCTCGGCGACGTCGAACAGGTCCATTGCGCGGGACAGGTACAAGTAGCAGTTCGGGTCGAACTGGCCGATGAATTTCTGTGCGTGGTGCTCCAGGTAGGACTCGACCTCGAAATCCACGCCGAACTGGTCGCCGGCATCGTGCTCACCCCCGGCGCGCTCGCGCCCGAACCGCTGGTCCCATTCCTCCGCCGAGCGGTAGGTGATCATGCCGAGCTTGCGCGCGAGCCGCATGCCCATCAGCGGCGGCCGGTCGGCCGCGTAGCTGCCGTTTCTCCAGGCAGGATCCGAGCGGATGATCTCGCGCTGCAGCGAGCGCAGCGAAATCGCAAAAGCATTGGCGCGCGACGTCGAGCTGATCGCCACCAGTCCGTGGCTCATCTCGGGGAACAGCGTGCAGAAAGCGAGTGCGGACATGCCCCCCAGCGAGGGACCGATGACGGAGTGCAGCTTGCGGATCCCGAGGTGATGCACCACCTCGCGGCCGGCGGCGGCGATGTCCTCGATGGTCAACACCGGGAAATTCAGCCGATAGGGCTCGCCGGTACGCGGATCGATCGAGGCCGGCCCGGTCGTGCCAAAGCAACTGCCCAGCGAGTTGACGCAGATGACGAACCAGCGGCGCGTGTCGATGGGGCGCCCCGGCCCGACCATCTCCTCCCACCAGCCCGACGCCTGGTCCTCAGGGGAGGACGCTGCATGGGCGGAGGGCGAGAGCCCCGTGAACAGCAGCACGGCGTTGCCGGCATGCTGGTCGAGTTCGCCCCACGTCTCGTAGGCGATATCGAGACGAGGAAGGACGCCGCCGCGATGCATCTGGAACGGCGCGTCGAGACGCACGAAGCGGCGCGCTCCCGTTGCGGAGCGGGCCTCGCTGGGCCCGAACGCGGGCACCTTGATCACCGTATCGACCTGGCTCATCGCTCATTTCCTCCGGCGGACCTAGCGCCGTGTCTTCACGTGCCGCATCAGCCGCTCACGTTTCTTCTGCTGGCGCGGCGTCAGCGGGTTGCGCCGCCCGGCATAGGGATTGTCGCCCGAACGCAGCTCGATGCGCACCGGCGTGCCCTGCAGCCGGAACACCTTGCGAAAGATGTTGGCCAGGTAGCGCTTGTAGCTGGCCGGCAACAGTTCCGCCTGGCTGCCGTGTACGACAATCACCGGGGGATTGCGCCCCCCCTGGTGAGCGTAGCGCAATTTGATGCGCCGGCCACGCGCCAGCGGCGGCTGGTGGGCGGTCACGGCGTCCTGCAGCACCCGCGTGAGCTCGGGCGTGGGCAGGTCGCGGTGCGCCGCAGCATGGCTGGACTCCACCAGTTCGAACAGGTCGCCGACGCCGGTGCCGTGCAGCGCCGAGATGAACTGGACCGGCGCGTATTCCACGAACGGCAGCTTCAGATCCAGTTGGCGTCGCACGTTGTCCCGCTGGTCCGGTGGCAGGCCGTCCCACTTGTTGACGGCGATCACCATGGCGCGGCCGCGCTCCGTGGCCAGGCCGAGCAGGCTGGCATCCTGGTCGGTGACGCCATCGCGCGCGTCGAGCACGGCGATCACCACCGAGGCGGCGTCGATGGCGCCGAGCGTCTTGATGACGCTGAACTTCTCGATGGATTCGGAGACGCGCGCGCGGCGGCGCACCCCGGCAGTATCCACCAGCAGGTAACGCCGGCCATCGCGCTCGAACGGCACCTCGACGGCGTCGCGCGTGGTGCCGGGCTGGTCGAACGCGACCAGCCGCTCCTCGCCGATCATGCGATTGATCAGGGTCGACTTGCCGACATTGGGCCGGCCGATGACGGCGACGCGGATCGACTCCTCGGCCTGCTCCGGCGCGTCCGACGCGTCGGTTCCTGGGAACGGCGCCAGGACCTCGTCCATCAGGGCGCGCACGTTGTCGCCATGGGCCGACGAAATTACGACGGGCTCACCCATGCCCAGGCGATGGAAGTCCGCCGCCACCATCGCGACCGCCTGCCCTTCGCCCTTGTTCACCACCAGCGTGACCGGGCGGCCGCGACGACGCAGGAGCGTGGCGACCTGCTCGTCTCCCGCGGTCAGCCCCTCCCGCGCATCCACCATCAACAGCACGACATCGGCTTCGTCGAGGGCCCGCAGGGTCTGGCGCGCCATCAGGCCGTCGAGCACGTCCTGCGCCCCCGTGAGTCCGCCGGTATCGACGACGATGTAGGGCACCGGCCCGACCCGGCCGAAGCCGTATTGCCGGTCCCGGGTCAGGCCGGGCACGTCGGCGACCAGCGCGTCGCGCGTGCGGGTCAGGAAATTGAACAGGGTGGACTTGCCGACGTTCGGCCTGCCCACCAGCGCGACGACAGGAAGCATCGCGGACGAGGCCTCAGCCTCGCGGCTCCGCACGCAGCGCGTAGACGCGATCGTTTTCGTCCTGGACGACCAGCAGTTCGCCGCCGCTGACCGGAGCCGACACAAAGGCGGCCTTGCCGGCGCGGTAGCGCGCCTGGATGTTCCCGGTGTACACGTCCAGCCAGTGCAGCCAACCCTCGAAATCGCCGACCACCACGCTCTGGTCGATGGGGGTCGGCGCGGTCAGGCGGCGCATCCGCAGCGCGCCCTGGCGCCACAGCTCGGCGCCGCTGGAGCGATTCACGGCGACGACCACGCCCTCGGCTTCCGCGACATAGACCGAGGTCCAGTCGAGGCTGAGTCCATGGTGGCTCGACATTTCCGTGGCCCAGATGATCTGGCCGGTCTCGAGCGCCAGGTTGGCCAGCCTGCCGCGGTAGCTGACGGCATAGACATCCTGGCCGATGACCTGCGGGGTCGAGTCCACATCGGACAGGCGCTCGATCTCGGTGCGTCCGCGGCCGATCGCGATGACGTTCTCCCACTGCGCCTCGCCGCCGCGCAGCGAGTAGGCGCCCACCCGGCCGTTATCGAATCCCGCCACCACCACGTTGCCCGTGATGACCGGCGCTGCGGTACCACGCAGTGACAGCCTCGGCGGCTGGTGCTCGACCATCCAGAGCTCACGGCCGGTATCCGCGGCCAGCCCGCGCATCCTGCCGTCCACGGAGCGCACCACCACGACCGACGAGGACAACGCCGCCTGCGCCAGGATCTCCCCGGACAACTGGAGCTGCCAGCGGCGGGAACCGTCCGCGATGTCGAGCGCGACGATCTGCCCGCTGCTGCTGCCCACCACGACCAGCCCGTGACCTGCGGCAGGGCCTGCCGAGAGGTCCAGTCCGGTGTCAGTCGTCCACTGGCTGCGCCCGGTCTCGAGGTCCAGCGCATGCACGCGGCCGTCGCGCCCCGCCGCATAGACGCGCCCACCTTCGATCGCGGGGCGCAACGCGAGATGGAGCAGTTTCGACCCGGAACCGACCCGCGTCTCCCAGGCCTTGCGAATGTTCAGCACGGGGGTGATGTCGGTGAGTTCTGCGGGCGCCTCGATCGGTTCGTCCTTCTTGCTGAACACGCCGCAGCCGCCCAGCAACGACGGGAGTACCAGGACAAGACACAACCATGCGCTCCGGCGCATTCTCATGAGGCATCGCTCCCGGCGTCGGGGCCGCGCTCCAGCGCCTCGAGTTTCAGCTGGACGAACTCCGTATCGATGATTTCGCCGAAAGTCTGCGCGCCCGCCAGCGCCTGGCGATACGCTTCACGCGCCGCATCGGACTCTCCGCGAGCGGCAAGCACGTCGCCTTCGACTTCCAGCAGCGCCGGGGCAAACGCACCCGCATCCACGCCGCGCACGAGCTGCAACGAGCGATCGTGGTCGCCCTGCGCGGCCACCAGACGCGCCAGGCGCAGGCGAGCGATGAGCGCAAGTTGCGGGTCCTTGGTGTTGCCGAGCACCTGCTCGAGTTGCTCGACCGCGGCGTCGATTTCGCCCGCGCGCGCCAGTGATGC
>Ga0114946_10003040_pt1 | contig 11445 bp, 9 predicted proteins | sample WalLakDeSediment_FD_88676 | JGI IMG/M metagenome (GOLD analysis project Ga0114946, IMG submission 88676) | Lake sediment microbial communities from Walker lake, Nevada to study Microbial Dark Matter (Phase II) - Walker Lake 11/02/13 Deep Sediment | ecosystem: Environmental > Aquatic > Freshwater...
CATGGTGATCGGCCTTTTGAGCGTGCTGCGGGATACCAAACGGCCGTTTAGCCAGGAAGACATCGCCCTGCTCGATTCAGTGGCGGACCAGATTGGAACGGCGGTGGAAAACGGCCGTTTGCGCCAGCAAAATGAACAGCTTTTGGTGCTGGAAGAGCGCAACCGGCTGGCGCGCGAGCTGCACGACGTCGTCACTCAATCGCTGTACAGCCTCACGCTCTTCGCCGAAACCGGCAAACGCTTTGCCGAAGCAGGCCAGCTTGACAAGGTACAGGAGATCGTGGCGCGCGTGAGCGACGTTGCCCAGCAGGCGCTCAAGGAGATGCGGCTGCTCGTCCACAACCTGCGTCCCTCTATCCTGGAGCAGGCCGGGCTGGAGCAGGCGCTGCGCCAGCGCCTGGAAGCGGTGGAAAAGCGGGCCGGCATCCAGGCCCAACTGCAGGTAGATGGCGAGGTGGCGCTGCCGCCGCACGTCGAAGAAGCGCTCTACAACATTGCCCAGGAGTCGCTCAACAACGCCCTCAAGCACGCCGGCGCCGGGAAGGTAACGTTGCGCCTGCGCTACGACGATGAAATCATCGAAATGTGGGTGCGCGACAACGGCAGCGGCTTTGACCTGGCCGAACTGGAGGACGCCGGCGGCCTGGGTTTAACCAGCATCCGCGAGCGCGTGGCCTCGCTGCGCGGCCAGGCGACGATCGACTCAGCGCCGGGGCAGGGTACCTGCATCTACGTCCAGCTTGACATGCGGCGGGTAGCCGAAACGGCCGCCGCCGCCAATATTTTGAACTTGTTCCAGAGGGGGGACTATGCCTGAAACGATCCGCGTTTTCCACGCCGACGACCACGCGATTGTACGCGAGGGCGTGCGCGCGCTGCTGCTTACCGAACCGGGTATGGTGTTGATTGGCGATGCGGGCGACGGGGAAGAAGCGGTGCGCCAGGTGCTCGCGCTGCGCCCCGACGTCATCCTGTTGGACCTCCACATGCCGCGCAAGGGGGGGCGCGAGGTGATTAGCAGCATCAAAAAAGCGCTGCCGGAGGCGCGCATTCTCGTCTTAACCAGCTTTGCGGGTGACGACGACGTCTTCCCGGCGATTAAAGCCGGGGCGTTGGGCTACTTGCTAAAGGATTCGACCCCGCACGAGCTATTGCGCGCCATTCGCGATGTATACGAAGGGCGCTCGTCGCTCCATCCCTCCGTGGCGCTCAAGGTGATTCAGGAGTTGAAACGGCCGTCGGAGCTACCCCCCACCGACGAGCCCCTGACCGCGCGCGAAGTCGAAATTCTTAAGCTAGTGGCCCAGGGGCTGACCAATCAGGAAATCGCCGTCAAGCTCATCGTCAGCGAGCGCACGGTGCGTACCCACGTCAGCAATATCCTCAGCAAGCTGCACCTGGCCAACCGCACCCAGGCCGCCCTGTACGCCCTGCGTGAAGGGCTGGCCAGCCTCGATCAGGAATAGGACACAGATTGCACAGATGACACAGATAATCAATCTGTGAAGATCTGTGCAATCTGTGTCCCTATTTTTTAACCAAGACGTACCGCCCGCGGGTTGTGTCCGAAGTGGTGGTGTAGAGGTACGTCGCCTCTCCAACCAGCGCCAAATCGGCATGTCCCAGCCCCACGTTGCCCGGCAAATCCATGATGATCGGGTTGTCGGGATACTTTTCCCACGGTCCGTCGATGGCCAGGCCCACGCTGCGCGCCAGCCCCAGCGCAAACTGGTCGTCCACGACGGTGGGATCGCTGGGGCCGCGCACGCCCTCGTAGACCATGTAATACCGCTCTCCCAGCCGCGCTACGTCGGCCGAAGAGATGGTGCGGAACTCGAAATAGGGATTGGCCGCCGGCCCGGTCAGGTCGACGGGGCCATAGCCCAGGTCGGCGCCGAAGAGCGGGTTATTGGCGCATTCGCGCATGGCGGCTGCGCCCGCGCGCCGGTCGCCGCGGTAGCAGCCCATATGGCCCGGCGCTTTGCCCAGCGCGACGAAGACGTACAGCTCATCCCCCTCGACGTAAATGCCGGGCGGGCCGCCGGCCAGGCAATCCCACTCCAGCTCGGCGAAGATGTTGGGGTGCCGGCCGATTAGCTCATAGGGGGCGCACGGGCCGTAGGGGAAGGTCCAGATCCAGGTGCCAGGGATGTGGGTGTGATCGGACCAGGCAAGGCCGTCTGTCGACGTGCGCAGGTAGTTGTAAGCCCCAAACTCGTAGACCAGGTACCAGGCGCCGTCCTCCGCCTGCGCGACGCGCGGATATTGCTGCTGGGCGATGTGGTCACGGCGGTTGTCGCAGGGGCAGGCGGCGCAGGGGAAGAGGCAGACCGGCTCCTCCAGGCTGAAGCTGCGCCCGGCGTCCGTGCTGCGCCAGAGGGTCGTGCAGCCGGGGAAGGGTACCGGATCGCCGCACTGGTCTACCACGCCGGCCGACTGGTGACTGGCGTGCAGGTAGGACCAGAACTCAAACTTGCCCACCTGCACGCTGTCCGATTCGCCCAGCGGCAGGCCGACGTCCCAAATTTCCAGCAGCCACTCGGCACGGCCGTCCCAGAATTCGTCCAGCGTGGCAAATTCGCGGCCGGGCGGCGGGTAGAAGCCGATTTCCGGCGTGGGGGTGGGGGCGCTGGTGGGGATGGGGGTGAAGGTGGGCGGGGCAACGGCCGTGGCGGTGGCGGGAACGGCCGTTGCGGCCGGGCTAACGAGCGCCGGCGCGGTGGACGCGGCGTCGACTACCGCCTCAAGCGCCAATTCGGCCGCCGGCGCGCAGGCCGCCAACAGCCAGACGGCCCCCAGCAGCAGGGCCACGTAGCTCATGGATATTGATCTTCTCGACATGCTCAACATTCTAAAATCCTTAAACTCCGTCCCCAATTGTGCGCATCCGTCGCCTCCTTGTCAACGTCCCGCTCGCCCCTCGCAAACTTGCAAACCTGCAAACTTGCAAACCTACTCCCCCAGGTGACAGACTGCCTAAAATTTGCTACACTGTGTTAGATATTTGTCTAACACGAGGTCGACATGCACCAACTGCCTGAGGGCGGAATCCGCCTTTACGTCACCAAAACGCGCCAATTCACCCGCAATGCCAGGCTGGTCTTGCTTTACAGCGCCTTTAACGGCCTGGTGTTCGGTGTCTTTCAGTTTGTCTTCAATTTTTACATCCTCAGCCTGGGGTACGACGAAGCCTTCATCGGCATGCTGCAGACCCTCTCCTCCCTGGCGGCGATGCTGATCGCGCTGCCGGCAGCGTACGTGGCCGAGCGCTTCTCACAGAAGCGCGTCATGGTGTTGATGGCCCTGTTCAACGTATTGTCGATTGCCGGTATTGTGCTTTTTCCCCAGCGCGGGCTGCTGATCGCGTTTCGTATACTGGCCGGCATGAGCATGCTTGTCAAGCAGGTGGTGATCGCGCCGTTCTTGATGAGCAACACGTCGGCCGATGAGCGCCAGTGGGTCTTCAGCTTCAACTTTGGGCTGATGACCGTTTCCGGCTTTGTGGGCAGTCTGCTGGGCGGCTTGCTGCCGCTGTGGTTGGGCGGGCTGGTCAACGCGGCGCCAACGGACACGCTGGCCTACCAGTTGGCGATGGCCAGCATGATGCTGGTGGCGGCCACGGCCGCTTTGCCGCTGGCGCTCATTCGTATGCCGCGGCAGACGCAGCCGCGCGTTGCGCCCCGTCCCTGGCAGCAGCTGCGTGAACACGGCCGTTCCCTCACCCGTTTCCTGCTGCCCCAGCTCATCATCGGGCTGGGCGCCGGGCTGATGCAGCCCTTCATGAACATCTACTTTCGCCACGTCTACCACGTGGCCGACGCGCCCATCTCGATCGTGTTTGCCATCGGCGGGCTGGCCATGGCCATCGCCCAATTTCTAGGCCCGCCGCTGGCCGACAAGTACGGCAAAATCGGCGTCGTGATCCAGACGCAGGTCGTTTCCATTCCCTTTTTGCTGACGCTGGGTCTGGGCGCCTGGCTGGCGCCCAGCGGACTGGTCGACCCCTCCGTCTGGTTCATCGTCGCCAGCGTGGCCTTTATCTTTCGCCTGGCGCTGATGAATTTGAGTAACCCCGTCTACCAGACCTTCGTGCTGGAGCACGTGCCGGAACGCGTGCAGGCGTTGGCGATGAGCCTGAGCTCCATCTCTTTCCAGTTCGGCTGGTTCATCATGCCGCAGCTTAGCGGCTGGCTGCAGGTGCGCTTTGGCGCATTCGGTTTTGTGCCCATTTTCGGCCTGGTGACGCTTTTCTACGGCGCGGGGACGCTTATGCAGTGGGCCTTCTTCGTGCGCCGGCAACCGACGGCGCGGGGCGAGTGGCTGGCGGCGCGGGGTGAGTGATGAGTGGCGGGCGGCGGGCGGCGGGTGGCAAGTGTTGAACCCACGACGAACCTTGCTACCCTTCCTGGCCTTTCTGGTCCTGCTGCTGGCCCTCTCCGCCTGCATGGCTGCGGCGCCCACGCCCGCAGCGTCTACGCCCGCAGCGTCCACGCCCGCAGCGCCCGCGTCGGTCGCGCCCGCGTCGATCGCGCCGTCTTCCCGGATGGCGGCGACCTCCGCGATCTCGCCAGCCTTATTGGCCACACCAACCCTGACGCCCGCCCCACCCGCTACGCGCCACACGCCGCCCGCCACTCCCAACCCCTACGCCGATCTCACCATCGATGCTCTGGCGGCGCGCAGCTACGGGGGCGGCGATCTGGAAATTGTGGAGACGCTGGAGCGCAACGAGCGCTTCGCCCGCTATTTGATCACCTATCCCAGCGACGGGCTCACGATTTACGGCTACATGACCGTGCCCGCCGAAGGCAGCCGCTTTCCCGTGGTGCTGATGCTGCACGGCTACATCCCGCCCGACGAATATGAAACGGTAACCTACACGCGTCGCTACGCCGACGCCCTGGCCGAAGCGGGCTACTTCGTGATTCACCCCAACTTCCGCAACTACCCGCCCTCGGATTCGGCGCCGGACCCATTCCGCATTGGCTTTGCGATTGACGTGCTGAATCTGATCGCCATTGTGCGCGCGCAGAGCCAGGACCCGCTGGCCGTGGCCGTGGTCAACAATGCGGAGTACGTGAAATCGGCCGTACTGTACGGGGCGATGAGCGGGGACGAGGCCCAAAATTACGCGCGCATCCGGCAGTGGAGCAACGGCCGTCGCGGCCAGTTTGAGCTGGCGGCCCCCCCGGAAACGCTGCGCGCCATCTCCCCCATCCACCACCTGGAGCGCCTGCGCGCGGCCGTCGCCATTCATCACAGCGACGCCGACGAGATTGTGCCCCTGGCCTGGTCCGAGGATCTGTGCGCCCGGCTGCAAGCTCGCAATCACCCCGTGGCGTGCTTCACCTACCGCGGTGCGCCGCATACCTTCATCCCGCCCTGGGACGACCTGTTTATGGCGCGCGTGGTGGATTTTTACGGTCGTTAACCCACTTGCGCACCCCTCCCACTCTCTAGTGGGTTGCCCTCAGCCGCGCCGGCAACCTGCACACGCACGTCTGGGTCGTTTCCAATTTGACACACTTGTTACATTTGATACACTTGATACAGCTTAAAGACGGCGGCGTTCATGTCCCTGTTCAAAAAGATCACGGCCGAAATCCGGCAAAGCATCCTCAACGGTACCCTCAAAGCAGGCGATCCGCTGCCCTCCGTGCGTGAGGCGTCGGAGCAGTGGGGCTGCGCGCCGGGAACCGTGCAGCGCGCCTACCGTGAGTTGACGCTGCAAGGCCTGATCATCACCCAGGTGGGGCAGGGGACGCGCGTCGCCGCCCCCTCCCTTAGCCGGACCACCCTGCGGCGCGCGGCGCTCGGCAACCGCGTGGAGGCTTTTCTGCTGGAGATGATGGCCGCCGGCTATACGCCCCAGGAGGTGGAGGAGGCCGCGCAGGAAGTGCTGGCGCGCTGGCAGGCCCGTTTTGCCCCGCCCGTCCAACTGCCCAAAACGCTGCTCCGTTTTGTGGGCAGCCATGACCCCATCATGGGGCTGGTTAACGGCCGTTTCGCCGCCCTTGCCCCCGACTACGAGCTGACCCTCACCTTTGTGGGCAGCATGGGGGGGCTGCTCGCCCTGGCGCGGCAAGGGGCCGATATCGCCGGCTGCCACCTGTGGGACGAAGAGAGCGACAGCTACAACGCGCCCTTTGCGATGCGCCTGCTGCCTGGCCGCCGCGTCGCCCTGCTCACCCTGGCCTACCGCCGCCTGGGCCTGATCGTCGCTCCCGGCAACCCCCTGGGCGTGCAGTCCCTGGCCGATCTGCTCCGGCCGGGCGTGCGCTTTGCCAACCGGGCGACCGGCGCGAGCGGCCGTCTCTGGCTGGACGCGCAGCTTCAGCGCCTCGACCTGGACCCGCAGCGCATCCGCGGCTACGAGCAGGCGCTGAAGACGAATTTGCAGGTGGCCGAGGCCGTGGCCGCCGGGCAGGCGGACGTGGGGCTGGGCGTCGAGGCGGCCGCGCTGGCCTGCGGGCTGGATTTTGTGCTGCTGACGCGCGAGCGTTACGACCTGGTGATCCCGGCGCAGGTGTGGGAGCTGCCGGGCGTGCAGGCGCTGGCGCAATGGCTCACCACGGCTGCCGCCCACCAGGCAATCGCCGTTTTGGGCGGCTACGACGTAACCGACACCGGCCGCGTAGCCTGGATTAATGAAACGACATGAATCAGAAGGAGTTTACCGTGCGACCCAATCGTCATCTATTTTTAATTGGGCTGATTGTGCTGGCTTTGACGCTGTTTGCGTGCAGTCCGGCTGCTGAGGAGGCGTCTTCGCCCCCACCGGCGCCAGCCACGGCCGAACCGGCAGCGCCCCAACCGGCGCCGGCCCGCTTTACCATCCAGGCGGATGAGGACCTGCGCGCGGCGGTCACGGCCGTCTACAGCGCCCTTTTTCCTGACGAACAACCCGCCTTTGTCGCCGCCGGCGCCGACCTGCGCGTGACTGCCGGCGCGGTGGAAAACGCCGCCGCCTATTTCCTGCCCGGCGTCGCCCTGGTTCCCCAGGCCGGCAATGCCGACGTCGCCGGCTTCATCGCCTTCGCCGTCTCCCCGGACGGCCAGCAGGCGCTCATCGACGTTGGCGCGCTGCCGGCCGTCGTCGCCGTCACCGACCAGGCTGGCAACGTCGTGCAGGTACCGCAGCCGGTGCGGCGCCTCATCAGCGCCCAAGGCCCCATTACTTTCCTGGTCTATGGCGTCGGCGCCGGCGACCGGATGGTGGCCGCCAGCTACCTGGGCGCGCGCGATCCGGCCGGCGCGGCGGCCATGGCCCGCTTGGACCCCCGCTTTGAGGAAATCCAGGGAGATGAATTCTTCGCCCAGCGCAACTTTGACGTGGAAAAGGCCGCCGCGCTGACCCCTGACCTGATCCTGGGCAGCGCCCGTTCCGACTGGCTGGCGACCATTGCCGAACTGGGGGTTCCCATCGTCCTATTTGAAGCCGAAACGCCGGAAAGTTTGCAGGCGGCCATGCGCCTGAGCGGGCAGCTCTTTGGCCCCAACGCCGCCGCCCAGGCCGAAGCGTGGATTGCCTATTACAACGCCCTGCTGGAGACGGTGCGTACGGAAACGGCCGCCATTCCCGCTGAAAAGCGCGTGCGCGTGCTCTTTACCGGCACCGAGCCCCTGCGCGTGGCCAGCGGCGAGATGTACCAGACCGCCATCATTGAGGCGGCCGGGGGCGTCTCGGTCAGCAGCGGCCTGTTTGGCTATTGGAACGACGTCAACCTGGAGCAAATCGCCGCCTGGAACCCCGACGTGATCCTCGTGCCGCCCTACGGCGGGGCGACCACGGAGGCCATCACCGGCAGCCCCGAATGGCAGATTTTGGACGCGGTGAAAAACGGCCGTGTCTACCGCATGCCCAAGCTGGTCGCTCCCTGGGACACGCCAACGCCCGATTCGGCGCTGGCTATCGTCTGGCTGGCGGAGATCCTGCATCCTGGCCTGGTGAGCCTGTCGTGCGCCGCCGAAACGCAAACTTTCTACAATACTTTCTATGGCTACGACATCGCCGCTGAAGAAATCGCCGCCCTATGCGGCCGCGACTAAACGGAGCGCGGCGGCGTGGGCGGCGCTGCGCCGCTATGGTCTGCCCGTGCTGCTGCCGGCGCTGCCGCTGGGCCTTTTCCTGCTGGCGCTGACCCTGGGCCGCTACCCCATCAGCGCTCCGGACGTAGGGCGCATTTTGCTGTCGCCCTTTTTCCCCGGCGCGGCGGCGCATGTGGACGAGACGGCCGCGCTGCTGGTGCTGCGCATCCGGCTGCCGCGCGCGCTGGCGGCGCTGCTGATCGGGGCCGGCTTGGGCAGCACGGGGGCGGCCTTTCAGGGCATTTTCAAGAATCCCCTGGTGGATTCCAACATCCTGGGCGTGACCTCCGGCGCGGGCTTTGGCGCAGCGCTGGCGCTGCTGCTGCTGTTTCCGCCCTGGCTGGTGCAGGCTTCGGCCTTCTCGTTTGGCCTGCTGGCCGTGTCGCTGGCCTTCTTCGGCAGCCGTCTCTACCGCAGCGCGCCCATTTTGGTGCTGACCTTGATGGGCATCCTGGTCGGCTCGCTCTTTGGTTCGCTGACCTCGCTGCTAAAATATGTGGCCGATCCGCTGGACGCGCTGCCGGCGATTACCTTCTGGCTGTTGGGCAGCCTGGCCGGCGTCACCTGGCGCAGCATTCCGGCGCTGGCGGCGATTACGGTGGGCGGCGTGGCCTTTCTCTGGCTGGTGCGCTGGCGGCTGAACGTGCTCTCGCTGGGCGAGGCCGAGGCGACCAGCCTGGGCATGAACCCGACCCGCCTGAAGCTGGCGATTATCGTGGCGGCGACGTTGATGACGGCCGTCGCCGTCTCCGTCAGCGGCGTGATTGGCTGGGTGGGGCTGGTTATTCCCCACGCCGGGCGCATCCTCGTCGGACCGGACCACAAGCGGCTGATTCCGGCTACGTTTAGCCTGGGCGCCGGCTTTCTGCTGCTGATCGACCTGCTTGCCCGTGTGCTGCTGCCCGGCGAGGTGCCCTTGGGCGTGCTCACCGGCCTGGTGGGGGTACCCATGCTGATTGTCCTGCTGCGGCGCAACCGCACGGGGTGGTAAACGATGAAATTAGAAGCGCGCAACGTCACGTTTAGCTACACGCCGGAGACGCCGGCGCTGCACAACGTGTCGCTCACGCTGGCGGCCGGCGAGGTCCTGTTTTTGCTGGGGCGCAACGGCAGCGGCAAGACGACGCTGCTTACTTGCCTGAGCGGCCTGCAGCGGCCGACGCAGGGGGAGGTGCGCCTGGACGGCCGTCCCCTGCACGCTTACGAGGCCGCCGCACGGGCGCGGCGCGTGGGCATTATCCCGCAGCTGCACACCCCGGCCTTTGCCTACAGCGTGCGCGAGATGGTGTTGATGGGGCGCGCGCCCCACCTGCGCCTGCTCGCTTCCCCCTCCGCGGCCGACCGGGCGATTGCCGAGGCGGCGCTGGAGAGCATGGGGCTGCAAGATTTGGGGGAACGGCCGTATACCGAAATCAGCGGCGGCGAGCGGCAGCTGACGCTCATTGCCCGCGGGCTGGCGCAGCAGTGCGACGTGCTGCTAATGGACGAGCCCACCGCCCACCTCGATTTGAACAACCAGCACCGCATCCTGGAAATGGTATCCCAGTTGGCCGGCCAGGGCCTCTCCTTCATCATCTCCTCCCACGCGCCCACCAGCGCCCTGGAGTACGCCGACCGCGTGCTGCTGCTGCGCCAGGGACGCGTGATGGCCTACGGCCCGCCGGCGGAGACGCTGACGGAACCGCTGCTTTCTACGGCTTACGGGCTGCGCACGGAGCTGCTCTACGAGCTCAAAAATGGGCGCGCACGGCCGCGCGCGGTGGTGGCGCAACGGCCGTTAACGCTGCCCGCCGCTGCCCTCAACTGGCCCGACTCGCCGCTGGCCGCGGCCTTTGCCGATGACCAACAGCCGCATCTTTTCCTGGTCACCGGGCTGAGCGGCGCCGGCAAGACAACCTGGTGCGGCGACCTGGTGCGGCAGGCGCAGGCGCGCGGGCTGCGCGTGGCCGGGCTGTGGTCGCCGGCGGTTTTTGAGAACGGCCGTAAAACGGGCATTGACCTGGTGGCCTTGCACAGCCAGGCGCGGCGGCGGCTGGCCAACCTGCGCGACAAAACACCCGCCGCCCTGGCCACCATCCAATGGGCCTTTGACCCGGAGGTCGTCGAGTGGGGTAACGCCGTGCTGGGCGAGCTGCCGGAAAACGACCTGCTAATTCTTGACGAGCTGGGCCCGCTGGAGTTCATGCGCCAGGAGGGGCTGACGGAGGGTCTGCGGCTGATCGACGACGGCCGTTATCGCGTGGCGGTGGTGGTGATACGGCCGTCGCTGCTGCCGCAGGCGCAGGCGCGCTGGCCCCACGCCCAAATTATCACCCCCCAACCCGCGGGAGCGGCCGGTGGATGCGATCAAAATTAGCGGTGTATCGCGCGCTGTTTTCGGGTACAATAAGGGTGTCTTGATTGTGTCAAAACGACAATTAATACAAGGAGAGGTGACGAACGATGGACCGCATTAAGAAAGATTTTACGACGCTCACGCTGGTGATGATTCCCGTGGCGGTGGCGATTAACGTCGCCGTCGGCCAACTGGTGATTTTGCTCAAGCTGCCCCTGTACCTGGATTCAATCGGCACGGTGCTGGTGGGGCTGCTGGCCGGCCCCTGGGCCGGGGCGGTCACCGGCATCATCTCCAACCTGATCTGGTCGATCACCGGCCTCTTCCCGCAGGCCTGGGCCTGGGCCCACGTGGCGGCGGTGGTCGGCTTGTTGGCGGGCTTCTTCGGCCGTTTCATCAAGCGTAACTATGCCTGGTGGCTGGTAGGCGGGCTGCTCACCGGCGCTGTCGCCGCCGTCTTGTCGGCGCCCGTCTCGGCGGCTCTTTTTGGCGGCGTCACCGGCACGGGCCAGGACTTCCTGGTCGGCCTCTTCCGCGCTACCGGCGCCAGCATCGTCGAGGCCACGCTCGGCCAGGGCATCGTCTCCGACCCGCTCGACAAGCTCATCTCCTTTTTGCTGGTCTTCCTGGTGGTCCTGGGGCTGCCCAAGCGCTTCCTGCTGCGTTTCCCGCGCAGTGAAAACGTGGTCTAACTTGACGCGACCGGCAGCGGCGCCCTTCAAACCATGAGCGCCTTTACCCTGTACACGCCGCGCGACAGCGGCCTCCACCGCCTGCATCCGCTCACCAAGCTGACGCTGACGCTGCTGGGGGTGATTACGGCCGTAACCCTGCCTGGCGTCTGGCCTAATTACGCCGCCTTTGCCCTCTTTCTGCTTCCGGTCGCCGCCTGGGGCCGGATCGGCCGCCGGCTGGTGCAGGCCGTCTGGCCCATTTTGTGGCCCTTTGCCGTTTCGCTGTTTGTCATCCAGGGTCTGTTTTGGACCGGGGGCACGCCCATCGCTTCCCTGGGGCCGCTGTCG
>Ga0114946_10003041_pt1 | contig 11443 bp, 19 predicted proteins | sample WalLakDeSediment_FD_88676 | JGI IMG/M metagenome (GOLD analysis project Ga0114946, IMG submission 88676) | Lake sediment microbial communities from Walker lake, Nevada to study Microbial Dark Matter (Phase II) - Walker Lake 11/02/13 Deep Sediment | ecosystem: Environmental > Aquatic >...
AGCTTCGTTGACTACAACGCCACATCGCGATTTTGCATCAGACCACCACCCAGGCTTCAACCCCTGCCATGGTTGGCTTGATATTGAGATGACATGCCGTGAAACTTCTTCCTCCATAGCTTCGCGCCGGCTTCAGGAGTGTCACATTCGGGGCAGAGACTTAGCTTTGGAAGGAAATATTGATAAGTTGGAGCACAGTTACCGCTTGGTGTATTGTGGTGCCTTGCGAGCTCGTTTCAGTCCGTATTTCTTACGTTCTTTGATTCTGGCGTCCCGAGTAAGCAAGCCTTGTTCACGTAACATGGGCTTAAATAGCTCGTTCTCTTTAGCAAGAGCTCGAGCAATCCCATGGCGAATGGCTTCAGCCTGACCACTGATGCCGCCGCCATTCACTTTTACCGTTACACGAAATTTGCCCATAGTATCGGTCGACACAAAAGGACGTTCAATCTTATGCCGATGCTCAAGGCGAGGGAAAGCTTCTTGATAAGGTTTGCCATTGACAATTATCTCGCCCTCGCCGGGGAAGAGCCTGACCTGGGCTACAGCACATTTGCGTTTACCAGTTCCCCAAATGTAACTTTCTTCGCTCATCAGCTATCACCTTTCCTTTGGTAACATTTCACTTTCTTCGCTCTTTGTCGTTCTGATTACTTCGCCTCGCTCAGGGTGACAAAAGGAAGTCTGAGCCTGGTGGGGATGCTCATTTCCAGGATAAACCTTAAGTTTTTTAAACATAGCCCTGCCTAAACGATTATGGGGCAACATCCCTTTAACCGCGAGTTCAATCACACGAGCAGGATTTTGAGCAAACAGTTCCTTAAAGCTTGGGCTCTTTAGGCCGCCTGGATACCCCGAGTGTCTATAATAAATCTTTTGTTCGGCTTTCTTCCCGGTCACCTTCACTCTGGCAGCATTAGTTATCACAACATAATCGCCAGTATCAATATGGGGAGCATAAATCGGCTTATGCTTGCCCATGAGTAAATTAGCTACTTGTGCTGCCACTCTTCCCAAGGTTTTATCCGTAGCATCAATCACCCACCATTCCCGCTTGATGTCTTTAGCTCGAGGACTATAAGTTTTCATCTCTAACTTCCCAGGGGTTCAGGATAACTGACCTTCATAAGGCATAAGCCACAAGCAGGGGAGAGGGGACCGGCTAAACCCAAACTCCTCGCCTCCATTATATCACGAAAGTCTTCGATGCCTATCTTGCCTAACCCCAGCCTGATTAAAAGACCTACGGTACTTCGTACCTGGTGGGGCAGGAAAGAATTGGCCACCACACGAAAAACGGTGAAATCTCCCTTTTTCTCAAATCCCGCTTCATAAACATTACGTAGGGTCCTCCGGCTGCCATCTAAAGAGCTGGCAAAGGAGATAAAATCATGCTCACCCTGGATAAGCTGGCAGGCCTCGTTCATCGCCTCTGTGTTCAGCATTTTGGGCACAAATAAAGCAAACCTCTGACTGAACGGCGATCGGGTATCGCTACTATAAATATAGTAACGATACTCACGGCTCAGAGCATCGCGTCGGACATTAAAATCATCACTGGCACTGTAAGCCGCTTTGACTGCGATATCTCGGGGTAAATAATAATTCAATGCTTTAACCAATGTCATGGTATCTAATATAGCTTTTGCCCGGAAGCTCACCACTTGCCCCTTGGCATGCACACCGGCATCGGTTCTGCTCGCTCCCATAACCCGGCTGCTTTGCCCGCAAAACCGCCTTATAGCTTGCTCAAGCTCATTTTGAATGGTAGGCAAGCCAGCTTGCCATTGAAAGCCATGATATCGTGTGCCGTCATATTCTACAAGCAGAATAAACTTACTTAACCAATTCAATTTGAACCATGGGCGCGTTATCACCGGGGCGGGGTCCTATCTTTACCAATCTTGTATAACCCCCGTTACGGTCAGCATAGCCTGAAGCAATTTCGGCAAATAACTTGTCAACCACTTTTTTATTAGTAATAAAAGCTAAAGCTTGCCGCCTTGAGGCAAGGCTGCCATCCTTGCCCAAAGTGACCATCTTTTCTGCTAAACTGCGAACTTCTTTAGCTTTAGCTTCAGTAGTGGTGATTTTTTCGTGAGCCAAAAGGGCGGTAACTTGATTTCGGTATAACGCCCACCTGTGCTCTGTCAACCTACCTAATTTCCGTCCTGCTAACTTGTGTTTCATTCCCCTGTCTTCTTAGGAACGGGAAAGCCTAACTTTGTCATTAGCTCTTCCACTTCGGTTTGAGACTTTTTCCCAAAACCAATCAATGGTGGTAAACCATCCCTGCCTTTCTCTAACAATTGTCCCAGAGTAAAAATGCCCGCTCTCTTCAAACTATTACAGGAGCGAGTTGATAAATTCAGTTCTTCCAGAGTGGTATCATATTGAGTAGGCAAAATGAGCAAGGCTCTATCCGCTTCTTCTGCCACGGGGATTTCGAGGTCCCTGAAGGCGGAAAACTGATTAATCAAGGTGATAGCACTTTGCCTAAGCGCCTCCCAGGGAGGGATGGTAGCATCAGTCCAAATTTCCAGGACGAGCCTTTCTTGACTCCCCCCTTGACCGGGCCTGACAGATTCTACAGAGAAATTCGCTTTCCGCACCGGGGTGAAAATGGCGTCTACTGGCAGTGCTCCCACGGGCAAACCGTCAGCCGATCTAGCCGGCACATAACCTTTCCCCAATTCCACATTAAGTTCGGCGTAAAGCTTGGCCCGAGGGGAGTCTAAAGTAGCTAAACAAAATTCAGGATTGGCAATGCGAAAGTCTGTCGAGGGTTTAATATCACCGGCACAAAGTTTGCCTTCTCCCTCTGCTTCCAAGATCAATCGCCCGGGTTGATAGGAAAGAGGGCAGAGTCTCAGTTGCCTGATATTCACTAAGAACTCTATGGTATCCTCTTTAACATAAGGAATAGGAGAGAATTCATGCTGAATTCCTTCGATCTTGATCCATGTTACCGCAGCACCAGATAGGGAGCCGAGGACCACACGCCGCAAGGCGTTACCCAAGGTAATACCCAAACCTGGCTCTATAGGTTCGGCAATAAAACGACCATAATTGCCGGTGCTTTCAAGACAAGTTACAGTGGGGATAGATAATCCGAGCATAGTTATTTCACCTCGAGTAATATTCAACAACCGCTTTCTTATTAAACCTGACTTCAAGATCATCCCTGCCGGGCAAATCTAACACCCTGCCGGTCATGCTCTCCTTATCCAAGCTTAACCAATTAGAGATAAATCTTTCCTCAATTTCCCCAGCTACCCTTTTATAATATTCGGTTTTTGTACTAGCTTCCCGCCATTTTATAATGTCTCCCGATTTCACCAGAAAGGAGGGTATATCTGTTTTGTGCCCATTAACAAGGATATGACCATGCCGCACTATTTGTCTGGCCTGGGCACGTGAATCAGCAAAGCCCAAGCGATAAACCACATTATCCAATCTCCTTTCCAGCAATATGAGAAGATTTTCTCCAGTAGCGCTAGAGCTTTTCTTGGCCTGGGCGAAAAAACGGCGAAATTGCCGCTCCATGACACCATAGCTCAAGCGAAGTTTTTGCTTTTCGCGCAATTGAAGTCCGCGGTCGGAAATCCTGCTGCGCCTTCTAGTCTGAGAATGCTCGCCGGGCGGTGTATTTCTTTTCTCCAGAGGACATTTAGGTGTGGGGCACTTCTCGCCTTTAAGCATTAGCTTGTCCCCGAGGCGGCGGCATAAGCGACAAGCCGGGCCAGTGTAGCGTGCCATTTTATACTCTTCTCCTCCCTCGCGGACGGCAGCCATTATGGGGAATAGGAGTTACATCTCTGATGGCTCTGACAGTGATTCCAGAAGCCTGTAAGGCGCGAATAGCTGCTTCGCGCCCACTGCCGGGGCCCTTAATATACACATCGACTCGGCGCAAGCCATCACCCATTGCCCGGCGTGCTGTCTCTCTGGCAGCGAGTTGGGCAGCGTAAGGGGTTCCTTTTCTGGAACCTTTAAATCCGACGGTACCAGAACTCCCCCAGGCGATAACATTGCCTTGCATATCAGTAATGGTAATGGAAGTGTTATTAAAACTGGATTGGATATAAGCTCTGCCTTCGCTAACCTTTTTACGGGCTTTTCGAGCTCCCTTCTTCTTCTCTGGCATTTGTTAAATACAAGCTCCTTACTTCTTAGCTACGCCACGCCTTTGCCCTCGACCGGCCACTGTTTTCCGTGGACCTCTTTTAGTTCGGGCATTTGTGCGCGTTCTTTGTCCATGAACCGGCAACCTCATGCGATGCCTTATGCCCCGATAGCAGCTAATCTCGATAAGCCGCTTTATGTCGGATTGAACCGCCCTCCTAAGATCGCCTTCCACCTTATATTGTTTGGCAATAATGTCCCGAAGCTGTCCAACCTGTCCCTCACTAAGTTCCTTAACTCTAATGCCAGGGTCGATACCAGCGGCAGCCAAAATGCGCTGGCTTGATGTAGCGCCAAGGCCGTAAATGCTCTGCAGGGCTACCCCAATTGGCTTATCTTTAGGAAGGTCTACACCGGCGATGCGTGCCATTACTTATCCTTCAATTTCTAATATCTAAGCTCTACTTTCCAAACTTTCCAAATTCAAAACAGTTCTGGTCATTTGATATGCGATTTTCATAGTTCGTGGGTGGTGCAGCACACCATGGCTAATTGTTTAGGATTTCGATTTTCAGGCTGAGGATTTTCCATTTTATCCCTGCCTCTGTTTGTGCTTTGGATTTTCACAAATAATCCTAACCACGCCCTCTCGCCTGACAACCTTGCATTTTCTGCATATCGGCTTAACCGAAGCCCTTACTTTCATTTCCGATTACCATTTCCGATGACCATGCAAATAAACCTTATTATGATAAACTTTATTAGTTAACCTGTCAAACTATTTGAGCCGATAAGTAACCCTGCCTCGGCCCAAATCGTAAGGGGAAAGTTCTACCAGAACTCTATCTCCGGGCAAAATCTTGATATAGTACTTCCTCATCTTGCCCGAGATATGAGCCAATACCTGATGTCCATTGGCTAATTCAACACGAAACATGGCATTAGGCAAACATGTAATCACTTTGCCTTCAACTTCTATCCTATCTTTTTTAGCCATCTTTGCATAATACCTAAGCAAGTACCTCAGCTTTGTCATCAGTTATAGCAATGGTATGTTCAAAATGAGCTGAAAGACTTCCATCGGCTGTAAGTACCGTCCAGTGGTTGGCTGCCAATTTAGTGTGCCAATCTCCAGCGTTAACCATAGGCTCAATAGCTAAAGTCATGCCGTTACGAAGCAGAAGACCTTTTCCAGCCTGCTCGCCGAACGAGTTCTTTGACAGGCGAGCCATAAAATTAGGTATTTGCGGCTCTTCATGCAGGTCCCGACCTACTCCATGCCCGGTATATTCTCTAACCACAGAAAATCCTTTTGATTCAACATAATGTTGAATAGCAGATGAGATGTCCCCTACCCATGCCCCACTTATGGCTTGAGCGGTGCCCGACTTTAGACTACCTTCTGTGACCGAGATAAGCTCCTCGGCCTCCTTGCTTATCCGTCCCACACCAGCAGTTATGGCAGCATCGGTATGAAAGCCATTAAGTTTTACTCCTGCATCTAAAGAAACGATGTCCCCTTCCTGTAATATTCGTTCACCGGGAATGCCGTGAACTATCTCATCATTTATAGAAACACATAAATTCGCAGGGAAGCCGCGATAATTCTTAAAAGAAGGTATAACCCCCCACTTCGCCGATTCTTCGGCCATGATTACATCTAACTGGGCAGTCTTAACACCTGGTCTTATTTCCGTTCTTAGTTTATCTAAAATAGCGGCGAGTATTTTGCCACACTTTCGCATAATAACTATTTCCTCGGCAGATTTTATAATTACCATGTTTGCCTCTGCTTATCCCTGATGTCATCAGTAAGTTTAGTTTTTCCAATAGTTTCCCCATTACGATAAGGGGTATAAAGGGGGTTATGAATATCTCTCAGTCTCCGCTTTAACCATTTTCCATACCCCGTCGATATTTTGTAACCTATAACTCCTCATGCCCCCTCTTCCCCTGATTTAATCAGGGGAAGAGGGGGAGTCAGGGGTCCATTTTTTGGGAAAACTTACCTGTTACCTCCGCTCAGTGTAAACTCCGCGACCAAAGAATCTCGGAGACCATTCCCCTTCGTCTCACTCAGGGTCAGTGTGACATGGGTGCTTTGAGTGCAGAGATTATTTCCTTAGCTACCTCCTGTATTCCCAAGTCACCATTGACTCTGATTAGTCTGTTCTGTTTCTTGTAATAATCAAGGATGGGAGCGATTTGAGCAAAGAAAATAGTCAGTCGCTCCTTTACTGTTTCTTCCCTGTCATCAGAACGTTGATATAACTCACCACCGCATTTGTCGCATTTCCCCGATGTTTTAGCCTGCTCGCCGAACAAGTTATGTGGCAGGCGAGGCGGTGAACTTATCGTATGATAGGGTGTCTGACAAGTCCGGCAAAGCCATCTTCCACTGAGGCGTTTCACTAACTCTTCATGGGGCACTTCAATATATATTGCTTTACCTATGCTTCTTTCTTGCTCCGTAAGGGCTTTGTCTAAAACTTCAGCCTGGTCCAAAGTTCGGGGAAAGCCATCGAGAAGAAAGCCAGAGGCACAGTCAGGCTGATTAATTCTTTCCAGAATCATTTTTATGGTTATCTCATCGGGAACTAGTTCTCCCTTATCAATATAGCTTTTAGCCAATAGGCCGACCTCGGTTCTTTCCTCTAATGCCTGACGAAACAAATCACCAGAGGCTATGTGGGGTAAATTCATCTCTTGAGAGAGGATGTCTGTCTGAGTTCCTTTTCCTGCTCCCGGGGCACCTATCATGATGATATACATTACTTCAGGAAACCCTCGTAGCGGCGCATGGTCAATTGAGACTCTAACTGCTTCATAGTATCCAGGGCAACACCAACAGCTATAAGTAAGGCAGTGCTTTGAATCACCAGAACTGTGACGCCGGTGATTTCTCGAGCAATGAAGGGCAAAATTGCCACTACCGCCAGGAAGAGGGCGCCACCGAAGGTAATGCGCCTTATGACTTTATTCAAATAATCAGCCGTTGTCTTCCCAGGCCGGACCCCGGGGATGAAGCCGCTTTGCTGTTGCAAAGTCTGAGGCAAGTTCATTTGCTCAAATATGACCATAGTGTAGAACAAAGTGAAACCAATTACCAGGGTAAAATACAGCCCTTGATAAATCAAACCCAGAGGTGCTCCAATATCAGGTCGAAACACATTATAAATTGTATTCCAAAAATTTGGATCTTGACCTGCTGGACTCATAAAATATGTAGCTATCGTGCCAGGAAGTTGCATTAAGGCAATAGCGAAAATAAGAGGTAGCATTCCCGCAGTATTTATTCGCAATGGAATGTAAGTGGAACCGGACTGGCGATACATGCGCCCGCCGCGAAAAGTGCTCCGGGCATATTGCACGGGGATACGGCGATGAGCTTCAATAAATGCAACTATAAGTACCAAAGTAGCCAGGCCAAGTATAAGGAAGGCGGTAAAGCCCACTGGGTCTCTTACAGCTATAAAGCCGCGGCCAACCATCTCCGGCAGGCTGGCTACGATGCCACCAAAAATTATTATCGATATTCCATTCCCTATCCCACGCTCAGTAATTAACTCGCCGATCCACACAAGGAATACTGTGCCGGCGGTCATCGTCAGTACTATGCTGGCTATGGTCAATGGCTCAAGCGGACCAACAACCATCTGAGCGCGGAACATGGCCAGTAGAGCATAGCCCTGGAGAGCGGCTAAGGGGACGGTTAGCAAGTGGGTAATTCGATTGATCTTCTGGCGACCAAGTTCCCCCTGCTGGGATATGGACTGAAGGCTGGGGATAACCGGGACCAGCAGTTGCATAATTATGGAAGCAGTGATGTAAGGATAGACACCCATGGCAGCCACACTGAACCTTCCCATGGCGCCGCCGCTAAAAAGGTCAAGCATGCCGAAGAGGAGATTTTCCCCGAAGAATCCTCGCAATGCCTCAAGGTTCACGCCGGGCAGGGGAACGTGACCCAGGAAACGAAAAACTACCAGCATGCCGAGGGTGAAAACGATTCTTCGCCTCAAATCGGGCAACCTGATTACATCCATCATTGCCTGGACGAGGCGTGGTTGGTTTTTTTTATGCTGCATTCTAAGCATGCTCTACTTGCCCTCCAGCGGCAACAATTTTTTTCTCTGCCGATAAAGAGAATTTGTTAGCCTTGACTACCAATGGGTGATTAATGTCGCCCTCGCCGAGAATTTTGGTTGGCCGGCCTAGGAACTTAATCAACCCTGCCTGGAGTAATTCCTCAGGGCTTACCTCGGTTCCTGGTGGAAAAACATTAAGCTTACTTACATTAACAATATTATATTCAGTTTTAAAAATGTTCGTGAATCCCCTTTTGCGTGGTAGCCGTTTTATCAAAGGCAACTGCCCACCTTCAAAGCCAGGGCGTACGCCGCCACCAGAGCGAGACTTTTGCCCTTTGCAACCTCGCCCCGAATAGGTGCCATGCCCACTGCCATCTCCTCGACCTATGCGTTTCTTCTTATGCTTAGCACCCGCCGGGGAGCTTAATTCATTCTGTTTCATCTGCCTTCTCTGCCTTGAGATTCAACATCGAGTTCAACATCCTTCACAGGGCTCAGGGCTTCGGCTCCCTCAGCTTTCCTCAAGTTAGCCAGGGCAAGCATCGTCGCCTTGACCACATTGATCTTGCTTGGCCCGCCGCGTGATTTGCCAAGAATGTCCTTTATACCTGCCAATTCGAGTAACGCTCGAATAGTGTTGCTGACGATTAAACCTGTGCCAGGTGCCGCTGGCTTTAGTAAGACCCTGGACGCTCCAAACTTGGCCAGAATCTCGTGAGGGATGGTACCGTCCTTGATAGGCACCTCGATCAGTTCTTTCCTGGCCATAGCACCTGCCTTGCGAATTGCTTCAGGGACACCCGCCGCTTTAGCTAAACCAAATCCAACATGCCCCTGCCCATCGCCAATTACCACTAAAGCTCTGAAGCGAAGGTGTCTACCACCTTTGACCACTTTAGTTACACGGTCGATGCCTAATAACTTCTCTTCGAGGGTTAGTTCCGAGGCATCAATTTTAACTTTCTTCCCTCTTAACTTGGTAACCGCTTTCATAATCTAACTCTTAAAACTCCAATCCAGCTTTCCTGGCAGCCTCAGCTAAGGCCTTGACCCTACCATGGTACTTATAACCACCGCGGTCAAAAACCACCTGTTTGATTCCTCCGTTCAATGCTTTCTCCGCAAGCAAAGTTCCCACCATCTCAGCCTTCTTGGTCTTTACCACTTCATCGCTCTTGTTTTTCACCTGAGAGTTAAGAGTGCTCATCGAGAGTAAAGTTTGACCTATGGAATCATCAACAAGCTGGGCATAGATGTGATTCAGGCTGCGAAAGACGCATAATCGAGGTCGTGATGGTGTTCCTGTTACCTTTTGCCTCACCCGCCTGTGTCGTATTCTTCTGATTGCCCTTGAATTTCTCCCGCTCATTGTAACCACTATTTCTTGCCTTTTTTACCCGATTTGCCAGGTTTAAGATGTAGCTTCTCCCCAAAGTATTTAATGCCTTTTCCTTTATAGGGGTCAGAAGGGCGTATTGCCCGAATTCTAGCAGCCGTTTCTCCAACCGCTTGCTTATCAATACCAGTGACGCGAATGCGATTTGTCCCTTCGATGGTGATACCAATACCATGAGGAGGGAAGAACTCAACAGGATTAGCGTATCCTACCTGGAACAACAACTTGTCGCCGGTTTTCTGTGCCCTGTAGCCTACGCCGCTTATTTCCAGGACTTTTTCAAAACCTTCGCTCACCCCTATAACCATATTTGCCAGAAGGCTACGACTGAGCCCATGTAAAGAGCGGTGAATCTTACTATCGCTCGGTCGGGTTACAATCAAGCACCCATCCTTCAAAGCGATAGAAATGTCGGGGTGAACCCGGCGCCGGAGTTCTCCTTTGCTTCCTCTTACCACCACTTCGCTTCCCATGATCTCGACCTCAGTACCTTGAGGTATAGCAATGGGAAGCAAACCAATACGAGACATAATTCACAGCTCCTAAATCAAATTACCATATATAGCACAGAATTTCACCGCCAAGATGCTGCCGCCAGGCCTCTTGACCAGTCATAATGCCCTTGGATGTAGATAGCATGGCGATACCCAGGCCCCCATAGACGCGGGGGATTTCACGCCTTTCCGCATAGACCCTTAAGCCTGGCTTGCTCACTCTCTCTAAACCTAAGATTGCCGGCTGGTCATCTGTGTACTTGAGATGGATTCGTATCATGGGCTGTGGTTGCCCTTTAAGCACTTCATAACTGCCAATGAAACCCTCTTTCTTGAGTATTCTGACCATAGCAAGCTTCACTTTGGAGGAAGGCACAAGCACACCATCATGACCGGCCATGATAGCGTTGCGTATCCTGGTCAACATATCAGCGATCGGGTCGGTAACTGTCATTTCTCTCTCACCAGCTTGACTTTCTTATTCCGGGGATTACGCCCGTTACAGCAAGCTCTCGAAAACAAATACGACACAAGCCAAATTTACGCATATAAGCACGCGGCCTGCCACATAATTGACAGCGATTACGCTGCTGCACCTTATACTTTGGTGGTCGTTTTGACTTAATAATCTTAGATAGCTTCGCCATATCAAGTTCTCCTGAAAGGCATGCCCATTAGTTCCAACAAAGTCATGGCTTCATTATTGTCCTTGGCCGTAGTAACAATGCTTACCTCGAGGCCGCGAATTTTGTCTATTTTATCGTAATCAATCTCAGGGAAAACTATCTGTTCTTTTATGCCCAGGCTATAATTTCCTCGGCCATCGAAGGAATCCCGTGATACTCCGCGGAAATCCCGAAACCTCGGTAGAACAACATTAACCAGTTTGTCGAAAAAATCATACATCCGTTTACCTCGCAAAGTCACCATCATCCCAATAGGCATACCAGCGCGCAGCTTAAAAGAGGCGATAGGTTTTTTCGCCCTTGTGGTCACCGGATGCTGCCCCGAAATTGTAGATAAATCTTTCTCCGCCGCTTCCAGAGCTTTGGGCTCCTGTGTTGCTTCGCCCAAACCGATGTTAAGCACAATCTTTTGCAACCTGGGCAATTGCATTATGTTATCATAGCCGAGTTTAGTTTTAAGTTGAGGGGTCACTTCGGTTAAATATTTTTCTGCCAGGCGAGATCTCATAATCAAATTCCTTAGTCAATCACTTCTCGACATAAATTGCAAATTCGCACCCTTTTCCCATCGGCCAGAAAGTGGAAACCGACTCGCGTGGGTTTGTCACATTTTTCGCACAACAACATTAAGTTGGATATATGGATTGGAGC
>Ga0114946_10003042_pt1 | contig 11443 bp, 9 predicted proteins | sample WalLakDeSediment_FD_88676 | JGI IMG/M metagenome (GOLD analysis project Ga0114946, IMG submission 88676) | Lake sediment microbial communities from Walker lake, Nevada to study Microbial Dark Matter (Phase II) - Walker Lake 11/02/13 Deep Sediment | ecosystem: Environmental > Aquatic > Freshwater...
GAACTCGGGGTGGAACCCCTGGCCGAGACCCGGGCGCTGTACCACTGGATCCGGAAGGAAGGGACGCTCCCGCCCCGACAGGGCTCGAATGGCGGCTCGCCTGCTACGCCCCTCACCGGCGAGATCGACGAAGCCATCCGGAGCCTTCACGCCCTGGTCGCCCGCCTCGAGGCCGCCCGCTCCTCGGCCCTGGACCGCTCCGACGTCGCCCCGTGACGATCGAGGGACACTCCGATGCCGAGGCGCTGGCTTCCGGCTCATCGGCGATCCTCTGGCCCCCTCACACCCCCGACATCAACCGGGTAAGCTCCACCGGGTCGGTCTCGCCCCGGGCGCGTCGGGCCGCCACCTCCCCGCGGGCCAGCACCACGAAGCGGTCCCCCACTTCCAGGGCGTGCAGGGGGTTGTGGGTGACGAGAAGGACCGCCGCCCCCCGGTCCCGGGCCCGCACGACCCGCTCCAGCACGATCCCCGACTGCTTCACCCCCAGGGCCGCGGTGGGCTCGTCCAGGATCAGGACGCGGGCCCCCTGGTGAAGGGCACGGGCAATGGCCAGGCTCTGCCGCTCGCCGCCCGAGAGCACGCCCACCGGCTCCTCCGCATCCCGGACCCGGATCCCCATGCGGTCCATCTCCTCCACCGCCGTCTTCCGCGCCCCCTCCCGGTCCAGGCGCCGGAAGGGGCCGCGCCCTCGCACCGGCTCGGCCCCCAGCACGAAGTTCCGCCAGATGCTCATGAGGGGGAGCACCCCGAGGTTCTGGTGCACGGTGGCAATGCCCAGCGCCCGGGCGCCCCGGGGAGAACCGGGGTGCACCTCGCGGCCGTCCAGGAGGATGCGACCGCCCGTGGGGGGCACGACCCCCGAGAGGATGCGGATCAGGGTGGACTTTCCGGCCCCGTTGTCGCCGAGCACGCAGGTGACGGTACCGGCCTCCGCCTCCAGCGTCACCCCGGAAAGCGCCTCCACCCGGCCGTAGCGCCGGGAGACGGCTTCGGCCACAAGGAGAGGGGGCACCGCGGAGGCGTCGGTCATGCCGCCCCCGTGACGCGGGTGCGCACCGCGTGGTTGAAGAGCACGGCCGTGAGGAGCATGACCCCCAGGAAGACCTGGAACCAGTCGGCATCCACCCCGGTGATCACGAGGCCCTGCTGCACCATGCCGAAGATCACGGCACCGAATACGGCCCCGAGCACGGAGCCGTACCCCCCGGTGAGGAGCGTGCCGCCAATGACCACGGCAATGATGGCGCGGAACTCGAACATCTGGCCGCGCAGGGCGTCGGCGCCCCCGAACTGCACGGCCTGGATCACCGCCACCAGGCAGGCGGCCAGGGCCGTGAGGGCAAAGAGGCTTACCCGGACCCGGGCCACGGGGACTCCGGCGTTTCGGGCGGCGTCCGCATCCCCCCCGGTGGCCAGGATCCAGTTTCCGAACACCGTGCGCCGAAGGACCCAGATTCCCACCGCGGCGCAGGCCAGCCACCAGAGCACCACGGCCCGGATCGAGCCCACGGGTGTCGAGGCAAAGAGCACTGCCGCGCTCTCGGCGCCTGGCGCCTCGCGGATCCCCCCCAGCTGGGTCCGCCCGGTGAGGAGCCGGCTCACCCCGATGGTCAGGCCGCGGAGCACGAAGAGGGTGGCCAGCGTCACGATGAAGGAGGGAAGCCCGGTCCGGACCACGAGCAGTCCGTTGCCGATCCCCACGGCCAGCGAGAAGACCACCGTGACCGCCACCGCCGGCCAGAAGGCCCACCCGGCGTGGCTCGTGAGGAGGAGAAGGCACATGCCGGCGGCCCCGATCATGGACCCCACCGAGAGGTCGAACTCGCCCCCGATCATGAGGAGCGCCACGGCCACCGCCAGGATGCCCAGGGGCGCCGAGGCGTTCAGCCAGGCGGCGGTGCCGGCCCCGGAGACGAACCCGCTTCCGGCCAGAGCCGCGAAGACGATCCAGATCAGGATCGCCCCGGCGGCGGCGGCGAGCTCCGGCCTGCGAAGGAGCGTCAACGCACCCCCTCGCGGGTCAACGCACCCCCTCCCGGGTCCACGCCATGACGCTCTCGGCCGTTTCGGCGGTGACGAAGCCGGGACCCGTCCGGACCACCTCGCCGCCGCCGGGCATGGTCCCGGTCTCCCGGTACTGGGTCAGGAGCACCACCGGCAGGTACCCCTGCAGGTACTGCTGCTGGTCGATGGCAAAGGCCATGCGGCCGTCGCGGACGGCGGCGAGGACCTCGGGCGAGAGGTCGAAGGTTGCGGCGGTGACGGTGCCACCGCGCCCGGCCTCCTCCACGGCCTGGAGCATGGGCTCCGCCGCAATGGTGGCGAGGGCCAGGATCCCGTCGACGTCAGGATCGGAGCGGAGTGCCGCCCCCACGCGCTGGCGGGTCCCCTCGGGGTCGGCCAGTTCCACGGCCAGGATCCGGACCTGGGCCCCGGCGGCCCGAAGCGCATCCCCGAACCCCGAGCACCTCAGGTCCAGCCCAAGGTTTCCCACCTCCTGGTTCACGCAGATGGCGCGGCGAACGCCCCCCTCCGCCATGCGTTCGCCCGCGCCGTAGCCGGCCTCGTACTCGGTCTGCCCCACGTGGGCCAGCGCCCCCAGCGCCCGGGACGCCTCGCTCCCCGAGTTGATGGAGATCACGGGGATCCCGGCCTCCACGGCGCGGCCAATGGCGCCCCCCAGGGCGTCGGGATCGGGGATCGAGACCACGAGCCCGGCGGGCCGGGAGGCGGCGGCCGCATCGATGAGGTCACTCATCTCCACCATGTCGAAGGTGGAGGGAGCCTGGTACTCGACCCGGACGCCCAGGTCACGCCCGGCGGCCCGGAGCCCGTTGGAGACCACCGACCAGAAGGGGTCGGCGGGCTGCCCATGGGTCACGGCCACGATGCGCAGGCCCTCGCGTGCCTCCCGGTCCCCCGCAGTATCCGGGGCCGCGCACCCGACGGCCGTCCATACCAGCAGCCATCCCATGGCGGGGGCGATGGCCGCGAGGGAGGTGTGCCCGGCTCGGATGAGCCGAGCTCCGGGACCACCGCTTCGTCCTCGCATCTGCATCCTCCGCGTGAAATGGAACACGGGGGTGCAGTTGATCGCAGGGCCCCGTTCTGCGCAAGCCCCGTGGGGGCAAAAAGGCTAGGACCGCTTCGGCTTCTGCTTCGAGCCTCCTTTCGACTTCCGCTTCGGGGCCGGCTCCGGCACCTCCAGCGCGGTGATGCGGAAGAGCTCGGCAAGGGCCTCCGGATCGTCGAGGGCGTCGTCCACCACGAACCAGGGCTTTCCTCCGGGAAACGGAGGAGCCTCGATCGGCGTGCCGAGAAGCCGGCGTCCGCCGGGCGTGGGCTTGAGGAAGAGCCGGTCGTCGCACACCAGCGCCACCACTCGCTCCCGGGCATAGAGGGCGTACTCCCCGAACATCTTCCGCGCCGTGACGGAGCCGGCAGGCTCCACCTGGTCCACGACGAAGGCCACGAATTCTGCGCTGGATGCCATCGCCCCCCCCTAGCGGCGTACCGTCGACCGGGAGGCAGGCCACTGAAGGAAGAGCTGGATCTGCTCACCGGGCTCCAGCGAGACCGCGTCCGTGGTGTGGGGCGCCCCGTCCATGGGCTCGATCTGGAAGCGCAGGAAATCCCGTGACCGCCAGGGGATCTCGAACCGGGCCGACGACCTGCCCCGGACCACACCGAGCACCTGCCGCTGCCGCGGGCCGAGGGCCGAGATCGTCATGTCGCTATCCGCCAGGTTTTCCACACGAACGAGGATCCGGTTCTCGTCCGCTCCCCCGAAGGGATCTGCTCCGGAACCCCCGGTCGTGGACAGGCACCCTGAGCCCGCGAGCACGGAAACAGCAAGGGCCAGGAAGAGCCGAGCAGGGGAGCAAGCCATGGGGACACCATCCACCAGGAGGGGAGCGAGATGATGTGAAACAGTGAGGGCCTGGGAACGGTGGGACAAGGTTCGAGGCCTCGCCCCCCGGGCCGTTACGTGTTGATCGCCGTTCCCTGACACCTCCGTGCGCTACCTGACCGGGTTTCGTGATCCCGAGGAGCCACGTTTTCGTGGGCAAGCGGTCATCTCGGCCGTTCCGGGACTTTTCGAAGGAGCATGCTTGATGGAAATCATGGGTTGGATTCAGAGTCTTGGGCGGTGTGTCACCGCCTTGGCGCTCGTCGGAGGGATCGTCGGGTTCGGGCTGACTCCAGGGGCTCTCAATGGGCAGACTGCGGCGGGAGCCTCCCAGGGTGGCGTGCTCGACGGAAGGGTGGTCGGCGACCAGGGTCGTGCCCTGGCGGGAGCCGCCGTCCAGATCGAAGCCACCGGGCAGCAGGTCCTTTCAGGCGCCGACGGACGCTTCACCATCCGGAACATCGCTCCCGGAGCGGTCGACGTACGCATCTCCTCCATCGGCTTCAGGACCGAGACCTTCGCGGTGGAGATCCGCGCCGGCGAGGTAACACGCCGGAACTTCGAGCTGGCCGTGAGCGCCCTCGCCCTCGACGAGCTCATCGTCACCGGGCAGGTGGGGCAGGCCGAGGCCTACAATCGGCAGCGCACGGCGGCCTCGGTGCGCAACATCGTGTCCTCGGATCACATCGAACGCTTTCCCGATTCGTCGGTCCCCGATGTGCTCCGACGCATGCCGGGTGTGGCGGCCCAGCCGGACCGAGGCGAGACGGGATTCGTCTTTCTTCGGGGGCTCTCGCCGGACTTCACCACGGTCACCATCGACGGGGCGCGCGTTCCGTCCACCGATCGCACGGGGCGCGGGGTCGAACTCTCGAGCATCCCCGCCGAGATGATCGAATCCCTCGAAATCATCAAGGCCATCACCCCTGACATGGACGCCGACGCGGTCGGGGGATCCATCAACATGACCGCCCGCCAGCCCACCCGCCGGCAGCTTGACGGACGCATCGAGGGCGGCGGGCACTCCCTCGTCGGGGGAGTTTCGCGCCGAGGCGCCCTGACCTACGGCAACGTGGCAGGACCGGTGAACTTCGTGATCGGAGGCGACTTCGCCACCCAGTTCCGCCAGACCGAGAATCTCCAGTACTACTGGGCGGATTTCGAAGGTGAATCCGTGCTTCGGCGTCTGCGGCTCCAGCATTACCCCATCGAGCGCACCAAGTATTCGGCCAACGGCACGCTGAACTACAACCTCGGCGACGACGGGCGGTCCTTCCTCTTTGTCCGCGGAATCTATTCCCGGTACGACACGGAGGAGGAGCGGCACCGGGTGACGTACCGCGGGGACAGTGGCACCCGCATCTCGGCGACGGAGGCGGTGAGAGGCCGTGTGGAGCGACAGGCCCGGCAGTACCGCTGGGAGCGTTCGATCCTCGACCTGACCGCCGGGGGGAACCACTTCCTCGCGAACAACGTGCAGGTCGACTACAACCTCTCCTTTTCGGAGGGCGCGCGCCGAGAGCCCTACCGGAACTACTTCGAGTTCCGGCAGAACAACGTGGACATGGTGCTGGACGCAAGCCAGGATCGGACCTTTCCCACCGTCCGCGCCACGGGCGGAAACGACCCCAACGATCTGTCCACCTTCGGCATGCGCTACTTCGAGCAGCGCTTCGATGACGCACTGGATCAGGATCTGGGTGCCCAGCTCAATCTGACCGTTCCGCTTCCCGATGGATGGGGCGTTCCCGGCGCCTTCCGCGTCGGCGCGAAGATCTCCAACAAGGACAAGTCCCGGGACTTCGATCGAATCCGCTTCGACGAGATCGACGGGAGCTTCAACATGGCCGCCATGGGTACGGACTCTGACGCCCGTCCCATCACCCCTCGCAACTATGCCTTTGGCCCGCGGGTGGACTGGGGGGCAGGTGAGCGTTTCTGGTCGGAGAACCAGGCGTTCTTTCAAGACGACCTGAACGACACGCTCGAGGAATCCGAAACCGAGGACTACGAGGCCACCGAACGCATCAGTTCGCTCTTCGGGATGGCCACCATGGAGTGGGGAGAACTCCAGGTGATTGCGGGAGCCCGCTACGAGCACACCGCCTCGACCTACCGGGGGACTCGGCTCCGGTTCGACGGCAACGGAGACTTCCTGGACCTCGAGACGCTGGAAACCGACAACAGCTTTGGCTCGTTCTTCCCGGCGATCCATGTTCGCTACCGGCTCGACGACGCCTCGAACCTGCGCTTCGCCGCGACCCGGACCATCGCCCGCCCGAACTTCATCCAGGCGGCGCCGAACGAGTACGTCCGCTTCGACGATGAGGTCGTGGTCCGGGGCAACCCGAACCTTCGTCCGGGCCTCTCCTCGAACCTGGACCTCATGGCCGAGCGGTACTTCGCGTCGGTGGGGATGATGTCGGCCGGGATCTTCTACAAGGCCATCGATGACTTCTTCTTCCAGGAGCGCAGCATCCTGGAGGGCGGGGAGTTCGACGGCTTCGAACTCCGGACGTCGTCCAACGGCGCCCGGGCCAACGTCTACGGCCTCGAGCTGGCCTGGCATCAGCGCCTGACCTTCCTCCCGGGAGCCCTGAACGGTCTTGGCGTGTACGCCAACTACACGTGGTCGGGGTCGAGCACGACGGGCCTTCCCGGCGCGGACCGCGACCTTCCCCTTCCCCAGCAGATCCCCCACATCGCCAACCTGGCGCTGAACTACGACCTGGGGGGGTTCCAGGGGCTCGTTTCAGTGAACCACCAGGGCACCTTCCTGGGCCGTGTCGGTTCCAGCGCCGCCAACGACCGTTACTTCCGGTACCGGAACCAGGTGGACGCGTCGTTCTCCCAGCGAGTCACGCCCAACGCGAGGGTCTTCGTGCAGCTCAACAACATCACCAACGAGCCGTACATGCGGTGGGATGGCTCCCGGGAGTTCCTTGATGAAAACGAGTTCGAGGGATTCTGGGGGACCATGGGAGTGCGGCTCAACTTCTGAGGCCGCCAGGGGGTGACCTGAACCCCAGAGCGTGAAGGAATCCCGAGGGGGGCGGCCGGTGGCCGCCCCCCTCGATGCATTCAAGAGGCTCGGCCCCGCTGCCCCCTCAGGGTCCACGACCTCCGGATCAGTACGGCCCTCGATGATCTTCTTCCATCCGTCCGGCATTGCACGAACTGGCGTACGGAGGCTCCAGCGCGTAGGGTCTCCCTACTCTTCGGATCCCGACATTGACCACGCCTCACCCCCCGGACCCATGGCCCCCTCCCCCGCATTCTCCGTGCTGGCCCTTCCCGCCCTCGCCCTGGTCTTCTCCTCCGGGTTCGTCGGCGCCGCGGCGGCCCAGCTTCCGGGTGCCCAGCTTCCGGGTCCCGGCGACCTGCGGCCCCTCTCCGAGGTGATCCCCGCCGGTGCCGAGACCCACCGCGGACTCTTTCATGTTCACCGGGTCGGGGAGCGCTGGTACTACGAGATCCCCGACTCGGTCCTGGGGCGGGAAATGGCCCTCCTGAGCCGGATGGCCGCCATGCCCGCCGGCATCGGGGTCGAGATGCTCCCCGGAGGCGACCGGCTGAACGAGACGCAGTTCATGAACTACGACACCCAGATCGTACGTTGGGAGCGGGAGGGGAACCGCGTCCTCCTGCGCGCGGTGAGCCACGCGCAGACCGTGGCACCGGGGGACCCCATGGAGGCCGCCCTCCGGCACATCGGATTCGAGCCCATCATCGCCTCCCTCCCGGTGCAGGCGACGGGCCCCGGTTCCGTCGTCATCGACGTCTCGGGGCTCTACACCACGGGGAACCCGAACTTCGGCCTCGACCAGGCACGCAGGGATCGGTGGCAGGCGCGCGCGGTGGACCCGGAGCGGAGCCATGTGGAGGCCATCCGGAGCTTCCCGACCAACGTCGAGGTGCGAAACGTCCTCACCTACCATGCCGACGCCCCCCCGGCCCTTCCGCGCACCGGGGCGCTCTCCCTCCTCGCGCACCACAGCATGATCCTTCTTCCGGCGGAGCCCATGCGTCCCCGGCTCCACGACCCCCGGGTGGGGATGATCACCGTGGAGACGCTGGATTACTCCACCGGCGCCCACTGGCCCGAGCGCAGGCAGTACGTTCAGCGCTTCCGCCTCGAGGCGAGTGACCCCGAGGCCTTCGCCCGCGGAGAGCTCGTGGATCCGGTCACACCCATCACCTGGTACGTGGACCGGGCCACCCCGGAGGGGTGGCGCCCGTACGTGATCGCGGGGCTCGAGGAGTGGAACGCCGCCTTCGAGCGGGCGGGCTTCCGCGGCGCGGTCCGGGCCGTGATGGCGCCGACGCCCGAGGAGGACCCGGACTTCGATCTCATGGATGCGAGGTTCAACGTCGTGCGCTGGATCGCCACGCCGGAGCTTTCGGCCAACGCCGGCCCCGACGTGGTGGATCCCCGCTCCGGCGAGACCATCCGGGCGCACATGAACATGTACGACGGCATCGCCAAGCGCCTCCACTGGTGGTCGCTCACCCAGACCGGGCCCCGGAATCCCGCGGTGCAGGCACTGCACGTGTCGGACGAGGAAATGGGCGAGTACATCCGCTACGTCGTCTCCCACGAGATCGGCCACGCCCTGGGCTACCCCCACAACCAGAAGGCGAACTCCGCCTTCCCGGTGGACTCGCTGCGTTCCCCGACCTTCACGGCAGAATGGGGGAACTCCGGCTCCTCGGTCGGGCGCACCCGCTTCAACTACGTGGCCCAGCCCGAAGACGGAGATGTGAACGTGCACCGGGCCCTGGGGGAGTACGACAAGTGGGCGGTGGAATGGGCATATCGGCCGATCCTGGAGGCGGGCTCCGCCGAGGAGGAGCGTCCGGTGCTGGACCGCTGGATCCGGGAGCGGGCCCACGACCCTCTCTACCGCTTTGGCGAGGGGAACGACTTCGATCCCTACCAGCAGACCGAGTCCATCGGACGGGAGTGGATCGAGGCCAGCGAGCTGGGGATGCGGAACCTCCGGGCCCTGGTCCCGAACCTGGTGGCATGGATCGGGGTCGAGGGCGACACGTACGACGAGGTCATGGAGCGCTACATGCAGGTCTTTGCCCAGTGGGGGCGCCTCATGACCCGGGTCACCACGGCGGTGGGCGGGTACGAGGAGCACCTGAAGGTGGTGGGCGAGGACGGGCCCGTGTACACGCCGATCCCGGCCGCCGAGCAGCGGCGCTCCATGGCCTGGCTCCAGGAACATGTCTTCGAGACCCCCACCTGGCTCCTGGATGCGGATCTCCTTCGCCGCTTCGAGCCCCAGGGCGCCGTGGAGCGGATCCGGTGGTACCAGGCCCATGCCCTCGACCACCTGCTGGACGTGGAGCGCCTGGAGCGGCTCCTGGAGCAGCAGGCCCTGCATCCCGGGGAACGCTACACGCTGGCCCAGGCGCTGGACGACCTGAGGGCCGGCATCTGGCGGGAGCTCGCTGCCGGAGGAGGCGCCGATCCCTTCCGCCGGAACCTGCAGCGGAGCTACCTGGACCGCATGGAGGCCCTGCTCGAGATGCACGTGTCGCCGCCCCCTGCCCCGCCAGGGGACTATCGCCCCGACCTGGTGACCCCGGGCTTCAATGACCGGACCCTCCGCACCCCCCTCCTCGTGCAGCAGACCGACATCCCCGCCCTCGTGGCCGAGCAGCTCGAACTCCTTCGGGATGAGGTGGATGCAGCGCTGGCCCGGGGTGGAGCGGACCGGGAGTCGGCGGCGCACCTGAGGCAGGTGAGGGCGCGGCTGGGATCCTGAAGCTTCCGACAACCACCACCATGAGGCTTCGCCGTTGACCCTGTATTTCATCGACCTGGCCGGGGTGGCCGTCTTCGCCGTGAGCGGCGTCCTGGCGGCCGGGCGGAAGAAGCTGGACCTCTTTGGCGTGGTGGTCCTGGCCATCGTCACGGCCATCGGCGGAGGCACCCTTCGGGATGTCCTCATGGATCGGGGGCAGGTCTTCTGGATGGACGACCCCACCTACCTGGCGGTCATCATCACGGTGGCCCTCCTGACCGTGGCATGGGCGCGGAGGCGACGGACGCCGGAGCACGCGCTGGAGCTGGCCGATGCCGCCGGCCTCGCCTTCTTCGTGGTGAGCGGGGCGCAGATCGCCCAGGAGGCCGGACTCCCCGCCCTCAGCGTGCTCCTGGTGGGCGTGATCACCGGGACGGCCGGGGGGATGATCCGCGACATCCTCACGGCCGAGATCCCCTTCATTCTCCGGCACCGGCAGCTCTACGCCACGGCCGCCATGGCGGGGGTGGGGGTCTACCTCCTCCTCGGCTGGATCGGTGCTCCTTCCGCCCTGTCCTCCCTCCTGGGGATGCTCACCACCTTTTCCCTCCGGCTGGCCTCCATCTACCTGGATGTGCGGGTCCCGGCCTTCGAGTACCGGGGGGGCGCCGACGAAGCGTGAAGCGTCGATCGACCCCCCATCCCGTTGGCAAGGAAGAACCGTCATGAACGGCCGTTCCCACCCCCTCGACTTCCAGCGCATCACCCGGGCGCAGCAGACGGCCTGGTCCACCGGGGACTACCACGAGGTCTCGCGCCAGAACGCCTGGATGGCCGAAGACCTGATCCGGGCCCTCGATCCCCACGCCGGTGAGCGGGTGCTGGACGTGGCCTGCGGAAGCGGGACCGGGGCGCTCGTGGCGGCCCGCCGCTACTGCGAGGTCACGGGAATCGACTACGTGCCCGCCCTCATCGAACGGGCCCGCCGCCGCGCCGACGCCTGGGGCTTCGACGTGGATTTCCGCGTAGCCGACGCCCAGGACCTTCCCTTTGACCGGGGCGCCTTCGACCACGTGATCTCGGTCTACGGGGTGCAGTTCGCGCCGGACCAGCGCCGCGCTGCCTCGGAGATGCTCCGGGTCTGCCGCCCGGGGGGAACGATTGCACTGGCGAGCCCCATCGCCGACGCGTGGAGCGGAGATTTCCTTGGCATCAACACCCGGTACGCGCCCCCTCCACCGGGCATGGCATCGCCCCTTCGCTGGGGCACGGATGCGGGGCTGGACGACCTCCTGGGAGCCGGGACCTCCTCCATCGAGAGCGAGGTACGCATCTCCCTTCAGTACTACCGCTCCGTCGACCACGCCGTGGAGGTCTTCCTGACCTGCTTCGGGCCGGCCGTCCGCACCCACGGCAAGCTGGACCCGCACGGCCGCGCCGACCTTGCCCGGGACCTCCGCGACGTGTTCGAGCGCCACAACCGCGCCACCGACGGGACGGCCGTGGTGGAGAACCGGTACCGACTCACGGTGGCCAGGGTGGCCGGATGACATCGGCCTCGGGAACTCCGTGACAACCCCGGGTCCGCGCCCTAAGATCGGGAGCGATCCAGAGAGTGCACCGCCTCCCGCGTCCCTCCGTTGTCCTTCACCCCCGCCTCCTCCGCCATGGAGACCGTCCGTCTCCCCGCCATCATGCCCGCCATCATGCCCGCCCTCCTGCTGGCCGGGAGCCTGGTTCTTCTCCCGGCAGCGCCCCTGGTCGCCCAGGCTCC